>Ga0228646_1000012_pt1 | contig 55021 bp, 46 predicted proteins | sample 58DmetaG_FD_190064 | JGI IMG/M metagenome (GOLD analysis project Ga0228646, IMG submission 190064) | Seawater microbial communities from Monterey Bay, California, United States - 58D | ecosystem: Environmental > Aquatic > Marine > Coastal | place: USA: California | collected 2016-11-04
TCTGAAAAACTTACTGATGATTTAAAAGAGCCTAATGCTCAAGAAAAATCCAATATTGAAAAAAAAGAAATAAATGAAGAAGATGATGTTGTATCAAAAGAAAATGAAGATAAGGCTGAAACAAAAACTGAACTAGATAAGTCGAATAAAGAAGTTGAGATCATAGCATATGATAGTTTAACATTAGAAGAACTTACCGAAGCTTTAGAAAATTTATTAGATACTCAAAAAATACAACACATAAAATCTTCTGTCGAAGCAATTAAAAGTGCTTTTAACACGAAGTTTGGATCTCTTTTAGCAGAAAAAAAATCAATTTTTTTAGCTGAGGGTGGAAATACAATTGATTTCCAATATTCAAGCCCAGTAAAGTCTAAATACAATAAGTTACTCTCAGAATATAAGAAACAAAAAGACATCTATTATTCCAATTTAGAAAAACAACTAAAAGATAATTTAGAAAAAAGAGCTCAGGTAATTGAGGATCTTAAGACTTTAATTGAAACTGCTGATACAAAAACTATGTATAAGCAATTCAGAGATTTACAAAATATCTGGAGGTCTATTGGTCCTGTTCCTAAAACTAAATACAATGATACTTGGAAAATTTACCATCATCATGTTGAGCGTTTTTATGATTTATTACATTTGAGTAATGACTTTAGAGATTTAGATTTTAAGAATAATTTAGAAGAAAAATTAAAATTAATCGAGAAAGCAGAATTCTTAGCTGAAATGCAAGATGTTAATGCAGCGTTTAAAGAATTACAGGATTTACATAAAATTTGGAAAGAAGATATTGGGCCTGTAGCTCGTGAGATGAGAGATGATGTTTGGAATAAGTTTAGTGCAGCTACAAAAATCATACATGATAAAAGGCATGATCACTTTAAAAGTATGAAATCTAAATATGCTGAAATTATCGATGCAAAAATGTTAGTTATTGCTGAAATTCTTTCCTATGATTCTTCCAAAAATAAAACACATAATGATTGGCAGAAAAGTATTAAAGATATAGAAGCACTGAGAAAAAAATATTTTGATGCCGGTAAGTTACCTTATTCAAAAAGTGAATCCATTTGGAAAAAGTTTAAAGAGGCTACCAAGCAATTTAATCAACAAAAAAATAAGTTTTACAAACAGGAGAAAAGTACGCAACAAAAAAATCTTCAAGCTAAATTAGATCTCATTAAAATAGCAGAATCAATTAAGGATAGTGAAGATTGGGAAACTACGACAAACACATTTAAAAAAATTCAATCTGATTGGAAAAAAATAGGGCATGTTCCTAGGAAGTTTTCAGATGACATCTGGAATAAATTTAAGACATCATGTAATTATTATTTTGACCGTTATCATAATCAAAAAAATGCTTTAAGTGATGATCAAAAAGAAATAATAGCCCAAAAAACTACTTTCTTGGAGAATCTTAAAGTTGATGATTTTTCAACAAAAGATACAGTAACACATCTCATGAACAGTTGGAATGAATTTGGAAGTACACCCAGAGGATCTAAAGCCGTTGATGTCAAATTTAATAAGTTTATAGACAATGTTTTATCAAAACTTTCTCTAGATAAAAGTGAAATAGTTTTATTAAAATTTAAAAATATTATAAACGGGTATCTAGCCAATAATGATACTAGAAAATTAGATTCTGAACTTATATTTATCAGAAAAAAAATTGACGAATCTGTTCGTGAAATTCAACAATTAGAAAATAATTTGAGTTTTTTCTCAAATGCCACAGATGATAATCCTATGGTAAAAAGTGTTCATAAAAATATTGATACTTATAAAAAAGGTCTAAAAATTTGGAAAGCTAAATTAACGTATTTAAGGTCTATAGAATATTAATTCTATTTTAACCAAAAAAAACTCAGACCAAAGTCTGAGTTTTTTTATTTTGAAAATTGTTTTTAAGCAAAAAGACTATCAATTTTTTCTTTTTCTTCTGCAGCTAAACCTGCGTCTATCAGTATACGTCCACTGTGCTCGTCAATTGTAATTTTTTTTCTGTTAGCAATCTCTAATTGGATTTGTGGAGGTATTGTAAAGAAGGATCCACCAGAAGCACCACGTTCAATAGATACAACTGCTAATCCGTTTTTTACTTTATTTCTAATTCTTGTGTAAGCTGTTAATAAATGATTATCAATTGAAGCCGAAAACTCTTTTGATTTATCTAATAAAAGTTTTTCTTCTTTTTCAGTTTCCTTTAAGATAGAATTTAACTCAGCTTTTTTGTGATCTAAGTGAACTTGTTGCTTGTCTAACTTTTCTTTGGTTACTGCTATAACTTCGTTTTTTTGTTCAATTTTAGCTTGAAATTCTTTAATTCGTTTTTCAGATAATTGAATCTCTAACTCTTGATATTCAGTTTCTTTTGCTAAAGAGTCAAATTCTCTGTTATTTCTAACATTTTTTTGTTGCTCTTCATATTTTTTCATTAAAGTAATAGATTCCTCAATGGCTAGTTTCTTATTGTTGATGTCTGTTTCTAAGTTAGAAACATCTTCAGATAAATTAGAAATTCTAGTATTTAAACCTGTTACTTCATCTTGTAAGTCCTCAACCTCCAAAGGCAATTCACCTCTTACGTTTCTTATTTCATCTATTCTAGAATCAATTAATTGTAAGTCATAGAGTGCTCTTAACTTTTCTTCTACAGTAACTTCTTTCTTCTTTGCCATGTTTATAAATAATAAATTGGATTTGTACTTTTTTCCGATAAAATGATTGCAAAACTAGTGAATTTTTTTGTAAGATACTCAACCAAAAGATTTTTTGTAAACTGTTCACTTTCATAATGTCCTACATCGATTAATAAGATTTTACCTTCTGCTTTAAAAAAATCGTGATACTTAAAATCTGCACTAATATAAACATCTGCTTTTTTTTGTATTGCATTTGAAATAGCAAAACTTCCAGATCCTCCAAGAACTGCAATTTTTTTTACAGATTTTCCTATTTTACTAGAAAAACGAATTCCGTTTGTTTTGAAAGTTTTTTTGGTAAACTTTAAAAAATCTTCCTCTTGCATTGGTTCGGGTAAATCTCCTATCATTCCCATTCCTATATTTTCATCTTCTTTTGGTATTAATATATTGTAGTTTTTTAAGCCCAGTACTTCACACATCTTAGCACTCACACCAACATTGCTATTATCTAAAGCTGTATGTGTAGCATATATAGCGATATTGTTTTGTATGGCTTTCAATACAACCTTTTCAACATAGGAGTTTCCATTAATTTTTTTTAAACCATCGAAAATTATAGGATGAAAACTTACAATTAAATTGCAATTCTTTCTTATGGCCTCGTCAACTGTCTCTTCTAGGGTATCTAGTGTTACCAGAACTCCCTTAACTTCGGTCATTTCATTTCCAATCAATAAACCTACATTATCAAAATCTTCCGATTGGTTTAATGGAGCTATTTTTTCTATATAGTCACTTACGTTTTTTATGGTCATATTCATCTTATGAATTAAAGATATTTCCTTGAAATTTTTATTTATCTAAAATAAAACTCTATTGTAAACTTATGAAACTTAAATTAACTTTCTCAAAGTTACTATTTTAAATCAAAAATATTTGAAATACTTCTCTTACTTTTTTTCTATACAGCTTATAAAATAGAAGAAAATTTTTATTGTATTTTCGTACCAGTATCACATCTTCAAGGTTTATCATTTAAAAAATAATTTGTGGGTATACTTCGTTTTTTACTATTTCCCTTAACGCTATTATATGATTTAGTTACGCGTATTCGTAATAATTTTTATGAATTAGGTCTATTTGATTCTAAAAGTTTTGATGTTCCAATCATTGCCGTTGGAAATTTAAGTGTTGGAGGAACAGGAAAAACACCTCAGATAGAATATCTGATTAGACTTTTACAAAATAATTATAAAATAGCAGTATTAAGTAGAGGTTATAAAAGAAATACTAAGGGTTTTATTCTGTTAGATAAAACTCATACTTCAGAAGATGTTGGTGATGAGCCTTTACAGTTTTTTAGAAAGTTTCCAAAAATACATGTAGCAGTAGATGAAAATCGTGTAAATGGTATCCAAATGTTAAAGCAACAAAAACCTATTGATATTGTTTTATTGGATGATGCATTTCAACACAGGAAAGTAAAGGCCGATTGTTATATTTTATTGACTAAGTATGATGATTTATATACCGATGATTTTGTTCTCCCCGCTGGGAATTTACGAGAGAGTAAAGTAGGTGCCAAAAGAGCTCATATTATAGTAGTAACCAAGTGTCCAATAGATCTGTCAACAGAAAAACAATTAGCTATAAAAAGAAAATTAAAAGTAACACCAAAACAGCACATCTTTTTTTCTAATATTAGTTATCATAACAAAACTTCAGGTAAGCTCAGTATTACTACAGAGGCATTAAATGATTACGAAATACTTTTACTAACTGGTATTGCCAATCCAGCTCCATTGGTTTCGTTTTTAAAATCAAAGGCTAATAAAGTTCACCACTTAAAATATGCAGATCATCATCGCTTTACTTTAAAAGAAATTGATACCATAACCACGAAATTTAATGCGATAAGCTCAGATAAGAAAATACTATTAACTACCGAAAAAGATTATATGAGATTGTCTGACAAGATTTTTCCTTTGAGTTATCTACAGATGTCTTCCAAGTTTATAGATGGTGATAATTTATTTAATGATGCAATACAATCCTTTTTCAAATACTAGTTATTTATAATGGATTCTTGAGCAAATTCTAAAATTTAGAAAAGGATGATAACGGATTTTTTACTACTTATGGTTTTTAGGAAATTCAACAAGTATTGTAGTTCCTTTCTTTATGTCTTTCCAGTGCTTTTCATCAAATTGAATGCCAATTACACCGCTAGTACTAACATGATTAATTGGTTTACTTCCAAACTTGTTAACAAAAGTGTTAATGCCATGGTCATGACTAAAAATTATAGCTGAATCAAAACTGTTATCGAGAGCCTTTACAGTTTTCACCAAGTATCCGTCACTGAAGCTGTAAAGTTCTTTTTTAATTTTAAGGTTTGAAAGTGGATAATTGAAATTCTGACAAAAAATAACACCGGTATGGAGTGCTCTATTAGCTACACTAGAAATAAATACATCAGGTTTGTTAATTTTTGTTGATAGAAATTTAGACATCAGATGAGCATCTTTAATTCCCCTTTTCTTGAGAGGTCTATCTATGTCATTGATTCCTTGATACTCCCAAGACGATTTTGCATGTCTAACAATGTATAATGTTTTCAAACAATTCTATTTTAGAGTAGTAAATATAAAAATTAAGGCTCTAATCTTTCAATTTTCCATGAAAAATCTTCTTTTAACCTGTAAAGAATTCTATCATGCATTCTGTTGGGTCTACCTTGCCAAAATTCAATAGCTTTTGGTTTTACCATGAAACCACCCCAATGGGGAGGTCTTGTAATTTCTTTTCCTTTAAATTTTTCTTCAAATTTTTTAAGATTATTCTCTAAGATATCTCTAGATTTTACAACGGTGCTTTGGTTAGAGGCCCAGGCACCAAGCTTACTTCCCGTTGGTCTAGATTCAAAGTATCCATCTGATGATTTTTGCGATAATTTTTCAGCTTTACCTTTGATGATAATTTGTTGTTCTAGGGATGGCCAAAAAAATGACAAACAGACTTGATTATTTTCTTGAATGGCTTTTCCTTTTTCTGAATTATAATTAGTGTAAAAAATAAAACCTTCTTCATTGTATTTCTTAAGGAGTACAATTCTACTTTTGGGATAACCATCTTTACCAATGGTACTCAGAGATACTGCATTTGTTTCTTCTACAGTATTTGATGCATCGGCATTTAAAAACCATTTCTGAAATAATTCTAGAGGATTTTCTGGACAATTACTTTCCAGTAACTCCTGTTTTTCATAGGATTTTCTGTAGTTACTTAAATCTTTTGACATTCATTCATGTTTATATAAAGTAAAAATACGAAGTCTTTTAAGACTCAAAAAAATAATAATAAAAGATTTTAACGATTCGAAGATTTTTTTTGTTGAATTCCAAAATATAAAATGATATACCCTATTAAAACAATGGTGTGAAATAACGTACTGTTATTTATTAAATCTGATGCACTTATTTTGGTTATTTGAACAATTGTTCCTAGAGCCATTATTAGAAAGAAAAGCGAAAAATATTGTTCTCTTTTTCCTTTTTTTAAATTGAGTAAATTCATAATAAAAAAGAAAAATAAAATAGGGGCATAATTTCCAATTACAAGTAAAAAATTATCAGTAAAAGGGGTGGCTAAAATAAAAGCTGTAAGCTGAATATAACTAGCTATAGACAATATACTAGCTGTTCTTCCTTTAGTAAAAACTTTGATGGTATAATTGAAAATACAGAAAGTTCCACCCGCAGCAAATATGAAGGTTAAAAGTCTTGGGTAATAACTTTGATGTAAAGGTTCAAAAAAACCATGATTAAGTCCTCCCATAAATGCAGATAAGCCAACAAATAAAATAAAAAAACCTAGTGAGTTATCAGGAGATTTATTGGTCTTTGTATTTCCTAATGTCAATCCAGCAAGAAATAAACAAACCATGGAAAGTGCAAAATCTGATATTGAAACTAATTCTAATGCATTAATCATAGTGATTTTTTAAATAAAATTAAGCCTATAAATGTGTAAGCTCCATTTAATACTAAAACAAAAAACTCAAAATCAAATTTAAAATAATTAATTGTTAAGTAATTAGTTGCTAGAGTTAATATGGGAGCTATAACGCAAATGAAAGGAACAGCTTTATCTTTTACTTTAAATTTGGTAAAAAGTCCAAAAGTATATAGTCCTAATAATGGTCCATATGTATATCCAGCAAACGTGAATATTTTTGCAATAACACTTTCATCTGCAATAAAATATTTGAAAATTAGAATAACAGCAATGAGTACAGCTGAAAATAAAACATGTATTTTTTTTCTAATATTTTCTTGTTTTTGAGAGTTTTTATTCTTGTCAATTTCTAAAATATCTATACTAAATGATGTAGTCAAAGATGTTAATGCCGAATCTGCACTTGAGTAGGCTGCTGCTATTAATCCTAAGAGAAAAAACATTCCAGTGGCCAATCCTAGAGATCCTTTAGTCGCAATAATAGGGAAGAGTTCATCTTTGTGAGCATCGATTCCATTTTGCTGAGCATAATCTGTTAATAAAACTCCCAGTGCCAGAAAGAAAAAATTAACAATTACTAAAACAATAGTAAACCAAAACATATTTTTTTGTGCATCTTTTAAGTTTCTGCAGCTAAGATTTTTTTGCATCATATCTTGGTCTAAACCTGTCATTACAATGGCTATGAAAGCTCCAGAAAAGAACCTCTTCCAAAAATAACTTCCAGCTTTATAATCCTCAAAAAAGAATGTTTTAGATAGTTCGCTGTCTGCAACATAAGTCAATATATTTGAAATTTTCATTTCACCAGAAATGGTATAAATACAAACACCAACTGCCATAAGCATAAATAATGTTTGAAGTGTGTCAGTCCATACAATGGTTTTGATACCTCCTTTAAAAGTATATAACCAAATTAATAATATAGTAATGGTTACAGTTAACCAAAACGGAATTCCAAATTCATCGAATAATAGTAACTGTAATACATTAGCAACTAAAAATAAGCGGAATGCTGCACCAATAGTTCTAGATAATAAAAAAAATGAAGCACCAGTTTTGTAAGAATACTTACCAAATCTATCTTTAAGATAAGTATAAATAGAGGTTAGATTTAATTGGTAATATAAGGGCAATAAAATTAATCCAATGATTGCATATCCAACAATATAACCCAACACCATCTGCATATAACTCATACTTTGATCCTCTACCCAGCCAGGAACAGAGATGAAGGTAACACCTGATAGAGATGCACCAATCATCCCAAAAGCTACCAAATACCATGGAGATGAATTGTTAGCTTTAAAAAATGTATTATTGTTTGCTTTTTTACCTGTAATAAATGAAATAAATAGTAGAATACTAAAATATCCAACAATCAGCAGCAATATATATAATGGTTTCATAGGTATTACAATTCTATTTGCAAATACGAATATATATGTTTTAGATTATAGATTGTATAAAATAATCGAAAGACTGAAAAGTTAAATTATGTAATTAACTTTTTCAATTTTTCATTAATTCGTCATTCATTATTCGTAATTTTACGTTCATGAATTTTTCATCAAAACTTCTTGAAAATGCAGTAAATGAAGTGGCACGTTTACCAGGTATAGGAAAAAGAACAGCCTTAAGACTAGTGTTGCATCTGTTAAAACAGCCTGCCGAAAACACCAATTATTTAACTGAATCTCTCAAAGTATTAAGAACAGAAGTTAAAACTTGCCAGAAGTGTCACAATATTTCTGATACTGTATTATGTGAAATTTGTAATAATCCTAAAAGAGATTCCTCTGTTGTATGTGTTGTTGAGGATATAAGAGATGTTATGGCTATTGAAAATACTTCTCAATTTAGAGGTTTATATCATGTTTTAGGAGGTAAAATATCACCTATTGAGGGAGTAGGACCTCAAAACTTAGAGATAGACAGTTTGGTAGAAAAAGTAAAAAACAATGAAGTTAAAGAATTAATCTTTGCTTTGAGTTCAACCATGGAAGGAGATACTACTAATTTTTATATATTTAAACAAATTGAAAAGTTTGGTGTAGCAACTTCAACTATTGCACGTGGAATATCTGTTGGAGATGAGTTAGAATATGCAGATGAAATTACTTTAGGAAGAAGTATTGTAAATAGAATACCTTTTGAAAAAAGTATGAAGTTATAATACAAACTCTGGTAGTATTCAGACACTAACAGTTTTACTTAAAGCATTAATTTTCCCAGTTATTTTTTTTTCGAATATTCTTGTAAAGTTTAATACCTAACATCATTAATATTCCAAATAAAATAATTCCAACAACTCCCCATATCCAAGAAATAGCACTTTTTAAAACTACTAAAAACACTATTGCAAATAATAAAATAGTAGCTACTTCATTCCATATTCTTAGTTTAAAAGAAGTGAATTTTACAATTCCCTTTTGTTGTTGAATGAACACCTTATGGCAGCCAGCGTGGTAAAAATATAAAGCTAAAACAAATGATAGTTTAATATGCATCCAAGGCATTAGTAAATATGAAGGTTCTAAATAGAGCATCCAAAAGGCAAATAAACTCGCTAGAACTGCAGAGGGCCAGGTAATAATATACCAAAGGCGTTTGCTCATTAACTTGTATTGTGTTTGTAAGATAACCTTAGTTTGAGCTTCTTTTTTTTCTGCCTCTGCAAAATATATAAATAACCTAACAATATAAAATAAGCCAGCAAACCAGGTTACTACAAAAATAATATGTAATGCTTTTAGGTAAGAAATATCCATTTTTATAATTTATGTTCAAGATTCAGAAAAAAATATGTAGGAAGTGAAAACATAATTATTAGTTATTTTCCCAATTATTTATCCATTTCACCATAACGTCTACCCAATCATCGTTGTCATTCATGCAAGGGATGTGTTTATAGTCTGTTCCTCCTGCTTCTAAAAAATCTTCTTTACCTTCCATCGCAATTTCTTCCAAGGTCTCCAAGCAATCAGATACAAAAGCTGGAGTAATTACAGCTACTTTCTTTTTTCCTTGTTTTGGAAATTTTTCTAATTCAAAATCAGTGTAGGGTTTCAACCAGGGATCTTTTAATAAACGAGATTGAAAAGAATTACTGTAAGTGCCTTTTGCTAGTTTTAAATTTTCTACGATTCCTTTGGTAGTCTCAAAACACTGATGTCTGTAGCAAGTATGATGAGCTACAGAATTACGTTCACAACAACTCCCATCTATTTTGCAATGGTTATTTGTAGGGTCTGACTTTCTGATATGTCTTTCAGGGATTCCATGATACGAAAATAACACATGATCATACTCAAAATCACTCAAGTGATTTTTAATATTATCACTCATTGCTTTAATGTATTCAGGTTTATTGTAAAAAGGAGGTAAAATATCCATGGTTACATTTGGATATTCTTTAGCTACAATTTGCTCTGCTTTAACAGTAACTGTTTCATAAGAAGACATGGCGTAGTGAGGGTACAATGGTACTAATAAAATTTCATCTACACCCTGGTCAGTTAATTCTTTAAAGCCTTTTTCCATACTCATTGAGCCATATCTCATAGCTAAAGTGATAGGAACCTCAACTTTCTTGGTAACTTTCTTGGAAAACCTTTCGGATATTACTACGAGAGGAGATCCTTCATCCCACCAAATTTTTTTATAAGCTGCTCCAGATTTTTTTGGTCTAATTTGTAAAATTATTCCCTTTATGAGTAAAAAACGCTTCCAATAAGCTACGTCTATTACGCGTTCATCCATTAAAAACTCCCCCAAGTAACGTTTAACGTCTTTAGTTTTTGTAGTATCAGGTGAGCCTAAGTTTATAAGTAAAACTCCTTTCATTTTTTTGCTGAATTTATTTCAGTGACTTGTTATTAATTCTTATTTAATTGATTGGTTACTTCATACAAAGCGATACTTAAACTATGAATTACATTCATAGAAGAATTTTGTCCAAACATGGGAATTGCTATGCTATGATCTAATTTATTTATATTTTCAATACCATTTCTTTCGCTTCCCAAAAGTAATACGATTTTTTCATGATTTTTAAAATTAAAATTCTGAATATCGATGCTTTTATCAGTAATTTCTATCCCTATAATTGTATTTCCTTCATCTTTTAATTTCTGAATGGTATTTTCAAAATTAGTATAAGTACTGTGTTCTATTTGATTTATGGTATTTCTTGCAGTTCTTCTAACCATACTATTTTCAATGGTAGGAGAATTTTCATGTAAATAAATTTTTGAAACGCCAAAACTTTCTGAAATACGAAAACACATTCCAATATTTTCTGGAGTTCTAATGGCATCACAAACAATAGTAATAGGGAATTGTTTTCGTTTATTTTTAATGTCGTAATGACTTAGCTGTTTCAAAACTTGTTATGTTTGCTATTAAACAAAATCTTCTATTATTAATTATTAAGAGACATTACATATTTCTTTGGTGTGGTTCCAAATTTTTTCTTGAATGCTGCAATAAAATGACTTGATGAACTATACCCAACTTTAATTCCAACCTCATTTACATTAAGTTGATTACTCTCTAATAGACGTCTTGCGTGTTCCATCTTATAATCAAATAAAAAACTAAAAACAGTATCTCCATAAATTTGCTTGAACCCCTCTTTTAATTTTTTAATATTAAGTCCTATTTCGTTGGCTAATTCTTGTAAACTTGGAGGCTCTGCCATATTAGATATTATAATATCTTTTGCTTTTCTGATTTTTAAAACATTTTGTTCATCCACTAAAAACGGGCAATACTCTCCTAAATTTGATTCATCCTGTTGAAAGTGAAGACTCAATAATTCATATATTTTTCCTTTAATGTATAGATCTCTAATAGAGCTATGAATACTAGAGTTAATAATTTGATTTAAAACAAGTAAAACCATTGGTTTTATTTCTACATCATCATAATACTTTTTGTTACTATTTTCTTTACTTAAGAAAGGAATATAACTAGCTTCTTTGGAAAATAAAGAGTGAAATTTTTCTATTGAAATTAGTAAGGAAATAAGAATAGTTTTTGGGTAAATTTCTAAATTTATAGGTAAATTTCTTTGTGGATTGTAAAGTATGATAGAATGCTTATCCAAAACATCGAAAGAATAATTTCCATTATTAAATAAAAATTTTGAATTCCCTTTTACACAAAAATGAATTTGTATGAATGTACTGTCTATATTTCTCTCAAAACGAAGTGTTTCATCACTACTATTCTGGAATTCAAGTATGCGAAACCCATTTTCTAGATTAATTTCATCAAATGAACTTCCAGCGACATTTTTTAACATTTTCAAATAATTTTTTAAAACCGCCTTTATTTAGAATGATTCTATACAGCAAGGTTTTAATGTACTGTTAATACTGCAAAAATACAATATTATTGATGTTTTTAAAATAAAATACATTTAAAAATCAAAGAACGATATAAAAAGTACTTTTAGCGACATTTTTATCTGTAATTACTTTATACTTTTGAACTTTCTTTTAATTGTTTGAATGAAATTAGATTACCACCAAAGAAATTTATACAATATAGGAGTAAGTTACAGAAAAGCTGATGCTCACACACGTGGTCGTTACAGTTTGTCTAAACAAAATCAAATAGAATTATTAAAAGAAGCCAAAAACATTGGCTTAGATGGTGTTTTTGTTCTCTCTACATGTAATAGGACCGAGATCACAGGTTTTTCAGAACACCCTTTTCAACTCATACAATTATTATGTAAATATTCAGGGGGTAATGTTGAAGAGTTTGCTCAAATTTCTTATGTGTTTAAGTCTAATGAAGCTGTAAATCAATTATTTAGAATAGGTACAGGCTTGGAGAGTCAAATTTTAGGTGATTATGAAATTGTCGGTCAATTAAAATTGGCCTTCAAGTTAGCTAAGAAATACCAAACGATTAACGCACAACTAGAAAGACTTTTAAATTTAGTTTTGCAAGCTAGTAAGAAAGTTAAAAACTCAACTCAATTAAGTTCCGGAACAACTTCTGTTTCCTACGCAGCTGTTCAATATATCATTCATAATGTTCCCAATTATGATCAAAAAAATATTTTGGTTTTTGGACTTGGAAAAATGGGAAAACATACTTGTAAAAATCTAGCACAGTATACTAAAAATAAATCTGTATGTTTAATAAATAGAACAGAAGAAAAGGCAATTTCTTTTGTTAAAGAGCATTCCATGATTAGAAACTCATCAATAAATAACCTTTCTAGTGAAATAGCCAATACCGATATTTTAATTGTATCTACAGGTTCAGATACCCCAACAATCACTAAAAAACATATTTCACCTGAAAAAGAGATTTTAATTTTGGATTTATCGATGCCAGAGAATGTAGATCCAACTGTTAATCACCTAAAAAATGTATCTTTAGTGAATGTAGATGAATTGTCTAAAATTACATTAGAAACTTTGTCAACAAGACAAAAAGAGGTCCCAAAAGCCGAAGAAATTATTGAATTGTATAAAGAAGAATTTAATGATTGGTTAAATAACAGAAAATTAGTACCAGCCATAAATGCCCTGAAAGAGTCATTAGAAATAATAAAAAAAGATGAAATTAATTTTCAAAAAAAGAAAATTAAGAATTTCGATGAAACTCAAGCGGAGATTCTTACCAATCGATTCATACAAAAAATTACAACTCAGTTTGTAAAACACTTAAAAGAGGAGGAGACATCAGTGAATGATAGTATTCAGGTAATGTCTAAAGTTTTTGGAAATACATAATCATACCCTATGCGGAAAATTATTAGAATAGGTACACGCGATAGCGAATTAGCGCTATGGCAGGCCAACAAAGTTCAACGGATGTTGAATGAATTAGGGTATGAAACAGAGGTTGTATCTATCAAATCTACAGGAGACATTATTCTCAATAAACCCATTTATGAACTCGGAATTACTGGGGTTTTTACAAGAAATCTAGACATTGCATTACTAAATAATGAAATAGATGTAGCCGTACATTCTATGAAAGATGTTCCAACTGCTTTACCAGAAGGTATAATTCAAGCAGCGGTTTTAAAAAGAGCAAATTATAGCGACATTATTGTATTAAAGGATACTGAAGAATTTTTTGCGCGTAAAGAAGCGGTAATAGCAACAGGTAGCTTAAGAAGAAAGGCAATGTGGTTAAATCGTTACCCTACACATACAGTTGTTGATTTAAGAGGAAATGTAAATACCCGTCTTAAAAAGCTAGAAGAAAATAATTGGGATGGTGCTATTTTTGCAGCTGCGGGTCTAGAACGAATAGGGAAACGTCCAGCAGGTGCAGTTAACCTATCTTGGATGATTTCAGCTCCAGCTCAAGGAGCAATTATGCTTGCATCATTAGCTGAAGACGATTTTATAAAAGATGCATGTGAGCAACTTAATCATCACGAAACCGAAATTTGTGTAACCATAGAGCGAGAATTTTTACATCGTTTAGAAGGTGGATGTACCGCACCTATCGGAGCAATTGCTTATGTAAATGAAAAAACACAAGAAGTTAATTTTAAAGGAGTATTGCTTAGCAAGGATGGGAAAAAGAAAATTGAGGTTGCAAAAAATGCACCGTTAAACAAACATCGTTATTTAGCTAAAGATTGTGCAGACTATATTATTAATCGTGGTGGAAAACAATTGATTCTTGATGATATAGATATTCGAGAAGAGGTATCTACACGCGTTTTCTCAACAAAATCCCTTGCTATAAGTCAGACAAAATTATTTCACAAAAATATAGTTTCTGAAAGTTCTGATTTTATCAAAGTAAGATCCAATAGAATCCCTTCAAAAGCAGTTAAAGAAGTTTTAGAAAATGTAATTATTACAAGTAAAAATGGTGTAGAGGCTTTGCTTGATAATTTTACAAAAGAAGAATTAAATTTTAAACATATTTATTGTGTTGGTAGAAGAACTAAAAAATTAATTCAACAGAAAATAGGAGCTGTAAATCATGCTGAAAAGAATGCTGCAAAGTTAGCAGAATACCTTTCTAAAGAAATGGAAGGAGACAGTGTTACTTATTTTTGTAGTGATCTGCGCTTAGATACTTTAACAAGAATATTAACTGAAAACAAAATTAAAGTTAATGAAGTAGAAGCCTACAAAACGATGTATAGTCCTGAGGTAGTTTCTAAAAATATTAAAGGAGTATTATTTTTTAGCCCTTCTGCAATAGAAAGTTATCTTCAAAAAAACACTGCAGATAAAGTAGCTTTTTGTATTGGAGCATCTACAGCAAAGGAGGCATATAAGTATTTTGAAAAAGTTGAAATTGCACAAATACCAACAGTAGAAAGTGTAATTGAATTAGTGAATTTGCATTATGTACAATAGAACCAGAAGATTAAGGAAATCAAAAGGTATAAGAAGATTAGTTCAAGAAACTAAGCTTTCCGTAGATGATTTCATATATCCTTTATTTATAGAAGAAGGGATAGGTATTAGCTCTGAAATTCCATCAATGCCAGGAATTAACAGATATTCATTAGATAGAGTTTCAAAGGAATTAGACGAGGTTGTAAAGCTAAATATTCCGGCAGTATTGTTATTTGGTATCCCATCAAATAAAGACGATGTAGGAACTGAAACATGGAATGACAATGGGATTATTCAAAAAGCTATTCGTTTTATTAAAAAAAACTATCCAACATTATATGTCATATCAGATGTTTGTTTTTGTGAATATACAACTCATGGTCATTGTGGAATTATTCATGATAATGACGTAGACAATGATGCTACACTTGTAAATATTGCGAAACAAGTAGTTTCTCATGCAAAGGCAGGAGTTGATATGGTGGCCCCTTCAGGCATGATGGATGGAACTATTAAAGTGGTTCGTGAAGCTCTTGATAATACTGGGTTTATAAATCTACCAATTATGGCATATTCAGTAAAATATGCATCTGCATTTTATGGTCCGTTTAGAGATGCTGCAGACTCTGCACCAACTTTTGGTGATCGAAGAACCTATCAAATGGATCCTGCGAATAGAGATGAAGGAATTCGTGAAGCTAATTTTGATGATCAAGAAGGAGCTGATATTTTAATGGTTAAACCTGCATTGTCTTATCTAGATATTATTAGTGATTTAAAAAATAACTTTGATAGACCAATAGCTTGTTATAATGTAAGTGGAGAATATGCAATGATTAAAGCAGCTGAAGAAAAAGGTTGGATAGATGGTGAAAAAGTAATGATGGAAAGTTTACTGTCTATGAAGAGAGCAGGTGCAAGTATTATCATTACCTATTTCGCAAAAGAAGCAGCCAGATTATTGTCTAATACGTAATAAATTTTGTCTGATAATCTTACTAATCTAAATAATAGAGATCATGTTTAGTAAGTAAACCTAACAACTAAAAAAATGAACTTCAAAAAATCTCAAAAGCTTTACGAAAAAGGATTGGTAAATCTTGTAGGTGCTGTTAATTCTCCAGTAAGAGCATTTTCTTCAGTTGGAGGAAATCCTTTATTTATAAAAAGGGGAAGGGGGTCTCAAATTGTAGATGTAGATGGTAATAAGTATGTAGATTTAGTTTTATCATATGGGCCAATGATTTTAGGTCACCGTCATAAAAAAGTTCAGAAAGCTGTTCAGAAAGCTTTAAAAAATGGATACTCATTTGGAGCTTCAACAGAAAATGAAATAACACTCGCAAAAATAGTGTGTGATGCATTTCCTGGAATGGATAAGGTAAGGTTTGTAAATTCTGGTACAGAAGCTGTCTTAAGTGGTGTTCGCTTAGCTAGAGCTTTTACTGGTAAAGATAAAATTATAAAATTTTCAGGGTGTTATCATGGACATCAAGACTCATTACTAGTTGCTGCTGGATCTGGATTAGCTACTCTAAGTATTCCTGGTAGTAAGGGAGTTCCAAAAGAGGCTGTAAAGAATACCTTAATAGCAACCTATAATGATTTAGATAGTGTAAAAAAACATTTTGAGGATCATTCTGATATAGCAGGTGTAATCATTGAACCAGTAGGAGGAAATATGGGAGTTGTTATTCCTCAGAATGGTTTTCTAAAAGAGTTAAAAGATTTTTTACATACTAAAGGCGCACTTTTAATTGCAGATGAAGTAATGACAGGTTTTCGTTCTAAGTTTGGAGGTGCACAAGAACTTTTGGGAGCAGAAGCTGATATTACGTGTTTAGGAAAGGTAATTGGTGGTGGTTTTCCAGTTGGGGCATACGGAGCTAGAAATGAAATAATGGAATATGTTGCTCCACTAGGAGGAATGTATCAGGCAGGAACATTAAGCGGAAATCCAATAGCAATGGCAGGTGGAATATCAACCTTAAAAGAGTTGAAAAGACAAAACCCATATGAGAAATTTAGTCATATTGGTGAGAGAATTGAGACAACTCTATTAAACTCAGGAAAAAAATATGATGTTGATGTAACGGTGAATAGGTTTGGTTCTATGATGAATCCATTTTTCACCAAAGCAGAAGTTACAAATTTTGCCCAAGCTCAAACTTCAGATACTAGTAAATTTGCTATTTTCTTTTGGGAAATGATTAAAAATGGAGTTTTTCTTCCACCTTCACAATTTGAAGCGTGGTTTTTATCCTCTGCTATTACGGAGGAGGATCTTTATAAAATTGAGAAAGCAGTAGATAAATCATTCCAAAAAATTCAAAAAAGTCAATGAGAATACTCGTAAGCATATTCTTATTAATATTGTTTGGCTGTAAATCAACCACTACAAAAATTAATGAAGTTTCTTTTCAAACAGTGTCAAAAGGAGTTCTTTTTGGAGATGGAGTGGAGGGGATTTCAGAAAGTAATATTAGTTTTACTAATGCTAAAGATTGGAAATCATTTTTAGAAAAAATTAATACACCTAATACATTTTCAAAAGTTACTATTGATTTCTCTGAACAACAACTTTTGTGTGTTTTTGATACCATTAGAAATACTTCAGGATATAAAATTGAAATTAAAAATATTTTGATTGAAAATAAGGGTATAAAAATTATTTACACTTCTGCTAAACCCTCTGCGAAAGAAATGGTAAATATGGTTATTACTCAACCTTACCACTTGGTGATAATTAACAAAAGAGCAGAAGAAGTCACCTTTATTCATAAAGATAACTTATAATAAAATGATAAAAAACGATTTATTCTTAAGAGCCCTCAGAGGTGAAACAGTAGATAGACCTCCAGTATGGATGATGCGTCAAGCTGGTCGTTATTTGCCTGAGTTTATGGAAATTAAAAAGAAATATGATTTCTTTACGCGTTGTAGAACTCCAGAATTAGCCTCTGAAATTACAGTACAACCTATTCGAAGGTATGGTATGGATGCCGCCATACTATTTTCAGACATCCTAGTGATTCCTCAAGCTATGAATATAGAAGTCCAAATGAAGCCAGATTTTGGACCCTATCTTCCTAATCCGGTAAGAGATCAAAAAGGGGTAGACAATGTTATTATTCCTGATGTGAAAACTGAACTAGGTTATGTTATGGAGGCAATAAAAGCTACAAAAGAAAAATTAAATGATGAAATTCCATTAATTGGTTTTGCTGGGTCTCCATGGACAATTTTATGTTATGTAGTTCAAGGACAGGGTTCTAAGAATTTTGATAAAGCAAAAGAGTTTTGTTTTACTAACCCTAAAGCAGCTCATCAATTGTTACAAAAAATTACAGATACAACTATTGCTTACTTAAAAGCAAAAGTTATATCAGGTGTAAATGCTGTTCAGGTTTTTGATTCATGGGGTGGAATGTTATCTCCCACAGATTACCAAGAATTTTCTTGGAGATATATTCAGCAAATAATAGATGCGTTAAAAGATTTTGCCCCAGTAATTGCTTTTGGTAAAGGCTGTTGGTTTGCCCTTAATGAAATGTCAAAATCTGGAGCAGCAGCTTTGGGCGTAGATTGGACCTGTTCGGCAAGAAATGCCAGGTATTTGTCTGGAGGAAATATTACACTTCAAGGTAATTTTGACCCCTCTAGATTATTATCACCACCAGCAGAGATAAAAAAAATGGTTCATCAAATGATTCGTGAGTTTGGTAAAGACAAATATATTGTAAACTTAGGCCATGGAATTTTACCAAATATTCCTTTAGAAAATGCCAAAGCATTTGTAGATGCAGTAAAAGAATATAAAGTATAACATGCAAGTATGGGATGTCATAAAAGGAGTTAGTTTTAGACAACTAAAAAGTTTATTGTTGTTTTTAATTAAGCATCCATTTTTTTTCATTTCTACCATAAAAGCTACTTTTGATGTTTTAAGAATTTCTCAAAAAGAGTTTCCTAACACGCATGGTTTTCATAATAAAGCTAATGCCTTTCGTCATGCTTTATGGAATATTTTTATTGCGAAACAATGTAGTTTGTTTTCTAGAAAAAAACATAAAATAATTTCGTGGACTAAGGAGTTTACTGATTGGCACGAAGATTTTTCACCTAATGAGGAACTCCCAAGAATAATGGATCTCCATAATAATTGTATTGGAAGGGAGTTGTTTCTTAAAACACCTAAGAGTTCAGATAAGCAATGGGTTATTATTTTAAAGAAACAATTACAAGATGCTGTACAAATAGTATCAGTTGATGATGTCTTAAATTATCCAAGACAATTAGTGTATCTTGAAAGCTAATAAAAAGATTAAGAATTATTTTAAAATAAAAAAATGCCTCACTTTATAGTAGATTGTTCAGAAAACATATTAGAATTAAAAGATCCCAAGGAAATTTTAAATGAGATTTTTGAAACGGCTTTTTCTACAGGTCTTTTTTCAGAGGATGCTATAAAAGTTCGTTTAAATCCTTTCAAATACTCTTTGGTATTGGGTGGGAACTCAGATTTTATTCATGTTTTTGGAAATATTATGGAAGGAAGAACAGCGGATCAAAAAGCAGATCTTTCAAAAAAAATTGTTTCAAAATTAAATCAGTCATTTCCAGAGGTACCAATTATTTCTATAAATATTAGAGATTTTGAGAAATCTTCATACATCAATAAAACAATGCTATGAAAGAAATGTTAAAAGGAGTTTACGAGGGTAGTACAGCTTATTTTAAGGTTTACGAAGTTATTTCTCGTTTAAAGCTATGGAAATTCTTTGCGATTCCAATGTTAATAAGTTTCATAGTCTTTTTAATGATATTGTTTATCTCTTTCTCCTTTTCCGACGCTATTGGGAATTATATTTCTAGTTTTTGGACTTGGGATTTTGGCCGTGATACTATTAATACTTTAAGTAGGATTTTTGGTGGCTTATTAATTACAGTGATTGGTTTTATCAGTTTTAAGCACATTACTATGGCGCTTTCAGCACCTTTTATGGGGCCAATTTCTAAGATAATTGAAGATGATTTTAACGGCGTAGTTTCACAAACAAATACATCTACACCATCTGGTTTATTATTAAGAGGAATAAGAATTAGCTTAAGAAATCTACTAAGGGAATTAGTATTATCTATTCCAATCTTATTATTTGGCTTAATTCCCATAATTGGATTTTTCTCAGTGATTTTATTGTTTTTAATGCAAGCCTATTTTGCAGGTTTTGGGAATATGGATTATACTTTAGAAAGGCATTTTAGCTATCAAAAAAGTATTTTTTATGTGAAAAATAATAGAGGTTTAGCTATCGGTAATGGAATTGTATTTATGTTGTTTTTATTGATTCCTTTTGTTGGTGTAATTTTAGTTCATCCTTTTTCTGTAACAGCAGCAACAATAGTTACAGTTAAGTCAATGAACAAATAATAAATTAGTTATGAAAGATAAATTTTATAAATATATAGAGACTTTACAAGATAGTATTACTTCTAAAATTGAGGAAATAGATACTGTATCTAAATTTAAAGAAGATATTTGGCAACGCCAAGAAGGAGGAGGTGGAAGAACTCGTGTTATAGAAGATGGTGCAGTTTTTGAAAAAGGTGGTGTTAATATTTCAGCTGTTCATGGTGAATTACCGGAAGTATTAAGAAAACAATTTAAAGTAGATGAAGGTAATTTTTTTGCCTGTGGACTTAGTCTTGTCTTACATCCTAAGAATCCTTTTGTACCAACAGTTCATGCAAATTGGCGGTATTTTGAAATGTATGATTCGCAGGGTAAAATAGTAACTCAATGGTTTGGTGGAGGGCAAGATTTAACACCTTATTATTTATTTAATGAAGATGCAATTCATTTTCATACGGTTTGTAAAAATGTTTGTGAAACTCATAACAAAGAATTTTATCCGATGTTTAAAAAGAATTGTGATGACTATTTTTGGAATACTCACAGAAAAGAGGCTCGTGGTATCGGAGGTTTGTTTTTTGATTATTTAAAAGAAACTGATAAATTAACTATGCAAGATAGATATGATTTTGTAACAGCTGTGGGAAATAGTTTTTTAGATAGTTATGTTCCAATAGTTGAAAAGAGAAAAGATATAACTTACGATAAATCACATAAAAACTGGCAAGAAATACGAAGAGGACGTTATGTTGAATTTAATTTAGTTCATGATAGAGGTACTTTATTTGGTTTAAAAACTAAGGGTAGAATTGAAAGTATTTTAATGAGCCTACCTCCAATAGTTCAATGGAAATATAATTATAATCCTGATGTAAACTCTGAAGAAGAAAAATTAATTAAAGTTTTAACAAATCCTGTAGATTGGGTATAAGGATTTATTGCTAAGTTTATAAAAAAAACATGAGAAAATATTTATTACTTCTATTTACTGTTTTAATTTGTAACTCTTTGAGTTCTCAGCAAAACATAAAAAAAATAACACTATTATGGGACACTTCCTATAGTATGATAGACAGGAATTTAGATAATGATTTAAATTATTTGAATGAATATTTTTTAAAAAACTCCAATTCACAAGTTCACCTTATAAAATTTAGTAATGACATCATTTTAAATCAATCCTATAGCATAAGAAATAGTAGTTGGTTAGATTTAAAAAAAGAACTTCAAAATTCAACGTATGACGGTTCAACAAACTATAATAAATTAAAAGTTACAGAATCAGATGAGGTTTTGTTATTTTCAGATGGATATTCTTTCCATAAAAAGTTTCCAAAAATTAAATCTCCTCTTACTGTTATCTCCAGTAATAAAAAATTTAATTCAGATTTTTTTAATCTAATTACAAAAGATTCCGGAAAAGATTTTATTGATTTAAGTGCTCTGCAAACAAATACCTCTAATGCATCAGAATTTAAGATAATTAGAGGAAGTGTTAGTGATGAAAACGGGTATCTTTCGGATGTTGTTGTTTTTTCTAGAGACAATAATTTACAGACCGTAACTGATAGCTTAGGTAATTTTTCGATTGAAGCTAAGATAAGAGGGATTTTAGAATTCAGGTACGTAGGGAAAAATACGATTTTATCTAGAATTTCAGATGCTACAAAAAAAAATATTTATATGACCAATGGCAACATGGTACTTGATGAGTTAGTCCTTGAGAACAATAAAAAAGAAGTCATAGATAATGGGTTTAGCAAACAAGACAAAAAAAGGATAGGGTATTCTATTGAAACTTTATCAGGAGATGAAATTATACCCTCCAATACAGATGTGAAGGATGCAGTGTCTGGTAAATTTTCGGGTATAAAAATAGGAGCTAATGATGATTTAAGTCAGTTTGTTGGGAGAGGCTTAGGTACTACTATTTTAGGAAATCAGTATGGTCTAATAGTTGTTGATGGCTTTGTAATTAAACAAAGTGACTCTTCAAGAGATAATGGATTTATTGCTGACACAGGTTTTATTAACCCAGAAAATATAGAAAGTGTTACGTATTTAAAAGGTTTAGCTGCAACTAATATATATGGAAGTGATGGTAGTAATGGGGTATTGCTTATAAAGACAAAAACAGGATCGTCGAGCTATAAAAAGAAAAAGAAAAGACAATTGGGAAATACACCAACGTATAATGATGATGCTGAAATTGAAGAAATTATTAATAAACCCTACATAAAAGAAATATCTCAAACAAAAACTATTGAGGAAGCATATAGTGTCTATATTTCTCAAAGAGAATTGTATGGTAAGGAAATCAGCTTCTTTTTTGACATGGCCTCTTATTTTAAAAATTGGAATAATTCTTATTTAATGAAGAGAATATTGTCTACGGTTTTAGAAATAAATAAAACATTAGATCTTGAACTTCTTAGGATATTAGCTTTCAAATATAATGAGTTCGGCATGTTTGATGAAGCAATCAAAATCTATAAAAAGATTATTTCTATTCAGCCAAATGAATCCCAGGTCTACAGAAATTTAGCGCTAAGTTATCAACTCAATAAGCAGTTTGTTAAAGCTCAACAGGTTTATGATAAAATACTTAATAATAAGTATGATGAGGTAGATTCATTTTCTGGATTAAAGCAAACCATTAATACAGAATATAAAAACCTAGTAGCATTACACAATTCAACTTTAGTTAGTGCCAATATTCCTGATTTTTATAAAAAAAATGCAGAGTATGATACACGCATAGTTTTTGAATGGAGTCACTTTAATGCCGAATTTGATTTACAAATTGTCAATCCTCAGAGAAGATATTTTACTTGGTCTCACACTAAAAAGGAGGAGTCCTCAAGATTTATAAAAGAAGACGCTCAAGGCTATGGATTAGAAGAGTTTTTCATAACAAAAAAAGATAAAGGAGAATGGTTATTTAATATCACTTATTACGGTAAAAATACCGGTAACAATTCATTACCAACTTACCTAAAAATTACGGTTTATAATTATTATGGGAAACCAAATCAAACAAAAATAGAAAGCGTAAAAGAATTAAATGATTTGAATAAAAAAGAAACTATTTTAAAACTCAAAATTTAGTTATTTTTACGAGTAATTATCACATTGTTAATAATAACCCTAATGTGATGAATTATTTATTCGAAATTCAATTAAAACAGGATATTTATTAAATATAATTTATTTTAAAAATCTTTTTTCGGTTCCAATAGTTATTCTTTTATCAGTCATTTTTCGTATTTTTGCAATCTCAAAACCAATCAATAATGGCTAAGTTCGAGTTAAAATTACCTAAGATGGGAGAAAGTGTTGCAGAAGCAACAATTACATCTTGGTTAAAGCAAGTTGGAGAAACCATAGAATTAGATGAAGCAGTTGTTGAGATAGCCACAGACAAAGTAGACTCTGAAGTACCAAGTGAGGTTGAGGGAACTCTTGTTGAAATCTTATTTGAAAAAGATACTATTGTTGCTGTTGGTCAGACCATAGCTATAATAGAAACCAATACTAGTGAAGAGATTTCAAATCAATCTAACCAAGAAAAAGAAGAAGAAGTTGTGGTTGTTGAGCAAATTGCTCAGGTTCAAAAAACAATAGAATCTGCTGTAGATATTAAAAATTCACCCATTACCAAAACCTCAGATTCAGGAAAATTCCTTTCACCTCTAGTAAGAAAGATTGCAGAGACTGAAGGTGTGTCTATGAAAGAATTAGATTCGATCTCAGGCTCAGGAAAAGACGGAAGAGTAACCAAAAATGATATCCTTTCATACATTGAAGATAGAAAAAATTTACAGCCATCTAAAGTCATTAAAACTGAAACTATACCTTTAGAGACTACTGATTTTGTTAAATCAGCTCCAACTTCGGTTAATGGTGAGGATGAAATTATAGAAATGACTCGAATGGGTAAATTAGTTTCTAAACATATGGTGGCTTCAGTTCAAACCTCTGCACATGTTCAATCCTTTATTGAAATAGATGTAACTAATATTGTAAAGTGGAGGGCTAAAGTCAAAGATGCATACTTTACTAGAGAAGGTGAAAAATTAACCTTTACTCCTATACTAATGCATGCTGTAGCATCTACAATTAAGAAGTTTCCTATGATAAATATTGCTGTACAAGGTGATACTATCATAAAAAAGAAAAATATTAATCTGGGGATGGCAGCTGCATTACCAGACGGTAATCTAATAGTACCAGTCATAAAAAATGCAGATCAATTGAACTTAGTTGGGATGACCAGGCAAGTAAATGACTTAGCAATTAGAGCAAGAAATAACCAGTTAAAACCTGATGAAATTCAGGATGGTACCTACACGGTTACTAATGTGGGGAGTTTTGGCTCTGTAATGGGCACACCAATAATTAATCAACCCCAGGTTGCGATATTAGCTCTAGGAGCTATCCGTAAAGTTCCAGCGGTCATAGAAACTTCTGAAGGAGATTTTATTGGGATTAGACAAAAGATGTTTGTATCTCATTCTTATGATCATAGAGTTGTTAATGGTGCATTAGGAGGAACATTTATCAAGACCTTAAAAGAAACCCTAGAAGCTTGGGATATCAATCAAGAATTTTAATACATAAAATAAAAAAAATGAAAAAAATGAAAAAAGTACTTATTGCATTATTAGTTATTACAACATTATCAGCAACTGCTCAAGAATCCGTTTTATTACGTCTCAATTATACCAAAGGAGACAGTTTTTTAGTAACTACCGAAAGCAACCAAAGCATGGGATCTCAGGGAGGTATGAATATGAAAATGACCATGGGAATGATAGTTGCCGATGTTGTAGAAGAAAGTATTAAAACAGAGTCTCAAATAACTTCTATTGTAATTGATATGATGCAAGGTGGTATGACTATGAGTTATGATTCTAATAGTGATGAAGAATTAGATCAGATGGGTCAAATGTTAAAATCACAATTTGCACCAATGATGGAAGCAATCACCTATGCTACTATAGATCATCAAGGAAATTTGATTGACACCAAACAAGACCCTGTTGTACCAGGTATGGAACAAATGACTAACAGGGCAATGAACACCATCAATTACCCTAAGGAAAAAGTTTCTGTTGGCTCTTCTTGGACTTCTGAAGATGAAAATCAAGGAATGAAAATGACTACGAAATACACAGTAAGCAGTATTGCTGACGGTCTTGTTACTTTAGATGTTTCAGGGGATATGAGTGGTGCAGGAACCGGAACAATCAAAGGAAAATCAACTGTTGAAATTAGCACTGGTATTTCAAATAGCTCAGAAATTGAGATTACAATTGCTACTCAAGGAATGAATATTACAGGATCTACTAAGATAACGGTATCAAAAATGTAATTATCCTTTTAATTTCATAAAAAAACCTCTAGAATTTCTAGAGGTTTTTTTATATATAATTTTAAAAAATTCTATGCTAACATGGTCACAGGATTTTCTATGTAAGCTCTTACGGTTTGTAAGAATTGGGCTCCGGTAGCACCATCTACGGTTCTGTGGTCACATGCCAATGTTACTTTCATGGTGTTTCCAACTACTATCTGACCCTCTTTAACTACAGGTTTTTGCTCTATGGCACCTACAGATAAAATTGCTGAATTGGGTTGATTGATAATCGAAGTAAATTCTTGAATTCCAAACATTCCTAAATTAGAAATTGTAAACGTACTGCCTTCCATTTCGTTGGGAGCAATTTTTTTGTTTCTTGCTTTACCCGCTAAATCTCTAACGTTTCCGCCAATTTGAGTTAAACTCATTTGATCAGTAAATTTTAATACAGGAACTAACAGTCCGTCCTCTACAGCAACTGCAACCCCTATATGAATATGTTGGTTGAATCTAGTTGTGTCTCCATTCCAAGAAGTATTTACTTGCGGATGCTTTTTTAATGCCATAGCACAAGCCTTTACTACCATATCATTAAAAGAAACTTTAGTTTCAGGCAATGAGTTAATAGTTTTACGTGAAGCTATTGCATTATCCATGTCTAACTCAATAGTGAGGTAGTAATGTGGAGCAGTAAATTTAGACTCTCCTAAACGCTTAGCTATAACTTTACGCATTTGAGAGTTTTTTACTTCTTCATAAGATTCTTCACCAATAGGTGTGTAAGTAGGTAATGGTCTTGTAGTTTGAGTTGTTAGGGTTGGTGTTACTTTAACTTCTGCTACTGCAGGTGTAAAGTTTTCTACATCTCTTTTTACAATTCTTCCATTTTCTCCAGAACCTGTTATCTCTGCTAAGTTAATGCCTTTATCTTTTGCAATTTTCTTCGCTAATGGTGAAGCAAAAATCCTTCCTCCAGTATTATTTGACTGAGAAATTACTGCAGTATGTTCTTCAATTTGTTCTGTTTCAGAACTAGAATCCTCATTTTTAGCTTCAATAGCATCGGTAGAGATATTACCTTCTTTATGAGCAGTTACTAGTGAGGACACATCTGTACCTTCTGGTCCAATAATGGTTAACAAACTATCTACTTTTGCACTTTCTCCCTCTTGAACACCAATATGTAATAAAACACCTTCATAAAAAGATTCAAATTCCATAGTAGCTTTATCTGTTTCAATTTCAGCTAAAATATCTCCTTCTTCAACTTTGTCACCTACTTGTTTTAACCATGAAGCTACAGTTCCTTCTTCCATGGTATCGCTTAACCTTGGCATGGAAATTATTTGAACTCCATCAGGAATTGATAAAGCGTTAGTTTTTGTTGTTGTATCTTCTTGAGCAACTTCTTTAGGTTCCTCCTCTGCAGAAGCACCATTTAAAATGCCTGAAATATCTTCTCCTTCATCACCAATAATAGCTAAAAGAACATCTACTGGAGATGTTTCTCCTTCTTGAACTCCAATATGAAGTAAGGTTCCTTCATTGAAAGATTCAAATTCCATGGTTGCTTTATCAGTTTCAATTTCAGCAAGAATATCTCCTTCTTCAATTTTATCACCTACTTGTTTTAACCATTTAGCCACAACACCCTCTTCCATGGTGTCACTTAAGCGAGGCATATTTACTACTATTGCCATATGTTATCTTAAATTATAAGAGTTATTCATTTTAATCTCAACTATACTATTTGATAAAAGGGTAATCTTCTTGTTCGTAAACCACATCATGTAATTGACTGACTTCAGGATATGGAGATTCTTCAGCAAATTTCTCACATTCTTTAACCATATCTTTAACCTCCTGATTTATTTTTTCAATTTCTTCATCTGTAGCATACTTTTTATCTTTTATAACATCAAGTATCTGAGTAATTGGATCAATTTTTTTGTATTCTGCAACTTCATCTTTAGTTCTATAATGTTGAGCATCTGACATTGAATGCCCACGGTAACGATAGGTTTTCATTTCTAAAAATGTTGGACCTTCACCTCGTCTTGCTCTTTGTATGGCCTCATCAACAGCTTCTGCTACTTTTATAGGATTCATTCCATCTACTGGCCCACAAGGCATTTCGTAGCCTAAACCTAATTTCCAAATGTCTGTATGGTTTGCAGTTCTCTCTACTGAAGTTCCCATTGCATATCCATTATTTTCAACAATAAATACTACAGGTAATTTCCAAAGCATAGCCATATTAAATGTTTCATGAAGGGAGCCTTGTCTTGCTGCACCATCTCCAAAACAAGTGAGGGTAACCCCATCATTTCCTTTATACTTATCACCAAATGCAATTCCTGCACCTAAAGGAATTTGACCGCCAACTATTCCATGACCACCATAAAAGCCGTGTTTTTTTGAAAAAATATGCATAGATCCACCCATTCCTTTAGAGGTTCCTGTGGCTTTCCCATACAATTCTGCCATTACTCTTTTTGGGTCTACACCCATACCAATAGGTTGAACATGATTTCTGTAAGCAGTAATCATTTTATCTTTTGACAAATCCATGGCATGTAAAGCTCCAGCTAAAACTGCTTCTTGCCCATTGTATAAGTGAAGAAAACCTCTGACTTTTTGTTGGATATATACTGAAGCTAACTTATCTTCAAATTTTCTCCAAAATAACATGTCTTTATACCAGTTAATATAGGTTTGCTTTGTGACTTTTTTCATTCTTTTTTATTGTTTTTTTTCAATTTAGAAACCTTAATAAATTAATGGATTCTTTATACAAAAATAAATGAATTAAATAGAATAAAAAAAGTAGTAGTAATTAAATTAAATACAACGATTTCGTTTGGTGAAATTATTTGTCTTTTGCTATGATAACAGTGGCTTTAGCACCTGTAGCAAGATTCCATTCGTTAGATGAAATAACGTTTCCAGCATCATCAAAAACTGTAAAACCAGCTGTGTTTGGTCCAGAAGTTCCTTGGTTTAATGCAATAAAAGCAATTTTATTAATTCCTACCTGTAATGGCAGATCAAAACTTTGATAAGAATTATATAAGGTAACGTTTCTAATTACTGGAATATCATTAATAGTAATTGTCACTCTATCTCCATCTGGATATTGAAAATCTCTACAGATAATTCTGACAGATTCAGATTGAGTTCTAAAGCTTCCAAGATCCTGATCAATCTTAGGAAAAGGCGCATTTATTTTTTTCCATGATTTTAAAAAACGTTCTTCAGATATTTTAGCTTCTGAAAGAATTCCTTTATCCTTTAGGTCATCTTCTTTTTTCTTTTTAGCGTCTTTTTTCTTTTTATTTTCATATGCTTTTTTAAAACCATTATTATTTCCAATTTCTAAAGACATTGGTTTTTTAACTGTTTTTTGAGGTATTCCTATAATAACTCTTTTTCCTGTACTTTTTTTATTTGAATCAAAGATTGTATCTGTCTGACTGGAAAGAGAGAGAGAAAAAAATAAAAAAAGGTAAATAAAAATATTAAAGAATGATTTCAAAGTATATGATATTTTATATAATTTTTACAAATATAGTGCCGTTATTATAGCATCATCATTAGATTTTGTTAAAACTTTTATTATTCAATTGTAAAATTAAAGTAAGTAGTAGGATAGGGTTCATCTTTTAGTGTAAAGTGCCACCATTCATTATCATAAGGTATAAAACCATTTTTTATCATAATAGTTCTAAGTAGCATTCTGTTTTTCATTTGAGTTTTAGTAATTTTTTTATAAAATGGATGAGACTTTTCACCAAAAAAATCATAAGAACTTCCCATGTCTAATTCTTTATTGGTTTTAATATCAACAATACTAAGATCTACTGTACTTCCTCTTGTATGACCAGATTTTAATGCAATAAAGCCTAATTTAAATAATTCAGACTTTTTAATATCCGGATAATATAATTGCTTCTTTAAGGTATCATTCATTATTTTGGCCCATCTCACAAAATGATCTACAGCTTGTTGAGGTCTGTAGGCGTCAAAAATTTTAAGACTCAGCCCAGAATCTAATAATTTAGTTTGAATTTTTTTTAATGCCTTGGCAGCAGGTATTGAGATAATTATCTTATTCTTCATATACCCATCTATAGGTGTTCCAACAAAATTTTTTGAGGTATAATATCTAAGCTCTTTTTTTATAGTAGGGTCAATTTCCAATAAATAGGTGAACCCATTAGGTAGTTTTTGTCCTCTACCTTCATAGCAAAATAAAAAAATAAAAAAAATAATATATTTTTTCATAGGCTAAAAGTATAGAAAATATTTAATTTTGTACCTCTATGGAAGCATTATCATTAACTACACCAGCACTTTTATTTTCGGCAATTTCGTTAATTATGTTAGCCTATACGAACAGGTTTTTAGCTTATGCGGCAGTAATTAGAAATTTACATGCTGTTTATTTAGATAAAAAAGATGAATCTTTATTAAGACAGATTAAAAACCTAAAACTTAGGTTAACCCTAACGAGATGGATGCAAATATTTGGAATAGGAAGTTTATTATTGTGCGTTTTAACTATGTTCTTAATTTACATAGAGTTTAAAATTATTGCCATTTGGTTATTTGGAATAGCACTTTTATTGTTACTTGTTTCTCTTGCTTTATTAATTAGAGAAATACAAATTTCATCAGAAGCATTAGAACATCATCTAGCCGACATAGAAGAACATTTAGAAAAAAAATAAGAGTTGTTAGATTTCAAACAACTCTTATTTAATGGTCTAACGAAACTAAACGCTATATTTTCTTTTTCATTTAATTATTATTTATTTTCTACTAGAAATACTTCCGCCAGAGGATGTGTTTTTAGTAACTATCTTTGGATCTCCTTCAAAAGAAATACTACCACCACTGCTAGCTCTTCCATTAATATTTTCTGACGCATATACACTTATACTCGCTCCGCTACTTACTTTTGCAGTAACATTTTTGGATACTAATCTATATGCATTTATGGAACTTCCACTGGATGCTTCAGTTTCATGCGTTGAAGCTTCACCTTTAATTTTCATCGTAGATCCACTACTAGAATCGGATATTACATTTGTAGCATTTACATCTAAATTTGCCCTGGCTCCACTACTGGTTTTTGAGTTAAGGTTAATGGCTTTGATATCTAAATTCACACTTGCTCCACTACTGGATCCAACATTAAGATTTGTAACGTTTAATACATTGCTAGTCTTTATACTACTCCCGCTAGAGGCTTTCAATTCCTCTAAAGTATTTACTGTTAGATACACTTTTTTTGAAGCAGATTTCCAAATATTTTTTTCAGTATAGATTTTTAATTTTCCATCTTCAACTTCTGTGATAATGATGTCATGTAAATTTTCATCTGCCTCAACGGTCAGTGAAACTTCACTTCCTTGGTCTATTATTAATTCTATACCTGTACTTACTTTAACTTTAGTAAAATCTTTATTAATTTCTCTATTGATAGAGATGACATTATTATTTCCTTCAATTCTATTCAGCATATCAATATTACAAGAGGTAAGAGTAGTAAGGAATAAGAAGGCTGTAAATTTGATCATTATTAGTTTCATAATTTTTTTTGGTAAATTTAAAATATCTATTTGTATTTAATTAAATGTAGATTACTCAATTGTTGTTTTTTTTAGATGAACTGTTTTAAACATTTTTTAAATTAAATTCTTTATCATTCAATCCCTCTTTCATCAATTCAAAAAATCATTTGTTAAATCCCAATAATATTTTAAGGTTTAAATAAAATTATTCTAACAATTAACGCAACCTTTAAACAATTTTATCATCTTATATAAGTTACTTATATAAAATTATTTTTTTTTCTATGGTATTGGATAGATTTTTGCTACTAATTTTTTACGTCGCCTCAAAATAAATTTTATGAGATTTTTAAAATATTTTTTGTTTTTTGTTGCTTTTGCACTAATCTTCAGTGTCTCTAAAATTTTAGTTTTTGAAAGTAAAATTGATACTTTATTTATCTTAGAAACTTTTGTTGCTAGTTTAATTGCCACAATTGTAATCAACTTTTTTAATACCTATTCAAAAAAATAAAAATCTGAGTAGTTTTTTAAAATTATCTGATTAGACAATTCACTTCTTATCATATAGTTAGTCTAGATTCAGATATTAAACCTAATTACTATTCTATTTATTAGAATTTCTAAGCTCATAAATTATAAGTATCTTTCGACTCAATTTTATCCTTCATGAACATTACACCAAAAAAGATCAATAGATTTATGTTATTTAAATTACCTCTTGCATATTTGGCAGGGGTTCGTGTGGTTTCTATACAAAAAGAAACAGCCATAGTTAATATTACTCATAAATGGATAAATCAAAATCCTTTTAAATCTATGTTTTGGGCAGCACAAGGTATGGCTGCAGAAATGGCAACAGGTGTTTTGGTAATGCAGGGTATAGAAAATATTGGAAAAAATGTTTCCATGTTAGTAACCAATCAACGTGGTAATTTCACTAAAAAAGCTACTGGTAAAATAAGATTTGAATGTCATCACGGTGGGGTAGTAGCTAATGCTCTTGAGGAATCAGCTAAAACTGGAGAAGGAAAACTAATTACCATGAAGGCAGAAGGTTTTAATACAGAAGGAGTATCTGTATGTAACTTTCATTTTGAATGGAGCCTAAAAGTAAAATAAGAAGATCTTACTTTTTATTGTTCCGTTTCCTTAATGTCAGCAATAAATTCTTTTAGTTTTTTACCATAAAACGATTGCTGTACTTTTTTTGTTAATGAATTATTGATGCTGTCTAGGTATTTTACATTAGCATTTACCAACTCTGTTAAAGTTATAAAAGCAGCAGCTTCTGAATCAGAATTGTTTAAAGCAAAATTAATGGTATAAATATATTTTTTTAAATTTTGTTTTTCAGCTTGTTTTCTTAAAGATTGAGAAGTTTCGAGATCATTTTCTTTTTGTGCTTGCATGTTAGCTGCTAAAAGATCTAGTTGTTTGGCTTGAAACTTGCTAGCTGTTTCTTTATAGTTTTCTAAAATTTTTTGATTACTAGATCCTTCTATTACTGGTGATATTCCAAATTTTTCTACTTTATCACTTATGGATATTGTACCTTCTTCACCAAAGAAAGAGAGTATACTTTTGTTTTGATCTAAACTAAGGAAATACATTTCTGGAGAGCTGATGTTATCTGTTAGCGTAAAGGTGTCTTTTCCAAATAAACGAATAGAGTCTACAGATACAACAACAGTATCTTTCATTTTTTTTAGATATAAAGTTCCTTTTTTTACTCCTTTAATTTTTCCTTGAACAATCATATTGCCTAACTCTTTTTCTTGAGAACAAGCAATTATTAAGAGCAATAAACCAATCAGTAATATTTTCTTCATAATGTTATAAAACTTTAGGTTGCAAATATGCAGATTTCTAATTAAACAGACGCTGCTAATTCTAATAAAATAGTACATCCAATAGCAGCTATTGTACCTATAGCATATCCAAAAACAGCTAACAGTACTCCTACTGTTGCTAATGAGGGGTGAAATGCTGAAGCTACAATTGGAGCAGATGCCGCACCTCCAACATTGGCTTGACTTCCTACTGCTAAAAAAAAGTAAGGAGCTTTAATTAGCTTGGCTACTAAAATTAAAAGCCCAGCATGAACAGACATCCAAACAATTCCTATAATAATTAAACGCCAATTGTCAAAAATCATAGTTAAATCCATTTTCATTCCAATGGTGGCAACTAGAATATAAATAAAAATACTTCCAATTTTACTAGCTCCTGCTCCCTCATAATTTTTTGCTTTAGTATTAGATAATAAAACAGCTATGACAGTTGAAATAGTAACTAACCAGAAAAATTGAGAGGTTAAGAATGTAAAAATATTTCTTGTAATTTCAGATGAAATACCACCAATAAGATCTTTAAAAAACCCTGCTAGAAAACTTGCTGTAAAGTGTCCAAAACTTACCGTACCAAATGCAATAGCTAGAATGATCATGTAATCTGTGAGGGTTGGGTTCTTTTTTATTTTTTGAGTAAAAGAAATTACTTTTTCTTTTAATTCCTCAATAGCAGAAGTATCAGCTTTGAGCCATTTATTTATGGTATCTTTTTTTCCAATACCTATTAATAAAATTGCCATCCAAACATTTGCAATAACAATATCTACAAAAATCATTCCTCCATATTTTGCTGGATTATACTGATAAATTTCTAACATAGCAGTTTGGTTTGCGCCTCCACCAATCCAACTGCCTGCTATGGTAGAAAGACCTCGCCAAACAGCATCAAAATCTGCACCACCAACAGTTTCTGGAGATACCAAAGAAATAAGTAAAATGGCTATAGGGCCTCCAATAATAATCCCAATAGTACCTGTAAAAAACATAATTAAAGCTTTAGATCCCAAATTAAAAATAGCCTTTAAATCTATGCTTAAAGTCATTAATACTAGGGCTGCTGGTAACAAAAATCTACTGGCTACATAGTATAATTGAGAACTTTCATTTACAATCTCACCATTAGTGTTTATGTATTGCCATTCTGGAGCTATAGCGCCTATAGTGGTGAAGATAGCTGGTATGAAATAGGCCATAAATAAGCCTGGAACAATTTTATAAAATTTATGCCAAAAGCCACTAGTTTTTGATTCTGTATAAAATACAAAACCTAGGGATATCATTAAGATTCCAAAGACGATAGCATCGTTAGTAAAGAGTGGTTGGTTCATAATTTTGATTTTAGCTAAAGTACTAAAATAGAAGCATAAAAAAAGCGAAGTTTTTCAACTTCGCTTTAGGTTTAAAACTTCTTGACTTCCCTAAAGGGAGAAATATGAATAGTTTCTAATGTTGTCTTATATGTCTTCCAGTCTGTATCAAAAAACGAATTAGTTTTTATAACAGCATCTTTAAATGCTTTTTTGAATTGGCTTATTAAACGGTCTTCAGTAGATGTTAAATCTCCAAATCTACTGCCAACGTATCTTCTTGCAGAAAAGTAACGTCTGTTAACAGTAACCTCTGGGTTTCTTGTAATTCCTTGACGTTTATCAATTTTTCCTATAAAGACTGCAATAAGATCATCAATCTTGGCTATGATCTCTTTAGATAACTTTATTTGATCTTTATATTTCTTTTTATCTTCTTTATCAAGGTCTTTTTTAAATGCTGAGGCGGTTTGTTTACTCTCTACTAGTTGTTTTACAATATCTGCCATTAACTGTTGATCTTTCTCTAAATCTTTACTAACATTGTATATTTCAGCTATGGCTTCTGTAGACATTTCTAATCTTGGATCGTACTCAACCTTTATAGAACTTTCGGAGGTTTGATCTCCAAAAGTCATTTTTAAATTATAGGTTCCTGGTTTCACAGAAACACCTCCAGGTTCAAAGTTTCTTTTTCTAATTTTCCTTGACGGTCTATCTGCCCCTTTTTCATTCATGTACCAGTACATTCTATGAATTCCGTTTTCTTTTGGTGCTTTTTGTTTAAGTGTTCTTATCAAACGAGATCCATCAAAAATTTCTAATTTGATAGAGTCATATTTTACCTCTGGGACAATTTTTTCTGAGGGTTCTGGTGTTGTAATTTTTTTGGTTTTGTTTCGCTTCTTTTTATTTTTTGTGCTTTTTTCTACTTTTTTGTCTGAGACATTATCTGATCTATTAATGTAATATGATATCATAGCTCCAGATTTTTTATTTTCACCGTTAAACAAAGCATCACCTCCAAATCGACTTCCAGTGGGTTGTTGATAGGCTGCTTGATAGGCTGTTGGAGGTGTAAATAATTGAAGTTTTTTATCGAATACATTTCCACTAGCCATGGCACGTAATGGTCTTATATCATCTAAAACCCAAGCCGCTCTTCCAAATGTACCTATTACTAAATCATGTTCTCTTGGTTGTATGACTAAATCTTTGGTAGAAACTGTTGGAAAACCAGCGGTCCATTTACTCCATTGGTTTCCTGCATCTAGAGAAATATATAAACCATCATCAGTTCCTAAAAATAGTAGGTTAGCATTAATGGGGTCTTCAACAATACTAAGCGTGTAGCTTTTTACATCATTCTCATCAACAATTCGAGACCAACTAGCACCATAATCTTTTGTTCTGTAGGCATAGGGAGTATAGTTAAAACGTCTATAGTCATTGGCAATTAACAAAGCTTCTCCTTTGTTTTTATTGGAGGCTTTTATTTGAGCTATCCAACTCCCTGACGGTAAATCTGGGATATTAGCACTAACATCTTTCCAAGTTGCACCTCCATTTTTAGTGATGTGAACTCTACCATCATCAGAACCAGTCCAAAGTAAATCTTTTTCAATTTTTGAAGGTTCGATAACCAATATGGTCGTATGATTTTCTGCGCCAGTTGCATCCATGGTTAATCCACCACTTTCTCCTTGCTTTTGTTTTTCTTTATCATTAGTAGTTAAATCATCTGAGATAATAGTCCAAGTAAGTCCTTTGTCTGTAGATTTGTGAACAAATTGGCTTCCAAAATATAAAGTACTATTATCAAATGGGTCCATATTAATGGCTGCATTCCAATTAAAACGTAATGATACATTAGGGTCTGGATGAGTAGGTTTTACAGAATAATTATTTCCTGTGATATAGTCGTATCTAACAACAGAACCCTGCTGACTCATAGACCAACCGTATCGTGAGTCATCTTTATCTGGAACTACATCAAAACCATCTCCAAAACTAATTTCTTGCCAATATGAATTTCTAATGCCTTGGGCTTTCCAAACATATGCAGGACCTCTCCAAGAACCATTGTCTTGCATTCCCCCATAAACGTTGTAAGGATATTCATTATCAACATTAATGTGATAAAATTGTGCTACAGGTAAATTGCCAATAAAACGCCAAGTGTCTCCTTTATCTTTGGTAATGTTCATTCCCCCATCATTTCCATCAATCATGAAAGAACCATCATCAGGATGAATCCACCATGCGTGATGGTCCGGGTGCACTCCGTTTGAAACTCCATAGGCAGGCATTAATTCTTTAAAGTTTTTTCCGCCATCATCAGAAACATTCACATAGGTAAATACAGTATAAATTCTGTTTTCATTTTGAGGGTCCACATAAATTTCTGAATAATAAAAAGGTCTATTACCAATTCCCGGTTTATCATTAATTTTTTTCCACTTAAATCCACCATCTTCACTTTTGTAGAGTGCATTCTTTTTAGCTTCTACTAAGGCATAAATAACATTTGGATTACTTCTTGAAATGGCTACCCCCATTCTCCCTAGTTCTCCTTTTGGAAAACCTTCTTTTTCAGTAATTTTTTTCCAGGTATCTCCGCCATCGTGGGTTATAAATAAACCACTACCCTCACCACCTGATTTAAAAAACCAAGGATCGCGTTTGTGTTCCCACATGGCAGCAATTAATTTGTTCGGATTTGAGGGATCCATTACCAAATCTGCTACACCGGTTTTAATGTTTTTATATAGAATTTGTTTCCATGTTTTTCCACCATCTATAGTTTTGTAAACGCCTCTTTCTTTATGTTCTCCCCAAGGAGATCCTATTGCGCCCACATATACCGTATTTGGATTAGTTGGATCGATGATAATTCTATGAATATGTCGGGTTTTTTGAAGCCCCATGGCCATCCAGTTTTTACCACCATCTAAAGATTTATAAATACCATAACCACCATTTAAACTATTTCTTGGATTTCCTTCTCCAGTTCCTACCCAAATAACACTTGGGTTTGATTGCTGAATGGCAACTGCACCAATAGAAGCTGTTATTTCTTTATCAAAAATTGGATCCCATTTAATGCCTCCAGAAGAAGATTTCCAAAGACCTCCTGAAGCAGTACCTACGAACATAATATCTGGATTTGAATTCACAACATCAATAGAGGTTACACGACCACTCATCCCACCAGGACCAATATTTCTTGGAGCCATATTTTTAACCAAATCCATGGAGAATTCTTGTGAGAATAAAGAAAATGAGATTATTGTAAATAGTATAGTAAAGATATTTTTCATGAGTACTAGTTTAATTAACGTATTATTAATTAAAGGTACGGGTTCTCACTTTTAAAAAATCTTAAAGAAATGTTAATGGAATTTTTTGGTAAATAAAAAGCTAAAGCTAGAGTTGAACATTTTTTTATAGACGGACAACAACATAACCTCTTCTTGTTTTTCTATAATATTTACCACCCCACTTATAATATTTTCTCTTTTTTATAACTACTACTTGATGATTTCTTGGAGCTTTTTTTACAATCACAAGATTTGGTTTGGAGGTAACTTGCCTTACCACACATGATTCTAAACTAAATAATGTAATGCATAGGATGCACAGGATGATTTTTTTCATTTTTTAGGGTTTTTAATTTACTATAAGACCCTAAAAATTAATAAAGGTTTAATAGCCTCTAATCATTAATATATTTGTTTTTTTTAAAATTTACTTCTACAATTTTTTACCTTAGCTTTATGGTAATACAAAAAATTATGTTTAGAGTTAAGATTTTAGTTTTTTTCCTTTTTTTAGGCGTAGCATCTTTTGCAACAAATAACAAACCATTTTGGGGGCAAACGGGCCATAGAGTGGTTGGAGAAATAGCCTACAATCATCTAACAAAGAAAGCAAAAAGAAATATCGAAAAATTATTGAAAGGAGAGGGTTTAGCAACGATATCTACTTATGCAGATGAAATCAAATCTGATAATTCATTCAGAAAATACAGTTCGTGGCATTATGTGAATTTTAAAGTTGGAGAAACCTACGAAATATCAGATAAAAACCCAAAAGGAGATTTAGTTCAAGGAATTAAAATATGCAAGCAGATAATCTTAGATCCCAAATCTAATGATGAAGATAGAATATTTCACTTGAAACTATTAGTTCATTTGTTAGGAGATTTACATCAACCTTTACATACAGGTAGGGCAGAAGATAGAGGAGGAAATACGATAAAAGTCAAATGGTTTAGAGGGAAAACAAACCTACATTCAGTTTGGGATACAAAAATGATTGAGTCTTATAATATGACTTATACTGAGTTATCAACGAACTTAGATTATTTTTCAAAAAAACAAAAAGAAGCTATTCAAAAAGGGTCTGTTATAGATTGGGTTAATGAATCTAGAGAACTTGCAATGCTGGTTTATGACTCTGCGAAAATTGATCAAAATCTAAGCTATAGATATATGTATGACCATTTTTCAACAGTTAAAATTCAATTAAGAAAAGGTGGTCTTCGATTAGCAAAAGTATTAAACGAGTTGTTTGGATAAACCCCCAAAAGAATTCATATCATCTGTGATTTTATTCTGAAACTTTTAGTCGAGCATCTGCTTTCACTGAGATGTCAGCATATTTTTTATCCTTAAATTTCAAATATCCTGTAATAGCAATCATTGCAGCATTATCTGTAGTGTATTCAAATTTTGGGATATAGGTAGTCCATCCCCAGTGTTCATTCGCAAGTTGTAATCGTTTTCTAATTTCAGAATTTGCAGAAACTCCACCAGCTATAGCTACATGGTTAATTCCTGTTTTTTTAACTGTATTTTTCAGTTTTTGCATCAAAATTTCAACAATGGTATGCTGAATTGAAGCACAAATATCATGTAAGTTTTCCTCAATAAACGATGAATTTTCTTTTAAATTTCTTTGAATAAAATAAAGGATACCTGTTTTTAAACCACTAAAGCTAAAGTCTAAATCACTTACTTTTGGTTTAGTAAATGAAAACTTTTTTGGATTTCCCAGTTGAGCATATTTATCTACAAGTGGTCCTCCTGGGTAGGGTAAACCTAAGATTTTAGCAGATTTATCGAAGGCTTCGCCAACAGCATCGTCTATAGTTTCTCCCAAGACTTCAAATGAAAAATGATTAGTTACTTTCACAATTTGTGTATGACCCCCACTAATGGTTAGGCATATAAAAGGAAAAGGAGGAATACTTGAGTTTTCTTCTTTTATAAAATGAGCCAATATGTGTGCCTGCATATGATTTACATCAATTAAAGGGATATTTAATCCTAAAGCCAATGATTTTGCAAACGATGTACCCACTAATAACGATCCCATAAGACCGGGTCCTTTGGTAAAAGAAATGGCATGCAGGTCTTCCTTGGTAATTGCAGCTTGTTCAATAGCTTGATGAACAACAGGAACTATATGTTGTTGATGAGCTCTAGAAGCTAGCTCAGGAACAACACCACCATATTTTGCGTGTATTTCTTGATTGGCAACTATATTACTTAAAACTTTGCCATCACAAATCACTGCAGCACTAGTATCATCACATGATGATTCAATACCTAAAATATATGTTTTTTGTTTGCTCATAAAATCTAGTCACAAAATTAACTAATATATAATAGTCTATTTCTTTTTTAAATAAGAAATTTATTAGTTTGTTAATTTTATCGTTCTTTGTATAGAAAGTCTTTTTTTTACGTTATAACAATAGTTTAAACATTTAATACTAGAGAAATCAAAAAAACCGGAAAAATACTGTTTAAATTGTCGAAGTACCTACTATTTTTCTTGGTATTTCTTGTCATAATTTTTTCAATTCCAGCTGTTCAAACAAAACTAGCCAGAATTGTAACCGATGATTTAAATAAAGATTTTGGTACGAACTTAGAGATAAAAAAAGTAGATCTCTCATTGCTTGGATCAGTTTCTTTAAAAGGTATAGAGATTAAAGATCATCATCAAGATACTTTAATTTATGTAGAACGATTGAGATCTTCTTTGTTAGATGTTAAAAGAATTTTAGATAATAACATTCAACTAAAAAATACATCACTTAAAGGTGTATATGTGAATGTTAAAAATTACAAGGGTGAAGAAATTGACAACTTAACTGTTTTTGTTGATAAATTTGAAGATAACAATCCTAGAGACCCTAGCGCTAATCCTTTTAAGTTAAGTTCTTCAAATATTTATTTTGAAGATATAAATTACAAACAAATAAACGAAAACAAGGAAGTTCCTTTAGATTTTTCTGCGCATCATGGTGGAGGTAGTTTACAAGACTTTTCTATTATTGGGCCAAATGTTTACATTAAAATTAGAGGGCTTTATTTTACAGATAATAGAGGACTTAAAATAACTAATCTTACTACGGATTTCACATACAGTAAAACTCAAATGAAGTTTTACAATACTATTCTTCAAACAAAATCTTCAACAATTAATGCTGAAATTGATTTTAATTATGATAGGAAAAACTTGAGTAGATTTAATGAATTAGTGTACATAAATGCAGATTTTAAGAATAGCTTTTTGTCAACTGAAGACTTGAATAAACTGTATAAAGAAATTAAAGGAAATGATATTTTTAGGTTTGACTCTTCTTTGAAAGGCTCTTTAAATAATTTTTCTTTAGAAAATTTTAAACTTAATTCTGACAACGGAATTACAATTATTGGTGATTTAAATTTAATTAATGCTGTAAAACAAGAAGAATTTTATTTATCCTCCAATTTTGAAGAATTCTCCATAGACTATTTTAAGCTAAAAAACTTACTCCCTAACCTTTTGGAGAATAACTTACCTAAAGAATTAATTAAATTGGGTGAGTTTTCAGTCTCTGGTTATACAAAAATTACACCTAGCTCCATAGAGGCAACTCTGGGGATAACCTCTGAAACAGGAAGTATAGCTTCAGATTTGGAGTTAAATAACTTTAAAAGTATTGATGAGGCTGTCTATAAAGGTGAGGTTGTCTTAGAGGGCTTTGATTTAGGGAGGTTTTTTGAAGATAGTTCATTTGAAAGTGTTTCTTTTGAGGGTGAAGTTGATGGTAAAGGGTTTAGGGCCGGAAATATAAACACCAAACTTAATGGCGAGATTTATGAAATAAAGTTCAATGAGTATAATTATAAAAATATTAGTGTTAATGGGTTGTATCAAAACAACTTATTTAATGGCAAGTTAACATCAGACGATATTAATTTGAAAGGAACTTTTGAAGGTTTAGCAGATTTATCTGATGAGATTAATAAGTTTGATTTTAAAGCGATTATCAACTATGCAAATTTAAGAGCATTAAATCTTTTTAAAAGAGATAGTATTTCAGAACTTAAAGGGATTATAGATTTAGATTTAACAGGAGATAAGCTAGAAAATATCATAGGGATCGCGAATTTTAAAAATATTACTTATACAAATGAAAGGGATATTTACCCATTTAAGCAATTTTTGATTTTTTCAAAAGTAGATGAAAACACCAGACAAATTAGAATTGATTCTGAGGATATCATTAAGGGAGAGTTGATAGGAGACTTTAAGTTTGAAGAAATGCTATCTCTAGCTCAAAATGCATTGGGAAGCATCTATTCAAATTATACCCCTTATGAAGTTTCTTTGGATCAGTTTTTAAATTTTGATTTTGTTATTTATAACCAAATAGTTGATTTACTTTTTCCTGAAATTTCAGTAGCTCCCAATACTAAGATTAATGGAAGTATAAAGGCCAATAAAAATCAACTGAAATTAAAAGTTACTTCACCAAAAATAACTGCATATGGAACTACAATAGATTCCTTATTCTTAGATACAGATAATAAAAGAGATTTATATGACTCTTCATTAAGAGCAGCGAGTATAAAAACTCCCCACTACACCTTATCAAAATTATTACTATTTAATAAAACTGTAAATGATACATTATTTTTTAAATCAATATTTAAAGGGGGTGCCTCGGAAAAGGAGAAATTTAATTTAGATTTTTATTACACCATAAATAAAAATAAAAAATCTGTTGTAGGAGTTGAAAAATCAACATTTAATTATATGGAAAATATTTGGGATTTAAATCCTGAAAATAACACGAATAACAAACTTACTTTTGATCTCAAGTCTAATGAATATGTTTTTTCACCTTTCACATTAAAATCTAAAGAACAGGAAATCAATTTTGAAGGAATTTTAAGAGACTCTACCTATAAAGAAATTGATGTTGATTTTACAAATGTGTATTTAAAAAGTTTTTTACCAGAAATTGATAGTTTAAAATTGAGAGGACAATTAGACGGTGTTATAAATATTTCTCAAGTAGACGGTATATATGGGCCAAAAGGAAATTTATCAGTTAAGAATTTTGAAATTAATAACTTTTATCAAGGTGACTTAAAATTAAATATAGAAGGTGAAAGTTCTTATAAAAAATATGGTGTTAATTTTTCTTTAGATAGAGAGCAAGTAAAAAGTATTTCTGCATTAGGTTCTCTAGATTTTACAAATACAAGACCAAAAATTGATGTCGCAGTTAACTTAGAGGAGTTTGAATTAGATGCATTTAGCCCACTAGGGGAAAATGTTTTATCTAAAATAAGAGGAACAGCTTCTGGTAATTTTACTTTGAAAGGTTTTTTAAGAAATCCAGATATGGATGGTAATTTAATACTAGAAAATGCAGGATTACAATTTCCATACTTAAATGCTGATTATGATTTTGAAGGCAATGCAAGCATAGGTTTGAATGGGCAATCTTTTGAGTTTAAAAATATAAATTTAATTGATACTAAGTATCAATCTAAAGGGTTTTTAGAGGGTACAATTACACATCAGAATTTTGATTTATGGTCATTAGATATAGATGTTGACACTCCTAATTTATTAATACTAGATACTCAAAATTCTGATGAAGCATTGTATTATGGTACTGGATTTATTAAGGGGAATGCTAGTATAACTGGTCTCACAAATAACATAACCATCGATGTAAATGCAAAAACAATGCCTAACACTAACTTTGTAATTCCTCTCAAGGACATTGCCGCAATAGATACATATCGATTAATTCATTTTAAATCAGAAAAAACATTAGAGGAATTACAAGAGAAACTTGCTATTGATGCCATTGAAGGGGTTTCATTAAATATTGATTTAGAGGTTACTAAAGACGCAAAAGCACAAATTGTTATTGATGAGGTAAATGGGAGTGAGCTTAGTGGACGTGGATTAGGAGATTTAAAAATTGAAATCAATACTAATGGTAAATTTGCTATGTTTGGAGACTACACGATAGATAATGGAGTTTATAACTTCAAGTATGGAGGCATAATTAATAAACCTTTTGTTATTTCAAAGGGAGGAACGATCTCCTGGAGTGGAAATCCTTATGAAGCGAATTTAAACGTTACTGCTGTATATACAACTAATGCAAATCCAGCAGTTTTACTTGAAAATTTTAATACAAATAGAAAAATACCTGTAGATCTAATTACAAATATTTCAGGAAGCTTATTTAATTCAAAACAAGATTTTGATATTGAAATTCAAAACTCAAACTCAACAATAGCTTCTGAATTAGATTTTGTATTAAATGACAATGACATAAATTCAAAAATGCGTCAGTTTTTAACCTTACTGGCAGCTGGAACTTTTGCAAACCCAAATGGTGGAAATATTAATGGAACTGAGCTATTAACGGGAACTACATCTAATGCTGTTGGTTCAATTCTTTCAGATATTATAAGTAGTAATAAAGTTAGATTAGATCTGGGATATTCCTCAGGAGGAATTCAAAATCCACAAGATGATTTAATTAATGATGATCAATTTGATGTTTCTTTAACAACTCAAATAAGTAAAAATGTTATTGTAAACGGAAAAGTTGGAGTTCCAGTTGGTGCTCAGACTCAATCTAGTGTGGTAGGTGAAGTAAAAGTGGAGGTTTTGCTTAATGATACAGGAAACTTTAGAAGTGTTATTTTTAATAGACAAAATGAAATTCAGTATTCTGCCCAAGAGGAGGGATATACTCAAGGAATAGGATTGTCTTATCAGGTGAACTTTAATTCTTTATCAGATTTATTAAAAAAGATTGGTTTAAAAAAGAAGACCAAAGGAAAGAAAAAAGTAATTCAAAAGAAAGACTCTATAAGTTCCTTCCATCAAAGTCTTTTAAACTTTAAGAAAAATAATTAAAATAATTTCTCTTAATTTAGTAAGCTATTTAGAACTTATAAAACTTATTATTTATTGTTGTTTTTAGGTTAAATTAATCGAAATCGATTTCGTTTTTTTTTTATTCAAAGTAACTATTAATAAGTATTTTTACACTGAAATTATGAAAAAAATCAACAAGTTGGCTGTCATGACATCTGGGGGAGATTCTCCTGGAATGAATGCTGCAATTCGATCAGTAGTTAGAACTTGTGCATACTATAAAATAGAATGTATAGGGATTTACAGAGGGTATCAAGGTATGATTGAAGGAGATTTCACTTCACTTACAGCACGTAGTGTTAATAACATCATCAACAAAGGAGGTACTATCTTAAAATCTGCTAGATCTGATGAGTTTAGAACTTCTGAAGGAAGAAAAAAAGCACACGAAAATTTAATTAAGCAACATATTGATGGCCTTGTTGTCATCGGAGGTGACGGATCTTTTACTGGAGGCGTTATTTTTAATAAAGAATATAATTTTCCTGTAATAGGAATACCTGGAACTATAGATAATGATATTTTTGGTACTTCACACACCTTAGGGTATGATACAGCATTAAATACTGCAGTTGAAGCTATTGATAAAATTAGAGATACTGCCTCTTCTCATAATAGATTATTTTTTGTAGAAGTTATGGGTAGAGATGCTGGTTTTATTGCTTTAAATGCCGGAGTTGGCGCGGGTGCAGAAGAAATATTAATTCCAGAAGAAAATCTTGGCTTAGATAGATTATTAGAATCCTTAATAAAAAGTAGAAAGTCTGGAAAATCATCGAGTATCGTTGTAGTAGCTGAAGGGGATAAGTCAGGAAAAAATGTTTTTGAATTGGCTAAGTATGTTGAAGATAATATGCCAGAATATGATGTGAGAGTGTCTGTTTTAGGTCATATGCAAAGAGGTGGATCTCCCTCTTGTTTTGATAGAGTTTTAGCATCTAGACTTGGTGTAAAAGCAGTAGAAATTTTAATAGACAACAAAACCAATCTTATGGTTGGTCTTAAAAATAATAAAGTTATAACAACAGATTTAGAAGAAGCAATAACAGGAGGTCATTCTATAAATAATGAACTCCTAAGAGTTTCTGATATCATGTCAACATAATTACAAATAATTAAATAAAAAAAATGATTAAAGTAGGAATTAACGGTTTTGGTAGAATAGGAAGATTAGCATTTAGATCAGCAATCAATAGATCTAATATTCAAATTGTAGGAATTAATGATTTACTAGATGTAGAATATCTTGCATACATGCTAAAATATGATTCTGTTCACGGACAGTTTGATGGAGATGTAGAAGTTAAAGATGGTAAGTTGCTAGTTAATGGTAATTTAATTAGAATTACTGCTGAAAGAGATCCAGCTAATTTAAAATGGGACGAGGTTGGAGCTGAATATGTAATTGAATCTACAGGTTTCTTTTTAACTGAGGAAACAGCTGGTAAACACCTAGAAGCAGGTGCTAAAAAAGTTGTATTGTCTGCTCCATCAAAAGACCACACACCAATGTTTGTTATGGGTGTTAACAATACCGAATTAAAAGCTGATCAGAAAATATTCTCCAATGCATCTTGTACTACAAATTGTTTAGCCCCAATTACAAAAGTATTAAATGATAATTTTGGTATAGTTGAAGGACTAATGACTACTGTTCATGCAGCTACTGCCACTCAAAAAACTGTTGATGGTCCTTCTATGAAAGATTGGCGAGGTGGGCGTTCATCTATACATAACATCATTCCATCTTCTACAGGAGCAGCAAAAGCAGTAGGTAAAGTAATACCTTCAATGAATGGAAAATTAACTGGAATGGCTTTTAGAGTTCCTACCATGGATGTTTCTGTAGTAGACTTGACTGTGAAGCTAGAGAAACCAGCTTCTTATGAAGATATATGTTTAGCCATGAAAGCAGCCTCGGAGAGTGGTCCTATGAAAGGTGTTTTAGGATATACTGAAGACTTGGTGGTTTCTCAAGATTTTGTAGGAGAAACGAGAACCTCTGTATTCGATGCAGGAGCAGGAATTGCTTTAAATGATAATTTTGTAAAAGTAGTTTCTTGGTATGACAATGAAATAGGATATTCAACAAAAATTGTAGATCTAATTGAATATGCAGCTACCTTGTAAAAGCTAGTAAATACTATATATGTTTAAAGGCTGTCTTTCTATTAGACAGTCTTTTTTATTTAACTGCAATCATACTAATTTCTACATTCACATATTTTGGAAGATTAGCAACCTCTACAGTTTCTCTGGCAGGAGCTGTATCCTCATTAAAATATCTACCATAAATAGTGTTAATTTCAGAAAAATTTGACATATCTGAAATGAAAATTGAGGTTTTAATTACATGTTCAAAAGTCATCTCAGCTGCAGCTAAGACAGCTTTCATATTTTCCATTACCAAGGTAGTTTCCTCTTCAATAGTTGTAATGTTTAACTCTCCAGTTTTTGGGTTGATTGCAATTTGCCCAGAGGTGTATAGGGTATTTCCTGATAAGATGGCCTGATTGTATGGACCTATCGGTGCAGGTGCTTTAGAAGTTTTAATTATTTTTTTCATAAAGTAAATTGTTTTAAAATAACACTCTGTCGGGTGGATTATTTTGTTCGTATTTTAAATCATTTAATATGCCGCTCTTAACCCCAATAAAGAAAACATAGGATTGGTTGTTGCCAAAAGGCACCCAATTAAAAGTCATTTTCCAGCTATCTAAATCTCTAGAAAAATTCATTCTAGTAAATGAAAATCCTCCATTTGCGATGTCATATCCTGAAGAAAAACCAACTTTCCATTTTGGTGTTAACTCAAAATCACCACCAAACATTAATGAGTGTGATTGAATTCCAGTATTTCCTCTTCCACTATTGCTATAAGCTGCGGAATAGGCAAAGTTTATATTCCATGGGATGGTTGATTTATATAATTCTGTAATTTCTTCCTCATTATTTTGATCTCCAGAGGGACTTGAAGCAAAGCTATTAGCAGGATTTAAATTTTTACCTAAAACATCAGGTGTGACTTGATTCCCATTTCCTGAATTTTCATTACTACTTCCACTAAGATCTCTGCTTGAAAGCGTATAATTAGCAGTTAAATTAGCTCTAGTTAATCTAAATAATCCCTTTGTAAACTTATTTATTCTTAAGCCAGCTTCATTAACTTGATATGGGTCTAATGTAGCATTTAGATTAAGGGCTAATTTATCTTTTAAAAGTCTTGTTCCAGCAGATGCATTAACAGGAGACCAACGTAAACTGTCTGCAGCAATATTGTAGGATGAGCTGAAATTTAAATTATTTAGAATTGTTATTTTTCTATCTTCTTCATCACTATCAGGATCTTTGGGAGCTAACTTTCCTTCTATAACATTATTTAATGTTATTCCGATAGAATTACTTAAACCTGTACCTGGTTTTCCATAAATACTAGTTCCATTATCAAAAGGCGAATAGGTTTCGAACTCAGTTTCTTCAATATTAGTGTTAACAGTTTGGTTATATCTTTCTGCAAAATCTGGTCTGTATGAAAAAGATACGGAGGGTCTTATAGTATGTCTGATGGCTTTTAAACGCCCTTTTTTAAAATTAAAGGTTCCATAGATATTTGTAGATAGACTTAAGCTTGAACTATACTCTCTAAAGTTACTAAAGCTACTTATGGTATCTGAAACAACAGTTCCAAAAGATCCATCTGTGTTTTGTATTGAAGGATCATATTCTTTATTAATTTTTTTAAAACTCCATACCTCCCGATAGTTTATACTAGGTGATAAAGTAAAATAATTTAACATAGTAATGTTGGTACTTGCATCTGCTCTATGTTGAACACCTGCATTTGCAGTTTCAAACATTTTAGCGGTAAAGAATTCGTCTTCTGTTGTGTTAATTCTGTATTCTCCTTGCATATTATAGGTTAGTCCAATTTTTTGAAGTGGATTTTTTTTAATCCCACCTTTACCGGCAAATGGATAAATTCTACTCATAGATACTTGAAGAGATGGAAGAGACATAGTAACTGTTCCTGTATTTGTATTTTGAGAATGAGTAGCATTGGCACTCATATTAAATGGAGTACCAGTGAATGTTTTTTGATAAGAAATAGAGGAGTTAAATGTATTTGTTAAAAAATTTGAATTGTTAAATTCATTCAATGATTGTCTAAAATATTGACTACTTCCTAAATTAACAGAGGCACCAAAATTAGAATTTGGATTTGATTTAGGATCTTGTCTATGACTCCATCTTAAGTTAAAATTAGTAGCTTCAGAGTAATCATCAAAACCTCTTGTACTTCTGATTAATTTTTCAAAACTTAAATTGAAACCTCCAGAGAATTTGTAACGAACGTAATATTGAGAACGGGATCTGAACCCCCAACTTCCATTAGAATAAACATCACCCAAAAGCTCAAGATCTACATAGTCATTAACTGCAAAATAATATCCTCCATTTTGTAAACCAATTCCTCTATTAGATGTACTAGTTATTATGGCTGGAAAAATAAATCCTGAAGTTCTATTTTTTCCCATAGGGAAATAAGCAAAAGGAAGAAAAACAGGTGTCGGTACATCAGCAATAACTAGGTTGCTTAAACCAGCTACAATTTTTTTATTTGGAACTACTTTTGCTTTTTTCACGCCTATGTAGTAATCAGGATTATCTTTATCTGAGGTAGTAAATCTAATATTACGCATGTAAATAGTGGAATCGTTTACACGTTTTGCTTTTTCACCTAAAACATACATCCCCGGTTCTTGTCTAGTTTTTATACCATAAATAATAGCTTTTTTTGTCTTGAAGTTGTACAACATTGAATCTTGAACTGATTCCTGACCACCTTGTTTAAATATAGGTTTTTGAATATATCCTGTACTATCTTTTATCCCTTTTGCAAATAAGGTGTTTTTTATGTAATCAATAATAATAATTCCAGCTTTTAGGTCAATATCAGTGTAAACTACATGGGCCTCATTATACAAGGTTACTGTCTTTTCTTTTGCATTTTGTGAGGTATAATCTTTTGCAACATGGGTAATTAAGTCAGTAATAACCTCCTTAGGTTTTATAGTATCTATTTGAATGCTATCTTGTTTTTTTAATAAGAGAGTATCATTATTTATAATTTTTTTTGGTAAGGATACTTCTTCTTTAGACCTATCATTATTAAGCATAGGGATTGGTTTTACCCTTGGCTTTATATCCTGAGATTTTATTTTTGTTAGAGAACAAAATAAAAGTAAAAATAAAAGTATGTAAGTCAGATTTGATTGCAATATTTAATATGCTATTTTTGTATAGGAGTAAAAATATGCTTCAATAACTGAAGCACCAAATTTGAAAAGCCAAAATTAGTTAAATTTTGTACAAAGAACTTATATATAACAGCAAATTTGTTCCCATGAAATATTTGGTATTCTTTTTTGTTTTATATCTTCTCTTTGCAAACCCAATTGAATCTGTTTCTCAAAATGGTAAATTTATTGTTGTATTAGATGCGGGCCATGGAGGTAATGATCCTGGTAATATTGGAAATGGATATAGAGAGAAACATATAGCTTTAAAAGTTGTTAAAGAAATTCAACAAGAGTTACAAAAAATAGAGGGTATAAAAGTTATTTTGACAAGAGATAAGGATGTTTTAATTGATCTTTGGAAAAGAGGTGATATTGCTAATAAAGCGAAGGCAAATTTATTTGTTTCTGTTCATTGTGATTCCCACACGTCTAATGCTTATGGCGCTGGTACTTTTGTACTAGGTTTGCATGCCAATAAAAGAAATTTTGAAGTTGCAAAGCGTGAAAATGCTGTAATTTCTCTTGAGGAAAATTTCAAAGAAAGATATGAAGGCTTTGATCCTAATTCTCAAGAATCTGTATTGGGGTTGACTCTTCTGCAGGAGGAAAATCTTGATAAAAGTTTTTCTTTGGCAGCTGATATTCAACAAAATTTTTCACAGAATTTAAAAAGAAAAAATAGGGGTGTAAAACAAGCAGGTTTTGTAGTTTTACATCAAACCTTTATGCCTAGTGTTTTGATTGAATTAGGATTTCTCACAAATAAAAATGAAGGAAAATTTTTAAATTCTAAAGTAGGTCAGCAGAATATGGCCAAAGAAATAGCAAGATCTATTACAAAATATTACCATCGATTAAAAGCCAATACAGTTGTTGTTAAACCGGAGGAAAATAGTAAAGAATCTTCGATAAAATCTGCTTATACTGAAGGAAATGAAGAGAAATTTAGTGATCAAGTAATTTTTAAAATTCAAATTGCATCTAGTAAAAATAAAATAAAAGTTAAATCCTATAATTTTAAGGGACTAAAAAATATTGAGAGAGTAAAGGTTGGTTCATACTATAAATATTATTATGGAATTACTTCTAATTATAATGAAGTTAAAATAGCTTTAATAAAAGCTAAAAAGAAAGGGTATTCAGATGCCTATATTGCTGCCTTTAAAAATGGTGAAAAAACATCGCTTTCAAAGGTTTTGAAATAACTATTTTTACTGCTAACTAACAGAAAATAATAGTATTATTGTAAATAAAATTTAATAAAATGTCTAAAGAGTTAAAAACAGGTATTGCTGCGGTTCTAATTTTGTGTTTAGGCTATTGGGGTTTTAATTTTCTTAAAGGTCAAAACTTATTAGAACCTGCCTCAAGAGTTTTCTATATAGAATACGATAATATACAAGGACTTAATAAAACAAGTACAGTTAGTATTAATGGTTTGCAAGTTGGAAAAGTGACAGAAATTAATTTTAATTCAGATATCAAAAAAAGAGGGAAATTAGTTGTAAAAATAGCTTTGGATAATGATTTTGAATTTTCAAAAAACAGCATTGCTAAGATTTATTCAACCAGTATTATAGGAGGTGAGTCTTTAGCAATTATTCCAAATTACGACGGGGAGCCAGCAGTTTCAGGAGATTATTTAAAAGGTGAAGTAGAATCAGATATTTTTACTTCTGTTGGTGAGACATTAAATCCACTAAAAACAAAAGTAGAACGAGTAATTATTGGAGCAGATTCACTTTTAATAGCCTTAAATGATGTTTTAGATCTAAAATCTAGAGATAGTTTTAAAAACACTATTCTAGGAGTAGAAACAACTGTGAGTTCGTTAAACGAGACTTTGAGTTCATTCAATACCATGATGGATTCTACGAAGCTAGATATAGATATAGCACTAGAGAACACCAAAAAAATTACTGAAAATTTTGTAAAAGTTTCTGATACTTTAACAAAAGTAAATTTCGGACAGACTGTAAAAACACTTCAAATTACACTTGGAAATATTAACGGACTACTTTCTGGTTTAGAAAAAGGTAAGGGTTCATTAGGTAAATTAACAACAGATGATACCATGTATAATAATTTAACTAAAGCCTCAGAAGAGTTAGCGGCTTTACTAAAAGAAATGAAGTTAAATCCTAAACGATTTGTTCACTTTTCTTTATTTGGTAAAAAAGCGAAACCATATATTGAGGAAGGCACTGAGAATAAAACTTCCAATTAACCAGGAAATTGTATCGCTACTTTTAATATAAAAACTTATTTCTCATATGAATTATTTACCAAATATATCTTTTGCAATTGCACTTATTATTGGGATTGGATTTTTTGTCATGAATGTTCTTAAGCTAGTTAGGAATATTAAACTTGGTAAAGATGTAAATAGATCTGATCGTAAAATTGAACGATGGAAAAATATGGCAAGAATTGCTTTAGGTCAGTCTAAAATGGTAAGTAGACCAATTGCTGGATTTCTTCATATTGTAGTTTATGTTGGCTTTATAGTTATTAATATTGAAGTTTTAGAAATTATTATTGATGGGCTTTTTGGAACTCATAGAGTTTTTCAACCTCTTCTAGGGAATTCTATTTATGGTTTTCTGATTGGAACCTTTGAAATTTTAGCCTTCCTAGTTTTAGTGGCAGTTATCTTGTTTTGGTTAAGAAGGAATATTGTTCAGTTGAAGAGATTCATGAGTAAAGAAATGCAAGGTTGGCCAAAAAATGATGGTAACCTTATTCTTTACTTCGAAATAGTATTGATGTCTTTATTTATTTTAATGAATGCAACAGATCATTCATTTCAAGAGGCTGGTTTTGGTAATCCTATCAGTCAATATGTAGCTCCTTGGTTTTCAGAGTATCCACTAGAAACATTATCAACAATTGAGCATACTGCATGGTGGGCTCACATTATTGGGATTCTAATTTTTTTAAATTACCTATATTACTCGAAACATTTACATATTTTACTGGCTTTTCCTAATACTTTTTTTGCCAATCTTCAACCAAAAGGTCAGTTTAATAATTTAGCATCAGTTACCAAAGAAGTTAAAATGATGATGGATCCTGATGCAGATCCTTACGCCATGCCGGAAGAAGGTGTTGAGGAGGAAGTACCTGAAAAATTTGGAGCCAGTGATGTTACGGATTTAAATTGGGTACAATTACTTAACGCTTACACCTGTACAGAATGTGGTAGATGTACCTCCTCTTGTCCTGCAAATATGACAGGTAAGGAATTATCTCCAAGAGCTATTATGATGAAAACCAGAGATCGATTGGAGGAAGTTGGTAAAAATATAGATAGCAATAAAGGTGTTTTTAAAGACGATGGTAAACAATTACTCAATGATTATATTACACCTGAGGAATTGTGGGCATGCACAAGTTGTAATGCTTGCGTAGAAGAATGTCCAATAGACATAGATCCCTTGTCTATTATAATGGATATGAGACGATTCTTAGTTATGGAACAGTCAGCTGCTCCACAAGAATTGAATATGATGATGACTAATATTGAAAACAACGGTGCTCCTTGGCAATACAATCAACAAGACAGATTAAATTGGAAGGACGAATAAAAGCAATAAATATGAATGTACCAACAATGGCAGAAATGCTGTCTCAAGGCAAAATACCGGAGGTGTTATTTTGGGTAGGTGCCGCAGGTAGTTATGATGATAGAGCAAAAAAAATTACAAGAGCTTTTGTGAAGTTATTACATAAAGCAAATGTAGATTTTGCTGTTTTAGGAACTGAAGAAAGTTCAACTGGAGATGCTGCCAAAAGAGCTGGGAATGAATTTCTATTTCAAATGCAAGCCATATCAAATATTGAAATATTAAACTCATATAATGTTAAAACTATAGTTTGCACTGATCCACATTCATTTAATACCTTAAAAAATGAATATCCAGAATTGGGAGGGAACTATCAGGTTTACCATCACACACAATACATAAAAAAATTAGTAGAAGAAGGGAGATTAGAAATTAAAAAATCTTTAAAAGGAAAGCAAGTTACTTATCATGACCCATGTTATTTAGGGAGAGGAAATGGCGTGTATGAATCTCCTAGAGACATTATTAGGAAATTAGGGGTGAATCTAAAGGAAATGAAACAGCACAAAAATAGAGCTTTGTGTTGTGGGGCAGGAGGAGCTCAAATGTTTAAAGATGCAGAGAAAGGTGATAAAGAAATTAATATTTTAAGAACAGAGCAAGCATTGGAAACCAATGCAAAAATAATTGCTACAGGTTGTCCTTATTGTAATACAATGATGACAGATGGAGTGAAATTTCATGAGAAAGAATCTCAAATTATTGTTAAAGATATTGCTGAATTAATTGCTGAGGCCGATAATTTGTAATTTTACTTTTCAGAATCTACATGTATTGATGAGCACTAAAAATTTTATTAAAGCTGCAAGATTTAGAACATTACCATTATCTATTTCTGGTATCATTGTGGGAGGTTTTTTAGCAGTGTCTGCTGGCTTTTTTGATTGGAGTATTTTCATTCTTTCCATACTTACAACAATTGGATTCCAGGTTATTTCTAATTTTGCAAATGATTACGGTGATGGAGTTAAAGGAACAGATACCCTAAGAATAGGAGAGGAAAGAATGGTGAGTTCAGGAAAGATTTCCCCCAAACAAATGAAATCAGCAATTATCTTTACAACTATTTTAACAATTCTCATTGCTATTTTATTAATCTATAAAGCTTTCGGGTCTAATAACTTTGTATATTCTTTATTGTTTTTCTGTTTAGGGATTATCTCAGTCATCGCAGCTTTAAAATATACCATTGGAGCCACTGCCTATGGATACAGCGGTTATGGAGATGTATTTGTATTTGTATTTTTTGGTTTATTAAGTGTACTGGGTAGTTATTTCTTATTTACAAAACAAGTTGATTTAACAATTCTT
>Ga0228646_1000040_pt1 | contig 36854 bp, 25 predicted proteins | sample 58DmetaG_FD_190064 | JGI IMG/M metagenome (GOLD analysis project Ga0228646, IMG submission 190064) | Seawater microbial communities from Monterey Bay, California, United States - 58D | ecosystem: Environmental > Aquatic > Marine > Coastal | place: USA: California | collected 2016-11-04
TAGATTATGATGCCGTAAAAACCTTCTTAGGAATTCGCTTCAACAACTTACCCACGCATTCATTTTCTGTAAACGGATCTCCCAGTGAATCCTTTAATTTTAGGGCAAATCTTAACAGTGGAAAAGACCTTTCTGTTAATGAAGAGATTCCAGAAATTGGAGACCTTACCTCCTCTTTTATGACTCTAAATTTTCAAGTGAATGACAACTTAACTATTAATCCATCAATTCGATACTCAAGACTGGAAAAAACAAATGGATTAGGTAATTATTTTGAAGGGAGTATTGCTCGTTTAAACCTAAGATATCAATTTAGTAACGAATTTAATGTAAGACTTGTTTCTCAAAAAAATACATTTACTGATCAGTTTTTTATTCAACCACTGGTGCAATGGAATCCAAATCCATCAACAATTTTTTATCTTGGTGGAAACCAAAATACCATCGAAGAAATTGAGGGTGCTCACTTTCAATTGCTGCAATTTAATCAAACACAATTCTTCTTTAAGTTCCAGTACCTGATTGGACTTTAAAAAAAAAATTTTATTTGAGCGATAATTAATCATTCTTTATCATTATTTTTAGTGAAATGAGAATCCATTCAGAATACAATATTTTTGTTTTTTGAATACAATAAAAGTCTTTTAAAGACTTCAAATTTTATCTACTCTAGATGATGAATAAAAATAAATTATCCAATATTGATGGTGCAGAAATTTCATGGTTTGCTCCATTATGTGATGGAGACGATGATTTTTTAGGAAATAGAAACCCTATTTACAAAAGCTCTTGGGAAAATACCTCCTCTATTGTAAAAACAGCAGACAAATTAGGCTTTAAAAATGTATTATGTCCTTCTTCTTATCAAGTAGGCCAAGATCCTTTATCATTTGTGGCAGGAATGGCAAGCCTAACAGAAAACATTAATTTTTTGGTAGCCATACGTTGTGGAGAATTACACCCTCCCATGCTAGCTAGAACAATTGCTTCTTTAGATCATATGCTTAAAGGTAGATTAACAATTAATATTATTTCATCTAACTTACCTGGAACGGATTTATCTTCAAAAGAACGATATGCCCGCTCTAGAGAAGTCATTCAAATTTTAAAACAATCTTGGTCACAAGACCAAATAAAATTTAAAGGAAACTATTACCAATTAGATTTAACCTCAAGGCCTGTAAAACCCTACCAACAAAATGGTGGTCCTCTTCTTTATTTTGGAGGTTATTCTCCAGATGGTGTAGATCTTTGTGCAGAGTTTTGTGATGTATATCTGATGTGGCCTGAAACAGAATCAAAATTAAAGGGCTTAATGGATACCATGACTCTTAAAGCGTCTAGCTATAATAGAACGGTTAAGTTTGGACTTCGAGTTCATGTAATTGTTCGAGAAACTGAACAAGAAGCTCGTGAGTATGCAGATCTATTAATTTCTAAATTAGATTTAGAAAAAGGAACTGATATTAGAAATAGAGCTCAGGATGCGGCTTCTCTTGGAGTGTCTAGGCAATCAAAATTAAGAGAAGAATCTGATGAAAAATATTATGTAGAACCTAACTTATGGACAGGAATTGGGTTAGCACGCTCTGGTTGTGGAGCAGCTATCGTAGGAAATCCAGATCAGGTTGTAGCAAAAATTGAACGCTATATTAAAATGGGTATTAATTCATTTATTTTCTCTGGATATCCACATGAAAAAGAATGTGAAATTTTTGCTAGGTTAGTACTCCCAAGATTAAAAACAGTCTCTCTTCCAAAAGTATTTGGACGTGTGCCAAATTCAGAGCCTAACAGTCCTCTAGCAAATGGTGTAAGAAAATAAATATGATAGACTTTATAATTGTAATCGCTTATTTTGTTATTATATTACTAGTTGCGCTTCGTGGAAAAATAAGTGCAGACAGTTCAGCAGATGAGTACTTTTTAAGTTCAAGGAATTTACCTTGGTACTCCATAGCTTTATCTACCATAGCAACCAATATACAGGGGTATCAGTTCTTAGGAATGATGGGCTCTGCTTATCTTTTTGGTTTGGCTCAAGCTAATCTTGAAATTAATGCAGTTCAAGGAATTTTATTAGGTGCTTTTGTTTTTGTTCCTCTTTTTTTAAAAGAAAAAATAACCACCATTACACAGTTTATTTCCAAAAAATTAGGAAAACGTATTGCTCTTTTTTATTCATTAACCAACATGGCTCTTTTTGCAACTGTAACTCTTGGTGCAGCTCTTTTTTGGGGCGCCTACGCAGCAGACATGGTCTTTAGTGAACAATTATCTTTTTTAAGCGAGGATCGATTAATTCGTATAGCCATGTTAATTGTTATACTTGGAGTATTTTCAGCCATATATACTTATTTCGGAGGACTCAGCGCCGTAGTAAAAACAGATATCATTCAATTTGGAACATTACTTCTTGGAGGGGTTGTTGTGTGTTTTACTGCTATATATCATCTAGGTGGCTGGGAACAATTATATGTAAAGGTTCCAGAAAAAATGCATCTTCATTTACCAAGCGATCATTCTACATTACCTTGGACGCATTTGTTTGGACTATTCTTTTTAAATATTAATTATTGGTGTGCCAACCAAACCGTAATTCAAAGAGCTTTAGCTGCAAAAAGTGTGGCACATGCACAAACAGGTTTGATGGTTGGTGGATTACTTAAATACTTCATGGCTGTTATTATTATCGTTCCAGGAATTGCCTTGTATGGAATTCTTGGTGATAGCCTTTCAGAACCAGACTTAGCTTTTCCTTACCTAGTAAAAACATATTTGCCTAATGGAGTTAAGGGAATTATTCTCTGTGGACTATTTGCCTCATTAATGAGCACCGTAGATTCTACTTTTAATTCATTAGCTACCCTATGGTCTACAGATATTTATGCTACCTATATCAATAAAAAAGCTACTGATCGTGAAAAAATTAATGCTGGGCGTAAAACCATTTTATTTAGTCTTGGAACAGCATTAATTATGGGATTTATTTTATTGTATTTAAAATTTGACAACCCTGATTCTGCATTTACCCACACCCTAAATAATCTTCGTTATTATATTAATTGTGGGATAGTGGTTTTAATCTGTGCTGCAGTTTTATTAATAAAGCCAAATAGAAAAATAATTTTAATGGCTTTTATTGCCTCACTACCAATTAATATTGCGCTTCAATTATTATTTCCTGAAATGAATTATTTTTTAAGAGCCTTTTGGGTTATAGCAACGAGTTTAGGTTTTGCATTACTCGGGAACAAAGGGAAAATTCAAAAGCTAAGTTCTCTTTTTAAACCCTCAAGCAAAAGAATTAGAAATTGGGGAATTGCTTTAGCAATAAGTTTATTTGCACTTCATATTATTTTTCATTAATAAAAAATTAAACTATACCATATGAATAAAATAACCAACAGACTTAGTATAGCGCTACTTTTTATTAGCCTTTGTATAAGTGCTCAAAATAAAAAGGAAATCATTCATTTTGAAAGTGCCAATCCTTTTTCATTAAGTGATATTATTACAGATTTGGAGAATCAAGAAAAGCAAGAAGTTTTTGGACAGCTCATAACTCCTGTCGACAGCTTGAATCCTGACAAAAAATACCCTTTAATTATTGGAGTTGCCGGGAGTATGGGATGGAGAAAGCATCACTTAGATTATCTTACAATGTATCAAGAACAAGGCTTTGCTACATTTCAACTTAATAGTTTTAAAAGTAGAGGTATTAGCTCAACAGTAGGGTCACAAGATGAAGTTACCATTGCTGCTGTTATTCTTGATGCGTATAGAGCATTAGAAAAACTTGCTAAGCATCCTAATATTAATAAGGATAAAGTTGCAATCACTGGTTGGAGCTTGGGTGGTGGAGTAACATTATTCGCTGGGTGGATGCCTTTAAAAGAAGCCATTACAGATCAAGTGAGTTTTGCTGCACATTTGGCTTTTTATCCACCGTGTTTTATAAATCCAGAAAATTTATCCTTTACAAAAGCTCCTATTCATATTTTAATTGGTGAAGCTGATAACTGGACCCCTGCCAAACCTTGTGAAGATCTTGTTAAAAAGCTATCTGATAAAACCAATATAAAAATCACTACATATCCAAATGCTCACCATGGATTTGATAGTGAAGAACCTGTTGTTTGGAACGAAAAAGGATATAGTTTTAAAGATTGTTTATTCGATTTAACTGCGGAAGGAGACGTTTTAATGAACTATTTGAGGTTGCCAATGTCTAGTCCTATGTTGCAGAAGATTGGTTTTCTCTTCTGTGTTGATAAAGGAGTAAATGTTGGTGGCAACTTAGATGCTAGAAAAAAATCTTTGGCATTTGCCAAAGATTTTATGAATAACAAATTGTTAAAAATTAAATAATAAAGCTCTAAAAAATGAGTTTATTGCATTGTTTTTCCTACAAAAACATTCACTTTAGAATTAATAGGATTTCCACTAGCTCGTCTATTCATAACTACTTGACCACAATGCCATATCGCATCTGAAATTGGACCATTGATCATATTCCAAAAAGGGAATGACATTTTATTACCTCCTTGATTTAAAGTAATTGTTAAGGTTGACAAATCTTCAATTTCTTTTAGACTATTATAAACATATTGAAGGTTTTTTAGAGTTTTTTCTCTTAAACCCTCATAATTTAATTTATCCTGTGAAAAATCAAATTCTTTACCATCTATGGTAAGAACCATTGCAAGAGTTAATCCATAGATGTGTTCTATTACTTCAAAAGTAGATCTACTATCTTGGCTTGGTTTATAATTTAAATCTTCTTCTTTTAAAGATTCTGTTGACCAATAAAATCGATATCCTAATCCTTCAATCATTCTTGATACAACACTTGTTGATGAATATTCTGAAGGATACTCCCCTATTTCATAAAATGGTAATTGATCTTGTTGTGCATTCATACTTAACGTTATTAATAAAAAAAAATATATACTTTTCATTGATGTTTTATTTAAATAATTATCTATAGTTTTAAAAGAAAAGTAATTTAATAAAAAAATTATATATATTTATAAATAGTCTTAAAAATTATAATAATTCCATTAAAATAACTTAAAAAGTATGTCATTTAAACTCTTAAAAAGAGCTAGGTTAAACTCAAAAAACTCTTCTGGATATTTGAAATATGCTATTGGTGAAATTATATTGGTAGCTCTAGGGATATTGATTGCTTTACAAGTGAATAATATGAACCAATCTCGATTAGAGAAGAAAGCGTTGAAAAACTATTTTGAAAAAATAAAATCAAATGTTCAATTAGATATGATAGAATCTGAAAAACTTTTGAAATTTAGAACTGATCATGCCCATGCTTGTAACGAAGTTTCTCAGATGCTCATTGAAAACGATTTTTCAAATCAATTGAAAATACAGCAATCTATTTTTGATATGATTATTGAAAAACAATTAAATTATAATAGATCTGCATTTGAATCTCTAAAAAGTTCGGGTTTTTTAAGACATCTTCATAAAAAAAGTCTTGAAAAATTATTATACAGTTATTATGATCAAGTCAATGAAATAGAAATGTTTGAGATAGATCAAAGAGATTGGGCTAATGCACTTGAATTGGAATTAGATAAAAATGGTTTTATATATGAATGGACAAAAATTGGAGAAAAAGTTCATAAAAATTTATTTACTCAAATATCTTGGTATACAAAATCATTAAAATCTCACGATGGTCATAAAATTATAATGAGACTTTTGTTCAGAGGGGGTTCAAATACTTCACTTCTTACGGGCCTATATGAAAATCATATTCAAAGCTCTAAAAAGTTATTAAAAGAAATGGATTTTTATTTAAAAGAATTATAAATTAATTGTTTTTAGCAATTAATTTTTTACTTTAGTTAACTATTTAATAACTAATCAATTTTTAATTAAAGTAAAATTATGAAAAAACTACTTTTAGGAGTTGCATTATTTGCATCTCTTTCAATGACAGCTCAGTATTATTCTATAACTTATGTATCTGTAGATTCAGATGATATTGAAGAGTTTGAACGAAAAGAAACAACGTATTGGTCAAAAGTAAAGAAAGCCGCTATAGATCGAGGAGAACAAAATCTTTGGTTACTGGTTCGTAAAGTAGGAACCGCTGGCAATAATGATGTTAATTATGCCTTTGTAAACGGCTATCCATCCCTTGAAGCTATGACAAGTACTTCATGGAATGCAGAATCATTAGGATTTGATGTTCAAGATGCTATATCTCCATATACTGTTTATGAAATTCACAATTATAAAGTATTGGATCAGATTCCTGGTGAAGGAGGAAAATATTCTGTTTGGAATTATGCTCGTCCAAAAAACATGAAAGGTTTTGTAAGTGAAAATCAAGACTTATGGAAGCCAATGATGGAAAAAACAATTAAAGAAGATAAAACTGGATTAACAAATTGGGGTATTGGGGCTAAAATTTATCCAATGGGTCAAGATGAAAGTACCGTAATGACTTGGGACGGTTATAAAACTCTTGTTGATGCAATGAAAGCATTAGATGTGTCAGATTTTACACCGCCATCAAAATCAAAAATGACTGAATATGATCCAGACGGATTTAGACTTCGCGTAATATGGGAACAAGTAATGGCAGTTCAACAATAAAACTAAAATAAAATGAAAAAAATTATAGTATTAATCTTAATGGCAACTGTTTCAATTTCTTGTACTAATAGTAATGAATCAGAAACACAAAGCACTCCAAATCCAATTGGAGTTGAAATTCCTAATGACAGTTCAAGAATATCTCTTTACGGAGGAGATATGAACACCACAAAACTTTGGGAAACCTATATTAAAGCACATAATGAAAAAGATCTAAAAACTATAGAAAGTATTAATGATGATACTTTTAAAGGGTATCCACCAAATGGGGATGTGATTGATGGTTCTAAAGCTCATATTGGATTTTTAGAGGAATGGTTTACCAATAGCAGTCCGAAGTGGAGAACTAAATATATGATTGCTAACGAATTTACCGATAACAAAGGGGTGTTAAATCAATGGGTAACTTCAGGACAAGATTTAACTGACCTAGTAGATGGTAAAGAAGTTACTGTTCATCATGTTCATGATGCTTTATTTGTGAATGGAAAAATAAAGATGATTTATGTGTATGAAAGAGCAAAAGCTAATGAGTAAACAACAAGCTTATTTTTAAAAGGTATAACCTCATCTATGGATGAGGTTATTTTTTTAAAATTATATCTACTTTTCAATATAAAAAATTTATCTTCAAAGCCTATTTATCACTATTATACAACTTATAACCTATGATGCTATTCTTATCATTTTTTGGATTTACAGCTTTAGTGGCTATCATTTCCTATTTAAAAACTAGAAATATTGAGGAAACTTCTTCAGATGGATACTTTCTTGGAGGAAGGAGCTTAACTGCAGGAGTAATAGCGGGATCACTTTTACTTACCAATCTATCTACCGAACAAATAGTTGGTCTTAATGGATCTGCTTATCAAAGTGGGTTATCTGTAATGGTATGGGAAACTCTAGCCGCTATTGCAATGGTAGTAACAGCAATATTTTTATTGCCAAGATATTTAAAAGGTGGTTTAACAACTGTTCCTGGGTTTTTAGCAAAACGTTTTGATGTTACTACAAAGACCTTAACCTCTATTTTATTTCTATCTGGGTATGTAGTGGTATTACTTCCTGTAATTTTATATTCAGGATCATTAGCGATTAGTGGCATGTTTGACATTCCTGAATTGCTCGGAGTAACACATACCCAATCTATTTGGATTTGTGTATGGGGTATAGGTATTATTGGTTCTATATATGCTGTATTTGGGGGTTTAAAAGCTGTTGCTGTTTCAGATTCTATCAACGCAATTGGATTATTAATTGGTGGCCTCTTAATCCCAGTTTTTGGCTTATTAATGATTGGTGATGGTAGTCTTTTAGAAGGGCTTTCTGTTTTAACAACAGAAAATCCAGAGAAGTTTAAATCTATGGGTGGGCCTACAGATCCTGTGCCATTTTATACCATATTTACAGGAATGATGTTGGTGCAATTATTTTATTGGGGAACCAACCAACAAATTATTCAAAGAGCTCTAGGAGCAAAAGACCTTAAGGAAGGACAAAAAGGATTATTACTTGCCTCATTTATAAAAATACTAGGACCTATTATTGTAGTATTACCAGGTATTATTGCCTTTCATCTATTTCAAGGAAATTTAGAAAGTGCAGATTCTGCCTATCCTATGTTAGTTAAAAAAGTACTTCCAACTGCATGGGTAGGATTCTTTGCTGCAGTCTTATTTGGTGCTATTTTAAGTTCTTTTAATAGTGTATTAAACAGTTCTGTAACCTTGTTTGGAATTGATGTTTACAAACAACACATTAATAAAAAGGCCGACGAAAAAACAATTGTAAAATATGGAAAAATATTTGGTATTGTTTTGGCTATTGCTGCCATGTTTATTGCACCGCTGATTGCAAACGCTGGTAGTTTGTTTGACTATCTCCAGGAGATTAACGGAATTTACAGTATTCCTATTTTAACTATTATTGTGGTAGGATATTTAACTAAACGAGTTCCAGCCATTGCGGCTAAAATTGGGTTAGCTTCTGGGTGTTTATTATACATCGCAAGTCAATTTTTTATGCAACCCTACTTTATATCTAATGCATTAAAATTAGCAAAAGATAATGGAATTACAGATGAGGCTGCTTTAGCATTAATTGAAGCACAAGCATATCCGCACTTTTTAGATATAATGGCTTTGTTATTTATTCTAAATGTAGGGATCATGTTACTCATTGGTAAGTTATATCCTAGAAAAGAGGAATTTGTTCAAGAGCATACAAAACAGGTAGACATTTCTCCTTGGAAATACACAAAACAGGCTGGAATAGCAATCTGTATTATAGTAATTGGAATCTATATTTATTTTGCTTAATACATTTTAAAAGTACCTATTTATATCGATTTTTTAAATGAAAAAATCCAAGAAAATAGATTCGGCTCTTTGAATGCATTGTTCCAACTTTCGTGATATACTCCTTTGTAAGAGGTAAATTTAGTATCCTTATTAAATCGTTTCATTTTACGAAACATTTGTTTTGAAAAATGATAAGACACTACATTATCTTTATCTCCATGAAAAATCCAAAAAGGAGTATTACTTAACGTTTTTGACCATGCAGGGTTTCCGCCTCCACAAATTGCAAATGCAGCTGCAAAATAATTTGGCATTCTAGTAACCAATTCAAAAGTACCCATTCCTCCCATAGAAAGGCCTCCAAGATATCTTTTTGAACTATCTATATTATAGGACTTCTCCAAATCATATATAAATAATTCTAATACTTCTTGTGTACGAAAAGCCTTTAGATTTTTCTCAAAATTATATCTCTTTTCTAGTTTTTTGGTCTTATTTTTTTGAACACTTGCCCAGTAAGAGTTCTTAGGGCATTGAGGAAATACTACAATAGCTGGATAGTTTTTTCTGAAAATATCTGACGTATATAAATCACTACCATGTAACAATTGTTTTTCGTTATCATTCCCTCTTTCTCCAGCTCCATGAAGAAAAACTAGCAAAGGGTATGATTTTTTTGGGTTATAATTGTCAGGAAGTAACAATCTATAGGGTAGTGTATCGTTCTGAATAATGTAGCGCCTTTTTTCATACTCTTGCCCTTTAATGATTCCCACAAACATAAGTAAACAAAAAAGAGATAAATACTTCATTCTATAAATATAAAAAATTACGGCAAAAAAAAGAGCTGTTAAATAATTAGCAGCTCTTATTATGTTTAAATATGTAGGATTAAAAATCTCTGGCAAATTGAGTCATTGAGGTTATTTTACCCTCTAAATCAAAATAAAAAATCTCAAATAATTCTTTTTCCCACACTTTTCCATTTTTAAAAACTCGAGTTTCTTTAGACATTACTTGAACTCCAGAAGCAGCATCTGTATTAGATATTTTTAAAGGTACAATAGCATAAGGAACCCAGTTTACAGACTTGTAATCCTTGAACAAACCTCCCATTTCCTCTTTTTTGATTTTCTGTACCTCTCCATCGTAAGTATTTAAAACTGACATATCTGCGAAAGGTTTTGAAAACTCCTCAACATTCATGTCGTTATAATCTTTTATTAATTTCTCTATAATTTCAACTTCATTTCTATCAGAAAAAACCAACGGTCTCCCAGAATATTCGTTATCATCTTTTCCAATGAATTTACCACCGTAGGATTTCCCGAAGTTTGAGGAATCAATAGATTTCCACTGTTTAAATGCATCAACTTTACCTTCTTGATTAAAGTTAAAAAATTCCATAAGATCTAATTTTTCATAAGACCCATTTTTATAATGACGTTCTTCTTTAGACCACGCTAGTACTTTTGTATCAGGGTCTCCTTGAAGCTTTACTGGGATAATTACATAGGGTTTCATACTTATTGAATCCATAGATTCTAACCATTTGCGTGTAGTTTCAACTCCATTTTCTCCAAGAAAATCTACATCATAATGTTTTACTAACTCATCTGTATTTTGCATGCTGTAAGCCTCAGATAACATCTGAAGTTTCTCAGACATTGCATCGTCTCCAATACTATAGGTTTTACCATAGTTATCCCCAGGGACTAAATTTTTTCCACCATTCGAAGAACAGTTTACTAATAAAACTGAGGTCATTAGTAAAAAAATTCCTTTTAATAATAATTTCATAATATGACTATTTTTAGTTTCTAATAAAAAGTAATTTAAGAAAATTATATGGAGATTCAAAATATATACATCTTAACAATCAATCAAACCCATAGTAAGCACTAAGAAATTGAGCAAAAAAATTTAGTATCTTTAACATAAATCTAAATTTTATTAAAAATGATAGTCTGGCACAAAGCTTTGATAGAAAAAATTCGAATTAAATTAAATCTTTCATATTACCAATTATATTGGATTTGCTTTATTAAAGGAGTTGTAACTTGTTACGTAGTGATGTTATTATCAAATTAAATGATTAGTAATTATCGATACTGTGTTAAATAGTAAACTATTTTTAACTCACTTTAACTGCTTCACACATGAATTTTCTTATCGCTTTATCTGTAATCGTTTTTTTAATGGTCATTTTATGGCTTATTAGTATTCCCATAAAAAATGTAAGTATTGTTGATGCCTTTTGGGGAATGGGTTTTGTGGTGGTAAATGCAACCTACTTTATATTAGAGCCGCATATCTATACTCGTAATATAATATTACTACTATTAGTGAGTATATGGGGAATTCGCTTATCTGCATACTTATTTAAAAGAAATTATGGAAAACCAGAAGATTTTAGATATCAAGAATTTAGAAGACATTATGGAGAAGATAGATATTGGTGGTTCAGTTTTTTTCAAGTTTTTATTTTACAAGGAAGCTTAATAATGATTGTTTCTCTCCCACTGTTTGGCATTCATGGAGAAACTACTAGCAATGAACTCAATAGCATAGATTATATAGCCCTATTATGTTGGTGTATTGGATTTTTATTTGAATCTGTTGGTGATTATCAATTAACAAAATTTAAGAAGAATCCAGCTAATAAAGGCGCAATTCTTAAAACTGGTTTATGGCGCTATACAAGGCATCCGAATTATTTTGGTGATGCCGCAGTTTGGTTCTCTTTTGGACTGTTTTCGATAGCTTCTGGAGGGTATTGGCATATAATTGGTACTTTCGCTATGATCTATTTAATTGTTAATATTTCAGGGGTTGCGATGTTAGAAAAATCATTGAAAAAAACAAAGCCGGAATATAAAAAATACATTGAATCTACTAATGCCTTTATCCCATGGTTTCCAAAAAAATAATACCATGCTAGAATTCTTTAAGAATAATATATGGCTCATCGCTTTTATTATTTGGGGGCTACCCTTGTCTTATTACAGAAGTAATTTTAGAAAAATAGTTTATCAAACAAATGACTGGAAAATCAATATTAAACCGCTATTTATAAAAGAGATTAAAGCTCTTTTTGGAACTATGTATTCAAAAAATACTTCGTATATAAAAGCGAGAAACTTTTATCGATTTTATCTACTTGTCTATTTAATTTTATTTTTATTGTATCAATTTTATGGTAAATCTTGATTTATTATGGCATCAATCTCTACTTCTGATATCATTGGATTTGCTCCTTTATTTTTAGCTACTAAAGCTCCAACTGCACATGCCTTATTAATAGCTAATTGTGGATCTTCATCCTTTAGTAAAGCATCTATTAGTGTTGCTAAAAAAGAATCTCCCGATCCAACAGTATCTGCAACTTCAACACGATATCCTTTACAATAAAAAAATCTTTCTTTTAAAAATAGAATAGCACCTTTACTTCCTAAAGTAACGGCAATGGATGTTGTATTTGTTTTATTAGCAATAAACAATATAGTTTGTTCAATAGACGCTGATTGACATCCAAGACTACTAGATATTTCTTTGATTTCATCATCATTAAATTTTATGAAATTAGCTGCATTCATAAGAACTTGAATCGAACTAATCTGGTAATGAGGAGACCTTAAATTAACATCAAAAACAGAAAATTTTGAAATGTCAAGAAGTGTTATAAGCGTATTTCTAGAAGTATTACTTCTTGCTACTAGACTACCAAAAATAAAAGCATCAGCGTTTTTAACTAATGATTTAAGTTTATTATTCACTTTAATATTGTCCCAGGCGCAAGGTTTGTGGATTAGATATGAAGCAGTACCACTATCATCTAAGGTAACGTCTACACTACTAGTCTTAAATTTTTTATTTTTTTGAATATGATAAGAAATTGAAAAATTTTCAAGTTCTAGTTTTAATTCTTTCCCAGATGTATCATCTCCAAGACTACTTATTATAGCAACTTCATTATTCAAGGAATGCAGACGTAAAGCAACATTTAAAGGAGCACCTCCAATTTTTTTATCTTCAGGAAAAACATCCCAAAGCACCTCGCCAAAACAAACTATCTTACTCATTATTAATTTTTGACACTAAATAATAGTTCCAAGGTGATAGCGTTAATTTATCAAGTTTAAACTCAATATTTTTGTTTTGCAATAGGTCTTTATAATTACCTTCTAAGTTGATGGAAAACACTTGTTCTTCATTAGATAAATTCCCTACAAAGTATGCATCTACTTTTTCTTTACTTCTTTTAAAAGCAACTATATTTTCATTTTGAGTAGACAATCGTTCATAAGATGCTGCTAATTTACCACCATGAAATGCAGTATGATTATTTTTTAAATCTCCTAGTTTTGTGAGTAAATCCCATGTAGCTCCTTTGGTTTTTGGAATGCTATCTTTTTCAAAAAACTTTAAACGATGATTCAAATCATATTCTTGACCACTATAAATTAAGGGCATTCCCGGTATAGTATAAACAAGAGTTGTTAAAATTTCACTAGCCGCTCCCATTCGTTCTTCAACAGTTCCATTCCAAGAATTTTCATCATGATTCGTCACAAAATTCATATTAAAATCTGAGGCCTCTAACAGTTCATTTTGTTTGTTCATATACGTGTCAAAATCACTTACAGTAGCTTCTCCTTTAGCTATACTATTTAAAATATGATGGCCTTCCCATGCATACTGCATATCAAAACCATTTCTAAAAAGCTCGTGTTGTTCTGCCTCAGCTAGCATAAAAATGGGTTTAATTTTCCTTAACTCTGTAATGGCTTCATTAAAAAAAAGAGGTGGAACTTTATGAGCAACATCCATTCTATAGCCGTCAATATCAAAATTTGAAACCCAATATTTTAAGTCTTTAATCATCTCTTGCTGCATGTCTAAGTTATCATAATTAAGATCTGCAGTATCTGTCCATCCCCAAGATTTTCCAGTATCTGGGTTAATGGGATCTATGATTTCGCCCTGTTCATTTTGCGTATACCATTCTGGGTGAGCGGTAATCCAGGGATGATCCCATCCGGTATGGTTTGGTACCCAATCTACAATAACATATATTCCATTATTGTGAGCGGTATCTATCAATGCTTTGAAATCATCTTTATCACCAAATTCTGGATTAATGGCTTTATAATCAGATACAGAATAATAACTGCCTAAATATTTTTTACGCTCTTCTTTATCCACAATTTCACTAGTAAAAGTTCCATCAGTTGCCTTTCTTTTTATCTCTGAAATTGGATTAATCGGCATTAGCCATATTACTTTAACCCCCAATTCTTTGAGCGTTGGAATATCTTTCGTAAATGCTTTAAAAGTTCCTTCTTTAGAATATTGTCTAATATTAGCCTCATAGATAACTGCCGTTTCTAATACTTGATCAGAAATTGGAGCAATTCGTTTGTCATTTTTATTTACCTCTACCTCTTGTTGGCAAGAAAAAAATAGAATTGATAGTGCTACTACTAAATTTTTTATTTTCATTATTACTGCTTTTATTCCGTTTTATTTATTTGTTTGAAGTTTCGTTTAGTCTTAGTGCTAATAGGGCAGCTATTGCAAAAAATGCCCCTGCAAATAACATTGCAAAAACAGCATTATCAGATAATAAATATTTGTAAATAGGGCCAAATGTTAGGGTTTCTATTCCCATAGGAATAACTATCATCATGTTTAAAATTCCCATGTACACACCTCTTCTCTCTTGAGGAACAATTTTAGAAACCATGGTATAAGGTATTCCCATCATGGTGGCCCAGCCAATCCCAAATAAAATCATTGGCATTGTTACGAGCCAAGGATCAGTTATAAATGGGATACAGAATAGTGCTAAAGCTGTTCCAAAAAGGCTCGTAGCATACATTTTTTTATTTCCAAACCTTAACGTTAGAGGAACTAAAATTAAAGCAATAAGCATGGTTGTTGTATTGTATGTTAGACTCATTGCTGCAGATTGAGATCCAGCTTCAGAGATGGAATAGCCCATTGTTTTCATGAACAGCGGTGTTGAAAATTGCCAATACACAAACAAGGCGTACCATTGAAAAAGATACACAGCACCAATTTTCCACATAAATTTTGGCATCTCTTTCACAGCTTCTCTAATTTCAACGAAAGGCTTGGCCATTTTATTTAGTAGGGATAATTGTTTAATCTTATTGATTTCCTTCAATTCCTCATCTGATGGAGGTATCTCAGCTGTTTTAAAAACTGACCATAAAATGGTGGTTAAAGACAGTATAGCACCTATATAAAAAGAATAATAAATCCATTGTGGAATGGTTCCTGCAACGTCTGCTTCTTCACCAAATAAATATTGAAATAACAGAATAGAACCTGTAGCTAGTAATGTTCCTAACCCACAAAACAAACTCTGCATTTGGTACCCTAAACTCAATTGTTTTTCGGGTAATTTATCTCCTACGAAAGCTCTATAAGGTTCCATGGCAACGTTATTACCAACATCTAAAATCCAAAGTAATCCAACAGCAAACCAGAGGACCGGACTATGAGGAAACATAAACAAACAAATACTTCCAAGCAAGGCACCTATTAAGAAATAGGGTTTACGTCTACCCCATTTTAAAGACCAGGTTTTATCTGATAGTGCACCAATAATGGGTTGAACTATCAACCCTGTAACTGGACCTGCAATATTTAATATGGGCAACATATCTTCGGAGGCTCCTAAATAAAGAAAAATAGGATTAATGGCTGTTTGCTGTAATCCAAAACTATACTGAATTCCTAAGAACCCAACATTCATATTAAAAATTTGCCAAAAGGATAAACTTGGTTTCGATATTTTCATATTTGGTATTTAATATTAAATTATAACTTCAAAACTACTGCCTGATAAGGCTTTAAAGTGATGGTGTTTTTATCAACTGATAGCTCACTATAGTTGTTTATAAGAACTTCATTAGCAGAATTATAACTAGACATCGCTATACTTGACTCTAACTCTGAAAAATTCAATAAAATTAACATTTTCTGATCCTCTAAAGTTCTACTATAAGCATAGATTGTTGGGTGCTCTTCTTGAATTATTTCATAATTACCATATACTAGTAACAGATTCTTTTTTCTTAATGCTACCATTTTTCTAAAATGATTCAACACAGAATTATGGTCGTTTTGTTGGTTAGCCACATTGACTGTTGTATGATTTTCATGCACGGGTAACCATGGGGTTTCACTTGAAAATCCAGCATTTTTTTTAGCATCCCATTGCATTGGTGTTCTACCATTATCTCTTGAAAGTAAATTTAACTTTTTCAGATAGTGATCTAGATCCTCACCATCTGTAGCGGCTTTTTTATATCCATTGATAGCTGCAATGTCTTTGTACTGTTCTATTTTTGTAAATCCAATATTTGTCATCCCTAGTTCGTCTCCATAATACGTAAAGGGTGTTCCTCGCATAGAAAGAATAAACGTATTCAGCAACTTAGCTGAATAATCCTTAAATGCTGGTTTATCACTACCATATCGATTTATAAATCTGGATTGGTCATGATTTGATAAATAAATAGCAATCCATCCTTTTTCAGCAAATGACTTATCCCATTTTGTAAACGATTCTTTAAATTGAGCTAGAGTACATTTATCTAATGTAGTAACCATATCTGTGGCTTCAAAATGATACGCCATTTGTAATTCTTTACGATCCTTATCTACTAAATCATGGGCATCTTGTAAGGTACTTCCTACTCCCTCAGAAACTGCAAAGACATCATATTTACTCAAAACCTGATCATACATTTCCTTTAAATAACTATGAATATGTGGGCCCATCCCGTGATACTCAATAACGCTTGGCACATCTACATCATAGCCTTCTGGAAATGGCGGAAAAGTTATATCCTTACTTACATACTGGAAGGCATCTAAACGAAAACCATCAACTCCTTTCTCTGCCCAAAATTTCATAATATCATAAACCTCTTGTCTTACTTTTGGGTTTTCCCAATTAAGGTCAGGTTGTTTCTGAGAAAAATAATGGAGGTAATAGGCATCAGTTTGTTCATCGTATTTCCAAGCGTCGCTGTTTTCATCAAAAAAGCTCCAACGATAATTTGGTTTTCCTTTTTCAGCAGGCCACCAATGATAATAATCTCTATAAGGATTGTCTCTAGAGCTACGAGATTGTTTGAACCATACATGTTCATCACTGCTATGGTTTACTACTACATCCATAATAAATTTCATACCACGTTGATGTAGTCCTTCAAGAAGTTCATCAAAATCTTCCATAGTGCCAAATTCTTTCATAATAGCACGATAGTCACTAATATCGTAGCCATTGTCATCATTTGGAGATTCATAAATAGGGTTTAGCCAAACCATGGTAACACCTAAACTTTTTATATAATCTAATTTTTGAATGATTCCTCTTAAATCACCAACACCATTTCCGCTGGTGTCTTTAAAACTTCTCGGATAGATTTGATATACAATCCCCTCTTTCCACCAATTTCTTTCTTGAAGTGAGTTGTTAGTCATTGTATGATTTTATATTATAAGATTTTAATTATACTGCGAAGGTTCAACTAAAATATTAAATTCTAATGAATACAAAGTTTATAATTATTCAATGAAATAAATTGAACAAAAAAATAAAAAAATATTTTTTTGCTGTTAAATTTTTGTGCCTTGAATGCCTTTAAAATCTTATATATTGTTTTTTAAAGTAAAAAAGATATCTTCATTTTAGTAAAACTAAAATCTTGATTTGTAAGTTTAAGATAATCGCTAATCTGGCCTTTAGAGTTTTTTGATCTCTCAAATAATACCTGATGTACTATTCTTTTATAGGCATAAAAATTTCTGCCTCCCAGAGTATCTCATCACCTCCAAAATTAGGATTATTATAAAAAACTTCTAGAGGTTTTTTATTTATCAGTATATCATTCTTTTCTGCATAATCCAATAACGCATACCAAGCTCTGTCTGAAGTAATATAATTGCCATTGTATGTGGCTTTTATAGCTTTTACTCCATTATATTGTTTGTACTGAATACGAGAATCTTTGGGGAGAGAATCACTTTTTATGACTGGAAAACAAAAATTATAAGCAATACTATCATTTTGCGTGTTCCAATTTGTTATTTCGACAAAAGGTGTTCCGTTTAAAGTAATATTTTCAGATGAGAGAACACTGGTTAACAATGAATAATTTTTCATCATCCCTCTTGCTTTTTCAATTTGCAATCCTTTAACTGGAATGTAAGCACAATAAGAAGTTCTTGTGGAATCTACACCAACAACACGCACCTTGATTTTTTTTAAATGTTCTTTCAGTTTTGCTATAAGGTCTATTATTGTATTTTCTATTCTTTTTTCAAAATCTGTAGTACCAAAAGGTATAGAAATTCTATTAGCAAAACTGTGTTCTTTATCTGTTACGTAGACATTTACTTTAGAAATAGAGTCATTTACGGAACTTATAGACCACTTATAATTATGTATAGAATCCTTTACCTCGATTTGTTGAGTTAAGTTTGCTATATTCTTTTGTTCTATCGGGTTTGAATTCCCTATGTCAGTATTCCAAAGTTTAATGGTTTGATTAATAGTCCCAGCATTTGCTTTTACCTTAAACGTTACCAAATAATCGTAGGGTTTTATGATGAGGTACCAGAGTAAAAAAATTACTAATAGCAATCCTATGATTGTACTTGTTTTTTTCATTTTTTCAACTATGAATAGTTACTTAGATTGAGGTTAATAATATTTATTAATTCTTTGACATGGTTAATTTTTCTGTAACCAATTCTCCAATTTTTCTTCCTTGTACTACACCAACCTCTACTGCTGATCTATAATGAATCCCTCCATACATTCTACTGATGGTAGCTTCGTCTGCAGCTTGATTAAATGATTTATAATTTCTAATTGGAAGCCCATAAGGGGTTTCAGTATCATCTGAAAAACTAAAATTATCTCCAAAAATTGAGGTTAATACGGTTGAAGCTGCACCAGATACAACAGAATGACCACTTGTGTATTCAGGGAAAGGAGGTGTTTGCAAAATAGGTTTCCACTCGTCATCAAAATAAGTATTGATTAATGTTTCTGGTCTTACTAAATTACTTCTAAATTTTTCATCCCAACAACTAATAAATGCGTCAGCTATAGCGATAGATGTCTTAGTGTAAGCAAAAACTGTTCTATTAAAATCTGCTTTTTCCTTTTTAGCAGCAATTTTTGTGATACCAATCCAATGCGCTCCAGGAGTTATTTTTTTTACAGCAAACATTAAATGGCCTCGAGTTACAGAAACATAAGGATTACAATCCCAAAATTGGGCAATAGCAATCTCCTCTGAGCTGTCTCCCTTTTTTGTAATTTCTTTACTAATCTCATATACCTCAACAAGTTCTTTGTAAAAATCAGAATTTTTATTCATTGAAAATTTTGGTGGAGGAATAGGTTTAAATTGAGCGGCAGAATCTAAAACAAAAGAGCGTATTTTATTCCAGTGAGGTTCCAAACCATCCATATATGATGGAGGTGTAGGTTGCCATCTCCCCTCGTCTTCAGAATCTACACTGAATTTTGGCATGGTACGTGTCTGAGCATAATTATCTTTATTCATCCAATCTGATACATAAGCTGCAACCTTTAATCCGTAAGCTTTTGATTCCTTAAATTCTGTTGGGTTTTTAGCTTCCCAAACTCTATATAAACTATCTCTATGAGCTTTGATTTTATTTTCAGAAAATATTAATTGCCTACTTAAATCTAAATGAGCAATAATAGCAGCAAGAGGATAGTTTATACGCTTTGATAAATTTGGCTTAGGAATAGCTCCTAAATGTTTAATCTGATTTTTTAAGGAAAAATAAGAAGTATCATTCTGGGCTAATATCTCATAAGCTGCTATGTTTGGATATGCGAAAACTCTACTGGCTACTGGTGGTGAAAATATATCATGAATCATGACCTCAACCACTTTATCAATAACTGAATGAAAATTATCAGTAGTAACTTGAATAGGTTCTTCATTCTTGTTACAAGAAAACATTCCCATAACAACTATTGTTGCTAATATGTAAAATTTGAATTGTCTCATAACTCTTATTTTATTAATTGATAAACTTGGGCACTATCATTATTAATAGTGGCCAATACATATGATTTATTTTGAACTTTAATTATGTTTAATTTCTTAACTGCTTTTTGACTAAAGTCGAGTCCAATTTTATTTCCTAAAATAATTTTATTTTCATTAAAAATTAATGCTCCAGGAAAAGAATCAAATCTTCCATGATATGGACTAACACCAAAATAATTTCCTGCTACTAAAACCTCATTTTCTCCATTAGCATCAAAATCAAATTCTAAAAAGGCTGAAATTGGTGATACTTGTAACTCGTTTTTAAATGGAACGAATGTAAATGTATTGTTTTCATTTTTCAAATATCCAGAAGCGAGGGTGTTCACTTCGAATATATGGGCCTTTTTGAGCACCGATGGTTCAAAAATAGCATCAATTGATTTTCCTGCAAAACTTTTATAATTGTTAAATTTCTTTCGAAGGCTCACAATTTGACTTCCTAATTCGTCTAAGCCTAATAATGGATAATAGGCGCCATTTTTAAAATTACATATAATGGTTTCTGTACTTCCGTTTTCATCAAAATCTGAATAGTACATTCTTAAGGGATGTTCTTGCGAGGCTTCAAATTTTGAATTTTTCCCCCAATTCCCAAGGAGATAATCTATATCGCCATCTTTATCTATATCAAAAGGAGTGATCTGTTGCCATAATCCGGTTAATGTTGACTTGATTATATTTTCTTCTACAAAGTTTCCATTTGTGTTTTTAAAAAATTTAGGGGTCATCCATTCTCCTACCAATATTAGATCTATAAATCCATCTAAATTATAATCCTCCCAAATTGCATCAGTTATCATTCCTACATTTTGAAATGGTTGATTTTGTAGGATTGAAAACTTTCCATTATTGTTTTTTAATACGTAGGAATTTGGCATGGCTCCAAAATCATTAGATACCATATTATTTCCTACAAAAATATCTAGATCTCCATCATTATCATAATCAGCTGATTTCATAACTGCTGCATTTTCAAAATATGAAGGAAGTTCTTGCTTTTCAAAATTAACATCACCTTGAGTGTAATATACATCTAATAATGGTGTCATTTTATCATAAAAATCTGAACCACCTGTACCAACTATTAAATCATTTTTTTTATCGTTATTTAAATCTATAATTAGGGCTGTGATATCTTCATTAATAGAATCTTTTGTGATAATTTCTATTTTTTCTTCTTCAAAAAAATTGTCTTTTTGAACAAAAAATTTAGCTGAATTAAATTTAGAGCCTCCAAAGTAAATATCTTCTTTCCCATCATTATTTAGGTCACCTACTGCAACCGCTGGTCCTCTATCTGAGTTTTGATAAGGTATTAATTTTTGACGATTAAAATCTGTATAATTATCTTCAACATGGGTGAAATTAACTCCTAATGTATTAGCACTTTCTTTAAAAAGAGGAGATTCTTTCTTGTAAAAAGAATCATTATCTAAAGGCTTTGTATTTTCTGGACGAATAATCATTTGTTGATTAACAGCGATATTTTTTATCGTTTGAAAGGTTTTGTTGGGCCACACAATAGTTATTGAATCTACCTGCTGAACTGGCCCATAACCAAAATGAACCATGGGTTCAGAGGAAGATTGAAAACCTCTTACTGTATATAATTCTTTAAATTGTAATTCTCCTTTAGTATAGGAATAAACTTTAGTTCCAATACCAAAGGTATTGGGTGAAGGGTAGTCAAACTTTAATTTAAGGTAGTTCGCTTTTTCATCTGTTTGATTAATATACAATGATACATTTTCATTAATATTACTAACCACCAAATCAAGGTCTCCATCATTATCAAGATCTCCAAGTGCTGTTGCACCAGAAACTCCTTTTTTATTTGAAATCCACTCTCCAGATTTATCCTCAAATTCTAAGTTTTTAACTCCTTTGAATATATAGTTGTGAGCCTCACCTGAAGGCATCATTTGCAATGCTTTTTGATCAACTAATTTTGTGTTGTCTATTTTTTTCTGAATTTGTTCGTTTGAAACAAACTTAATAAAGTCTAAATCATTTGGTCTTTTAGAAATTCCATTAGAAATAAATAAATCTTGCTCGCCATCTTGATTAAAATCTGCAAATAAACTGCTCCAACTCCAATCTGTAGCAGCAATTCCACTTAGTAGTGCCGTTTCCAAATACCCAGAGTTTTGCTGATTTACATAGAGCATATTTCTAGTGAACTGATAATGATACCCGTACTTTTGAGTCCTTAATTTTTGAATCTGAATATTATCATCTCCTTCAGAGGTTTTTAAAACCACCTCATCTTCAGGCAACATATCTAATGAAATAATATCTGGTAAACCGTCATGATTAATGTCTGCTACATCATTCCCCATAGAAAAACGAGATGTATGCCCAAAGTACTCTTTCAATTGATCTGAAAATGTACCATCTCTGTTGTTTATGTAATAATAATCGTCTTCATGAAAATCATTTCCTACATAAATATCTGGAAACCCATCTTGATTAAAATCTGCCACAGAAATCCCTAGTCCATAACCATTAATTCCACCAAAAATTCCTGCAGATTCACTAACATCTGTAAAAGTTCCTCCGTCATTTCTTAGCAACCTATCTCCAGTTTGTTCATTTCGTTTGTATCGTAAATCTGCTTTTCCAAAAGATTCTTGGGTGTGAATGGCGTGGTTTAAGAGATAAATGTCTAAATCTCCATCTAAATCAAAATCTAAAAATGCCGCGGAAGAACTGTAGGAATCAAAATCTAGTTGATACTGTTGTGCACTTTCGGTAAAAGTTTCATCTCCATTATTAATATATAATTCATTATAACCATAAAACCCATGAACACCAACAACTGCACAAACATAAATATCTAATAACCCATCTCCATTAACATCTCCCATAACTGCTCCAGTATTCCATGAACTATTTCCAGATACATTTGATTTGGCTGTAATATCTTCAAATTGCAAATTTCCTTTATTGATAAATAATTTATTTTTTTCTTGATTTGCAGAAAGAAAAATATCTAATAAGCCATCGTTATTTATATCTCCTAAAGCAACACCACCTCCATTATAATAGTATAAATAATCAAGAATATTAAGACTATTCGTGGGTGTAATCGTATTCTTAAAGTATAATCCTGTTTCTTGAGAAGTTGGATTTTTAAATAGAAGATCACCTTTATTACAAGCCAAGAATAGTATAGAAAAACATAATATAATTGTCTTATTTCTCATTAATTAAAAATAGTTTTGGACTTTCATTATTAATCGCCACAAGGAGATAAGATTTCCCTTTATTATCTACAATTTGCTTTAAATGCTTTGCTTCATTTTTAACAACAAAACCAGAAGAACTATACTCTTGCCATGTAAAGCCCAATTTCCCGTCTCCTAATAAAACCGACCCCTGATTTGCATCTTGTCTAGAATATTGTGGTTTAAATTCAAAATTATTTCCTGCCATAACAATGTCTAAATTACCATCATTGTTAATATCAGAACATACAATTCCACAAACACAAGAAAGCTGAACACGACTAGGAAGTTTTTGTACTTTAAATTTCCAATTTCCTTCGTTTACGGCAATAATTGATTCTGATATCTTGCTTTGCTTCATAATTGAGTTTTCAAAAATTGAGGGAGAAAATAGTTCATCAATAGATTTTTTTGCATATTCAGACGCCTTCAAATTCTGCTTTTTTAAAGATACCAGTTGAGCTGTTAATTCTTTTTTCATATGAATTGGGTAATCTTTACCGTTCTTATGATTGGTTGTGATTTGCTCAATAGTTCCGTTATTATCAAAGTCGTTTACCCACATTTTTACTGGGTTTTCAAATGAGGTTTTATGCATAGTATTACTCCCTTGATTACCAAGTATAAAATCTATATCACCGTCTTTATCAAGATCTGCAGCTTCAACAACATTCCACATTCCAAATAAATCATCTAATGTTGATGTTTGTTTTATGAGTCTTCTTCCGTTATTTATATAAATTTTTGGCGTATCCCACTCCGAAACTGTAATCAAATCTTTTTTCCCATCTTTATCTATATCTTCCCAAATTGCATCAGTAATCATTCCTGCACTTTTCACATCATAAGCAACTTTATCTGTTGTGTCTGTAAAAGTTCCATTACCATTATTTTCTAGAAATTGATGCGTTGGGTTTATACCATAGGTTGCTACCATACTTCTTGCGCCAACAAAAACATCAATATCTCCATCATTATCGAAATCATAAGGAGAAATCACAGCAATATTTTTTCTTAAAGGTGGAAGTTTATTTTTTGCTAACTCAAAAGTTCCCTTACCATTATTAAGATATAATCGAACGATATAATTATTTTGTTGCCCAATTTCGTTCCCCCCAGAACCAACCATCAAATCTAAACTCCCATCGCCATTAGCATCAAAAAAAGAGGCAGTAGTATCTTCAAATAATGCATCTTTCTCAAAAGATTTTTGAATTGATAACGCTACTTTTCCATCTCCTAAATTTAAATACAAAAGCCCTGATTGATTTTTAGCACCACCAATATAAAAATCTTCATTACCATCATTATTTATATCTCCAATAGCCAATGCGGGTCCTTCTTGTGATAGCATTTTATTGATTAGCCCCTCGTAATCAAAATCAGAATAACTATTTTCCTGATGTTTTTGAAAATTATTTTTTAAAACTTCAGTAACTAATGTTTTTTCGTTTTTAGGTTTAAAAGGTTTTTGAATGTCTACAGCTTCATTTTGCTTTAATGTTAACGTTGTGTCTACAGAAACATTAGCCCATTTTTGTGTGGTATTATCTGGCCAAATTATACGTAATGAATCTATCGTTTTTACTTTCCCAAGACCAATTGTCATCACATAATCCATAGAGGATTGAAACCCCCTAGACGGCATTTGTTCCTGGACGTATATATTGTTTTTATGGTAAATTTTTACTGTACTTCCAATACCAAATTTATTGACTTTTTTACCCTCTAATTTAATTTTTAAGTAACTATTGTTAGTTAATGAATCTGTATTATTCCTGTAGATAAAAGGCAACATATTAACATTGTTAATGACCAAATCTAAATCCCCGTCATTGTCTAAATCTCCATAAGCAACTCCATTGGATAAACTAGGAGTTTCAAAACCCCATTCTTTATTTGCATTATCAAAAGTTATGTCTCCATTGTTTTTGTATGCATAATTGGGTTGAGGTTTTACAGGCATTTTATTAATAATAGAATCAATGGCTTGTTTTCTACCTGTTAGCGCCATTTTTTGAATGATTTCATTGGCGAAGAAATTAACAAAATCTAGATCTGTTAAATCATGATTGATTCCGTTTGTAATAAAAATATCTCTATTCCCATCATTATCCATATCAAATAGAAGCCCTGCCCAACTCCAATCTGTTTTGGCCACACCACTATGGTAAGCTACCTCTGAAAACGTATTGTTCCCATTATTTAATTGCAAAGTGTTTTGAATGTATTGCTGAGAAAAGTCTTTGCTTTGTTTTAATTTAAAAACATTGTAGCCCTCGAATTCCATAACAGACTTTACACGCTGATCTGCCTCAGGCAGCATATCTGTAATAAAAATATCTGAGTTTCCATCGTTATTTATATCTGCTATATCTACACCCATAGCAGAAAGGCTTAGGTGAGACGTCCAGTTAGTAATATCTTCTTTAAAAGTTCCATCTTGATTGTTGATGTACAGATAATCTCTTTCATAAAAGTCATTAGAAACATAAATATCTGGATACAAATCTCCATTCATATCGGTAACCATTACGCCTAAACCAAAACCTATTAGGCTACCATAAATTCCAGCCTGCTCACTAACATCTACAAATTTTCCATTATCATTTCTCAATAACATATCTCCAACCCCTCTAAAAATTGCTGGAACATTTTCCCAGTCTTGAGCTCTTTTATCTCGCTGTTCAGCATATCCAAGACTACTTACAGGAATGTTGCTATTATTTAAGATGTAGGCATCTAAATCTCCATCTTTATCATAATCAAAAAAGGATGCGTGTGTTGAAAATCCTGTTTTAGCTAGATTAAATTCAGCTGCTTTTTCTGTAAATGTTAAATCTCCATTGTTGATGTACAAATCGTTGTCATGATTATTACCTTTTAAATTACCAGCATTACTTACATAAATATCTAACAACCCATCTTGATTGATATCTACCATGACTACTCCCGTAGACCAGGGTTTGTTTCCTTCAATTCCAGCACTTGCAGAGATATCCTCAAATTCAAAATTCCCTTTATTAAGATATAATTTATTGGCGACCATATTTCCTGTTAGGTAAATATCTGCCAAACCATCATTATTAATATCACCAATTGCTACACCCCCTCCATTGTAGAAGTTTCTATATTTGAAAATATTAAAATTCTTTTGGTTTTTAACTTTATTGAGGAAGTCTATACCTGTATCTTTAGCATCTAATAATGAAAATAAGGTTTGTGTATCACTGTTTGATCCTGAATTTTTCTTATCTGAACTACAGGAACAAATTATCGCAAAAAGTAGCACTACAATAATTTTTCTTACTAAAAATTGTATCATTATTTATTCACCTTTAAAAAAACAGGAATGTCATTATTTATTGATATAATATAATATAACTCCCCTTTAATGTTTATAGTTTCTATGTGTTTAGCTTCTCCTGAGATATTAAAATCTTGGTCTAAACTCTCATAAAAAAACCCTTTTTTATTGTTTAACAAAATTAAGCCATGCGAGGCATCTAATTTACCCAATTGTGTGTTAATATTGTAATTATTTCCTACTAAAAGAACATCTGTAAAACCGTCACTATCATAATCGTCTAAAGCGATGTCATTAACAGAAGATATTTGAGCCATAAAGGGCAATTCATATCGTTTAAATGTATTATCACCTTGGTTTTCAAAATAACTGCTTCCCAATTCAAAAACTTCTTTTTTAAACGCTTTATTAATCTTCTCTTTTGGCAGAAGCTCGGTAAATGAAGCCTTTGCAAAATCTTTGTAGGACAAGAATTTTTTATTTAAAAATGGTAACTGCTTTACCAATTCATCTTTAGAGGCAAAAGGAGTTTCTTGTTTTTGATAATAATAGGTAATTACTGGATCAACTGTACCATTATTATCAAAATCATTACTGTATAATGTTATGGGTTCATTTTTACTTGCTTGCAATCGTGTATTTAGACCCCAATTCCCCGCAATAAAATCTAGATCACCATCTTGATCAAAATCATTTACTTTAATAGTATTCCACCATCCATTTGTTTTTGCTAAGTTGGTGTTTTTTTGAAGTATTAATTGATCACCATCATTAAGAAATATTTTTATAGGCATCCAATATCCAACAACCACAGCATCTAAGTATGTGTCATCATTTAAGTCTACCCAAACAATATCAGTAACATTTCCACTATTCTGAAAATCAAGACCGTATTTTAATGATGCATCAGAAAAATTTCCATAACCATCATTTACAAAAATATATTGGGAGGGTGTTTTTCCAAATTGCCATGGAAGGAGATTAGAAAGTATAGAAATATCAAGATCTCCGTCATTGTCAATATCTATTGCCGATACTTTTGATGCATTAGTCTCTATGTTTTTAAACTGTAGTGTATCCTTTTCAAATTTACCCTGATTATTAATGTATAATTTTGGTTGTAGGGGAGCTCCTTTTTTAAATTCATTTCCACCACTAACTATCAAAAGATCTTTAAAATTATCACCATTAGCATCAAACATGACAGAATATACATCTTCATGAATTGCATCAACTTTAAAAATATCTGATTGTTCTGATGTAAATTTTCCTTTCTCATTCTGAATAAATAACTCACTTGCTTGAGTTTTTCCTCCAGTAATAAATATATCTTCCAATTCATCATTATTAACATCACTAACAGCTATATGTGGTCCTGAATTAGTACTTGCATAGGGTATGATTTGATCTCTATTGAATTCTAAAGATTGGGAATCTTTATGTTTAAACCTAAAAAGGGAGTCTTTATTAACTAAAAGAGGTTTTTGTGGATTGGAGATATCATAACGATACCTTTTTGAAGCGTTCTTATAAGAAACTTCTATTTCTTGATTAGTTTGAATATTTTTTAATGTTTCGTATGCATTAGTACTCCAAATGATCTGTAATGAATCTATACGTTTAGTAGCTCCTAGTCCTAAATGGATTTTGGGTTCACCAGAAGATAAATATCCTTTTGTCGTATAATTTTCTTCAGTAATTACTTGACCTTTATAATAAGCTTTTACTCTTGTACCTATTCCAAAAATATTATTAGAATTTCCTTTAAACTTTATTTTTAAATATGAATTCTGAGAATTTTGATTTGATGTATTTTCCAATACAAATGCATCCTCGTTAATATTATTAATGACTAAATCTAGATCTCCATCATTATCTAAGTCTACAGAAACTCCTCCATTACTATAGGAATCTCCATGCGAAGCCCATGTTGAAGTTACGTTACTAAACGTCTTGTCTTTGTTGTTTTTATAAAAATAGTTTTTTACTTTTTTTTGAGGAATTTGCTTTGATAATTCTAAATTTCTTTGAGATTTTTCTGTGGCTAATTGTTTTTGAATGGCTTCATTTGAAATGAAATTTATATAGTCCATGTCATTTGTTGCTCCTAAAATTCCATTGGTGATATACAGGTCTTTAAAGCCATCATTGTCAAAATCTCCTGCAATTGGACTCCAAGACCATTCTGTTGCAGCTATTCCACTTAAATATGCTGTTTCGCTAAATGTTCCATTACCATTATTATAATGTAATGTGTTTTGCATAAATTGAGGAGCATATCCATTTTTCAAATAGTATTGATAGGTTTGATATGGGTATTCTAATCCAGAGGTTTTATAGGTGGTTAAATTTTCAGGAAGCATGTCTAAAGAAACAATATCTAGTTGAGAATCGTTATTTAGATCTGTAATCGTATTTCCCATTGAAAAGTGTGATGTATGTCCAAGAATAGTTTTATCATTTGAAATGACTTCCAAAAAAGTTTTATCTTTTTGATTGACATACAAATAGTCATTTTCAAAAAAATCATTACCTACATATATATCAGGGTAACCGTCATTGGTAACATCTCCAATTGACACTCCTAACCCATAACCAATTTTTCCTTGAAATATACCAGATTGAGGAGAAACATCTACAAAAAAACCTTGTTTATTTTCATAGAGTTTGTCTCCAGACATCTTATCTTCTTGACGCCTAATATCACCTTTCCCGTAATTACTATTAGGGTGTAAAGAATGATTCATTAAAAAGAGATCTAAATCTCCATCTTGATCATAATCAAAAAAAGTAGCTTGGGTTGCTAAAGAAATGATATCTAGGCCAAATTGTGAAGCTGATTCTTTAAAAACAGGAATCCCATTTTTATCTGGGCCTTGATTAAGGTATAATAAATTTTTACCAATAATGGAATTGTGTTTCCCAACCTTACAAATATAAATATCTAAAAACCCATCGTTATTTATATCTACTGTAGTAATACCTGTTGTCCAAGGTAGCGCATTATTAATTTGTGCCTTATCTGTAACATCTTTAAAGCGAAGCTGTCCAGAATTCAAATACAATTTATCAGCTGTTTGATTTCCTGTGAAATATAGATCCACTAAACCGTCATTATTAAAATCTGCGGCAGCTACACCAGCCCCATTATAATAATATAAATAATTTAAAATGTTTAAGTCTGTGGTACTTGTAAGATTATTTTGAAACTTAATTTGAGTTCTATTGCTAGGTAACGTAACAAACAAAGCATCAGAATTATTACATGACAAAAGCAAAAAAAACAGACTACATACTATAAACTCTTTCATGGTGTAAGAGGTTACTATATTTTAAATAATTAAGTTTTATAAATAATTAAAGAGGGTAAAAATACCCTCTTTAATTTTAATATCAATAAAAGATTAAATCTAGTATCCTGGATTCTGAACTAAATTAGGATTAGATAACAATGCTGTCAATGGAATTGGGAATAAGTTTTTATTCGTATCTCCTACAGCTGCTGGATCTTTAAACTCCCAGTTTTTTGTAAACTGACCAAATCTTAATAAATCGTTACGTCTAAAAAATTCAATATACAATTCTCTACCTCTTTCATCTATCATATCATCTAGACTTAAAGATCCTAATGCAGATGCATTTCTGATAGCTCTTAATTCATTAACTTCTGCTAAAGCTCCTCCAGAATCACCGCTTCTTAACATTGCCTCAGCTCTCATTAAGTGAGCATCTGCATATCTGAAAATAATTTCGTGACTTCTAAAAGAAGCAGAACCTGTTCCATCAAAAGGGTGATATTTAATCACTCTGATGGCTTGAGTTTCATTACTGTTTGTTAAACTAAAATCTCTTGTAAAATTAAGAGGATTACCAGCTCTATCTGATAATGGTTGACCTGAAGCAGAATATTGCTGACCAATTAAAAATCCATATCCAATACCATAATTGTCTGTATTGTTTGCATTAGATGCGTCTGGAACCCATCCTCTTCTTTCTTCTTGTCCTGATCCCATGTAGTTTTCATTAGGATCTCCCTCGAATAAGTCATAAAATTCAGCTAAAGTGGAGAATCCATTCCATCCACCTCCTCCGTTATCAGGAGTAACGATGTTGTAGTGCATTCCGTTCCAAATTCTATTTCCTATTCCAATGTTTCCATACAATACAGTTTCTGAATCTACACTTGGTAAAAAGATATCAAAATATCCTGATTGTAAAGCAAAACCACTTGCTTCAACAGCGTTTACAGCATTAATTACCTCTTGGTAGTTTGGTGTTGAACCTGTGTAACGCTCACTATTTAAAATTAATTTCGCTTTTAAAAAGTTTGCTGCTGCTTTAGAAGCTCCATTTGTTGCTGTACTTGGTGCAATTTCTGGTAAATCTGCAATAGCTTCGTTTAAATCATTTAATATGAATTCATAAGCTTCTGATGAAGAAAGTACTCTAGGTGTTGAAGACGGAAGGTCTGTAGCCTCTCTAAATGGATTTTGACCCCATAAGTCTAACACAAAAAACATGTTGAAAGCTCTTAAAAACTTCGCTTCAGCTATTTGTTGTGGCGTTGAGTCACTCAATGGATCAATGATAAAGCTTGCTTGTAATACTTTTTCATTTAACTGATTCCATGTAGTTAATAAAAAACCATGATCTACTTGCCATGTATGATTGTGAAGCGAACGCCACAATCCATTATCTCCCCAGTCACTTCCTCTTGTAGGAATTACTTGTTCGTCTGTAGTTACTTCGTTCAAGGCAAAGAAATTTGCTTGATCTCCTAACATACCCCATGTTGCACCGTATAAACCATTTAAGGATTCTTCAGAATCGGCTAATCCGGTAAATTCGATATTTTGTATCACTGAATCCGTAGCTTCAAGCTCTAAGTCTGAACAAGAATAGAGTGCTGTTATGGAAATAAGTGATAGTAAAACTATTTTTAAATTAAATTGTTTTTTCATCATTTGTGTTTTTTAAAATTTTGCGTTAATTCCAAAAGTAATGGTTGTTGGATTTGGATAAGCTCCATAATCCATTCCTATAGAAGGTAAAGCTCCTCCAGTAGCAGAATTTACTTCTGGATCTAATCCTGAATAATCAGAGGATAACCATAAGTTTTGTCCTGTAAGAGAGAATACCATAGATTTAAATACTCCTTCTCCAGATAATGGCATATCATATGCTAAAGTTAAATTTTGTAGTCTTACAAAATCTCCCTTTTCTAAAAACCTAGTAGAGGCTGGTGCAGAAGCTCCTATATTTTCTCCACTTGTTAAAGTTTCTGGAAGTACATTTCTAGTAGTTCCGAATGCTCCTGCTGTAAAAAATGCATTTGCTGTATTGTTGTAGATGTAGTGACCAAACTGCCCATTAAAGTAAGCAGATAATGAAAATTGCTTGTAGTTTAAATTTGTAGATAAACCACCCGTTAAATTAGGTAAAGCACTTTTCCCTACAAAACTTTTTTCATCACTTAAAATTGCCTGACCAGCTGCATCATATCCTTCAAACTCTAATAGATAGTATGAGAACATTGGCTGTCCTTCTTGTAACCTCATTGCAAAAGCACCTGTTAAACCTGGTCCGTTTACATCAGCAAAGTCATATTGACCCAATAAAGATTCAACCATGTTGTCATTGTAAGCAACGTTAAAGCTTGCAGACCAGTTAAAATCATCTGATTCAACTAAATCATAACCCAAAGAGAATTCAACCCCTTGGTTCACAATTTTAGAATCTGGTAGATTTTCAAATTTAAGAACAGTAACAGCCGGTTGAGCTTGTGGTACATTAAATATTAAATCTATCGTTTCTTTTCTATATACATCTAAACTACCCGTTAGTCTGTCATTATTGAAACCAAAATCTAATCCAGTAGCATATTGTAATGTTGATTCCCATTTAAGTTCTGGACCTCCAAAAGAAACTAATGAATTACCATTATTAATGTCTATAAAACCATCGTTACCAGGATTTAATCCATTCCAGCGAGATCTGTTGATATAATTACCATATCCAACACCTTCTTGATTACCCGTTAAACCAGCACTTAAACGTAATTTAAGTGTAGACATATTACTGTCACTCATAAAATCTTCTTCGTTAAGCTTCCATGCAAATGCTCCTGAAGGAAAATATCCATATCTATTAGCTTCTGGAAAGGCAGAAGAACCGTCAGCTCTTAACGTAGCTGTAAATAAGTACTTATCTGCTATTGAATAATTTACTCTTCCAAAGAAAGATTGTAATTCAATATTATAGTCGTTAGAATCTACTGCTAAAGCTCTTACACCGTAAATTGATGTCTCAGGAGATAATCCTGTTGAGATTGTAAAATCATTTCCTTCAAATCCTCTAACAAAAACTCCATTAAGGTTTGTTGAGTATCCAAATTGTTGATAATTTCCAGGAAGTTCATCAGCTAAACCTGTAACGATACCCTGTAATGTAGAACCCATAAGATCTAAATCTGTAGTTGAAAAACCCCAACCTCCAGAGAATAAACCTTTGTTTTTAAAGTTTTGATAAGAGAAACCTCCTAGTATATCTAATTTAGAGTTTTTATACTCTTTGTTATAAGCAATAGTAGCTTCTAATAAATCATTTTGTATTTCTAACCTGTTATAGGCACCTCTACCATTTCCTGCAATACCATCTGCTAAACCTACAACTTCTCCGGAAGTAACTGAAATATTATCAGAATCTGATTTATCAACACCTAAAGATACTTTTGCTTTTAAATTAGAAGTTAAATCATACTCAAGAGACACATTAGCTAAATATCTATTTGTATTTGTTGTTCCTCTAGTATACGCTAATAAGTTAGCAGGGTTTACTAAAGTTCCTGTATCATAACTAGGATCATTCGGCCAAGTTGGATTTGCAGAAAAAGCAGCTCCTAATATATCTCCTCTGTAACCTGCAGTTCCTCCTGTTGGAGCCAAATTATCATTAATTCTTGACATAGAACCGTTAAACGTTAACTTTAACTTATCATCTAAGAAACGTTGATTAAGATTTAATCTTGCCGTAAGTCTTTCTAAATTTGAATTTTCTACAATACCATATTGATTTCCAAATCCTAATGTAGCAATATAAGAACCACTATCGTGTGATTTTGAATAACTTAAGTTTTGATTGTGAGAAGTAGACCTTCTGAAAATAACATCTTGCCAATCTGTTTTAGACCCTGCATTACTTACAGCATCATTTGTTAAACCTACCGATAATCTTGCTGCAAGAAATTGATCAGCGTTTAATAGGTTATAAGTTTCTCTAGCCTCAGATGAACTTATGTTTGCTTGATAGTTAAACTCTCCTTTCTTTGATCTTCCAGACTTAGTAGTTACAATAACTACACCATTTGCTCCTCTTGTTCCATATATGGCTGTTGCTGAAGCATCTTTTAAGACACTTATGCTTTCGATATCATTTGGATTTAAAAAGCTTAATGGATTTTTAGCAGGATTAGATCCTAAACCAATAACATTTCCTCCTGAAGTTGTTTCTTGCCCAGATAAAGGAATACCATCAACTACAAATAAAGGATTGTTATTAGAACGAACAGAGTTTGTTCCTCTAATACGAATATTTACTCCAGCTCCAGGTGCACCACTTGTACTTGAGATTTGAACCCCTGCAGTTTTACCTTGAATTAATTGTTCTGGTGAAGCAATAACTCCTTTGTTAAAATCTTCTGCTCTAACTGATGCTACAGATCCGGTTGCATCCTTAACAGTAGTTGTACCATAACCAATTACTACAACCTCTTCTAATTGAGTTGCGTCTTCTGTCATCGTAACATTAATTACAGTTTCAGCACCTACAGTTCTAAGCTCTGTTTTGTAACCAAGATAGCTGTATACTAATACATCGCCTTGACTAGCTTTAATTGAGTAGTTTCCATCAAAATCTGTCTGTACTCCTGTTGTTGTACCTTGAATGGTAACACTAACACCTGGCAGACCCCCATCGGTATCAGTAACAACTCCTTTTACTGATTGACCATAAGAAATACTACCTATAAGCAGTAAAAGAATCAGTAAAGGTTTTTTAAGTAAACTATTTTTCATAAAAGTTTAATTTTAATTAATAATGATTTGTTTTTTGTTTTAATTTTTAGAGTTTTTTACAAATTAACGCTTTTTTAACTAAATATTAATAAAGTATTAATAAGTTTAGCAAATTAACATTTTTCTGAACTTAAAAAAAGAATAATGCAATAAAATAATCGAAAACGTTTTCGTGTTATTTCTTTTATTAAGTTTTTCATATAAAATTGCTCAAAACCCTATAAATCAGTTTTTTATAATCTATTTGTCTTTTATTGCATTCATTTTTATTTTTTAACAAAGCCTTCAAATTTGTTTATTATTTGAATTTTTAGAAAAATTCTATTTTAAAAGCTTCTTAATCTTAATATTTCTGTATGAAACTTGATCACTATGATCTTGTAAACCTATGTGCCCAGTTCTATACTTACCAAAACCTTCCCAATCTTTAAATTTAGAATTATCTACCATTTTTTCCCATTCAACTCCATGAAGCGGGAAAGATATTGTAGTTTTTTCATTCATAGTAACACGAGCTATATTGGCTGTTTGATTCACTTCTAAAACGCAGTGATTCCATTCTCCTGCTGGATATATATCTTCTGCTGGATATCCTATTAAGTCATATAAAGACCCTGCTTTGTGAATACCATTTCCTACAAATGAATCTGGGTGTTTTTCATTGTCTAAAACTTGAATTTCTGGACCTGTCATATAAGCTTCAGAAAATTTTTCATCCTCATATACCCCCCAAAAGATACCACTATTTCCTGCTTCAGATATTTTCCACTCCAATGACAAAATAAAATTTGTGTATTTTTCTTTAGTGATGATGTTTTTGCCACCAACTTTACTTGGAGTAAATACCATAACATCCTCTTGAATCGTCCATTCTGGATAGATGTCTTCAGACAAATATCCTCTCCAATTATCTAATGAGGTCCCATCAAATAAAATGGTCCAATCATCATTGCTTTTTAACTCATCTGATGTAACAACTTGCTGAGTTGTTTTAGTTTCATTTTGTTTTTTCTCTGCTGTGCTACATGCTGCCATAAAGCAAATACACAGAAATAAAGTTACTCTTACCATAATTTTTGATTTAAATTCCTATGATCTTTTTTAATTGATCTTCATTTTTTATTCCATCACCTCCTGCAAAATCATCAAACTTTTTGTTTGTAGTTTCAATGAGATGATTATTAATGAAGGTAACACCCTCTCTAGCTCCTTGAGCTGGACTTTTGATAACACACTCCCATTCTAATACTGCCCAAACATCACAGCCATATTCTGTTAATTTTGAAAAAACTTGTTTAAAATCTACTTGACCATCTCCTGGAGAACGATATCTTCCTGCTCTGTCTTTCCAGTCATTATATCCTCCAAAAGTTCCTTTTTTACCACTAGAATTAAATTCAGCGTCTTTTACATGAAAAGCTTTAATAAATTGATGATAGTGGTCTATATATTTTAAATAATCTAATTGCTGTAAGACAAAATGTGATGGGTCATATAAAATATTTACTCTTTTGTGATTCCCTGTTGCTTCTAAAAATCTTTCAAAAGTATCTCCATCATGAATATCTTCAACTGGATGAACTTCATAACAAACATCCACACCATTCTCATCAAATGTATTTAAAATAGGCAACCATCTATTTGCCAATTCTTTAAATCCTGTATCTACAAGTCCTTTAGGTTGCTGTGGCCAGGGATGAACCATAGGCCATAATAAAGACCCTGAAAAAGTAGCATGTGCTGTTAAACCCAAACGCTTACTTACAACAGCAGCTTTTTTCATTTGATCTATAGCCCATAAAGTTCTTTGTTTTGGTTTTCCTTGTAATTCTTTCGGAGCAAAAACATCAAACATTAAATCATGAGCTGAGTGAACTGCAACTAATTGCCCTTGAATATGAGTTGATAGCTCTGTGATTTCTAACCCATAAGAATTTATTTTCCCCTTAAATTCGTCACAATAGGTTTGACTCTCAGCAGCGATATCTAAATCAATAATACTTTTATCTAATGTAGGTATTTGAATTCCTACATACCCAAGACTACTTGCCCATTTACACAAACCTTCAAGGGAGTTAAAAGGTGCTTTATCATCCATAAATTGTGCTAGAAAAACAGCAGGTCCTTTGATTGTTTTCATTTTTTTATTAAATAATTATAATTTATAATTCTGATCT
>Ga0228646_1000045_pt1 | contig 35682 bp, 44 predicted proteins | sample 58DmetaG_FD_190064 | JGI IMG/M metagenome (GOLD analysis project Ga0228646, IMG submission 190064) | Seawater microbial communities from Monterey Bay, California, United States - 58D | ecosystem: Environmental > Aquatic > Marine > Coastal | place: USA: California | collected 2016-11-04
TGCTGGTGATGATGTATCAGATGAAAAACTACTCCTTAGAACTGCCGTTGGTAGTGTTATTGCCCAGCTTGAAAAGGAAGACGTATCGCAAGAAGCTCTTGATAATGTTGCTAGTGCAGTTGCGAAAATTGATAACTTAGCTCAGTTTGAAAGGTTCATAGATTATATTGCTGACTTCGAAGAATATAACGTTATCCGTCAATATCTTGTCGATACAATGGATGTCATTGAAACAAATCTAGAAGATATGCAAGCTCAGAAGGAAGATGAAGAGTATGAAAAGGGTAATGTACATGATGATGTAAGACAGGACCCAAGAGAAGTTGGTAATTATCCTGAGCATGAGGATGCTGAAGACTGCCCTTATAGTGATGAAGAGATTGACACCGAAAAAGCTGATTTAGACGATGATGGTGAAATCTCTGAATATGAAAAGAGTAGAGGTGAAGCTATTGCTAAAGCGATGAAAAAGGAGCAAGAAAGAGCTGGTCAGTCTCATGCAAGAGCAGTTGCTGATCATTATGAAGATGAAGAGGCAAATCTCGACAACACACCGCTTGAAGAATTATCTATTTTATCGCCTGAAGAATTTGAAATGGTACAAAATTTTGAAAACTTTAATCCCGATGAATGGGGATACAATACACTTCAAAAATTCTACTTCAGAAAAAGAGAAGGAGGAGAAGATGAAGAGTTTTCAACCAGCCAGTATATGTCAACAGCTCCTGTAGAAGCGAGAGAAGAAGCTGAAGAGGTTAAGATGTCTCAATTAGAGATTAATCAACATCTTGCTGTTCAAGAGAGACAGCGAGTTCAAAACTTATATGCACAGCAAAGGCGCCATACACACGGCTACTAAAGTATTTTAATATACAAATAAAAAAGGTATGAAATATTTCATACCTTTTTTTTTACTTACTTTACAATTGCCTTACAATCATTCTTTTCATATACAGCGTCTAGCTTATCTTGCTGTTTATATAAAAGAGGATCTTTTAGCTTAGCATCTATAAAGCCCTTTAAACGTAAGCTGCTACTAGCAGACTCAGCATCACAAGGGTATTCACCAGAGTAACAAGTATATGTATCTTTAAAGTTAACACCTAAAGAAACACCGTCTAATATAATATCCTTCTTAGACATTTTAATAAGAGGAGCAACGAGCGTTACTTTATATTCTCTATTAAGTGATGTTAATTTATTCATCTCATCAACAAACTCTGCAGAGCCATCCCAGTAACCAGCTAAGCTATCTGCCTCAGCAGCACCATACCAAATTTCTGACGCTTTTATTGCTTCAGCATAAGATGCTAATATACTTATGAACATTAAATTACGGAATGGAACGTAACTCTTCGGCTGCGCTTCACCCATAATATCTTTTACATTAGGTGTTTCTATATCATTATTTGTAAGAGATGAAGTAGGTGCAATATCTTTAATGTATTTTACATCTAGTAACTTGTTAGTAAAAGTTACATTCGGGTAATCTACACTTGCATTTAATAATTGCTTCTCAGAAGCTCCTACCTCTCTACTCTCATGTCGCTGACCATAATCAAATGTAACAGTATGTACTTCATCATATTGCTCAGCAGCTTTATAAAGCAATACTGCTGAATCCATTCCACCGGATAATGTAACTATAACTTTTTTATTTTGCATTATTAAACTTCTTCCTCCTCTACTTCATCTGGAACTTCATCGAGTACTTCATCAGGAATAATTTCCTCTTCCTCAGATTTATTACTATACGCCCACTCCTGTTTAATCTTTTCTTCAATGACAGGTATAATAGTATTATCCCAGAGTTCCGTATCATCTTTCCACTTTGAGTAATAACCGAGTTTTTTACCATCTGGTAATTGATACGTTGCACCTGTTTGAGTAACTGCTCCTAGGCCTACTGCTAAGTCCAATAGACCGTAATATTTGTTTAGACCCTTGTCGAAAGATAGATACATTTCACCCTGTAAATATTGTTTAATAAAGCGGTTCTTAACGGTCAATGCGCGCAGAATAACACCAGAATAACTCTTTTGACCGACAGCTAATTTACCGTCAGTATTTTTATCTTCCTTAACCGGTTTACGAGCTAATTGAATAGTTACTGATGGTAAGTAAACAGCAGCTGTACCACCTGGCATTGCCTTTACAAGAGTAGGAAACATCGCTGCAGGGTCTTCATAGATATGATTAGTAGCTAAAATAGTTGTCTTTGTCAATCCAGATAGTTGAGTACAAGTTCTAAGAAGAGTTTTCATTGCTTTAGCTCTACTACCCATATCAGCACTTACATTATTTTTTGTCATTCGACCAATCTGTAACTGACTCTCCATATTACCGAGAGAGTCAATTGCGATAATGAACTTACCTTCTTGCCCCTTTTCTTTAACTTTCATTAAGAAATCGTAAATTGTATTGCGGCATTCTTCAATACTGAAAACTGGTACATATTTTACTTTACTAACATCTAAACCTAAAGCTTCAGCACCGTCTTTATCGATAGCGTTTTCACTATCAAAGATAACTGGAATTAAACCTTCTTTCTGAGCGTTAGCTAAAATCTTCTGAAGGATAAATGACTTACCAGTCATACTAGGACCAGCTAAAAGAGTCATTCTATTTTTTGGGATGCCACCAAATAGTGATCCTGAAACAATACCGTTAAGTACCATCGAACCTGTATCTAACCAACCATCTACATTGCTAATTGCACTGTCATTTAAGAAAGATGCGTATGGGTTTGTCTTATCAATTACGGATAAAATATCGTCAATTTCTTTACTCATATATACAATTATAATATATAATCAGCGTATATCAACAAAAAACCTCTTTACTTTAAGATAAAGAGGAAAAGACCTACACAAACTTAAACATTACAGTTACACACTATCGTTATCGTTTAAGATTTTATCCGTATCTTTAAGTAGCTTCTTTATTTTTACCGAAATATAATTACTCTTCCATTTATATTCCTCGAGAAATCCCCTCCATACTGCAACAGCCTTACGTACCTTTTCTTGTTCTTTATTATTAAATGCGATGCCATTATCGCCTCTTTTTAAAATTTTCAAAATATGAGATATAAATGTATCTGCGTCTGCATCAATTACGGATGTTGGTTCATCAACACTGAACTCTACCTCTTCTGGTATTGCAAAATGTCTTTTTTCTCTCTTTAACGATTCAATCTCTTGCTGTTTTTGTTTAATTTTAACCTCTAAACCATCTATTACTTGTTTAAGGTCATTAATCTCACCATCTTTCCCTGTTACAATGCCATGAATAACGTTATTCGCGTCAGCTCTTACTTGTTGTGTAATTTCATTACGCAATCTCTGCTCAGTTTCTGACGTCACTTTATCAAAATAAGAAGATGTATCGCTCGGCGGTCTAAACGACGTTGCACCGACTTTGCTGTCCCAGTTACTCATATATATATTTTAATGTACATTACACGTGTTTGCAATAAAATAACTACAAAAAAATACAGTCTCCGATTACTCAGCGACTGTATTATTTGCTTAATCTGCAGTTTTCAACTAGTCGTCAAATAACTTGATAACTTCACCGTCATCAGCTGGAGCATCTGTCGGTACAAGAACTGGATTCACAATCTTCTCGTATTGAGCAGAGATGCGAGGATCTACTTCAAAATCTTCACCGATCGCGATCGCAGCTTTATCGTAGGTAAAATAGTTATTACGCGATTCTCCATCACTAGCAGGTGTTACGAACTCTGCAAAGAAGAGCGGAAAAAGCTGAACAGAAAGTTGACCGTTCTCTTGTTGCTGCACTCCAATCATTACAGGGTTTTGCACCTTAATTGCTTTCTCGGTTGCTTCAGCGAGAGCTCCAAAAATCGAGCGCCCGGCGTTATCAATGAATGTAATATATGTTTGTTCTTCCATATCTATATATTATAGTATATCTACCTTATAATCAACTTAAAAGTTCTAATAAGTTTGTCTGAGTAAGTGAACCGGGCTTTTGTACTGCCCAGTTAACATTTTCATAGAACGGTTGGATAGCTGAAAAGATAATTTTATCGAACATCTTATCATAATCGACATAGAAACATTTCTTAAATTCATCAGGATAATAATACTTATATGCGATACTATCTACATTATAAGCATTTGGCTTTTGTACATAAAAATACCTTACCTTATCACCGCTACCAATTGACTCGTATTCATTTTCAATATTAAAGCGTCGTAAGAGCGTATTATGAAAATACGCTGATTTGACGTGATTAGGCATGCCTTTAGCAGTCTTAAATCCTTCGCATTCAGATGCATACTTTTCATAATTTTTAATACCCGATACACGGGCGATATCTTCTATCGGTAGATCTTTAAATATCTTATAAGCTTCATTTAGTACATTATTTGTTTTTGTAATATCACGTGTATTCAGCATGATCTCGATGATATTCTTAACGTACGGTTTAACTGCAGCTGGCATTGTACTTCTTACAACATCCACTCCAGTATACTTGTATTTATCCATCTCTATCCCTTCATCATCCAGGATATGCATAACATATCGCTTCTTAGCTAAGAATATTCCTACATCGGCAATTATCTCACGCTTAAAAACAAACCTGCAATCCTCAGAGTTTAAACTCTTCGCTCCCCATATTTTAATATGCTTATTAAGATAATCTTCGACGTTCTGAACTTCTGTATGTAACTCCGCAGTAAGCTTACCACCAGGCCCTGTAAATTGAATATCAGTATTATCAATAATAGGCTTAATTGAGATATACGAACTATCTGTATCATTATAAACCACGCAATCATTTAATATCTTAGCATCTTCAATACCTACTCGTTCGGTAATATACTTCTTGAGTAACTCGTTAGACGTTTTAATTACTGCTTGCCCGGTAAGGGTAATAGAGCTAGCAATATCATCATCACCGAAAGGTGCGTTTTTATTACCAAAATAACCATAAATTGAGTTAATAAAAATCTTAATACATAACTGCTTAGCATCCAACTGATCTATCTTAACCTTCGTGGCTTTGTCTTTATTTTTACTATACGCTCGCTTAAGAGCTGTTAGCTCCTTCTTTACTTCAACTCGCTTGTTATAATATTCATCTAGAATTTCTGGCATAACACCTTTACGTTTTTGCGTAAATAATACATTGGCTTTGCTTATCGCTATCTTCTCGTCATTAACGAACTTAGCGAAGTTATTTATTGGTAAGGTAAACGTCTTACCATTTACATGTCGAATAGTTACATCCTTATCTGTTTTATCTTCGATCTTACCTACCTTAGTTTCCGGTGACATATTTAAGGATATCATCACATTCGGATATAGCGAGTTAGCATCAAATGATATAATATCAGTCTGAAAGCCTTTAAGTGGGACTCCTACATATGCTCCCGGGTTTTTACCGGTATCTTCGTTACGTATAAAGGTATGTATAAGTTGACCGCGTCGTCTACCTCTAATAGCTGTTGCGCCGTTAATTACAGATAGGGCGCCCATAGCTGCTTCGAAAGTAGTTAAACCGGTATATGCTAACATACGTAATAATTCAATAAACTTCAGTTTTACCTCGAGATGTTTAAGTAATCTAACGTCTTGAATATTATAATCAACAAACGTCTGCCAATCATCATCAGATAAAGTCGCAAGGTTCATATTACCGAACTCAACTTTTTTCTGCCCTAACTCTAGCTCACCGATAGCGTCTAGCTTATAGCTCTCACGGAGACCTTGAGTAAACTTTTTATATACGTCAAGATAGTCAATCAGTGAAATACCTTCGATATACCATTTTACCTGTTCAGCGCCGAACTGACCTCTGATCGTTCTACTATAGACATTACCGACAGGTGACATACGATTAACCCATTCATCGCCCAGTATACGGCGACAACGGTTTACTATATACGGGATATCGAAAAACTCTGAATTCCAACCAGATAAAATATCCGGGTAATCTACTTCCAAGAATTGTATGAAAGCCATGAAAAGGTCTTTTTCATTTGCACAGTGAATATACGTAACATCATCTTGTGTATTATTATATGGCTTTATTCCCCATGCAGTAAATTTATCTTCAAGTGAATCATAAACAGTTATAACGGTTACGGGATGGTTAGCTGTTTTAATATCTGGAAAACTATCTGGTGAATAGGTTTCGATGTCAATAAACATCGTCTTAATAGGATTACTATTAAATTCCGGTTCCTCATTTACCTTCCAATATGTATCAACTAGGAACTGCTGATGTGCTGGTAGATTTTCGAATACTCGCTTTGTACCAGAATCTTTTAAGAACTTATAGCGGTTATACTGACTATTGAATTTCTTCTTAATTAACTTCGTACCGAATATAGATTCGTGTTTTCCGGGCCCTTCAACATAAAGATATGGCTCTACACTAGTTTCAAATCGTACTCTATTACCCTCTTCATCCCAAGTAAAGAGAGTTACAGTACCTTCACGTCCATTATAAATTGCATTACGATAACTCACATATATGATTATATATGATGCTTCGTTATTATCAATAACAAAAAGTTAATTATACCTGTTCAGATTAACTCTTAGAGGGTCACCTACACTATATTGATAGAGTTCGGTATAGCAATCAATATTTTTATCATCCTCTAACCACCGGGTATCAGCATATTGACTAGCTTTTTTACATAAAGCTTTATAGCGTTTTCTATCTTGCAATGTACTTTCAATCTGAGCAATCATCTCCTCCCCGGTCTTAAACTTGATAGGAGCGTTCTCGTATGTGCACATATCTTGACATGCAATAGGCAATCCAAGCGCGCATGCTTCAATATATTTCAGGTCAGATTTCGAACGATTAAAAATACTATCCTGTAACGGAGCTACAATCATGTTTACATTTAGATCATATAAGCCTTGACCGTATTCATATAAACGCTTCCATGGGTGAAATTCGATCTTACCAGCTTGAACAAGAGGTTTTAACGTTAATGGAAAAGCACCTAAGAATACCCATTGATACTTATCAACTGTTTTAGCAATAACTTCATTTACATGATGAAAATCATCACGCTGTTTTACTCTATTATCAACGTCAAAGTGCGCACCTGAACCGGCATATAAAATACGAGGTTTCTTCTTGTTCTTCTCATAGCTCTCCATCGTACGGTTAAGATCAGATTTACCCCCTATCCAGAATTTAGGCATAAAATTTGGAATAACTGTGACGTTCGGATTACCTGTCTTATCGCGATAATAATCTCTCATAAACGGACATGTAACGGTAATCTCATCACACATAGCCATCATTTCCTGAGCTGATTGTCTTATCTTTGGATCTGTAAATGCTCCTTTATATTTGTTATAATCAGGAATATCTTCCGCAAAACATATATCATCAATTTCATATATAAGACGCATACCAGTTTTATCTGCCATGTTTCTAAGAAATTTAACAAACTCTAACTGTTGCGGAGTTGCTTGTCTCTGAATTCTAACACCCTTAACTCCACCATAATATCTAGGGTCACCATTCATTACAGTCGTCCCGTGTACAACTGCTTTATTATGAGCATTCATAACTTGCTCCGGCCATATCATCCTCCAGTGACCGCAACCACTATAATCAGCATAATAATTCATAAAGCGAGGTAATCCAACCTCAGCCGGAGCTGCTACAGGTTTCGGTTTGACACTAGTTGCATTAGGTTGACCGCTATTTGGCCGAGCTGGTGACTTAAGCTGAAATGGTACGTTTCCTTGAATTAACATATTTAATAATTAATAAGTTTTTTATGCTAATCCACAAAGTTTACACGCTTTGTGATACCATTATGCTTTTCTAGGAATATAATATCACCGGTCGCCGCTTTTATACTTTCCTTTCGATGGCTAATAACAAATACACATTCATTTAGCTTCTCAACCCTTTCATTTAAGATCTCTAAAACTAGATCAACTCCCTTTTCATCCAAACTACTATCAAATAATTCATCGTAGAAACTTAAGTTATAATGTACATCTCCTTGAGCTTTTCTCATATCCATAAAAGAGAAGAGACATGCCAAATCAATAGCCTTTCTCTCTGCTCCGGAGAAGTTATTATAGAGACATATCTTACCTTTTTCGTTTAAAATCTCTTCCTCAAAATATTCATTAAAAACGCATATACTATTACTATCAAGCTTTTTTAGGTAGTGAGTTAGTTTAGAGTTAAAATTTCTTAGTATCTTTTTAACAATGTAACTTTTTACACCTTCTTCACTTACCACAAACTTAACTACATCAAGCATATCAATATTCTTTTTAATATTGCTTAGCTCTGCGGTAATCGTCGATGATTTAGTCTCTAACTCAACTACAATATCGCTGAATGTATTCGTATCGTTACATGTAGATTTTAACTCCTCTTCCATCTCAGATACGCATCTCTTAATGTAATCTATTGATTCTCTAATATGACCGATACCATATTTCTGCTTTTCAATATTAGCTATTTTATCAGATACGACTCTAACTGCCTGGTCGACTTTTTCTATTTCACTATCAATAGCAGTCAATTCATTTGTAAGATTAGCTAACTCTGACTTACTGTTATTAATAATATTTTTAAGATTTTCTTTCTCTTTTTTAATAAGCTCTAAGTCATGATCTTCAATAGAGCGTAAACATACGGGGCAATTTTCTTCACCTGTACCTATACGTCTATAGGTTTCCGCTGAGTTCTTTAAATTAAGCTTTAATTCGATAATATTGTTATTAATATTATTCCTATCATCTTTTTTGGAATCTATTAATGCTATTAGCTCAGTCAGCTTATTTTTATATGGCTTTTCATCTAATTTTTCAATAGCTTCTAATCGATCGTTAGCATCTTTTAAATCATCTCTATGCTTTGTTAAATTAGTTTGTAAAGTTTCAGTTTTCTTTTCTTTATCAACATTAAAACTATCTCTTTGAGATTTTTGCACAGTCAGGTAATTATTAGTTTCTTCAAGTCGGGTTATATTAGTATCAAAATCTTGCTTAATAAGACTTTGATCAGACCGTAACTCCGTTAACATTTTTGAGAATATCTCTAAGCTAAATATCTTTTCAATAAACTTTCTCTTCTCAACCTTATTTTTTGCCATAAAGGGTATATGGTTGTTGAGAGTCATTATAACACAATTCTGAAAAACTTCTGGTGATGATGATAGGATAGTTTCAATATAATTATTAGTATTACCAATCGTATCCCTGGTCTTATCAACCCCATTCTTAAATATATTACATTTAGATGGACCTAAAGTACGTACTATATGAAAATCGTTTGTACCGTAATGCGGGTCATTAATTGCAAATGATAGTTCGACAATTGATTTACCTTCTGTTAAATTATTAGGTATAAATTGTTTTCTAATCTCTCTAAGAGTACTACCAAAGATAGCAAAATATAAAGCATCAGCAATTGTACTCTTACCTACTCCATTTCGTCTATCTTCTTTATCCCGATTTATACCGGTTACAATATGTAATCCTTTATTAAATTCGACACACACCTCATCTTCACCTACAGACAGGAAGTTCTTTATTTTAAGTTGTTTAAATGTAACGTATTTCATTATGGTCTATCGGTAGATCTTGCGAAGAGATCAGCTGTGTATTTCACAACCTCTCTTTTATTTTCAATATCAAGTAAATTTACAAATTCAGTTATAGCTTCAATTATATCAACACCGGAGAGATCAAAATCACCTTCTTCAGAAAACTTAACTTTATTATAATTGACGTCATAATCTATTCTAATCTCACAAGGCTTATAACTTGTCAATTTAGCTATTAATAAATCTAAATGATCAGTATTAATATTTTTATCAATTATAAGTTTAATAATATTATTTGCAATAATATCATTGAAAAATTTTATAGGGTCTGGATCAGTAATAAGTTTTGATAGAAATACTTTAACATGTTTAGGTGTTATTGTATTCTCTGTAAACTCATACGACATTTCGTCTATATTTAAAGTATAAAATCCTTTTGTTTGCAACGAATCGCCAAAGTCCATTTCATACGGATTACCTACATATACAATTCGCTTTTTATCCTGAAATGTCTTCTCATCTCTTAAATGAAAATGACCTGTGAATATTAACGGAGCTTTTGATATAAGAACTTCCGGGTCATCTCCGTGATCGCAAACTTTAAAACCGTTCATCTTAAAGTTCTCTAACTCAAAGTGACCAAATACTATATCACTATCAGGTATGTCATTAATCTGAGTACCCCATGGGCAGAAAGTTAAACGCTTACCACCAACGGTTACCGTCTCAAGCTTATCATATATAGTTAGATTACGTCTACCTTTTAATATTGAGAGGCTGTTAATTTCTGAAGTATCTTTATACCATGCATCATGATTACCGGTAATCATAGTAATGTTAAAGTCTTTAAATTTATCTAAAAGATCTTTAGCAAAGTTTAATGTCTTGACACTAATCTCATCTCTATAATGGAAGAAATCACCGCAGAATATTATATCACTAATATCCTGTTTATGTAATTCTTGAATATACCAATCCACCCATTTATTAGCAATGCCTAACCAGAAATCGCTATTTTGATGTACACCCAGATGAATATCAGAAAATATTGCAACTCTATTTTTCATTAACTGCTATATTCTAGATCATCACTATTCGGCTTAACATACACCTGACCATCAGTTACCGCTGCCATCTCTTCCTCATACACCATTTCTTTATAATTTGTAAGAGTTTCGTGATGTTTCTTCTCTTTCTTAATTCTATTAATAAAGGCATGGAACGCAATAGTTGTAAAATATGAAAAAGGATTGTATTCGGAATCTACGTTAAACTTCTTATTCTTAAGAGCTGTATACATCTTGACTAACGCGTCGCCGATCATCTCTTCTTTATATGTATAATTGATAAAATTAGACTTATTACCTAAACCATACGCAATTTTTTTCAGAGAGTTAGCTAGCTCATGAATACATACTTCAGACTTATAATAATCACGAATTTGCTGCTTAAAGTCAGCAGGGTTAACATAATATTCGTCTATTTTAGGTTTAGGTCCTCTTTTTTTCTTGACCTTAACCGGTTCAACTTTTTTTATTTTTTCTACCGCCATAACTAAGTTAATTATATAGTACTAGTAGTTACTTTTCAACTATATCCGTAATTGAAAATGGTATTTTTTCTTGTTTATAAATCTCTATCCTCTTTTCAACGTGACGTTTACCGTATTTTAAATTATCAGCTAAATCTATAATTGTAAGTCTTTCTTTATTATCATGTAATCTCAAGCCTCTACCTATAGATTGAATTGTTCTAATAGAGCTTTTACCACCGGCACCGAAAATAATCATATGTATATTTTTAATATTGACACCTGTCGAGAAAATAGCGCTAATTGCAATACATATTACATCTGTATTTGTTTCCATTAATTGCTTTATTCTATCTCTTTCTTCAACTTCAACATCTCCACGTATGAAATATACTTGCTTATCTTTTACAGCGCTCAGTATATCATATAACTTTTCACCGTGTACAATATGATTTACAAGTACGAGTATATTATTATTAAAGTTAGTACATACCCGATGAATTATATTATTTCGAAATTCATTTTCATACAGAAAATCTAATTCCGTTTTATACGGATTCTGACCTTTAATATGTATAGGTTTTGTATTGTAGTCTATATTGAGTATAGATGTTTTAGCGGTAGTTAGATGACGCTCGGTTCTCAAACTATAACTATCTTTTTCATATATTATACTACCTACTTTACCAATAATATTCCATTCATCTGGCTTACTATCAGGCAACGTACCAGTTAATCCAAATTTATGTACAGTTTTAATAGACTGCACCATTTTGTTAATTTTATTATTCTTCTTTAATTTATGGCATTCATCAATAATCAACATATCGACATCTTGCAGCCACTCGTTATCCTTGAATTGACTCTGCAGTACTCCTAAATTAGCAATTATAACATTCGCTGTTAGATCAGGTTTAAGCTTACCAGTCCATCTTGTAAATTTAAATAGAGCATTATATTCCTCAAAATCGGTAAATGTCTGGTTAACTAATGTAAGATCAGGTACAATTAATAAACATTTAAAACTATCTTTACGCTGTAGGAAAGCACTCATTAGGATTGAACATATAGTTAGAGTCTTACCCGCACCTGTACCCATTTTTAATATACCTCTACCGTGTTTAATTGCATTTTCACATGCAGCATATTGGTAATCTCTAAGACTATGCGTTAGATTATCATATACTCTAGCGTCTAATAGACCGGGTTTAACTACACACGATATCGACTTATCTATTCTAACTTCTTCGTTAGGGTACGTCTCTTTAATAAAGCGCATAATATCATAAAATAAACCAGGCTCGAATAAACCGGTAGGAGTGATGCAGTATATACGACTTGCAAAATATTTTGCTCTACCTTTACGAAAACGTGCAGTATCATCTTTAACACTAAAATGTTCGCGTATATCTGAAAATAACTCGCCTTGTATACGAACTTTACCTCTGTCAAAACTAAAAGTAATCATAATGTTTCCATTTTCATAATCTCGACAATATTCTTAATATCAAAACTAAGTGAACTGAACGTTTTTTCGGTTTTTTCTAATAGTTCAATTATAAGCTCTTGCTCGTCTATCCTGGCTTGCAGCTCGACCATTTGTTCATGTTGATATGCAGTCTTCTCTGCAATAGGAGTCGTTACCTTAACGGGCGATTTTTCGATAATCTGTTTAGTTATTTCCTTCTTTAATTGAAATCGCTGCGCTTTAACATTAATAAGATTTTTTTTATGTTGTATTAGCTTACTGACCCAAAAATGCTTACGCGACGGCGTCTTCATCGATACATCTTTGATATTAAACTCATCGACATGCAGATCCTTCTCAATTTCTTTTACGTATTGATCTATAATACTCACATTATGATTATAAGTACTATTATGCAGAAAACAACTACAAAGGATAATTTAGCTAAAAATAATGTTGTTAACTTATTTGAGCGTAGATTTATAGATCTTTTAAAACCTGTTGAAGATATTGATTATGATGAAAAAGAGCTTAAAATGGGTATTAAGGTCGAACTCGAACATACAGACGATGTATCAGTTGCAACTACTATAGCTAAACAGCATTTAGCTGAAGATCCTAGATATTATAGTAAACTTAGAACCATTCATGATGAGGACGATAATACTGTTGGTGGTGGTGCACTAGGACCGGCAGCTGCTGTTGGTCATTCCCAGTCAGGTGATTGGTATGCACCTGGAGACTACAGAAGACCTTTTGCATTAGGTGCTATCCAGACTAGAAGAGGTAGTATCAAGCGTAGAAAGAAAAAGAAAAAGAAGTAAATACATAGATGGATACAGGTCATTGGAAAGTTTATGAAGCAATACCAGAGGACGCTTTCGGATTTATATACGAAATTACCAATTTAATAAACGATAAGAAATATATCGGTAGAAAGCAGATGGTTAAAAAGATTAAGCGAGCACCTCTTAAAGGTAAGAAGAGGAAGCGTATTGATTATGTGGAAAGTGACTGGAAGACCTATACAGGTTCAAGTGATAGGCTCAATATCGATATAGCCACACACGGTAAGGATAGATTTTTATTTAAAATACTAAGATTCTGTAGAAATAAATATGAACTAGGTTATTATGAATCAAAGATGCAGTTTGATAAAGATGTACTGTTAAGTGAAGACTATTATAATGGTATAATCAACTGTAGAATAGGTAAACCACCTAAGAATTTTTTGGAACACTGATATAATATCGTGTGGAATCATTAGATTTAGGTGTGTATAATATATGTCTCATTAATTGTAATGAGATTTTTGCAGATAATATTAGCGATAATATTATAAATGATCTGCATATGTTCGGTATTCTAGATAAGAGTATTAATAACGCAGATGTTAAGAAGATCGCGTATCATTACATTATTTTTGGATTTTCTGAAGCTATTCTTAATAGCGCAAATAGAAATAAGCATATATTATTTTTTAACAATACTCAATTACCGGAATGCTCCATGCTTAAGTTCTATGATGAGTTTGATGTTATAAATTTAATAAATACGACATTAAATCGTATGAAACGTATATTACCTATTAAAATATACATCAGTAAATATAGTCTACCCTATTTCGACCATCTCTTAAAAAGCAAAAGTGGTAAAGGTGACATACTACTTAACGATATACAAAAACCGAAGAAAGACTTTGCTGAATTTACATTTAGTAAAGCTAAAGCTTTTAGTAAGAAATATGATCTGAAATGGCTTAATAGTAATTACTTCAATAGACTGTCAACTAAATTTCTTTTGATTAAATAAATATTAATATGGATAACTTTACCACATTAGCAAATAAAATCTTAACTGAGCAAAGAGATATAAAAGCAGACCAAATAGAAAAGCTTCTTAAAAAAGGTTTCGAAGATTCACCGTTTAATAATAAAGAAGATAAACCGGAAAGCCCCTTTGATAGACCCGATGCACGTGAATATTCTGATCAAATGGAAGCTCTTACTGATGATATTTTTGATGCTATACAAAAGAATGATAAACAAGCACACTTAGCAGTATTACGTAAATATGACGCTATAAGAGACAAGGCTATACAAAGATTTGGAATTGATGGCCCAGTAAACTTAATCGATCCAGATTTAGCTGGTGATTATTCTGATGATTTTAAAGATGAAAACGGTTTTAGACCAAGAAGTGACTTTTTAACAAGATTTAGAGATGCTGTAGAATTTTATAAAGATGGCAGATATGGACGTATTGAAGGTGATAAATTTATTCCAGTTGAACCAAAAAGTTATATTGAAGAAACCGAAATAGAAGATCAGGAAAGCGGTATCCGTTCATTAGATGGATTCTTTAGCGATGAAGAAGCACATATTGAAGATCAAGAAGTAGATATGAATACCGTAGAGAAAGGTCTCAGTGATCTAGCAGCTACTGCGAGTTCAGGAGCTAAAGGTTTAGCAGGTAAGCTATTAGGTACAAAAGCGCAGGCCGCGAAAGCATCATTAGACAAAAGAGCAAAAGCTGTCTCAAAAGCTATACCAGCATATGATGCGGTAACAAAAAAACTCGAGCAAGGGTATAAAGACCTATTAAAAACAGTTAAATAATATGAAATTTCTTAAAAAAATATACGATCTTAATTTAATTAATGAAGCTGATGAGGCTCCTCCACCTCCAGGTGCTGAAACACCAGCGGAAGATGCCCCGGCTGAAGAAGTAACAGTAGCTCTTTCACCGGAAAGCGAAGTAATGTATGTTAGACTTCTCAAAAAAGCTATGGTAATGAATCTGGATCCAGAAGACATTGATAATATCAATGATCTTGCTGATGTTAATGAAGATAATGCCAAGCAAGTACTGGGTAGTATCCTTCAACTAATGAAAAGTTATTCTACAGATATAGATATTGAGTTATGAGTTGGAAATCATTAGACCAAATCTATCTTCAGGAATCTGCAGGTAAGGCAGTGCCAAAGCTACGTCGACAGCAACTATGTGAAACACCACAAGGTGAAGAGCTGATTGAGCTTATTAGAGACCTTGATAGTAAAAATTTATTAGACCAGGAAACGGATGTTAATTTTATTAAAAAGCATTTGAGCGTTAAACCGTATGCTGAAAAAATATATAATTACCTCGATAAACAAAACTTAACAGAAACAACTATCAGCGAAGGTGATGTTAGAAAATTCATTATGCAAATACTTTCAAAACATAATGATGTTGCAACGTACGCGCAGTATATCGAAACACCGGTAGCACTTTCAACAATTGGCAATACTGGTATGTTAATTGAAAAAGTAGCTGAGACAACTAAGTTGAAACCAGAGACTGTCCGCGATTTAATAAACCTCATCGGTACGGAGAGCGGTAGAGGAGTCGGTAGAGGGGAGATTGCTCTAGCTACTATCTTTGATGATGTTAGTATGAGTGCTAGTAAGGGAGATCTAGATTGGAACGGTAAATATCTTGAAGCTAAGGGTACTAATGCTCGTTTAGGTAAGCGAGATAGAGCTGCGAGTAACTTTAATAAAACACCTTTAGGTCAATTAGCTACGCAGTACGATAAATCTGATAAACGAATCGATACTCTCATCGCTAATTTAGCTAATGAGCCGGGAGCTAATAGTGAAGATGTGTTCGACGCGTTAAAAACTTTTGCGAAGGTAGAATACCCACATAGTACTATCATCAATATTTTAGATAATATCAATCTCAATGACTCTAGAGGGGTAAGAAAGGCTTTAACAAAAATATACTTCGATAACTACGCTAACCACGAAGGAGTCGACTATTTTGTTTTTGTTAATACAAGTAGAAATAGATATTTTAGCCGTTATATTATTTTTAGTACAGATCAAATATCAACTCTAATTGATAAAAATATAATCAAAGCTGGAGCAATTACAACCCTCGACCTCGATCCATCTCTAGGTACAATTTAATGAAAACGTTCAAACAACATCACAGCGTAATTTTAGAATTCTTCGATGCTATCGACGGAGCTGTAAAGCATATCGACCATCTAGAAGAGAATATACTTAATAAAGGCAAACAAGGGGTAATAGAAGCTATTAATCAAATAGAATCATCTATTTCTTACTTTGTTGATGAGTCTGATTATAAAATTTCGACTAAATTTGACGGTGCACCTGCTATTGTCGCAGGTGTCGATACTAATAATAAATTTTTTGTAGCTAGTAAGTCAGCGTTTGCTAAAAACCCAAAAATTAACTATACTGAGCAAGATATTATCAACAATCACGGTACTGGTGGTTTAGCTGATAAGCTTAAGTTAGCATTACGGTATTTACCGTCCTTAAACCTTAAAGGTATTTATCAAATGGATTATATGTTTGATCCGCAGATGAAGCAAATTGAAACTCCTCAGACTATTGACGGAGTTAAGAATGAAAATCGATTTCTTACATTTACTCCTAATACAATTAAGTATGCTGTTACAGAAAATAGCCCGTACGGTGATGAGATCAATAAAGCGAAGATTGGGGTAGCTATTCATATTGAATATATGATTCAAAATGGTATTTTAAAGGTTAAGAAATATACGTCTTCTCCGGAAGAGTTTTCTCCATCAAGTACCGTATTTGTCTTTAATGTATTAGCTAATAAACCTAAAAATGCTAAGTCATCATTCAGTAAATTACTGCTTAAAGACGTTCAAAAGAAGAAAAAACAAGTTTTAAAATTAGCTGATAAAGTAGATTTTAGTTCTCTAGATGATTATACCGCTTTACTAAAGACATATATTAACTCAGAAATAAGAGCCGGAAGATTTCTAGAAGATACAGCTATTTCATCTGAAGAGTTTGTTAATTGGATATCAGGTAAGTTTGTAAAGGATATTGAAAAACTAAAGAGCGAGAAAGGTAAAGCGAAAAAGACAGAGCAGATGAAGAATACTCTATCAGCTCTTAAAAAACTTAAACCTTCTATCAAGAATGCATTTGAAATTACTAAAATTATTGCAAATCTTAAGAACAACCTTATTAAAATCTTTAACGAAATCACGCAGAATGACTTATTAGGTACATATCTAGAAGAAGCACCAGGGGAATGGCAAACGACAGCTCCAGAAGGGTTTGCTCTTTCGAAAGTTACTGATGACGGTGCTCAAATTACGAAATTAGTTGATAGAGGCGAGTTTAGTCGCGCTAATTTCGGTACTGGTAAGCCAACTTCACCAGCAACTAAAGAAGATCAAGAGTCTTATATAACTAACCCTCCTACCCGTGGCGATTTTTACGGTAAGGGTAGATTTTCCTCAAAATCTGCTCCTATAAACGACTCTTTCAGTAGTCTATATACAAAAATTATGGGTGAAGATGAAGAGACACAACCGACTGTTGCTTTATATCCAGGAGGATACAAGCCACCTACAAAAGGACATTTCCATTCTTTCGATTACATCTTACAAGATGCTGACAAAGGAGTAATATTCATTGGAAAGAAGGATAGGGATGGTATTACTGCCGATCAATCAAAGCAAATATGGGAGATCTACGCGAAATATCTCGATAAACCCGTTGAAGTTGTTATAGCTAATGTAACTCCTGTTAGATCCGTGTATGAATATGCAGATGAAAATAAAGATGTTAATATAATTGTCGGTGCTGGGGATAAGGATGATGATGTAAAAAGATATTCGTACTTTGATAAGAATATTGATAAATATCCTCTTGTTAGAGTTGTAAAGATACCTCTACAAGCAGAAGGTATATCAGGTACAATGACAAGAGAGTTAATTGCTTCAGATATCGATAAAGCTATCGAATATTTTACCCCTGAGGTATTATCTACTGAAGATAAAGCTACAATTAAACAAATATTAAGCTAATATCTTAAGCTCCTGCGAAACCTGTATCTTTAGCTGTCTTTGCAGCATCGTAATCGTCGATTTCAAGCTCATCATCAACTTCTTCATCTTCAACGTTTGCATCTAAAGCATCATACTCTAAAGCATGGTAAACGGATGATAGATAATCGGAAGCTTTTGTAATTTTACTAGCTGTCCAACCTTCTAAGTTATCGACATCTTGAAGATGGTTGAATAGTTTCGTAGCATATTCAGCAGCTTTAAGTAATTCAGCCCTCGCCATGTCTATTTCACCGTCATGATCGCCATTACAATCACTGCAACCACAATCATCATCTGATGCATCACCTGCTTGTATATATACTGCTTCTTCCTCTTTCTTTACATCAGCGTGTTCTTCATCACTGAATGCACTAAATGTTGTACCGCCCGGTTGACGTCTCGGTGGGTGATTAGTATTAGATCCTACTGTAATTGTTACGGTAGACATACCGTTCGGTCCTAAGCCAATATTCTCATTAACTTGTTTATATTGCTCGAATATTAGATTTGTTTCACTATCCATAATAATATTTATTAAATAATTAAATGACCTTCGATAAATTATATACTTATTTAATGGAAGCATTTGAAGAAGATGCTGAATATAGAGGTAGAAAAGTAACTCTTAACAAGCCAACAAGAGGTGACGTTAAAAAATTTAAAGTATACGTAAAAGACCCTAAAACTGGTAATGTAAAAAAAGTCAACTTTGGACATGGCGGTACATCTGCTAAACGTAAAGGTGAAAAAACGATGAAAATTAGAAAGAGTAACCCGAAAGCTCGTAAATCTTTTAGAGCGAGACATAATTGCGATAACCCTGGTCCTAAAACAAAAGCGAGATACTGGTCTTGCAGAAAGTGGTAATTTTTTATGAGTATTAAAACAGATATAAGAACCCCGGAGAACACTCTCAACTATATGAAATATGTTGAGATTGAAAATGATTCTCGATACCCTGCGGTAACAGGTGGTTTAGGTCAAGGAGTTTTCAATAAATCAGCCGTTTTAGTACAGCAAGTTGACCCTTTAAATACTGGGATTGGTAGCGGAACGGGGCAGCAAGATTATATCGAAAAGTTTGGCGCTAATCTATCTGTTGGAGCTGATATAGAAACAATCTGGGAAACTGGCGGTATATACGAATACTTAACTGTAGCGTCTACCGTATCAGCTATAAGCGATGATTCTGGTGATACGGTTACCGGTACCGGTGCGAGAACTATTGAGATCCAAGGGTTAGATTCGAATTATAACACTGTAACGGAGGTCATTTCAACTAATGGTACGAGTAGCGGATCAGCGTCGACAAACGAATTTTTAAGAATATATAGAGCTTTAGTTAAAACAGCTGGTTCAACTGGTACTAATGAAGGGCATATCGATATAAATGCTGGTAGCACGACTGTTATATCAATCGGTACAAAAGGTACAGGTGTTAATAAAGAAGGGTTCGGTCAATCTCAAACCAGTGTATACACTATACCAGCTGGTAAAACAGGTTATATAACTCAATGGTCTGTAGGGTCGAGTGTCTATAATTCCGGTGTTCAGGCTTTCTTAATGTTATCTGAACCTAATGACGGACCTATTATGAGAACTAAGGATATAATGTTTCTAAATAATTTTTCGATTAAAGATTACAAGGTACCTTTACAGGCATTAGAAAAGACTGATATTGAAGTAAGAGCATATGATACTGCAACCGGGGTACCAGTTTCAACATCATATAATGTTATCTTAGTAGATAATTAATAAATACTAATATGGATACATTCATTAATTTTTTTGAGCAAACTAAAGTTAGAAAAGGCGGTGCAGGTAAATCTTCTTACACCGGTACACGTATAGAAAAAGACAAAAAGAAAGAGCAATCAAAGACAAAAGCTCGCGGTAAAGTTAGTAGCGAAGATGCACAGGATCGCTGTAAGAGAAAAGCTGATAGCGTATACGGTAAAAAGACGTCCGCGTATAAATCAGGTGCGATTGTTAGATGCCGTAAAGGTAAAATCTGGAAAAAGAAATGAAATTCGACGATCTAGTTGATAATTATCTTACTGAAGCAAGCGATAGCTTACATAAATGGTTTAAACGCGGAGGTACTGATCCTAAAACTGGTAAAAAGTTTAGCGGATGGATAAACTGCAAAACAGGAGGACCCTGTGGTAGGGAGTCTAAAAAATCAGGCGGTAGTTACCCCGCATGTAGACCTACTAAAGCTGCATGTAAGAAGATAAAAGGTAAAATGTATAAAAAGAAGGGCTCCAAGCGAGTCAGTTGGAAGAAAAAAAGTAAATCATAATAAATATTGGTATGCCTATTGTACCGCAAAATCAAAATATTACCGTTAAGACGATACGTGATGTTATAAACTTAAAGAGTATCATGCTCGGGCAGGTCTTAACTCGATCAACTAGTTTTAATATTTACGGCACTGATAACAATACCGGTAAAATATATTTAAAATTTAAAAATATAGCTAATAGCGGCTATATACCTACATACAAAGTTACTGTTACAGGTGTAACGGGTGGTGTAGTTACCTTTACGTTAAATCCAGGTGCTGAAAAATCTCTCAACTGGACCGGTCTCTCTAATGGTACGAGAAATGTCAAGATTGAAGAGATTAGCGGAACCGGTACGGCTAGTCGATCGCAGAATCACAACGTCAGTACAAACCCCGCTCAGTTAAAGCAGTTTGAATTCGGTAGACAGAGTCCCGTTGTTGATATCAGTATGTCTAAAGATAGTGGTAGTAATACTGCAAATTATACAAGAAGGTATGGCGTTAATATACCAAACCCTTTACCGGCTACAGATCAAAATGCTAGTGTATTTAACTGGAGAAGTTCATCTGTTTTCGACGGTAATTATAACGTAAGGTCATCTACAAAAAATATATACGGCACGGATCAAAACCAAGGTAGGCTTGATTACATATTATATACCGATGGATTTACTGCCGGTGGAGCGGTTACTGTTAAATATAAAGGTAGATCTGTTACGAGAACATTAGCCTCTAATAATTTCTTCAAGTTCGATAATATTTCAGGTAGTACCGCGACTGCAACGATAACTGATAATACAACCGGTATATCCATATCTAGAAGTATTACACCTGGTTATAGTTCAACAAGATGGAAATCGTATGCCTTTAATGGTACAGATTACTTCTACGGATTTAACTGGTAGATAAGTTGAAAAAATAATATAAAGACCTTAACTATAATGTATAATGTTAAGGGAAATTATTCAAGCAATTAGCGGTAATTTAAAATTTTGTTTACGTAATGATAGAGTGTTTTTTGTAGATAAGTGTCATATACAAGGTAAAAGCATTAATTTTGTTGATGTAGTTGACAAGGTCGAATATACGGAAACTATTGATAATCTAGATTTAATAACATTTGCAGATGCCACTATACCTAATAAGGTAGACCTGGATGATATAACATCTTTCCTTGAAAAGAATATTAATGATCATAAAATAAATAACAGCATATTTGATGAGCTTGTAAGTGAATGTAATACATATAAGGAGCAATTTAATATACTATATATTGATAAAATTAAAGAAGCTGTTATAGATAATAACACATCAAATTTAGATAAATTATTAATAATTGGATGTGAAGGTGTATTTGATTTAGATACATGTAATCCAGATGAGGAATTTATAGTTAAAACAGCTTATAAAAAATTAGTCAATATAAAACTCAACGAAGCTCTGCTATCGCTAGATCAATTTATAGTTGATGTAGATGATAGAGATTTTGAAGCAGAAGCTGCTACCATAAAAGAAGATTTATCGAGCAATGCAATTAATTATATACAATCTATTGATACCATACCTCTAAACGAATTATTTTCAACATGGCCGACTTTATTAAACCCGTCGCCGTTTAATTTAAATAAAGTAAGCGGATGGAAAACAGCTATTTAAAAACAACAAGAGTATATATTACGCTACTATACATATAGAATAAATGATTAGGCACACCATACAGGAGAGTAATTGCAAGACAAGCTATAATCGTAATGAATGCCTGTTTCCATCTATTGCAAACGAGCTAATTAATAATATTAAGCTTACCGCAAATGATATAATTAAATATCATTCAACATTTAATATTGAGCAAATGTTATTACAAAAAATAAATTGTAATGGATTTATTTTTTGTAATTCTGGGTCAGAGTGTATTATCAAGCAAGTAGTAGAGTGTTTAACTGAAAATAATAAACAGTGGGTAATTCCGCACCCTACCTTCGAATTAACAGATTTCTATTGTCGACATTATAAATGCGAAATTGAAAGACCTATATACAAATATGAAAATGGTTTCACAATTGACTTAAATCATATATTAAATGCGCATCAAAAAATATTATATATTGTATCACCACATAACCCGACTGGTACAACTCTGACCTTATCAGAAATTGACGCTCTTTGCAAAAGATATAAATATGTTATATTAGATCAAGCATATACATTACCTGATGATCCAATACATAAACTAAACAATGAAAATCTAATTATAATTAGATCGTTCAGTAAAATGGGATTAATAACCGGAATGCGGTTTGGGTTTGGTATATGTTTCAATAATAAATTATTTCAGGAATTTAATCAAATACGACCGATGTATTTAAATTCATTAACGTTGAAGTTTATCGAATACATTATATTAAACAATATAACTCATAAGGTAAGAAATAAAATCGATAACGAAATTTTAAAATTTGAAAGCAATATTAAAGATAGTATAATTTCACGTGCTGGTAATTTTGTATTATTTGATAATACAGTTAATATATATAATGACCGGCAATTAAAGCAGTATACTTTTACCGATAAATCATTCTACAGACTAACGGTATATGAAACCGACGAGGATAACAAGGTTGTATGAACACTAAATATTTAATATCAGTAAAGAGCTCTGGTCTCAGCTATAATATAATTAGGTTATTATTATTAACAGATTTAGCGAAGAAGTATAATAGACAATTAGTGTTTATAACTAAGGCTGATCATATATCTTTTCTTAAAAAATTTAACTCTAATTGTACGTACATATCATACGTACCTGACCATACTCATTGGTATAATAGTTTTACACGTAAAAAACATATGCATATACTGTATGATGTAAAATATAAAAAATTTTTAAAATCGACCTATACAAAAGATATAACTAATGATAATGTAGATTCAAAAGACATAACATATATCAATGGTGGTATACGCGATCTAAATAATACTGCGCATAATTTATTATTCTTTGACTTCTGCGAGGATATAAAATATACTACAAAACAACTAGATAATATACCTTACCCTAATTTTATTGCAATGGCTAATTGCTGTAAATATAGAGAGGATGTTGTATCTATCAATGTAAAGTTAGATGATCCGGATAATAGCAGGATTTATGATTTTTGGGATGAAATAATACCTATAATAAAACAAAAATATAATACCTCTTTATTATTAATTTCAGGTAATAATGATATAAAGAGATATATAGGTGATAAGCATGACTGTATTTATGAAATAAAGGATACAGAAACAAAATATTCCTTTAAAAGAAATAGTAACACTATACGCGGTAAGCCAGGCCAAGTATTTGATGATTTACTTATATGCGCAAATACTCATTTTTTATCTCACATGCAGATAAAGGAAGAATATGGCGATATTTTAAGTAAGTATAATGATATTACGTTTCTATCTAATAATTATATAGAAAAGTTTGATGTACTCGCTCAATACCTTTCAACGGCAGCTCTCTCGAAACAAAGAATATAAATGAGCTCCAAATATCTCGTATCAGTTAAAAGTACTGGTCTCAGCTACAATATAATTAAGTTAATAATATTAACCGATTTAGCGAAGAGATATAACAGGCAGTTAGTATTCATAACTGAGAGTGAACATATACCTACCCTTAAAAAGTTTAATAATGCCTGTCTATATTTAGCATGCGTACCTGGTCATACCGAAAAATATAATAGTTATAGCTATAAAAGACAGCCACCATCAATATATGAATTAAAGTATAAAAAATTTTTAAAATCAACTTATATAGATGATATAACTCTCGGTAATATAAGTTTAAGTGATATAAAATATACGCGTGGATGTGTATTCGATATATCTAATAGTCACCATAATGTTCTATTGGCAGAATATTGTACGAATATAAATGGAACTGTAAAAGCTCTACATGATATAACCTGCCCGGACTTTATTAGAGGAGTCAGCCACAGTAAATACGATAATAATATTTTGTCTATTAACGTTAAAATAGATGATCCGAGTAATAGTAGAATTTACGAATTTTGGGACGAAATAATACCGGCTCTTAAGAAGAAATACAATAAGACTATATTATTAATTTCAGGTAATAATGATATAAAAAAATATCTTGGAAATAAGCATAATTGCCTCTACGAAATAAAAGAAACAGAAAAAGTATTTTTAGCTAAAAGAAAAGAAGGTACAATTAAAGGTACACCGATAAACATATATGATGATCTAATTATATGTAAATCAACCCACTTTTTACCTCTTACAAAAATAGAAGATGATTATTATGATATAATATCTAAGTATCGTGATATTGGATTCTTATACGGTAATGCAGTTGAACATTTTGATATACTAGCTCATTACCTATCAACAGCTATTCAGGTACCTTAAACTCAGTTTTAAAGGTACAGTAGTTAACCATTACTGCTCTGCGTCTTTGTTTTATACTAACTGACTCTAATCCATGCCATGTATTGCTACTCGGGTAAAAATAAAATCCTGTATTATTAATATACGGTACAGTTGTTACTAATTCTTTTTTATTATTGTATAACGATGTGCCTATGTTAAGACTCTCGTTAGTATTATTTAAATACAGTAAAAAACTCATAATTTTTTCGTCAATATCGACATGAGGCTCGAGCCAAGATTTCTCTCTATCTTCTATAAACTCTACGCGTAGATAATTACCTCTTATCGTTTTACCAGATTCTTGCTCGAACATAAGAATTATGTCATCGCGCAAGAAAAAATCTACAATTTTATTTAATGTAGAATTACTCCACATATTTTCCTTATCAACAAAGAATCTATTACTGTTTGTAGTACGTGCACCGTCGAGAGATGCTGAATGGTTATGTAATTTTATACTATCAATATCAGCTAGTTCGTTATTACAGAAGAAATCAGTAAAAGTATAGTGTGTAAAAGGATTGTTGGAATACCGCTTATTTTTAAATTTCATCTACTATATTATAAATTTAGAGTAGTTATATATCAAGTAATTATATGTTGATATTTATATATATTATAATAATTACTTAAGTGATAGCTAATAATAAGCAAGATATAGTAGAGCTAAGAAAAAATCAACAGGGTTTAAATGATCAATTAACTCCGATGATGGCGTTACAGAGTATATCGATACACTCTACCGAATTATGTAACCGGACGTGTTACTTTTGCCCGAGAAGCGATCCAAAAATCTACCCAAATCAAAACTTACATATATCTGAAGATACAATACGTAGGTTAAGCTCTGAGCTTAAGCTAAACAACTATACAAATAGAGTTGGCTGGTCAGGTAACGGTGAACCTCTACTTACGAAAGATTTTTATAAATTAGCTAAAATTATTAGTGATGAAAATCCACAACTGTCAGTTCATGAAATTATTACAAATGGAGATAAAATTAAACCAGAAACAATAGATAAGATATTTGATACAGGAATTAATCATATAGCTATTAGCTTGTATGACGGTGACGAACAACTCGAAAAATTTATTAATATGTTTAAAGGTTATAGTACAGATAGCTTTACATTAAGAAAGAGCTATTATACTTCAACAGACATCGAGGGGTTCACGAGCAGGGCAGGTGCGGTAAAGGTTAATACTGAACTGCTAAAGAAAAATATTCATAATAAATGCTATTTACCGTTTTATAAACTCAATATTGACTGGAATGGTGATCTTTTAGTATGCTGTGAAGATTGGTTTAAGCTTACGAAGAGTGAGTTAAATATTAACACTCATACACTAAAAGAAATATGGGAATCACCTCTCTTAAACAAATACCGTGAACATTTAAAAAGAGGTAAAAGAGATTTAACAGCTTGTAATAAATGTAATATAAACGGTGAAAAGGTAGGCGGTAAATATACAAAATATTTTAACCTATGATAGATGTTGATTAAAGGTTTATAATTTATAATTATTCGCGGCAATGAACGATATAATCATAATCGGTAATGGGTGTAGTGTACTTGATGAAAAAAACGGTAAGCGTATAGATGAATTCAATAAGGTTGTAAGATTAGGTCGATTTGAAATAAATGGTTATGAGGATTATGTTGGTTCTAGAACTGATATAATATCGACATCACATTGGAAGTTAAGTAGAGAAAGACTAGCAAAAACAAAAACTATAATTTGTGTACCGTTTTATTATAAAGAGAAATATAAAGAAGATGAACTCTTTATTAATAGAGATTTCAAGGATTTACTAGATAATATATTATATATAGATACACAGGAAGATTATCATTATATATGGGATAACTTTAAAAATATAAACCCTCCTTATAAGAGCGGTGATGTTAATTTCTCTCTCGGATTTAAAACGATTTTTCTTATAATGAAGTTATTTCCAGATAGTAAAATAACCGTTACCGGTTTTGATTTTTTTAAAACAGGGTGGTATTGGAAAAAAGATCATAATAGAGATTTAGCTAACTGCCACCCGTATCTATATGAAAAGTTATATCTTAAACGCATGCTTATAGATAAAACTATATATTCACTGTAGTGAAGCATAAGGATTTAATAATTATGGAAGATAAAATAAATATATATATAGGTCTCGATGAGCCGCATTTAGAAGCGTTTGATGTATGTAAATACAGTATACTTGAAAAAAATAAGAAATATAATATTAATATACAACCTATTAATTATAATACGGTAAAAGAATATGATAGAGAGAAGGATCAATACGAATCAACGCAATTTGCTTTCGCGAGATTTTTTGCACCTTATCTCAGTGGCTTTAAAGGTATAAGTATATTCCTAGATGGAGATTTCTTACTATTAGAGTCGATTGATAAGTTATTAGATTTATACAACCCCAAGTATGCACTGCAGTGTTGTCAACATGATTATATGCCAAAAGAATCAGTCAAGATGGGCGGTAAAAAACAGGCTGCATGGCCTCGTAAAAACTGGAGTAGCTTAATGATTATTAATAATGAACATCCAAAAAATAAAACTCTAACCCCGACAACAATCAATAATCAGTCAGGCGCCTTTTTGCATAGATTTAAATGGTTAGACGATGCGGAGATAGGATCACTACCACTACAATGGAACTGGCTGGTTAACTGGTATACCGAACCTGATGACGGTTACCCTTTAGCTATACACTATACTGAAGGAGGACCGTGGTTAAAAGAATATGAAGATTGCGAATATTCGGATTTATGGAAAAAAACATTTGATATTATAAGAAAAACAAATAAGTAATTTGCATATGAGCAATATAAAAGACAATAATAGTGATATTAAGGTATACTTCGAACACTTCTCTACTGATGTAGAGCTTTTTCTTGAAAAAGGTAATAAGGCTGCTGCAACACGTGCACGTAAGTCGTTGTTAGAGATTTCGAAGCTATGTAAAGACATTAGAAAGCAGATTCAGGAGATAAAGAATGAAGGTAAAGCATAAATAATAATGTGATTACTTTTAAACAATTTTTTGAATCGACTCAACCACTAGGGTTGATTGAAACAATAACATTTAAAGAATTAGGTCCCATTGAAGCTAAAGTTGATAGCGGCAATGGGGCTTATAATGTCTTACATGGTATAAATTTACAGTACAGTGGTCTCGATGACAGCTATGAAGGTAAATCTCATGTTACTTTTGAAACAGTAGATGGTAAGACGATAAAAAAGCGTGTTGTTGAATTTATTGATATCAATATTGGTTCTGGTAATATTGAAGAGAGACCGGTAGTAGAATTTGATATTGAAATCGGCGACGAAGTTTACCCTGCTACTAAATTCTCAATCGGCGATAGAGAAGAAAACGAGTATAAAATACTCGTCGGTAAGGATTTCATCGAACAACTCGGCGGTTTAATTGATGTAAGTGCTGAGGGTAATTTAGATTAAACATAAAAAAACTGTTAGCTTTCACTAACAGTTTTGTAATATTGTTATATATTTAAACTACCGTAATCCAGTTGATTCGAATACATCTCTAGCTACTCCAGCTGAGAAGCCGCCTTGTACACCCTTTACAATAACTGACACGGCATTATGACTATGCAAGCTTTCGTTATGCGAAGCTACAATCTTAAAGTCTTTAATACGTGATTCATTATTAAGCTTTTCGAAGAGTAGTCTAACTGCATCCTCTACAAACTTAAGATAAGCACCGTTCTTTTCAGCAAACGCCTGCTCGTCTTCTCTCTTGACCATTACTTGCGTCTCGGTTTGAAGAGCAGCTAAGCATAATTCCTGGAGATCCTCGACCCAGAGCATATCATCAAACTTCACACTAACTCGAGCAACACTTCGTTGACTATGAGGCACTGTAGCTCTATTACGATACTTTTCAGCATGCTCACTTAATTCAAAACTACAAGGGCATGCCGATGAATAAACGAAATCAAAGTGAATATACTTTTTAAATTCACCTTCTTTAGTTAGATCGCCTTCAAATACTACGTCATAATACTGGAAGCCTTCTAAACCACTACGTAGACTCTGTTGCTTAATAGGATATGAAATCTTAAGCATAATACGAGAGTCGAAGCTCTTAAGATTATTCCTATATGTCTCGAGAACATCTCTAATCTTACCCATACTAAATACTTCATCTTTATGGTCATAGAAGCTTCTCATGATACGAGACATATTAATGCCCTTCTTATGAGCTTCGAGACTAACGCTGCCAGTAACGCTCGTCTCTAACTCAATAGTCTTACCATCTCTCTTCTTATAAGTTAACGGTAGTTTAAAGTTATGGATACCTACTTGTTGAATAGGTACAGGTGCACCTTGAATTAAACTAGAAGGGCCGTTCTGAAGGTCAGGTAATGAAGAAATGTATTCTTTATCTGCATTGACATTATCATCATATACTCTAATAGGGGGAAAGTAGCCTTTACTAAACTCTTCACCCATAATTTCTTTTGCGATAACGTCCTTTTCCCCAGTAAGTTCATCATCTTCACCTAACCATTCATAATTTTTACTTTTATCTGACATACACTAATTATATAGTATATAAATATAAAATCAATAAATAATATTAATAATGAGTAATTTTTTAAAATTAATACAGGAAGCAACGCCTGAATCTAATACTACCGATAATACTGATACAGGTCAATTAGCTGCAAATGCAAATAAACCTGCTAAAAAAGGTGGTATTATAGGTAAAGCTGCTAGCTTTGCTCAGAAAACAGCAGCGTTAGCGAGTAAGATAGGTGATATTGGTCAAGGTAAATGGGATATCGGAGATGCTCTACAAAAAATATTAGATAAACAACTTGATAAAAGTACTAATAAAATGGGTTATTTTGGTAAAGGTGGATTTAACAAAATTAAACTCGGTGATGATATTATAAAAAAAATAAATGCATATGGTCAAGATGCATCTGCTGCTTCTGAAGAGGCTCCGGAAGCTTCAGAAGCAAATGAGGCAGTACTACCAGCACATTTTTTAAAAAAAATAAATGAAGCTCAAGCCTCATTAGATAGAAATGAAAAGGGTAGCTTCAAGAATATGGAGCAAATGGCTGGTAATAAGGACGGTAAATCAAAAGCTGTACGTGTTTGGGATATACTTAAAGATGTTTTAAAATTAGATACCGAAATGAAATTAACTGACCCGGATACAGGCAAGAAGGTAATTGATAGGCGCGTGCAATGGATATCAAAAGGTGTACCTAGTTTCCTGAAAGCTGTTAAAGAAACATACCCTGATATACCGTTTACCTTTAAAGGTCATGACCCTAAGAAGGGATTATCCGGATCGAGCGTAGAAGATGCTGAAGAACCGGAATTTAACTTTCAAAAATCATATAAAGGTGATTGGATTAAATCTCTCGGTGAAGACAAAGCTGAAAAAATTGTACAGGGCCTCAAGGATATATACCCCGGTGATAGGATTGAATTTGAAGAACCAGCAGAAGATCCAGAACCAGCAGAAGACCCGGTAGTAACTCCAGATTCAAGACTGACAATCGATAACGCATTATTCGAATTGACAGGTAGAACTAGTTTCGGTGAAAAAGGTATTCAGTATACGCTAAAACCGTTAACACCAGATGTTGCTAATATACTAAAGGATCGCGACATAAAATACCTCACATACTTGTTACAATCTAAAGATAATGAATTTAAATCTCCGGAAAGTAATACCGGTATTATATATGCATATGATAATGAAAACCAACCTATTAATGCTATAACTACAGAAGGTGTAAATTTTCAATGGAACGGCCAAGAAAAGTTATATACATTGAGCAGTGAAAATAAACAATTAATGGGTGTTAAATATAGTGACGGTCAATACCCTATTAATAAAACAGATGTAAAGCCTTTAACTGACGGTAAGCATATTCTCATGAGACCCGATGAAAAGTCAGGTTACATGAAATTTCAAATATTGCAAGATTTACCAACAACAAAGCAATATTTAATTAACTACAAAAAAGGTGCTGCAGCAACTGAAGCTGAAATTAAAGAAGCTGAAGCAAAAGCTAACCCTTCACCTACATCAGAGGTAAAAAAATAACTGAATGATCTCCTCCTCCCTTCCACCTAAAGGTATTTTAATAGGTTAAAAATATAAATCAACTCTTATCATAAAAAAAGTTGATTATCATGATATATACTTCATAATAATAATATGAGATATATTTCAACGAAGATTATTCCTATGGGTAGTACAGCTTTTCGTCAATGGAGAGCAGATAGTCATTGTAAGTTAATTCATGGTTATAGATTGCAATGTAAGTTATGGTTTACAGCAGATCAATTAGATGATAAGAATTGGATTTATGATTTCGGTGGTTGTAGAGAAATTAAAAAACTTTTAGAAAAGCAATTCGATCATACAACTGTAGTAGCTGCTGATGATCCTGAATTGGATACATTTAAGTTGATGTCTGATAAGGGTATGATTGATCTTCGCATTGCTGAGAAAGGCGTCGGTATTGAAAGAACCGCTGAATGGGTTTACGAGACAACTAATAAATTCGTAACTGAACAAACTAATAACCGTGTAAGAGTTATTAAAGTAGAAGTTTGGGAACATGAAGGGAATAGTGCAATTTACGAAGAGAGTCTCGGTGATATTACGCTACAGATTCAAGATAATACAGAGGGAGAAAATGTAACTGCAGTTGTAGAAAATACAGTTACTGAAATTCCTCAAGATAAACCAAAAATTCCACCACTTAATAGTAAAGTTACTACCGGTATGGGTAATTTATTTGGCGGTACATCATGGGGTAATTAATAATGAATTTAGGTGATATATACCAAGGCATATCCAAAGCACCTATTCACTCTAATGGAGCTACCGGTGGTATACCTACAACACGAGAGAGAGATCCAAAATCAGTCGAGTTAGAAAATAATGTATTTGCAAAAATGCAACATGCAGTAACTCCACCAACTGAAATTAAGAATGAGCAAAAGCCCGAACCGGTACAGGAAATTCAACCGGTCGGGCTTGAGCAAGCGATGAAAGAGCTACTTAATGGTGTGCAGTCTCTCGACGATAAACTTTAAGATTTCACTTCTAACAATATCGTCACCGTCAAATTTAAAGGTATTGATATTATTTTCACTGCAGATATCCGCATCGAAAGCTTTATATATTCCAGCGAACCCACTCTTTTCACCGATATCTGCTTGATACGTGTCACCGACGACTAGATATTTACTATCTTGACCAAATCGAGTTAAAATAGTAGTTAATTCAGAATTAGTCATATTTTGTGCTTCGTCAATAATAACACAAGCATTCTTAAATGTTAGACCTCTTGTAAAATTAACCGGTATACATCTAATATAACCCTTAGACATTAGATTGTTACTAGTATTACCTACTAATATTTCGTCTAACTTATCGATAAGAGGCATAGACCACGGTGCAAATTTATCTTCTAACTCACCTGGTAGAGCTCCCATACTTCTAGAGGCACTCTCCACAATTGATCTAATATAGACAATATTATCTATCTGTCTATTATGAAGCAACTTTAATGCTGCTAATACTGCTATATATGTTTTAGCTGTACCAGCTGGTCCATCTACAATACACATTCGCGTTTGCTGCTGTAATGCTGTATTAAAGAAGGCTTGTTGCCTTTCAGTTAGATCATAATCTTGTTTGATTTTAAAATCTAGATCCCAGTCATCACCTGGCATCGCGACTCTATTATCAAAAACAAGTTCTGATTTATTTACGGGTTGTCTTTTCGCGGCTTTTGTACTCTTTCGAGTACTAGTTTTTGTTGACATATACATATATTTAATACGTATATACATGATAAATTACATGTGTAAAATTGTATGTTTTTGAATAAATATAATATTACTGCTTGATACGCGACGGAACATATATATAATTAATGTATGTCTAATCTAAATAAAACGCTATCTCTTAGCGATGATCACGTCTTTTATACTGTAGAAGGTGAAGGTAAATTCATTGGTGAACCTTCTGTTTTTATGAGACTTGCTATGTGTAACCTTACATGTCAAGGCTTTGCATCCGAAGATTCACCGCATGGATGCGATTCGTTTGTTTCATGGTCTGTGAAGAACCGATATACATATGATGAGCTTAATAATTTCTATGAGAATAACGGGTTCGTTAAGAATCTTAAGGACGGTGCAATTCTTAAGATTACCGGTGGAGAACCGTTGCTGCAACAGAAGCGACTTATAGAATGGCTAGTATCTTTTATGGAGAGGTTTAGTTTTTGTCCGCGTATTGACTTCGAAACAAACGGATCTTTAATGCCTCTACCGGAATGGGCTTCGATATATAAAGCAACATTTACCGTATCTCCAAAGATGAGTAATAACGGTGATGCAGAAAAGCTTAGATATAAACCCGACGTATTAAAATATCATAATGAATTAGGCTCTTGCTTTAAATTTGTCATTAATAATGAAGATGATGAGAAGGAACTATTTGAGAAATATATCGATAATGGTTTAGTTAGCCGTGAAAGAGTTTGGTTGATGCCTTGCTGTGGTAGTAGAGAAGAGCATACTGCTAAATCTGCAATGGTAGCTGAGTTATGTAAGAAACATACGCTTAAGTTTAGCCCGAGGCTGCAGTTAGTCATCTGGGATATGGCTCTTAAAGTCTAGATTATGAGTGAGTTGATATGCAACCTACCTAGCGCAAAAGTATATATTCGCAAAGAATATCTACATGACGGTAAGGAAGGTCATGGGGAGTTCATTGAAGGTCATTGGGTTAGTGCTAAATCACTACCTGGTAGAGCTTTCTATTTTGAAACATATCTGCCAGAGTATGGTGCATTGTATGATAAGTTGCCTATTTCAGCGTTTGTATCGTCACCTGAAACACCATCGCCGGATCTACCATTGCAGGATTTACAGTTTTGGAATTGTATGGATTATGGAGTTACGGCAATATTTAAACAATTTATAGGATCTATGGACTTTGAAGTTTTTACTCGGAGTCATGAAGTATTAAAAGGTACATATATGTTTACACTGGATAACTACCACTCAGACCCTGACAATATCGATTACTCAACTGCAGAAGTACCGGAAGAGCATAAATCGTTTAATTGTATTGAGCTCGAGAACGGACAATATGCATTATATCCTAATAATAGGATGAGAGTTTATGACAATTCTCTTACACCTCCGGAGCCAAAGATGCCTGACTTTAAAGTAAGTACGAAATACTATCAGGTTGAGAACGGCTATCAATACCGTCTCGGTGATACGGATGAGTATTACTGGAAGACAAGTGATTCAAAATCTAAAAAGTAAAAAAAAGCCGTAACTAAAAAATTACGGCTTTTTTAATGCTTAAAAATTATTTTTTAAACGTAACCGAGTGTATATAATCTACGCAATGAAGGGCTCACTGAAATATAGCCAGAATCCGTTTCAGTTTGAGATGCTGCTCCGGATGCAAAAGTAAATTGTGTTGCAAAACGATTTTCATCGATAATAGATAGAACACTACCATTGTAACCAGCGAATAAATCGAATTCATATGGAGTACCGTTAAGTGTAGCTGAAGTAGTAACAACGGTAGTATCAGTACCCTTATCATCAGCATTATATAGAATTTTAGAAGTATTGGTACCAGCTATACCTGAGACGCCGTCAGTTACAGATCCGCTACCGAAAACAAGTTCGTTATTAAAGGAAAGATTACTCATATTATTATTTAATAAATTATGCGTTAGATTTACCCGGACTCACACGAAATCCGCGAGATGGTGCAGTTACAGGTTCGGGTGAACTAGCTGCTTTGGATGTTGTTGAGGATTTTGCTTTAAATAGACTAGATATCTGGTTTATTAATGTTTTTTTATTAGATCTTCTATCCAATTCAACACCTTTCGTTCTACCTAATTCCTCTAATTCAATTTTAGAAAGTTTTTTTAATTGTGATTCGTCCATATTAATATTTATTGTTGAACCTGGTTATATTTTGATTAAATAATTGTCTTATGGAAATACTAACATATATTGTTGTTTTTGTAGCTGGTATCATCACCGGTGCTTTAGTTACACGTAACAACCTAGAAGAAGTTAACAAAGTAGTTGAAGAAGCAAAGGAATTAGCTGCTAAAGCGGAAGCGGAACTTGCAGAGTTTAAAGCTAAGCAGAAGAAGCCAGCTACTAAGAAAGGTAGAAAGCCTGCTGCTAAAAAATAATTACTTTTTCACCCCTTAGATTGTCTCTTAGAGCATCTAAGTCCCCTACTAGCTGCGGTTAGTAGGGTTTTTCTTTCTCTGATATAAGTTCTTTTCTATTTTTATCTATAATATGACGTTCTTGAATTAATATTTTTAATTTCATATCCAGTCTTATCATATCATTATCTAGAGCTTGTATTTGTTTTTTAAGTTTACCTAAAGAAGCTCCAGCTTTATCTAG
>Ga0228646_1000052_pt1 | contig 34426 bp, 37 predicted proteins | sample 58DmetaG_FD_190064 | JGI IMG/M metagenome (GOLD analysis project Ga0228646, IMG submission 190064) | Seawater microbial communities from Monterey Bay, California, United States - 58D | ecosystem: Environmental > Aquatic > Marine > Coastal | place: USA: California | collected 2016-11-04
ATATGCTCTTACTAACAAAGGATACCCTAATCTGGTTAAGATAGGTATGACAAGAAATACTCCTGAACATCGAGTAGGACAGATTAATGGTACCGGTACTGTAGATTTATGGGAGGTTAAATTTGCTTTGCCTGTAAGGCCTGAATGTGGTATGAAAGTAGAACAGCAAGTACATAAGTATTTTCAAGAAAAACGTCTACATATCAAACACCACAACGATAGAGAGATGTTTAAGATCGATATCTTTACTGCAATGGATAAAATAAGGGAGATAGGTTCTATATTCCAAGCAGGACAACCTAAGATGTACTAAAAACCGCGGCGCAACTTCGCGCGTCTGCGCGGCGAGCTTCGCTCTTTGCCTCCTTTACCTACCCCACCTGCCCTTTTTCTTTAAAAAAAGTTGGTTACTAACATATATTTTCGTATATTAATACTATAAATAAAACGGTTATGAAATATTTTAAATTACTTTTACTAATTACCCTTGCTACTACCTTAGCTTGTACCGAAGAAGATACTCGTCCCTCCTTATGTCTAGATGGCTTTTGTGATGGTATGTTATCTATTCCATATACAAAGGATAGTAACGGTTATTACCATGTAGACTTAAATTTTGAAGGGGATTATCTACCTAGGTTTTCTATCTTTGTAGAGGCTGATGATGTTGATCCATTTTATTACTATAATGATATTGGGGTTGTTCAATCTGCTTTCGAATCTAGTAGTTATTGGGTTATGAATAACGGAGTAGAGGTTGATATTGTACAGGAAACAACTATATACCTTAATAACTCTCCAGATAACACAGAGTATGTTCCTTCAATTGCAGGAAGAAAGTGGGGAAAAAGAATAGTAGGACCTATTCCTAATGAATTTATAGGGGATACTATAGTAATTAGAGCAGAAATATATTGGGATGGCGGTTCAAACTCATCTTCTCAACTGTTTGAAGAAAAATTTATTATAGAATAGTTGCTATTCCGAATTTTTTTATATACCTTAGTATTATTATTAAGATAAAGAAGATATTATTTTAAAATAAATAAATTATTAAATAAATATTATATGAGATCTAAACAATCAATAAGTAATAAATTAGATAATATAGAATCACGGTTAACTAACTTAAAGTATACATTAAGTATTAATGATAGAGCTGCTTCTTATTCACATCTAAAAGAAGTTTCATCTATAATTTCCGATATAAATACACTACTTAACAGAGAAACACAAGATTAATATGTTAACAGCAGAGCAAATACAAAAAAACTACGATAAACATCTTAAGATAATTAACCATTATCTAGAAACTAATAGAGCTGTACAATGTCACAATATGATAAAACATATGGAGGATACCTATGTCATGGCTCCTGCTAGTGGTAAGACATGGTATCACAATGCTTTTGCTGGTGGGTATGTAGATCATGTTAATAGGGTTGTAGAATTTGCTATAGCTCAACACAACCTTTATGAGAAAATGGGTGGAACTGTAGACTATACTCAAGAGCAATTAGTTTTCGCCGCCCTCTTCCATGATTTGGGTAAAATAGGAGATGGAGACCGGCCAAATTATATACCTCAGACTGATAAATGGAGACAAGATAAGCTTTCAGAAATGTATACTTACAATCCAGATTTAGATTTTATGCTTATCCCAGATAGGTCTCTATTTATTTTACAGAAATTTGGAGTAAGAGTAGATCAAAAAGAGTTTTTAGGTATCAGATGTCATGATGGAGTGTTTGATAAGGCAAATGAAGCATACTTTTTTAGTAATGTTGAATCTTCTAGACAAAAAACAGCATTAGTATCCGTTTTACATACTGCAGACTTCTTAGCTTCTAAGGTAGAATACGATATGTGGAAAGCAGCTGGAGGAAGCACAACTTCAAAAGTTAAAAAAACATCAGCTTCTACTGGTAGAAAGGTAAATTCTTCCGAAGGCTTATCTAAAATGCTTAAAAATCTATAAAATATGTTGGTAACTATAATAATTCTTTCTATATTAATAATTATACTAGGGGTTGCCCTACGTAACCTACTGATTAAAGTAGAGAAGTACGAAGATGTCACTGTGAATCAGACAAGCTACCTACAGAATATATCAAATCTAATTACAGATTCACAAAAGCACCTAAAGAGTCTTGACGAGCGTGGAGTTTTCAAGTCGGATGATGAGGTCGGTTATTTTTTTGAACAACTAAAAAAAGTGCAAGAAGAACTAAACCGCTACATGCTCCCAGAAAACTATGGCAAGAAAGAAAGCAAAAGCTAATTACTTTACTTCAGAAACAGAAGAATACATAAAAAAATACAATGTATCAGTAGATCCAGAATATAGGGCTGATATTTTTACAAAACATATTTACCTTCCTTTTTACAAGCTAGCAGAGAATATTATACATACTTTTAAGTTCTACTACACAGATGTAGAACGTATTGAAGACCTAAAACATGAGGTAGTTTCTATGTTATTGGAAGAGAAGATAATGAAATTTGATCCCGACCACGGTGCTAAAGCTTATTCCTACTTCGGTACAATTGTTAAGCGTTGGTTAATTAACTACAACAATAAAAACTACAAAAAGCTAAAACAGGTAGGTTCTTTCGATGATATGGAGGAATCTTTCGAAGGTAGTATGAATGTGAAACTTCCCGGAGGAATTACATTAAGCCAGTTTTTAGATATGTGGGTTGAGAAAGCTTACGACAAAATGGATGATTTATTTAGTAAAGATAGTGAGAAAAGGATAGCTGATGCTGTACTAACCATATTTAAAACAAGAAACGATTTAGATATATTTAAGAAGAAAGCACTCTATATCTACATAAGAGAGATGACTGATTGTGAGACACCCCACTTAACTAAAGTGATCTCTATTCTGAAAGATGATTTTTACAGTATATACTTTAAATACCACGAAAAGGGCAGGATCGTAATAAAAGATATATAATCTATTTATTATAAAAGATATGGATTCAGATAAAGAAATATTTAACGGAAAGAAACTATCTGACCTTTTTGAAGAGATTTATACTAACTCAAGAGAGACAAAATCTCAAGTAAAAGGATTGATTGGTGAGCTTAAACCACTAATAGAGAATATAGGAGATGCAACTCTCCTTGTTCCTATGATTAAAGAGTATATGGAGATCGGTGTAAAGAATGATGAACACTTAATTAAACTAGCAACGGTAATACAGAGGTTAGAAGCAATTCAATCAAAAGGAGGAGATGGAGATATGTTCGACTTCTCTGAACTGCAAGATTTATTAGAGGAGCAGGAGGTTGTAAAAGAAGAATTAGTAGAGAAACCAGAAGAAGATAAAGAAGAGTAATGGGATTTAATACTTCATTAAACAGTTTAGTATCATCTAGAGGAGGTAACAGTAACACTAAATCTTCTAGAAACAGTACAGTATTCGGAAGAGTAGTAGATATTATACTGGATGAAGAACATCCTGAATATAAAAATAAAGGAGGCGGCCTATCAATCAATGGAGTATTCTACAAACCTTTAGGAAAGTACCAAAAAGAAATAATCCCCAATAGTCTTCCGTTTGCTTTACAGAGTAGTTCTCAAATAAAAACAGTACCCGTAGTGGGTGAGATAGTAGAAATAAAATCAATGCCAAACCTCTCTACATCTACTTCTGAAAATACAAATCAAAAATACTATACATCAATAGTCAATACCTGGAATAATCCCAACTCTGGAATATACCCTGATTTAGTTAATAATTCAAACATAGACCTATCTTCAGGAGGAGCTTTTAAAGAACTCCCTACTGTCAACCCAATTAGGTCAACACCTGGAGATGTACAGATAGAAGGTAGACAAGGGCAATCCATCCGTTTTACAGGAGGTAAAGGATCAGGTAACCCTTGGGTAAATGACGAAAATATAGGTTCTCCTGTAACTATAATAAGTAATGGACAGTCGGAAACAGAAGAAGGATACACAACACTAGAAGAGAATGTAGATGAAGACAGTTGTTCGATATACTTAGTAGCTGACCACCAAATTCCTCTAACCCCTGCTAGTGAAAAAAGAGATTCTTACGATGAGAATCCTACTAAATCAAATCAATTCAAAGGTAATCAAATACTATTCAACGCTGATAGAGTCTACCTAAATGCAAAACAGGAAGATATTCAACTATCAAGTTTCAAGTCAATAGGATTGAATACAGAAGGTTCAATCAATATAGATGGTTCATCCTACCTGTGCTTAGATGCTCCTAAAATGTTTTTAGGAAAAAAAGCTAGAACATCAACAGATAATAATAGAGAACCTGTATTACTTGGAAATCAGACAGAAGCATTTCTGGAAAATGTTCTAAACCTATTACAGGGAATGGCTAAGGATATGGCAAGAGCAAAAACAATTAAAGGACACCCTATTCCGAGTATTAATAAAAGAGGGAAACAAGCACAACCAGTCATACGTCAGTTAAAAAACCTAATTAACCCTAACGGGCAATCCCAACTGAAGTCTAAAAAAGTATTTACAGAATAATGGCTTTATCATCACAAATATCAGCTATAGTAGCAGGTCAGATAGGTAGTATCGAAGGAGAACTAGAAGCTAAAATACAGCTTGAAGCTAATAAAATGTTAGGGAAGTTCTCAAACCAATGCCCAGATAGTAAAGCATTGGTAGGAATAATTAACACAAAGAATAACCTACTATCAGGAGTAAACAACTTTCAAAAAAGATCCAATAAATTTCTTAAATTAGCAAGAAACTTAAGAAGGGCGATTAGAGCAGCAAAAGCTATACTAAGGTTCCTTAAAGTAAATCCTACACCAGTCGCTACTGGAATACCACCAAGTGATTATGGAGGATTAATATCAGCTAAAACAGCTGGAAATTTAACATCTTTAGCAGACAGGCTTTACAATATACGGCGCTTACTAGAAAATTTAGACGGAGATGTTTCTTCTATAGAAGACTTAGTAGCAGGAGTAGGACCGAGTTTAAGCAATATTAAAGAGGTTCTCTCCAATGTAAATGATAAAGCAGAACAGTGTATAGAGGATTTATCATCTGGTATGAAAACAGATGAAGAAAAGAAAGCGTTAAGAGAATTACTAGATAAAATACAACCTCTAGAGAATACCGGCTCAGAAGGAACTCCTAATGAGGACTACCTTTTTAAATCGGATTCAGGTAAAGCCTATAAGCTTGCAATAATAGAAGATACTAAAGGAGATGGACCTGTTCCAAGAAGATTAGCTGTAGCAAAAGATAACCTAGGTGTAATAGTACTTAGAGGACAGCCATCATTTAGCTCCGATACAGCAGTACTCCTCGCAGAATTAAAATTTAGAATAAACAACCAACTTCCATAAACTAACTATTTATAATTATGAAACTCGATCAATTAAGAAACATCATACGAGAAGAAGTCAGATCAGCTGTTAAGGAAGAGTTACAAGAAGTAATGAACGAAGCAGTTAAAGCAGCAAGTACACCAACATTTACTGCTGCTCCAGGTAAGGCAATTCAAGTAGAAAAACAAACACCTACATCAACTAATCCATTAATGGAGATGTTAGAGCAGACAAAAGCAAGTATGTCACCTGAAGAATATAAAAATATATACGCAGGAACATCAGATATGGTTCAAAAACCTAATTTTGCAACATCTATGGCTAACCAAATGGGAATGACACATTCTAACGGTAAAGCTCCAGGCTTAGATATATCTAAGTTTGATTTTGTACAAAAAGCAGGTTCAGTTTATAATAAGTCTATAGAGAAAGATAAGCAAAAACACGGAGTAGCATAATTATGGCATTTAATAGCAGAAGAATTAATCCATTAGATTTACAACCAAGAAAAGCGATAGGAGTATCCCTACCTCTATCAGGACAAGCTGTATTTAATTCAACATACGTTACAAAAGACGCTATTAGAACAAACCTAATTAACTACTTTCTTACAGGGCAAGGAGAACGGTATATGAACCCAAGCTTCGGAACAATACTTAGGAACTTAATGTTCGAAAATATAAACCAAGGAATGGTGGATAGAATTAAAAATACAGTTAGAGCTGGGTTATCTGAATATTTTCCAACAGTAGTACCTGTAGATTTTAGAGTTGAAGCTGAACCAGATTCAAACATAGTTACGTTATTACTTAAATATGCTATCCAGAATACAAACATTGAAGATGAGGTAGTAATAAATTTTGAACAATAATGGCAGAAATTAGAGATATAAAATACGTAGCAAGAGAGTTTTCGGATTATAAGCAAGAATTAGTAGAGTTTGCGAAAAACTACTTTCCAGACTCATACAACGATTTCTCACCAACATCACCTGGAATGATGTTTATAGAAATGGCTGCCTATGTTGGAGATATCCTTTCATTCTATCAAGACACCCAACTTCAAGAAACTTTCCTACAATACGCTAAAGAACCTGGTAACCTATACTCAATGGCTTATATGATGGGATATAGACCTAAAGTGACTAATGCCTCAGAGGTAGAATTAACAGTATCTCAAAACATCGGTGCAAATCCTACAACAAACGAACCAAATTGGGACCAGGCACTAGTAGTTAGCGAAAACACAACAATAACTTCAACCGCTAAAGGACGAGCAAATTTCTTTATAGAAAATAAAATTGATTTTAATTTTTCTAGTTCCTACGATCCTACTGATATTGTAATAAGTCAAATTACTGCAGGAATACCATCAGAATTTACTTTATCAAAAAAAGTAAAAGCTTTTTCAGGAACAGTCAGGTCAACATCTCAAACGTTTTCAACAGCAGAGAAGTTTACAACAATAACGATAGAAGATTCAAATATTATTGGAGTATTGGATATTACAGACGATACTAGTGATGATATGACTACATGGTATGAAGTACCGTATTTAGGACAAGATAGTGTGTTCATAGAACAAACAAATATAAACTCAGACATAGATAAAGTCCCTAACTCTATACTATTACAGAAGGTTCCTAAGAGGTTTGTATCTAGGTTTAATTCCAATGGTCACTTAGAAATACAATTCGGTGCAGGAACAGTAGGAGCAGATGATAATACATTTACACCAGACCCTACTAATATAGGAATGGGAACTTTACAAGGAATATCAACAATAGATAGAGCATACGATCCATCTAACTTCTTATACACCGGTACATACGGATTAGCACCTTCTAATACAACCTTAACAATAAGATACATAGTAGGAGGAGGGGTTGAAGCTAACGTACCTGCTAATACATTAACAGGATATAACGCAACAGTAACAGCAGTTGATAATGAATATGAATCAACTTTAAGCTTTAATAACTTACTTGCAGCTACAGGTGGAAAAGATGGCGATACAATCGAAGAAATACGTCAAAACACTCTTAGAGCATTTTCAGAGCAAAAAAGAACTGTAACCCTTCAAGATTATACTGTTAGAGCACTCTCTTTAGACCCTAAGTTTGGTACTATAGCTAAAGCATTCGTAACACACGATGAACTAAACAGCACAAAATCCTCAACAGATTCAATTATAGACAGTAATCCATTAGCGTTATCTCTGTACGTTCTAGCATACAACAACGATAAACACTTAATTACAGCAACTGAAACACTAAAAAATAACTTAAAGACGTATATGGCATATTATATGCCGTTAACAGATGCACTGAATATAAAAGATGCATTTGTAGTAAACATAGGAGTTAATTTTGACATACTAGTAAGACCTAATTTTAATAGTAGGGACGTACTCCTAAAGTGTAATAATGCACTTCAAGACTTCTTTAAGATAACTAAATGGAACATAAATCAACCTATTAACGTATCTACAATATACAGCTTATTAGATAAGGTAACAGGTGTACAGACAGTTAGTAAGGTAGAAGTAGTAAACAAACAAGGAGGTAAATACTCAGAGTACGCTTACGATATAAAAGGAGCAACTAGAAATAACGTTATATATCCATCGTACGATACAATGATATTTGAATTAAAATATGCGAACGAAGATATAAAAGGAAGAACAACAGTATTATAATATGGCAATTTACAGAATATTTCCAGAGAAAGACACATTCATATATACAGAGCAACTAACAAGTAATGCTGGTAAAGATGAAATAATAGAAATCGCAGGGTACCCTGGAACCTTAGATGGTACAGGACAAGCAAGTCGAATATTAACTAAATTCTCTAGTGAAGAAATAGACGATATAATACTAAATAAAGTCACACCAGCAGCTCTAAACTCTATGAGCTCTAGTATCAAACTATACCTTGCTAGCGCAACAGAACTACCCGTAGAATACACCTTATACGCATACCCAATACACACTAACGGCTCATCAGATTGGGATAACGGTACCGGGAAATTCGGTGATATACCTATAAATTTATCAGGAGCAAATTGGACTTATAGAAAAGCTAATTTACAAGCATCTTGGAATACATCAAACTTTACTCAATATACGACAGCATCTTTCATTGAAGGAAAAGAAGGAGGAGGTAACTGGTATACAACATCTAACGGAGAGTCAATGGAATTTTTCCAATCTCACAGTATGTCATCAACACATGATATGGATATAAACGTTACACCTGCTATTAAACAGATGTACAGTTCTGATTTAGAAAACAAAGGATTTATAATTAAGCTTCAAAAAGAATACGAACACAGTGTAGATTCAGCTATAAAACTTAAATACTTCGGTAAAGATACTAATACAATTTACCCACCCGTATTAGAATTCGGTTGGGATGATAGGGTGTTTGACCAGGGTACGTTACCTTTATTAGATACCGATATGTCTGTAATTGACGTAAAAAACAACAGAGGTGAATACGCAGATGTAGGAAAACAGAGATTTAGAATTACAGCTAAGCCTCAATATCCAACTAGAACTTTTACAACATCATCTGTATACCTTAACAACTACGTACTACCTTCAGCATCGTACTGGGGATTGAGAGATGAAAACACAGAAGAAATGGTAATTGATTTTAGCACAGATTTTACTAAGATTAGTTGTGATCCTGAAGGATCCTTCTTCGACATTTACATGGATGGGTTGCAACCTGAGAGATTTTATCGTATATTAGTAAAGACAGAGATTAAAGGCAGTGACGTTGTGGTAGATAATCGTAATATCTTTAAAATTGTACGAAATGGCTAAGGAGAGAGTAAGAATAGAAAAGCAGTCATATAAAAGAAGACAAATACGTACTTCTTTAGATACAGAGTTTAACACGTTTAAAGAAGAAGTAGAAGAAGTAGACTTAGATACAGTAGAGGAATTTTTTAGACTTTACGATAAACTATTCTTCTCTATCCCTGTAGATGGTGAAAATAACTCTCATACATACATATTGGAAAAAAGTTCGGAATTAACAGATTTTGATAAAAATACCGATGATATACAGCCACTACTTGACGAAATAACACAGCTTAGGGAACAACTTTTAGATGCTAATCAACAAATTTTTGATTTGCAAAATCAATTATAATATATGGTAGAGATAAAATATAATATATTCGAAATAGATTCAAACAATCTACTAAGATTAGATGTTGTCTCTGACGAAAACTTAAAAAGCTACTTAGAAGAAGTTACAGTACCGGGTACTTTTATACCAAATGAGGATTTTATTGAACTGTCTTACTATACGTTAGACAATACACAGCTCCTATCTGTAAACAACTATACTAGGTACTCGGTATTATCAGGTGACTCTAAAACATCAGTTCAGGGTAACTCAGAAATAGCAATAGACCCTTTAGAAGATTATAAAATATACTACAACGATAGTTCAGAAGTTAAAGCCCTCTACCATTTTTTAAGAAATCCCTTTAGAGTACAGGATACAGATTCAACATTCTCTATAGAAAGCATTTCCCCCGATAGGACAGAGCTAAGACTTATCCCTATAAGTTTAGGAGCTACAACAGTAAACCAACTAACTAGTAAATTAGAAGATAGGTTAGAAAGCTCTACCTATAATTTAGACATACATCTATACAGTAATGATGACATATTTTACCCAATTGTAAATGTAGGGTATAGGGACTTTAGAGGTACAACAGCAGTAGTTGTTAAATTAGCGGATCCTATCCCACAATCAGTTAAGGTATATAGTGTGTTTTCTATCGTAGAGAAAATATCTAATTCATTAGCTTTTGAAATTAACACAACTCTAACAGAAGAGACTCCACCAGTACCGACCCTTAGAGGTGCGAACTTTAATATAGGAGTAGGTGAGCAGACAAATGAAGCATCAGAATACTTTAACTACAACGAGTTATTTAGTTTTCCTACAAATAATAGCAATAGGGAATTAAACTCTCTATTCAATGAAAAAGGAGCAGAACTTGGATTAGACTATTCGGAATTCAATAATTTTATCAATTTCTCATCAATAGAAGAGAGACTTAGAAACTTTAAATATAAGATTGATTTAGTCGAATCTTATCAGACAAGTTTGGATATAATAAATTCAACTGGAAATACATACAATGTAGGAGGTATAACAGGTAGTAGAGATTATTATGAAAACTTACTAGACGGAATAGTGAATAACTTTGACCACTATGAGAGAAGCCTATACTACGAAAGTGGCTCTAATTCTTGGCCAAAATCAAATAACACTAAACCATACAATAACCAACAATCATCAACACCAGAATCAACAACCTGGTACTCTGCTAGACTACAAGAAGCAGTGTTATACGATGCTCGAAATCCAAACATACTTACCAATACTATTCCCTCGTACCTGAAGGAGGATGCAAGTAACGACCCGTACAACTTATTTATCAATATGATTGGTCAACATTTTGATAACTTATGGGTATATACAGATGCAGTCTCAAAGAAATACGATAACGATAATAGACTAAATAGAGGGGTATCAAAAGACTTAGTAGAGGAGCTACTTAAAAATTTCGGGATTAAACTATACACTAGTAATAAATCAGCAGAAGATTTATTTAAGTACTTTATTGTGAATTCCTACGATATTAGCGATGAATATTTACCATCAGGAATTATAGATTCAGGAGAACAGCCTTTATCTCAAAACGATTACCAAAAAGAAATATATAAGAGAATTTACCACAACCTACCAATTCTTCTTAAAAGTAAAGGAACAGAAAGAGGTTTAAGAGCATTGATAAACTGTTTTGGAATCCCTTCTGATATACTAAAAATTAAAATTTTCGGAGGACAATCGGCTTTAGATTTACCTTATTTTGGAGGAGAGCAAGCTTGGACAGGTTCAATAGGTAAAATTAGGTTAGATAATACAGGTAGTATCGTAGAAGGAAACACACTATCTTACTATACCGGCATAACAAGAGGAGACAGTAAATATACACAAGACCTACACAGAATTGAAGTTGGATTTTCCCCTTCTGATAATATGGATGCATATATCGTCTCTCAATCAGCAGTTTTATTCCCTGATAATCCTTTTAACATAGATGATTACATAGGAGATCCTAGAGGATATATCAGCAACATCTACCCTGATTTATACGAATACTCTAAAATCATATTTGAAAATGTAGATTCATATGATTTAAAAGATTTTGTTAGGTTAATAAAGTTTTTCGATAACGTAGTTTTTAGAATGATCAAAGACTTTGTTCCTGCAAGAGCAGTAACAGATACAGGTATAATTATAAAACCTCACCTACTAGAGCGATACCACGCCAAATCACCGGTTATGACATGGACAAGACCGGAATATAGCGGCTCTATAGATACAGCATTTATCTCCGGTTCTAATGCAGGAGCATATAAAAATATAGGTATAGGATCTTACGGGAGTTTATTTAAAAGAGAATCATCAACAAGAGCTGCAAACGTTATTCAAACACCTAGAGGAAAGTATAATCGATTTGATAAAACTCATGAGGAACCGAAATTTAACGGCGAACTTAAAAGAGCTAACATTAGAGTAACAGACGGAGAATTAAACAGAGATAATCCATTTAAGAATCTAAAATACCCTATAGTAGAGTACACAGTTCAATTTCATAAAGATCCCGCCGACGATCTATGTTACCTAAATACATCACCCCTTGATCGCTTTCCTTTAAACCCACAAGCACCATCTGCCAATACATACCCACTTCCTACACTGTTTACCAATGTATCAAACATTATAGACTTTAACATATTAAGGGACGGTACCGTAACACAGGTACTAGGAAGTAATGTAAGTTACGATTTTACAAACAACAATCAATATTCGCAATACGAAATAATAGAGGTAAATGCATTCCACCCAACTATAGTAGGTTGTGAGAATACAAGGGAGGTAATATTAGTAGTATGTGATTTAACTTTTCTTGCAGATCAACTGCCGATAACACTTACACCAGATCAAAGTTATAACTTTACAAATGCAATACAAACAAGTGTTAACGAAACATTAGAATACACTCTCGGCGGTATAACGATACCTAACCCAAGTAACCATATAATCAACTTCGACGACTACGATAATAATTCAACTATAACACTAACTGTTAAAGATATAAACGATCCTATAGGGTGTATTGTAACCGCAGATTTTATCTTTAGTAACTGTATACTTACAAGTCTCTACCCTAAGGCATTTGTAATTCAAGGAAATCCACCTTATATTACCCCTCCTTTTACTTTCGCCGGAGTAACTGAAAATACTATTTTTGAATTTAGAGTAATATGGGATAACACTAGTGTATTTATATCTAATGCCCTACCACCTTTTGATGCAAATAGATTCAGCGGATGGGTACCTTACGGAGAAAACGTAGCAATTCCTGCTACATCTCTAGAAGATATAATAGATACTAATTTCTATTCAGGAGTTAATAATGTTGTAGAACACACCGGAGCATCGCCTGATGTATACGAATATACATTTACAGGTATACAAGCCCATATTGACAACAATAGTACCCATAGTCGATTCCATAAGTTCCGTGTACAGTTCAGAGCAACATCACCAGGTAACAACTGTACAACAATCTCACAGAACCTCCACGTACTAAGCGGCACTGCTACAAACACAACTACCGAATACTATGAAATAATAGATGCATTTTATGCTCCTACTTCAGCAGGAACTAATCAACAAAATAACAGTATATGCTGTGAAAACAACAACGCACAGATCTATTTAGGTTACTATCAAACACTAGCAGCCTGTTATAACGATGCTGACGCAACTACAGGAATACCTACTCAAAAACCTTACTCTTCACCACCGACCGCTGCTGGTGAGTACGGCACTCTTGCCCCACAAGGGTACTACACTACAGGTAATAAGTATTGCCACTGGTCTTTAACTGGAGGAGGTACTAATGGATTTTGGGGGGATGTACGAAATTGTACAAATACAAATAATCAATTTTGTAATTAATAAAAGTAAAGATAGATAGATGACAGAATCAATATTTATAGCACTACATGCAAATCAAGGAGTTAATGTCCTTAACATACCTGGAAGACTACACCTAAACGTTAACCCAGTTGATATTAATAATTCAAATGAAGGGATAATAACTAGTGTAATCGTACACGTAGTAGCAGAGTCAGTAGATGGAAGCACAAATAATAGCTCCGGTCAGTTAAATATCGAATCTGTACTAGAACAGGTAGAAACAATAGAATTTAATTTTAATGAAAACCATTATACGTTAGAGATAATAAGTACAACATTTTACCCCACAGGTAATCCATTCTTCTACTTTACAATAGACCCAGTATATATAGAAGATATATACGATGCTGCTGCTTATGAAGCTAGTATAGAAAACGTAACGTTCACCCCTTACTTAGCTGACTTAGATTTTGGATTTAGCGACTCCAATCCACTATTCAGTAACGCTTCAGAACAGAGAGAATCAATACGTATAATGGAATCTAATAGATCTGATTCTACAGTAGTACCTAGTAATATTGACGCGCTATTGGATGAAAAAGCCGATAAAGCAACTGTACAAGATTCACTTTATTACGATACCGGTTGGTCAAATAGCAGGTACAAAGGTTCAAAAACATCTCCTACTGATAACGCAGGAATAGATCCAGCACTATCTGGACGAAGTTTTAAAGGAGAAGGCTTTTCAATAGAGACTACAACAGATTATATATGTCAATCCGATAATAGGTTACAGCAGGATTTTTTCCATGATGGTAACACACAGTTACCAAGGTTTACATTAGGTGATACGGCAAATGAAAACGGTATTCTAACTGGTATAGCTTCTGTAGCTATACAACAGCTTGCTGGTGGAACAGAAGGAAACCCGCAAGCTGATACTACTATAAATCATACAGAAGTAGAAGAAGGAGTTATACTACCCGGAGATCTACTAACGCTAAACCCATATGGTACAATTACTCCTGTAGAGCATATGCTAGTAGTGTCGACTGGTCCAACTCTAACCATAGTTATAAGAGATATATTTAACGCAAGAGTACCGCTAATACTAGGAGGTACCTTTCCTGATTACCAACCAGGAACTATAATACATAAAATTAGCAAGTACAATATATTTAATATAGAGCAATCAGGACAAGCTAGACTGAACAGCGTTGGAACTCAAAGAATTTATATTGAAGGAAATAATTCAATCATTAATACCAACAAAGAAGGTGTTTTAGTATCACAAAGCTTCTGCCCGGTATTTATAAACTATGTAGATTCACCTAACGGGTAAAAAAGTATAAACCGATAAAACATTAATATTAGATATTTATATAATATACAACAAATAAAACATGGGATATTTAGATAATTCAATAGTAACTGTCGATGCTATATTGACAAAAAAAGGTAGAGAACTACTTGCAAGAGGAGACGGCTCTTTTAAAATCACACAATTCGCACTTTCTGATGATGAGATTGACTATACACTATACAATCCAGACCATCCATTAGGATCAGCTTACTACGGCCAAGCAATAGAAAACTTACCATTATTAGAAGCATTTCCTGATGAAACTCAGATAATGAAATATAAACTTACTACCCTACCAAGAGGAACTGCAAAACTTCCAATACTAGATATAGGTTACACAGCTATAAGATTAAAGCAAGGAGCTTCTTTAGCAATTACCCCACAAACTCTCAACTACTTAGGTTCATCCCAAACCTTTGAAGCAGGAGGATATGTAGCAATCATTGCAGATGCTAGAGTTCTTCAAACATATAACGGTGTTGGAATTAACACACCAGAAGCTGAAAGACTTAATTCAACTACTACCCTAGGTACTAATGTATCTAAAACAGTAATAGGAACATCAATAAACATAACAGGAACTACAATCAACACTTTATTTGCAGGTCAGACTTCTCTTCAAACAACAATAACAGTGATAGGAAGAGATTCTGGAGCTAGAGTAACAGTACCATTAACGATTGTAAAAGTAAATAACTAATAAGATATGTCATTTAAAAGATTAGACCCAGAAGATATTTCTATAAGTGCAGAATCAGTAGTAGCACCACTATGGTCAACAGATACTAAGTACCTAACAACATTTCATACAGCATCAGGACAGGTAGCTGGAAATACAGGTAATTACTTTTACGAAGTATATGAAAATAACCCTGCAGGAGATGTGCCAGCAAACGTGCAGTTTGCTATAGCGTACGGAAATAAGAACGGCCTTGGCTCAGCACCCTATACATCAGGAGGACAATCAGTATCGGGAAAATCTCCTTCATCAACAATTTACGGCCAATACAGAAATTTAATATTTGGAGATGAAGAAACAGGATTTATATTCAACACAGTTGAATCAGATTCTATTTATGTAATAAGCGTAGATAGAGCAAGGTATAAAGAAAAACTGCTACCCGGTTCTTTTAATTTACGATTACAGAAAACTGATAACAGTGCACCACTTAACTTAACCGATAACAGTAAAGACTTAACGACAGTATCTTATGTAGATGCAGGAAGAGTTTACGATATAGTAGAAGGGTTTGACGGTAGTGCAACATCAGGAACAGGATATTCAACAAATAACGGAAGCTACGGAAAATTTCTACCTGATGTAGGTATTATAATCCTAAACGGAGAAGCGCTACAATCAAATTCAGGTATAAGTATAGATCATAACACTGGAGTAGACGGATCAGGAACACCAAACCTACAGCACTTTTATAACGCTATTGAATTTGGAGCTAGTAGCTCTCTTCAATCAGAAGAAACTATATCATCTAATTACGTATTTGTAAGAGTCCGAAATAGTGAATTTAACTATACTACCAATCCATCAAATATTACAAGCTCAGGAGAGTTAAGGCATAATATTATGATCAATACTCCCCAAGCATATATCACAACAGTAGGAATGTATAATGATAATAACGACTTACTAGGAGTTGCTAAACTTTCAAGACCGCTCCTTAAAGACTTTACAAAAGAAGCCCTTATTAGAATTAAACTTGATTATTAATGAATGAGTGCTTACAAAAAACTAAATCAACAAGATGCGTATATAACTACCTACACTGCCCGCAAATCGTGGATAGCAAGTGGGAGTCAATATAGGGAACTAGGTATACAGAATATCGTAGGTTTATCCGGCTCCGGAGTATATATTCCGAAAGATGCAGATATAACATATGGTGGAAATGTTTCTAATTCTGGAAGCACTGCGTACAATAAAAGACTAGTTTACGAAAGTAACCAGCACCTATACTTTAGCAGCTTCAACGATTCAGTTCTTACAACTTCGTCATCTTACGAAAACTACTTACAATCTTCTTACGAAGTAAGTGGTTCTAGGCATTTAGATAACAGGATAGCTATTTTTTCTCTTCCTAAAGAAATGTACGGAATACATATAGATCCGTTTTCTATTTCAATAACGCCAGATTTCCTAGCAGGAACAGGTGGTTCGGATGGCTTTGATAATTACGTAGTCAATAACTACAGCACCGAAGAGGGTGTGGATTCTTTTGAAACTGAAGTAAACCTCTATATTGAAAATACAGATTTTCTATTTAGTTCAACAGGTGCAACTTGTGCATTTCCAACAGAAGACTACTTAGAAGAAGAATCAACCTATGTAGATGAATCAACACCTGCAGGAGGAGAATATCTAGATAACATAGATACTACACAGAAAAACTGTAATGAGATAGTAGACGATGGAGAAGGTAGGCTATATTTTAAATACTCATCTCCTAGATACTACGTCGGTAATGTAATATATCCACACGGTCAAATAATAATAACCGATACAGTAGTAGCTATGTACTACAACCACTACTTTGACGCTGTGTTGAGATGGAAGTCTACCTTACCTATATTCACTCATAACTATCACTGTAGGATAAAAAGTGGGGAATTTAACCACACTTTGAACAGAACAGCACTAACAGGAACTGACGGACAAATTGCAGATAATATATCAGGCTCATCCTTTAATCCATATATAACTTCTATTGGACTATACAACGACAGTAACGAACTAATAGCAGTTGGTAAAATGGGACAACCGCTCCCAAAATCACCAGAAACAGATACAGTTATATTAACCAAGTTTGATATGAATTTTGGTGTTAACAGACTACCGGAAGGATATATCATACCTACAGTCGTAGAAGAAGAAGAGGATGATACACCGGTACTAGACTGTACTTATAACTTTGTAGTACAAAATGCAATATACGAAACAGGAGAAAGTGTTAGAAGAAGCTTTAAAAAACCAAGAGCAAAAGGTAAGAGAAGATTAACAGATAACGGTAGCTATAGGTTATATAGAAGAAAATACGCATTTGATCCTCTAGGGACATACCCAGCTAGCATAGAAATAGTAAAAGACTATAATAACCCAGTAGGTAACGGCTTTATTAAATTGGAAAAAGAAGAGATGAATAACTACAACAGAACTATGTGTTATACGGATATTAAAGTAGATAAGTACATATCTCCATCGGGGGTAATAACTTACGAATACGACTTCTATAACTACAACCCAGGTGAAGATGCAATAAATCCTAGCTCAACATACCCAGTCGTAAGGTATAGATCAATACCAGGTAGATCAAAACAATTCTTTAAGGATATAATAGAAGACTATTTATTAAGAAACGAACTACCTTGTGTTTTTCCAATAGTACAAGCATAGCATGATTAACAGTAAAACTAAAAAAAAAGAAAAAAAATAATGAAATAAAAAACAGTCCAGAATAAACTGGGTGAATTGCTGGGAAATCTTTAGAGCTCTAACTACCAAAGCGTAACAATGTTAGAGATTAGACAATCAGCAGCCAAGCTACAAGCCATCTTGTAGAAGGTTCAGAGACTACTGGAGGGAAAATGGGTTCCCTTAATAACCAGAATTAGCGCCCAGCAGGAGTAATCCTGATGATATAGTCCGATCTTTATGGAGACATAAAGCTAACAGTAATGAGAGCAGGCAGACAATGGGCCTAAGAAACTCTACCGCTGGAAACATAAAGAAACGCAAAGCTACCGAGTCGCACTGGATTAACACCATTACAATAAAAAAATAAAAGAATGAGTATAGTACTTAGAACAAACAAAGGATCAGCTTTGACTTATGATGAGATGGATAGAAATCAATCTCAATTTTTCTATTCAAGCTCTAAGTCCCCGGATGGTCTCAAACTGAGACTACACTACACTGGAAGTGATAACTTAGATACAACAGAAGACTACGGACCAACAAGGTACCATGAAGTATCCTTTCCCTTATTTGAATCAGAAATACCCGACTCCAATGTAGCAGGAGATAATACCCAGATACAGTTTAATGATAACGGGAATTTCGGAGCTGACTCTGTATTTGTGTTTACTGATAATAACCATTCCGTAGGTATTGGGACAACTACTCCCCTAAAGCGGTTAGACATAGTAGGAGATGGAGCAAGAGGAGGAAATATAGCACTAAGAGGTAGTGTGAATCACGAAGGAGAAATACAATCACTTGCAGGTATTGAATTTTATAATGGAAACACAGACGCAACTCTCTTAGGAAAAGTAGGTAGGTTAGAGTATATCGATAGCGATTTTGCAGATGATATATTTATACATTCAGGTGATCATAATATCAGCTCTGGATTTGTTCCAGAACCAAACGATCCAAGATCTGTTCATATATCCTTAGGAAGAACAACTCTAAGTACAACCCCAGCAAACCGCATTGGAGCGACATTTAAAAGAATAGGTAGCAGTCCTTATATAACCGTAGGAATAAACAATACAGATTCTATATTAAATTTATCAGTAGTAGGAAATAACGGTATAGGAATATCCCATACTAACACAGCTACCAACGATCATTCGAGACTTAAATCGATAAAATCAAATAACTCATACTTCCTGCAGGAAACGGCACTGGGACTAAGAAAATTGCTACCACATCAATCAATTGCTGAAGGGTTGGAAATTAGCTCTCCAAATACAAGCAATGGAGGTAATGTACTAATGGTAATAAACACCGATTCAGAAGCTAAAGAAGGATTCAATATAATTACAACCCAAAACTCTTCTGCACCTAATGCAACAGTGCTAGCTACCTTTCAAGCATCCGGTAAGGTAGGTATAGGTACTAATTTTCCTGCACATACAGGATTAACAATACAGGAACAGCTTTCTATTAAAAGTTTAACAGAATCTGACCCTCTTACAGAAATTAGTAGAACACTAGTTGCAGATTCAACCGGATTAGTTAAAGAAGTTGTTGCAGCACCAGTACCAAAAGGAGGTATTATAATGTGGTCAGGAGCTACGAATGCTATACCAGAAGGATGGAGACTTTGTAAAAATGGAGTAGGAGAGGTAAATGGTGTAACTGTACCTAATTTATCTAATAAATTTATAATAGCATCTAGTAACAGTACTGGAACTCCAACTACAACAATACTAGGTACAGGCGCAACCTCTACAGGTGGAAGTAATACACATAATCATGGAGGTAATACACAAAATACTACATTAACATTAAGTCAAATACCTGCACACGATCATATACCTGATACAATGCAAGGAAGATTTAGACACCTTACTGCATGGGTACACCCAAGCCTTGATGGAGCTACTGGAGGTTCTGGTACTAACACTAATACAATATACGGAAACTTAGTAGACGGTGTAGGAAATACAGGTACATCTTTTGATGATAACGCAGGAGGTGAAGGTGCAGAGATTATATCACAAATTGCCTTCCCAGGACCACCAAACGGAATTTCATCCATTAGCAACATGGCTATTAAATCAGAAGGAGGCAACGCTGCTCACAAACACGTTATAGATGCAGCTTCAAATATACCTCAGTTTTATGCTTTAGCATATATAATTTATGTGGGAGTGTAATAAGAATATAAAAGATATTTATAATAAAAATATATAATGGCAATACCGGGATTAACATATAGGATAGAAAAAGAAAGTTCTTTGACCCATCTTGAGATGGATAATAATTTTAGATCAGTTATCTATTCTGGTTCTATTCACGATAGTGGAACTACCCTTCACTTACATTACGATACTGCTGTAGAAGATAAAATCATAATACCCTTAGGAGCAGCATCAGCAGGATTTACTATACTAAATAATACAAACGATAATGTATTGACTGCAACAGGTCAAACAGCAACTCTACAAGGAGAATCGGGATTAAAATTTAGCTCTCCAAACAGTTTACTTACTTTAATAGGTAGAGCATCCATTGATGATGGATTCGGTAATGTTATACTAGGTGCTGGAGCAGGTGATAACCTAACCAGTGGAGATGGAGTGAAAAACGTACTAGTAGGTAGAGACTCTGGAACTATAGTAGATGGAAATAGAAACGTAGCAGTAGGGTATAGATCACTATTCAGTGCAGATGGACTTGATGATTCTGTAGCAATAGGAGAACTAGCATTTAGTACATTAATATCCGGAGCAAATAATGTAGCATTAGGACGACAAGCAGGATCAACATTAACTGCAGGTAGCGGGAATATATACATAGGAAATGGAGCTGGTCCAGTTTTCAGTAGTACACAAAGTAATAAGTTGTATATAAACAACCAAGCAAGTAATGTACCTTTAATTCTTGGAGACTTTAGTACAGGAACAGTAGTATTTAATTCTACAGTATCAGCCTCTTACTTTAGTGGTTCATATTATGGAGATGGTTCAAACTTAACAGGATTAACAGCAACATCAGAATGGGACGGTACTAGAGATGGGGATGGTGAAATAACCGGTTCCTTCACGGTATCAGGTTCAAACGTTATCGTAGACTTTACAGCAGTAGAAGCTATATCAGGCTCAATATTCTCTGGGTCGTTCTATGGAGATGGAAGTAACTTAACAGGGATAACAGCAGACTCATTTCCATACACTGGTTCAGCAAGGATATCAGGAAGTTTAAGAGTAAATGGACCTGCTCAAATAACAGGGTCATTCACAGTAAGCGGTTCAAGCCCAGAAATATACCTGAAAGGAGACACCTATATTGACGATAACATACGTATAAAAAATATAGCTGAACGTGCTTTCGGTATCGGAGTAAAAGCATTGAATGAATCTAACGCTAATGAAGGAATTGCTATAGGATTTGAATCAGGAGTAAGAGCTAGAAGTAACAGTACCCTTATTGGAAATTATACAGGGTATAACGCCGGTAATAGTTCGACATTCGTAGGTCAAGGAGCTGGAGCTACTATAGCCGGTAAATATAATACAGCTATTGGTGCTAATACCTTACAAGGACAGGAAGGAAAAGGAGACAAAAATACAGCATTAGGATATGATGCAGGAAACGCTATTCTAAGCGGTAATAGGAATACCGCTATTGGATATCAATCTTTATATAACCATCCAGACGGTAACCACAATACTGCTATAGGTTATCAAGCTCTATTTTACCTAGACTCCAAGTTTGACAATAATACTGCAATAGGAAGTAATGCAGGTGAGTTAGCCAAAGGAGACGGAAATGTATTTATCGGATATAAAGCAGGACCTCAATCAACCGGTACTGTAAACCTTAACGATAAATTATATATTAACAACGAGCAATCTAATACTCCATTAATAAAAGGAGATTTTAATTTAGGCAGCGTTACTATAAACTCACAAGTAACAGCTTCTAAGTTTTTAGGAACTTATTATGGAGATGGTTCTAACCTCTCTGGATTGGAATGGGACGGTTCTCATGACGGTAATGCAAATATAACCGGATCCTTTATAGTATCAAGCTCAACAGCAGTAGTAGATTTTACTAATACAGCAGCTATATCAGGTTCTAACTTCTCAGGGAGTTTTGCTGGAGACGGTAGTAACTTAACAGGAGTAGCATCAGAATGGGACGGCTCTCACAACGGTAATGCATCGATATCAGGATCACTTATAGTATCAGGTGCATTAGATATAGCAGATACAGTAACGATATCCTCAACAGGATACCCTGGAGGACCAGGAGTAGAATTAATACACGTTAGTAAAACAGGAGTAACAGGAAATACAGTAATAAAAGTATTTGATACTACATCAACAGGGTATACTGGATTTAAAGCTGATTACTCAACATCAAATTCTTCTTTTAGTGAAAGTAGAACAGGATTTTTAATGGGAGCTTGGAATACATCTAGCTCTACGCAGATCATAGACAAACATACCCTATCTTTAGGTGTTACAAATTCAACAGAATTTACTCTAGTAAAATCAGCTAATCAAGCTACATTAACAATAGAACCTGCAAATGGATTTTATAGTTACGATGTGAATATAATAATAACAGCATTTAAAAAACAAGTGTAAATAAAGTAGAACATGGCTAACGAACATATATTTAAGAGTGGAGTTGTAGTTTCCGGAAGTATAGAATCCACTACGGGTTTTGTAGGAGATGGAACAGGATTAACAGGAATTACTTCAACAACAGTCTGGAATGGAAAATTAGATGGAGATTCATCAATAACCGGATCACTAACTGTCTCCGGTTCTACAGCAAGAGTTGACTTTGTTGAAACTGCAGGAGTGACAGGATCTTTCTCAGGCTCGTTCAAAGGTAACGGCTCAGACTTAACCAATATAAACATTAACGGCACTACAGCATCAAACGTTGCACTTTCTGGTACGTTTACCGGTAACGGTTCTGGATTAACAGGATTAGAACCTTTTCCTTATTATGGAGATGCTAAAGTAACCGGTTCATTAACTGTCTCTAGCTCTTTAGTAGATTTTACAGACTCTATAGCTATATCAGGATCTATTTTCTCCGGTTCTTTTGTAGGAGACGGAACAGGGCTATCAGGACTAACAGCATCACCTGCTGGAACGAACCATCAGGTACAATATAATAACAATGGAGTAACAGGAGCATCTAACAACTTTAGATTTGATTCCGCTACTTTATACGTTTCACAATCAATACAAATAAGTACATCTGGAAGTGGCGCATTAAGACTAACTCAAGATTATAATAGTCCTAATATATCTCTTCTTCAAGCAAGAGGAAGTGGAGGTACTAATATGGGTTCTTTCTTATTACAAGGTAGAACACCTTACGGAACTACTAGTAACTATTTAACAGTAAGTAGTGCAGAAGTAGACGCACAACTAGCCTTAATAAAAGGCGGACGACTATCAGTAGGCGGGTATCCAACAACAACCCCAACCGCAGCACAAGGTAACCTATTTGTAAAAAGAAATACTTCTTCTAACGGTGCTTCTGCAGATACAGTAGCAACTTTTATAAATTCTGATACAGGCGCATACGGCGGCGGTGGATTTATAGATATAATAGGGAATTCAAATGATTACGCATCAGGAGGGATAAGGGTTAAAAACGGAATACATACCGACGGAGAAATATACTACGCGGCCGGATCGAGGAAGATTATTTTACATACAAATAAAAGAGGGATTAGCTTAAATAGCTCAGGACTGGAATTTAAAAATAACAATTCAACACAGCTTGTTATAGACCACGACGGTAATGTGGGGATAGGCGTAACTACACCATCACAGAAATTAGATGTACAAGGAAAAATAGCCGTTAAAGATAAGGTTTTAGTTGACGGAACCGACTTTGATATAGCTTCCTTAGAATCTACTGCAGGTCATAAAATTGCACGTGTAGATACACAAGACGGTATCTTTGATTACGGTAACGAAACCATGCACATTAACTCAGGTAAAGTAGGAATTGGTACTGCATCTCCTTCTTCTTCAGCTATACTTGATGTTTCAAGTACAACAAAAGGAGTTTTATTACCTAGAATGACTACAACACAAATAAACGCAATATCTTCTCCAGCAGAAGGTCTTACGGTATTTAATACCCTTTTAAATACTCTGTGCTTTTACAATGGTGTAACTTGGCGTAAAGTTAGTGACTCTAATATGAACCCACTTCCGTAAGATATTTAAAAGAATAGTTGTAATAGGGTAGATTATTTCATATATTTAATTAACTAAACTTTTAAACAAATGACTGATCCAACTTGGAATTATAAAGGACTACCTGTACTCGGTATAAAAAATATGCCTGAAGGAACCTATGGATTTATATACGAGGTTACACACATACCGACTGGTAAAAAATATATAGGAAAAAAAGTACTCTTTTTTGAAAGAAATAAAAAACTAGGTAAAAGAGAACTAGCTGCTTTAAGAGAAGAACGAAAAGCTAAAGGAATTGGCGGTAGAGTACCGGCTAAAAAGAAGGTTATAAAAGAATCAGATTGGCAAACATACTATGGCTCCCAAAAAGAAATACTAGAATTAGTAAGAAACGGAGAAGTAAAGCAATTCAAGAGAGATATAATTAAATATGTACAGAATAAGAAGCAATTAACTTATTTTGAAACAAAACACCTATTTATAAAAGAGGTATTAGAAACTCGTAATAACTATATAAACGATAATATCCTCGGTAAATTTTATAGAAAAGACTTTTCAGATGATAAAAATTAAAGACTTAGTAGGAATTCCATCATTACAATATCATTTAGATAATGATCTAACACTACATGAGAATGTCTACCGTTATTCTAGCGATAGCTTTATACAATTATTTAGTGAAGCAAGAGACGCTTGGAGAGACGGGTATATTCAACTCAATGAAGAAGATACTCAACTGCTAGAAGATACAGATATTGGCTTATACGGAGAGTACGAAGGACAAAAAGTACCCTTAGATCTACCAATGCAGGAAGGTTCATATGAAGAAGGTGGGGAAGATGATAGAAAACATGCCCTTTTACGAGTAGCACCTAGAAACTATGAAGATATGATTGATAAGTTACAAGACATGAACATTAACCATAACCGTCAATCAGATACAGTAATAAAAGTATATACAGATAGAATATCAGATAAAGTAATATATAATATAACTCATGATGTTTGGGTAGATAGGTTTACACTTAATGAAGCAGAATACAAAGGAAGAGAAGTTCCTTTGAATAAACCAAAAAGAGGAGGACCTAAAAAGTTCTTTGTTTACGTAAAGAATCCTAAAACAGGAAACGTAAAAAAAGTTAACTTCGGTGATAGCGGTAACTTATCTGTTAAAATAAAAGAACCAGGAGCAAGAGCATCTTTTGCAGCCAGACATAAATGTGCACAAAAGAAAGATAAAACTAAGGCAGGGTACTGGTCCTGTAATATAGGAAGGTATTGGAAATCTTTAGGAGGTTCAAAGAATTTTAGTGGATACTGGTAGACCGTACATAGAAGAAGGAGAAGTAAGAACATTTACAGATAATGTAGATGAGAAAGAACTAGTATGGCATAGAGACTATGAAGACCGTATAATAGAACCTGTTCAAGAAACAGATTGGAAATTCCAATACGATAATAATACACCAGAGACATTAAAACGTCTATTTATAAGAAGAGGAGTGTATCATAGATTAATTAAAGGTACAGGAGACTTAAAACTTAAAGTAATAAAATTGTGATAAATTTAACTAAAATAATACTAAACGAAAGTAACTACGATAATCAAGCTAATTCTTTACACTCGGAGTTAAAAAGCAAATACGGAGAATTTGACCCTCACGTCAGAATGGCAGAGTATAGTCAAGATAGAAAAGATGATGATCCACTAAAAGGAAAAGGATTTGGTATGGTAGACTTTATAGTTAAACACGATATACCAGAAGATGTATTTGATAATATTAAATTACATTTAAAAAATAAAGGATACGAAGTACAGAGCGCTAATAGGTTCTTTGAATCAGAACCTGGAGAAAGAGATTATTATCCTAAAATTAATTTTCATTTCAACTTAGAAACAGAATAATGAAATTATCTAAAATCATATTAGAAGGTCCTCTAGAATATGATCCAGGTTTTAGTCGAGAAATAGACAAAATACAAGACCAGGGAGGTAAGTACATAGGTTCTGGAGATTACGGCTCAGTATACCTACTCAACGGAAAAGCTGTAAAAGTTACAACAGATGAAGTAGAAATAGAACATGCCGAGATTCTTAAAGGAAAAAAAACTAACAACTTTGTATACATATACGATGTCAAAAAATTAGATACTAAGTTAGGTATCATTACAATGGAGGTTATGGGTGAATATAAAGGAGAAGTACCTAATGAATTTATAGATGCATTAGAGAAAGAAGCCTCTAACCTAGGTATAGACCCAGACGAATTAGACCTGAGACCTGACAACTTTATGGTACACCCTAAATCAGGTAAATTAAAAATGACTGACGTATAGTTGGTATTCCCATTTATTTTTCTTATCTTTATATATTAATTGTTATGTATGGATTATACTTTTTTATTAGGGTCAATAGAGAATGTACTGGGAAAGAGTCAAAAAAGAGCTAGAGACAACTACGCTTTTCATTGTCCTTTCTGCAATCACCGTAAGCCTAAGCTTGAGATTAATATGGTAACTAACGAAGAAGGTAAGAACTTCTGGGAATGTTGGGTATGTAAATCTAGAGGTCAATCTATATACTCACTAGTAAAGCAATTAAAACTACCAAAAAGCGAAGCACAAGAAGTACTTAAGTATGTTAAAAAGGGTATTAAGTACGAATATAAAAATGATGATGTTGTAGAACTACCAAAAGAGTTCCAATCACTAGTAACAGCTTCAAATACATCGATAATAGCTAATAAAATTAGAAAGTATTTAAATGAACGAGGACTTAGCCACAATGATTTTATTAAATATAATATTGGATACACAACAACTGGAGACTATGGAGGACGAATTATTATCCCAAGCTATTCTGAGTCCAATAGGCTCAATTATTTTGTTGGAAGAACTTACGAAGGAGCTTATTTTAAGTACAAAAATCCAGAAGCTTCTAAAGATATAGTATTCTTTGAGAATTTAATTAACTGGGATAAACCGGTAATTCTATGTGAAGGAGCTTTTGATGCTATGTCTATACGTAGAAATGCAGTACCGATATTAGGAAAGAGCTTATCACCAGCTTTATGGAAAAGGTTATTAACAGGTAAATTAACAGATATATACATCGCATTAGATACTGATGCACAAGTGCAAGCTCTAGAAATAGCAGAAAAACTAATAGCTGCTGGCTTTAGAGTATTTTTAATTGAACTACTAGGTAAAGACCCTTCAGAGATGGGCTTCAAACAATTTACCGAACTAGTACAGAACGCAACTGAATTAGACTTTTCTAAGATAATGTTGCAAAAACTAAATTTATGATTAGACAAGGTACGAATATCCTTAAAGAAAATGCAAAGAACAGATTAGACTTTAAACCACAGTTAAAGCAAATTAATTTTTTAGATAGAAGAGTATACAAAAGAGATGAAGGCAAATTCTATCCTTCAGTTACTACAATCTTACAGTATATGCCTAAGAACAAGTTCTTTGATAACTGGTTAAAGGATGTAGGACATAATGCTGATTTAATTATGCGTAAAGCAGGTAAGGAAGGAACTCAAGTACATGAAGCAGCTGAAGCTTTAGTATTAGGGAAAGAGGTAAACTGGATGGATGATTACGGTAATGCTAAGTATTCACAAGTAGTATGGGAAATGATACTAAAATTCTACGATTTCTGGTCCACTTATAAACCAGAACTTATATCCGCAGAAGAATTTGTATACTCTGATGAGTTTAAATACGCAGGAACTGCTGACTTACTGGTAAAGATGGACGGAGAAACATGGCTACTAGATATAAAAACTTCTAATAACTTACACCGTTCTTATAATTTACAATTAGCTGCTTATGCAAAAGCAATAGAAGAAGCAAAAGGAATTAAAATTGATAGAACAGGTATAATATGGTTGAAATCTAGTACAAGATCTGCTTCTAAGAAGAAAGGAACATACCAAGGTAAAGGGTGGCAAATAAAAATAATTGACGAGATAGAGTATAATTTTGACTTGTTTAAGACGATCTATAAGTTGTACCTATTGGAAAACCCTAATACGGAACCTATTTATAAGAGTTACCCAACAACACTAAAACTATAAGATATGTTAAAAAAAGGATTGTTACTAATTACAGTTATATTACTAACTAGTTGCGGAGTACAGTGGAAGTACACAACACTAAACCACCTTGCACAAACACAACAATTTTCTACAGTCCCAGATTTTGCAGTCGAAATCGATACCTTAACATTTTCACAACTTAGATGGAAATTAAGAACAGATTTTACTTTTAGATACAATATTGCACAATACGCTCTCAGTCAACCAGCTTCTTTTGATTGGAATAATAGACTACTGGGTAATAGGTATAATTGGAATAGACCTTACTTAGGGTATAGATACTATTGGAATAGAGATCAAATGTGGAATGATTGGGTGTGGGGATATACAGGTTGGAATTCTTGGGGATCTCCTTATAGGTGGTCACCATTTGGATATGATAGATGGGGATATGGAATCCACTACGGTTGGAATAATCACGGGTGGGGATACAATAACTACAACGGTTGGAACAATTACTATGGACAGGGTTGGAGAAGAGGTAATGCTTCTTATACATACGGAAGAAGAGGATATACACCAACAGCAAACACATCAAGCCGTATTGTGAATAGAAAAAGAACTACTAATTATAATAAACAACAAAGAATAAGTAAAAATGATAAAACTGTTAGAATTAATAAAAGAAGATCAGTCCAAACCCAAAGCAGTAGTAATGGCAGGAGGAGCAGGAGCAGGCAAATCATTCCTAATCAAACAATTAGGACTAACAGGACTCCCAATGTTCAACCCAGACAAATACGTAGAAGACCCAGCACACCCGTACCACAACAACCTGTCCGCAGCCAGCGGCCAAGTAGACAAAGACGTAGCAGCAGCAGCGGAAACAGGTAAATCGCTTGTTTGGGATACTACAGCATCCAATCCTACTAAGATACAAAACTTATTAGATAAAGGATATAGTGTATACATGATTATGGTATATACTCATCCTATGATTGCTTTTATAAATAATTTCTCTAGACAAAGAAGAGTACCTAAATCGGCTGTATTCTCTACTTGGCGTAATGTTTATGATTTGATTGGAAGTTATAAAGATATGCTTGGAGACAATTTTTCTTTATCTATTAACATGCGAAATAATAAGTTCGCAAAAGAGGTAGAAGGATTTAATAAAGCAGCAGAGAGAGGGGTAGAAGGAGTTACTAATTACTTAGAAGACTATATGGAACAAAACGGAGGCAAAGATGCTTTTGGTTCTACATTTAGAAAAGAATACGAACTTCCATCCCAAGAAGCAATTCAGGCATTTAATCAAGAAATGACGGATATAGAATTTGATAGAGAAAATGAATCTATGGTTAAAGAGCTTAAAAAATACTGGGTTAAATTTTATGATAAAAACGGCACTGGTCCCGGTGATGTGAAAATGAGAAGTAAGATAGCAACTATAGAAAGAAGGTATAACAGTAATAAAGAAAGAGAGAGACAAGTACTAGTAGATATTGCAGATATGTTAGTTGATAGAGAGTTTCAAGAAGAATTAAAACATTCAGATGTAGCTGAAATAGATAAAAAAGTACAAGCATTTTTAAAATGATAGCATTATATCCAGGGGCATTTAAACCACCACACAGAGGTCATTTCGAAGTTGTAAGAAGACTACTTAACGGTAACCACGGAGGTAAGGTGTATGATATAGATTCATACGCTGACGCTGGTGTAGGTGTATTAAATGGTAAAGGAGACGAGTTAGATAAGATAGATAAAGTATACGTATTTATTGGAGGAGGTACAAGAAATGGAATAACTAAGGAGGAATCAATGGCTGTATGGAAGATATACGCTAAATACCTTCCTGGATTAGTTGTAATGGATGGAGAAAAGAATCCAATGTTTGCTGCTAAAGACTATGCAAAAGCTAATCCAAATCAAAAATTCTACGCTATTACAGGTATTAGAGCACAAGAAGATCTACCGGATCTAAAAAGGGTTACCACATTTAAAAATAGAGATAACGTAGAAGGATTAGTTATACCGGCCGGTACAGACTCTAATGTAAGAGCAACAGATTTTAGAAGTGCCATACTTTCAGGTAATTTAGATGATGTACTGGACTTTTTTCCACAAGCACTGTCTAAGGATGAGATACTAAAAATAATGAACATGTTAAAAGCAAGTATTATAGCAGAGATAATGCAAGAAGAGTTAGATAGTAAGTTAAACGAAATGTTTAAAGAAGAAGAGGTAAAGAAAGAAGGCTCTTCCGGTACAGCTATAGCTCCTAAGAGTGTTATGAGATCAGCAGACAAAGCTAAATTAGTAACTCTTTACAATAGGTTAAGAAATAGCATTGGAGATCAATACTACGAAATAGGTTTTCATCATGATCATATTATAATAAAGAATAAGGACGAAGACCAGAGAGTAGGGTTTGATTATACTCCTTTTATGGGCTCTATACTTGAATATATGATAGATGAAGGTATGAAAATAACTCCTCTACCGGAAGTAAAGATTAAAAGAGATATAGCAGAATCTTCTAACTTCTTCGGAAGAACAGCATACTACGATCCGAATAAAAAAGAAGTCGTTCTCTATGTTCAAGGAAGGCACCCTAAAGATGTAATGAGGTCTTTTGCACATGAAATGGTTCACCACAAACAGAATTTAGAAGGTAGACTAGGAGCAATAGGAACTACTAATACAAATGAGGATACTAATTTAATGGAACTTGAAAAAGAAGCTTACCTAGAAGGAAACATAACTTTTAGAAATTGGGAAGATTCTATTAAAAACTAGTTGCCTTATTGAATTATTTTTCTTATATTATGTATATAAAAACGGTTATGGATATACAATCAATACAAGAAGTAGTTAAGGAAATATTACCAAAGGTAATTAAAAAGTACGGTTATAGCAAATTTGCAGAATGTACCCCTTATATTGAATACGAAAAGAGTATTTACGCAAGACTTGCAGGAGAAGACGACGATGGAGAATTAGGGGAAGAATGTCCTGATGCTGAATATGATCGTATCGATAATTCAATTATTTTCTACTACCCTCAAATGACTAGCAGAAAACATATAATTGAAACACTAATACATGAATACCAACACTACCTTCAGTCACCTAGCTGGATGACTAGGTATTATAATATGGGATATAGGTACGATAACCACCCTTATGAATTAGCAGCAACATCAGAAGAAATAAATTGGAATAAGATATGAGCAATAGTATAGTAGACTTACTAGAGGCATACCCTCTACCGGAAGAAAAAGAAAAACCACCATATAAGATATACTGTGATATGGACGGAGTACTAACTGATTTTGAATCTAGATTTGAACACTATTCTGGGATGACTCCTAAAGAATACGAAAAGTCAAAAGGTCAAGCAGCTTTTTGGAATCTTATTGACGTAGAAGTAGGAGTTAAATTCTGGGCTGGAATGGACTGGATGCCTCAAGGTCAGAAGCTTTGGAACTTTATCTCACCGTACAACCCCGACTTATTAACTTCTCCTTCTAGAGATAATAATTCTAGGTTAGGTAAAAACATCTGGGTCAAGAATAAACTAACTCCTAAACCTAAAGTTATATTCGCTTATTCAAAAAACAAGCAAAATTATGCTAATGAAAACAGTATTCTAATAGATGATAAACCCTCTAATATAGACGAATGGGCAGCTAGTGGTGGAATAGCAATAAGATGTAAAGACGGAGATGTTACTACTGTAATTAATAAATTAAAAGAATTAGGATATGAGTAATGAATCTCTACTTAAAAAAGAATTTAAAAAATCAGATGTAGAGAGAGTACGTAATCTAGTAAATAAAGATTTTACAGCTGGTACAAAACAACAATCTGGATATAAAAAGTCTATAAAAAAGTATGCTGAAGGAGATATATGGGAAGACGGAGGTCGACAGTGGACTATAAAAAATGGAATAAAACAAAACATAACAAAACTAGACTCAGCAAAAAAAGCTTTAAGAATTCCACTAAGATGCCCTAATTGCGGTGGTCCTATGAAACATCATTTAGCAAAAAAAATGTATAAGATCCACGGCTTTTGTTTTGATCCATGTACTGTTGAGATGGAAGCTAATTTAAAAAAAGCAGGTTTGTACGATAAGTACGAAGAACGTATGATGCAAGGTAATATGAAAGCTTTTGCAAACGATGTAGAACAGTGGGCTTTAGCTCTAGTTAATACCCAAGATACCTTTGTTACAGAAGCAGGAGATATAGAAGACTGGCAGTCAAATAAAATAAAAGACAAGGAGATATTAAAGAATGTACGTCAATACGTAACCCATCTTAGTGAACATATAAAGTAGGTATATTTATATATACAAATAACCTACATTTAATAATGACACAAAAGCAATTATTAGAATCCGTACTTATTGAGCTTACTTCCATAAAAAAGCATATGCCTAATGGAGAACTTAAGCAAATGCAAAAAGACATGGAGGACCTCAAAGACGACATATCAGATCTCAAGTACACTTTATTAAACCCAGACAATGGAGTTATAGTGAATACTAATAAGAACTCTGAATTTAGAGAATCAATGCAAGCTGGAGATAAAGATTTTCAACTAAAATTATTAGAACTACAGGAACTAAAAAGATGGAAAGAAGGAGTAACCAAAGCTCTCTGGATTTTATTTACAGGACTTGCAGGTGTTATAATTAAATTGCTATCAGAAGCAGTTAAGAATGGCTAAAAAGAAGAAAATATCATCAGATATAAAAGCTTTTATGAGAGAGCTTATAAAGGAGTCTTTAAGAGACTGGTTTAAGAAAGAGAAGTGGGTTCGCATCTCTTCTTCTGGTAATATAGCTGGTGATTGTGGAACATCTAAAAATAAAAAGAACCCTGATAGATGTTTACCAAAAGCAAAAGCACAGAGTTTAACTAAAGGTCAAAGAGCCGCTACTGCAGCTAAGAAAAAGAAAGCAGGAAGTAAAGGAAAAACAGTCGTGAAGAATACAAAAAAAGCAAAAGTAACTAAAGAGGATATTAGAAACCTAGTAGTAGGTACAATGTACGAAAGTACTAATGAAAATACTATTATGGAAAAAGATGATAGATGTACTAGATTAGCTAAAAGCAAATACGATACTTGGCCATCAGCCTATGCCTCAGGAGCAGTTGTTAGATGCCGTAGAGGAGATATCTGGAAAAAGAAATAACATGAAATTAACAGACGTAATTAAAGACATAGTAATTGAAGGAAACCTTTCCGACTTTGGAGATAATAACACTCCAGCAGCACTTTCTAAAGAAAAAGAAATTAAAGGAAAAAAGGTTAAGCCTATGGATTCTATAGAAGATATAGATTTAAATACGTTAGGTAGAAATGTAACAATAAAAGAATATAGATACGGCCCTCTTAATCCCGAAGATGATAAGGGTTCTAAAAGATTCTGGGAAGATAAAGCAGAATTATGGGATACTACAGTAGATCATGCTAAAACCTCAAGATGTTCTAACTGTTCAGCTTTTAATCAAAAAGCTACTACATTAAAGAAGATTGCCAAAGCAATTGGAGAAAATGGAGAAAAAATAGTAAAACAATCTAACTTAGGATTTTGTGAATTCTTCTGGTTTAAATGTGCCGGAGCAAGAACATGCGATGCTTGGGTTGGTGGAGGACCATTAAAATAATGAAAAAATCTGAATTAAGACAATTAATTAAAGAAGGGCTTTGGGCTAATATAAATGCTAAGAAAAAAGCAGGTAAAAAATCTTCTCATAAAAACTCTAAAGCTTATAAAGCAGCAGCAAAAGCTGGTAATGCATTAGAAAAGACAAAGAATGAAACCACACTTGCTCAAGATAAACTTACAGTGCTTAGTGTAATTGATGGAGGTAGAAACCTAGACAACGATCATCTCCGTAAATTATTTGCAGATTCTGTTGGTACTTTTTACATATACACAAATGAAGAAGGAGAATATGAAAATAGTAAAAAGATCAGCAA
>Ga0228646_1000072_pt1 | contig 29062 bp, 24 predicted proteins | sample 58DmetaG_FD_190064 | JGI IMG/M metagenome (GOLD analysis project Ga0228646, IMG submission 190064) | Seawater microbial communities from Monterey Bay, California, United States - 58D | ecosystem: Environmental > Aquatic > Marine > Coastal | place: USA: California | collected 2016-11-04
ATGAAGTCTACTTCAAAATAAGAATCTTCACTCAAAATATTTTTTACTACTTGATTTGCAAGAGAAACCCCAGAGACAGGTTCTGGAAAAGGGCCTATCATTAAAATTGATTTTTTTTCTTTCAAACCTGTACCTATTAATTTTGATTATAAATTTCAATAAAAGGTAAACTCATTGCTTCAATGGAATAGTTAGTCTGGCAATCCTTTACAATATTATTTCTTTTATTAATCCATTTATCTCTACATTCATACATCTGATACATTTTTTTACATAGGCTCTCTACGTTATCCGTTTGAAAATAAATTGCATTTTCACCTTCTTTAACAGCCTCAATCTCGGGAGAATGGTTTTCGTATTCAGACACAATCATAGGAACTCCGAATCCAAAACTTTGTGTAACAGACAATCCAATATATCCAGGGGAAATACTAAAAAGTGAAGAAAAATATAATTTCCTTAGGGTTTCATAATCATCTATATGTCCAAACATCTCTATACTAGAATGTAAATTATTTTGTTTAATATATTTTAAAATTTCTTGTTTTTCAGGTCCATCACCAACCACAAATAATTTAATGTTATTTGGGAGCTTATCATAAATTTTATGAAAACTTTTAATAAATAAAAGTGGCTTTTTACTTCTGGTTAACCTTCCAACATAAATCATATTTTTAATTGATGAATCTGAATAATTAGTTTTCATTTGATTAACTCGGTATAAAGAGTTACTAGCAAAGGATATATTTTTATTTGGCATTTTTACTTGTAACTCTTTTTGCTGAGTTTTAGTATATACTATTATAGTAGTACCCAATAACCTCATAAGGTGTCTAATCTTATCAGAATAACTATTTTTCCCAGCTCTTGGCCAAGCATGTCCCCATAAAACTGTTTTTCTATTTAAAATTTTTCTTATTATTAAAATAATCCAATTGGATATTATTCTTGGGTTCATTTCTAAAACCAATATATTTTTACGAAAAATAATTGACCACATCCCAAATTGAAATAAGAACATCCTGTTAAGAAAATAGAAATTTGTTATTTTTTTTCTTCTGGAATAAGTTGAATCACTTATTACAGATTTTTCAAAATAATAATCACCACTATACAAGTGAAAATCATCCTTTAAAATAGTACTTAAGTAATCAAAAAAATTATTTCGATAACTTGGAGTTACAGTTTGTAAAATAATGAACTCATTCATGTGTAGAAAGTACCTTTTTTTTATTAAAATTATTCCATAAAAAATAATTGATGATAAAGCAAAAGAAAATTACTCCAGACTGTCTGCTTAAAACATTTTCAAATAAAAATGTAAAACTATATAGAACTAAAATGGAAAACATAACCTCATCCTTAAATTGTAATGATTTTTTAAAGTAATAAAATAGTATAGCTATAAAGGTTATAAATCCTATTATCCCACTTGACAGCCATATAAATAAATACTGATTATGAGTGTTATATCTTTTTTTTGGAAAATTAGCATTTTCTTCCTCATAGCATAGGTCCATTTGTTCTTGAACATCTCCTATACCATAACCAAAAATAGGCCTTTTCATTAAAGATTTTATTCCACACTTGTAGTTCATAAATCGAATACTAGTAGAATTATTTTCATCAAGGTTTTTGTAAGAGTTTATATCTATAATTTCTTTAAAACGATTATTTTCTGAAGGTATTAACACAAAAAAAGTAGTCAAAATTAGAGCCAAAGAAAAAAAATGAACTTTAGAGAATTTTTTTTCTTTAAATAGTTTTATGATAAACACCATTAAAAGACTTAAAATCACACCCTTGCTCATTAACATGAGTAAAAGGGATAATAAATAACACTGAAAAAATGCTAATAAGATATTTTTAAAAGATATTTTTTTAACTCTATCAAAAAAGGAAAACCCAAAAATTATGGCTATGGAAATAAAAATAGATACATAAATTGGATGCTCACCAATATATTTATTGTCAAAAATTGCTATTCTATAAAAATTTGAGTCTTTAGTTACATATTTTGAGTTTTCATAAATTTCAAATAAATAAAAAGAAATCGTAGTGAAGATTAAACAACTTATATAGTATGCTTTCAAAAAAAACGACTTTATCTTTACATGATCTACAATAGATTTTCCAAGTAAAAGGTAAAATATTATTGGAAAAGCTAATAAACTTAAAGTAGTCTCCATCTTTTTTAAGCCTCTTGACATATCTTCCGAAAATAATACACTCAAGAATAAAATAAAATAAATAGAACTAACTAAAAAAAATGTTTTTTTGAATATAATTTTTTTTGGGGTTGTGATTCGATAGATCAAAGAACACAGCGCAAATAAAAAAACACTTATACTTTCAAATTTATGAGGGATTAATGGATAAATCCCAAATAATGAAATCCCTACAAGTATAAGGTTAGTAGATATAGTATTTTGAGCTTTGATCATTCAGTAATATTCTCTTTTAGTTTTAAAATTTTTCTATTCTTATTGAAATAATACCCAGAAAATAGTCCTAATGAAAGATAAAGACCTTTATGCATCCACAAAGTAAAACTAACCATAGTCTCTGTGAAAAAATAAACTATTAAGATGAATAGAAGTGAAAAAATAAAATTCTTATGTTTTGTTCTATTTGAAATTTCAAAAATTATATACAGCACAAAAAGAAAATAGATATTGATAATTACTCCTAAAATACCATATTGAGCTATATTTTCAAGGAAAAAATTATGAGGATAAGGTAAATACCCAAAAATATCATATGCTCCAGGACCTGAGCCAGTTAAAGGGAATCTCATAAATATTTCAAAACTTTCTCCATAAGACAACAACCTATGATTAATAGAATTATCTCCTAAAGATCTAAACAATCTTTCAAATAAACTTTCATAACCAATCTTAGAAACTACATAAAAAGTTAAAGGCATAATAACTAAAAACATCAACATCAAAAGTTTTTTACTAATCTTAAAGCCTTTTAAGTATAACATTATAACAAAAGATATAATTATACTTAATAAAATTCCTTTCGTGTTTGAGGCAAATAATACCATCAATAAGAAAACTAATAGAAGACCTCTAGACACTAAGCTGCCAATATTAATTGGTAATAAGTTTTTATCTATAATTAATGATGAAATAATTACTAAAACAGCAAAACCAATTAATTGACTAAAAGGAATTGGGTGTACGCCTGGTATTGTTAATCTATCTACATAACCACTGCTAAAGGATAAAAGAATAAGACTAATTATACCAAGACAAACCCCGAGTATTAATGTAACTTTTAAAAAATCTATTATTAGTTTATTTGGTTCCTCAGCATTTAATATAATAATCTTACTTATGAAGTAGTATGATGAAGCTAAAAGAATAAATCTACCTGTATAAGCTACAGATGCAGCTATGTTTGCACTAAAAATTGAGGTGTAAAAAAGAGTAACAATTACAAGAACAAAGAAAACATCAATAAAACTCAATCTAAACTTTAAATTTTTGTTTTTACTGTATAGTTTAACCAGTATCAATAGAAATCCTAATAAAGGAATAACAGCACCTAGTAGGATATCAGATTCGTTAATACATCTAAAACAAAGATCATTAAAGTCTAAAGAAACAACAGCTCTTATAAGATTGATTTGAACCAATACCGCTAATCCAGCAATAGGCCTCCACCAACAAATGTAAAGTATGAGTAAACCTGTCAAAAGAGATAATATCATTTCTTTTTTTATTAAATATAAAATTTAGTAATACTAATTATTCTCATCCTATATATTTATCATTTCATTATCAAATTTATTAACCTCTCTTCTGTAGAGATAATATGCTACAATTAAAATAAAGAGTTCTGAGGTAGTTGCAGATATTGCAACTCCATAAATTGAATAATATTGGACAAGTATTATTACCAAAATAATGTTAAAGATTCCACCCATGGATAAAATCTTAAGACGTTGATTAAATGCTTTAATTGCTGGAAAAAATAAACTTACAAATAACATATTTAAAGAGGATAAGAATCCTATGAGGCCTAAAATTTGAAAAACTATATAATAACTTGTTATCATTTCGTCTTTATATATTAGATTTAATATGTCTGCAGCGAATAAAAATATTATGAAAGAAATTATCGCTCCTAATGCTCCCATATAATATTTCATTTTATTAATTACACTAACAATAGTTCCTTTGTCTTTTACAACTATATTAGGGAATAGCGCTTGATACAAAGGCATATATATACTTTTAGTTGCTACAATTAACTTTTCCATACTTGAATAAACTCCTGCTATAGAATCTGAAATAAAAACCCCAACTAGTAAAGTATTTATATTAGTGTAAAAACTCACTGCAAGGTTCGACAAAAACAAACTAAAACTTTCTTTTGCTATACTCATAACCTCATTAAAAATAGGCTTCATAAAGCTAACATATTTTAAACTAAGAATAAACCCCAAACAACCTGATAAAATAAATCCTAAACCATTTAAAATTGGCACATAGTGATAATCTTCAGGATGTTTAATAATTATGAAAACAGAGACAGTGAAAATTACTTTAGCTAAGACATTAATTATTGTAATAATTCTCATTTCTTCAATGCCTCGGAAAAAAAAAGCTGGAAATAATGCTTGGCCAAAGACCATTCCAAAACTAAAGAAATAAATCAGGTATTCTTGAGAGAATTTATCTATAAAAAAAATGAAAAAAGTTAAAATTATAAAGGCTACAATTACTAAAACCATCTTTAAAAAAAAAACATCAAAAAAATATTGGGAAACCTTTTTTTTGTCGGTTTTAATTAAAGCAACTTGCCTTGTAGCACTCATATCAAGACCAAATTCAGTAATAATCGTTAAAAGTATAGCGAATGATTGAGCAACCATCACAATTCCAAATTTATGAATCCCTAATGTTCTAACTAAATAAGGAATTGTAATTAGAGGTAGAATAAAATTTGCCCCTTGTATCATCAATAAATAAAGATAATTTTTAAATACTGTACCCTTAATTTTATCTTTCAAGTTACTAAATGACATCAGTTGATTTTCAGGATTTTATTCGGAATTAATATAAAAATGTAAATAATCGAATTTTAAATTCAATTATTTACTTTTTGTAATCCTCCAAATATTTATTAAGATCAAAAAGTAGAATTATAAATAAAGTCAATAAAAATCCTAAAACTGCCATGATAAAAATTAAATTTTTGGTAATCCCTTTAATTTCTGATCCTTCAGGTTTAAAATTAGAAATGATATTAATAACATCTGATTTGGTAGCAATGTCCTCATAAGTTTGGCTCAAATCATAAATGATTTTTCTGTCAATTTCAAATAAATCATTTTCTTTAGTAATATTACTTTTACTCCCTAAGTCTATATTTGTTCCATTTGAGTTGTTTTTAGCTCCTTCTAAAATTGCTCTCATATAGACACTTCGTAAAGAATCAACCTCTATAAAATTGGCTTTTAAAATGGAGTCTTTAGTATTGAGATTTTCTTTAGTTAAGTTTTTAATTTTCTTAAAGAAGGTGTTTTTTTCAATTGAATTGATAATTGTATTTTCTAATTCACTGAAGATATCACTAACGGTAGCCTGAACTTCAATATTGTGAACTAAATAATCAAAATCAGTAAAACTTGATTCAAAATTATCAAAATCATAACTTTTTACTGTCAGTGTATCCACTTCTAATATAAAATTATCATACGCATTTATGATATCGTTTGAATTCATTAATGGAGTAATTTCAAACTTCCTTAATGCTGCTGCTTTTGAAGTATCAATTTTGAATATAGATGCTAAGTGTTTTGTATTTTGTTGCTTTACTAGATCATTATAATAATTAATATTTTCGTAAAGTAGTTGAGTGCTTTCAAAATTTGGCTTAACAATTAAATTAGAGCTGAACTTAGTTTCTTTATTACTTTCTAAAAAGAATCCTACTATACCTCCAATTAAAACAGCTACACTAAACTTTAAAATATGTAATTTTAAAAAAAGTAATATTAAAATTAATCTGTGAAATATCCCCTTAAAAATATTCCCAATAAAATTAAAAAAATTTTTAAACCCTTTACCGATAACAGTGAATAAAGACCCAAGGTCTACTTCTTCATCATTGTTTTGCTTTTTTGTTGACATATTATTTCTTTAATTAGTTTTTGTATTAAAAATTTGTTCTAGTATTTTTTTTGTGATTGCATATGTTGGAATTACACCAGACATCCCTAATCCTCCCGAAGCTAAAGTTGCTCCAGTTTCTAAGGGGTTATCAGAAGCATAATAGGCATATCGTACTTTTACATTTTCAGATATATTCCCTCGAATCCTAGAGGCTGATTGAATGGCTTTTTGATAGTGAGCCCCTTCCATTTCTAGACCAATAACATTCCATGTAGAATCATGGAAAAATTTTAGTAAATCTTTATTTTGAAGAGAAGTTCCTAGCACTGTAACCATAGCTCCATCGAAAGAAGCTACTCCAAAACCTTCAAGATCTTCCTTAGTCAATTGATTTGTAAATGGATAATTATCTGCAGTACCCTCAAAAATATGAGCAGACGGAATCATAATATCTCCTTTGCCTCCCTCTAATATTCCAGCTTTACCCATAATTGATATAGATTCAACATTTAAATGAGTTGAACTTTTATTTTCTTTATAAGGTTTTAATAATTCATCCATAGTTTCATAGGCTTGCTCACCGAAAGCATAATCCATCACTATAATTACCGGATTTTCACCTTTAATATTTTCTTTTTTAAATTGTGATTTATCAATACCTATTTTTTTTGTGTCTATCACCTGAACATTAATATTAGTTCCAGAGGTATCTTTAATATAAATCAATCCATTTTCAGAGGCATATTCTTTTACTTTTTTCTGAAGAGGCTTACTATCGTTATTACTCAATAACTCGAACAATTCAAAGCCTTGCTTACCCTTTGCTATTGTTGATAACGCACTAGTTGCATAAATAGTATTTAATACACTATGCATATTTGCACTAATGATGTGTATTGGTCTTTCTAAAAGCTGATGGTTTTTTAATTCTTTCTTTATATTATTAGCCCAGATCTCTCCATAGATATGATGCCCTATACCTTCAGCTAAAACAGAACTAAAATTTATGGTTCTTTTTTGTTGATGACAGCTTTCAGTAATAGCAAGTTTCCCTAACCAATATATAATTTGGAAAAAACGGTCTGGATTTTCTGAGGAGTAAAAGGCTTTATAAGTATCTGCAATTTCATCATAAGTTCTACCCAGTACGCTTGCTAAATGAACTTTTGTAACTTCTCTTTCTTCTTCTGAAATTTTTTTGTGATGAAGAACCACCTCTTCTAAATTTTTCCATTCACGAGTAACATCTCCTTTTGTATTTAATAAAACACGGTCTTTTATTTTATGAGATTCAATAAATAAAAAAGTAAGATGTGTTAAAATGTCATAGATTTCTGATCGCCCCCTAGTAATCTCAATATTCATCTGATCTTTATCAATCCTATAACAATTTCTTCTTCTTTTAGGAGGGATAATTACCTTAAAATGTGATTTATTGTATCGCTCATCTGCTGTAAGGTTTATAAATTGACACTCCTCAATTCCCTCCGGCAAACGTTCTATAACATAAATTAACCCATTTAACTCTACACGTTCTTCTGCAATTGACCCATAAATTTCAGGGCGAAGAAGTAAAAGTGATTTTCGTAAAGTCTCACCTGAAACACCCATAGGCTTATAAAAACCTCTACTAAACAAATGTCGCATAGATATGTACAAACGCTCAATTGCGTTTGTTGATTCTTGCGCCCTAGTTCTTTCTTTATGATTGGTTTGTAACATTGTGTTTTAATCTGTAAAGATAGGTAATTCGGCTAGAATTAAGCCCCATTTAGGATATTGGCATATTGGGTTTTATTTTTAAGAATTTTCAATGCCTCAAGAAGTACTTTGTCTTTTTTTAATTTTTTCTGGTAAGTCCCTTTCTTATAATAATATCTTATTAAAATATTATCAATTATATGGTCTTTTATAAAATCTTGATCTTTTAAAAGTTCACCAACTTTTTCTTCAAGCAATTTCTTTTTTATTTCTTGATATTCAGAAGAAATTAAGTCTGGCTTTGAAGATGATTTATAGGCATCTAAAAAGAGTTGTTCTTGAGAAGTTTTAAAAGTAGTGTCAGAAGTTTTAATATAATTTAAAAAACTTTTGAAGTTTGTTGAAGAAAAAGAAAAATTTTCAATTGAACTTATTGTTGGGTTTTTATAATAATACTTCGTGGTGAAATTAAAAATTGCTCTTGATTTTAATAATGTATTAGTAGATTCATTTCTTTTTGAAAAGCCAATCGGAATATCAGGAGTAATTCCTCCTCCATCATAAACTACTCTTCCGTTTTTTGTGCGAAAAGCAGTAACAGTTCCGTCTGAAAATTTCGGAACTATTCCTTTTTTATCTCTACTAGCATAATCTAATTCTTGGATACATCTTCCACTTGGTGTATAATATTTGGAAATGGTAAGTTTAAGCTGCGTACCATATGATAGATTTCTATAGCGCTGTACCAATCCCTTACCAAAAGAGCGTTCTCCCAAAATAACTGCTCTATCATAATCTTGAAGTGCACCCGCTACTATTTCAGAAGCTGAAGCTGAACTTTCGTTAACTAAGATAGTAAGAGGAATTTCTAAATCTAAAGGTGCTTTTGATGCATTGTAAGTAGTACTCCATTTTCTAACTTTAGCTTTAGTTGATGTAATTTTACTTCCTTTTGGCAAGAAAAAATTTGAAATCTTTATTGCCTCTCCAAGAGAACCTCCTGGATTATTTCTTAAATCAAAAATTAACTTATTCATCCCTCTATTCTTTAAATCTAGAAAAGCTTTTTTAACCTCAGATGAAGCTTTTTGATTAAATCTAGTTAAAACTATATACCCAGTTTCTTGGTCAATTAAATCATAAAAGGGCACAGGGTTTATCTCAATTTTTTCTGTAACAATAGTTTTTTCTATGACTTTACCTTGTCTGAGAATTGAGATGTCTAAAGATGTATTTGGTGCACCTTTTAACATTTGTGAAAGCTGATCCTTATCCATATTTTTTAAAGATTGACTTCCTACTTTTATAATAATGTCTCCGGCTTTTAGATCTTTTCTGTCGGCTTCATAGCCTTTGTAAATTTCATTTAAAGTGATTCCGTTTTGATCATAAAAAACTGAGACACCAATGCCTGAATACTCTCCCTCTCTTCTAATTCTTGCTTCTTCAACTTCTTGTTCATCAAAATAATTTGTGTAGGGGTCTAATTCTTTTAAAGTATTTTTAATAGCTTTATTTGTAAATTCAGCAGGATTAATTTCATCTACATAATATAAATTCAATTCCTTAAATAATGTTGTATAAATCTCCAGTTGTTTTGCAACCTCAAAAAAATTTGATTTGAATGAAAAAGAAAGGAAAATAGCACCAAGAATTAGGGTAAATAGTACCTGTTTTTTTATTGAGAATTTATTCATTTTCATTTCTTGTTTGCGTTTCAATAAATAATTTTAAAAGTTCTCGAATTTTTATTTGAATCTCAGAGAATGCAAGTTCTTTATTTCCAAGAAAAGTAATCATAAAAACACAATTATAATTTGATGTTTTAAATGCATTGTTTTTCTCTAATCGATATGCCTCCTTGATCAATCTTTTGATCCTATTTCTGTCTACCGCTTTTTTAAAATTTCTTTTTGGAACTGAAAATGAAGACTGTAAGGATGTTTTTTCTGTAGCAATATAAACTAACCTGAAAGGAAAAATTTTAATAGAAGTCCCCTCCTCAAAAAGTCTTCCAATGAGTTTTTGGCTTTTTAATCTTTCTTTTTTACCTAACGTGTTGTTCATCCTTACAAAATTACATAAAAGGGTTTATAGAAAGGAGCATCAAGGACATTATTTCCAAATAAGAGAAAGTAACTTATTTACACAGTAATTCTTTTCATTGGACGTGTTAAACATGTAGGGCCACCGCCTCCTTTTACACTAATTTCAAGCCCCTTGTAGCTAAAAACCTTACATCCTGCATTCTCAAGTAATTTTTTTGTTATTGGATTTCCATCAACCATTAAACAATCTCTAGGGGCTAATGCTAATACATTACACCCCATAGATTCAAATTCGTTATCTGGAACCTCTATCAATTGAAAACCTCTTTGAAGCAATTCATTTCTAAATTTAATAGGCATTAAAGGAGAATAAACAACAGCTAAATTTTTATCAATTGGACTTAAAATAGACATCAAATGAAAAACATCTTCTTTACCTTTATAATGGGGTAGTTCTACAACAACTACCTCTATCCCTTTAGGACATAATAAAGATTTTAATTGACGAATTCCTTCTTCATTAGTTCTGTAAGTATGACCAACAGCCAAAGTTTTTTGATCTAACCAAGCTACATCACCGCCTTCTAGAGTACCAGGAGACTTAATTTCTCCCAATATATCTATATTACTATTTTGATAAGCCTTTAGTTGAGCTTTAGGTTCATATACTCTTCCTTTCTTCCCCATATTACATATAATCATTCCAAAATCAGTAGCAATTGAAGCATCTCTACAATAGACCGAGTCTATACCAGTTTGCTCATACTCAGGAAAAAAAGATAATTCTATATTTTTATTTGCTAAAAATAATTGAAAGCTCTGATATTCTTTTAAAGATTCCTTGAACCTTGGCTGAGAGAGAAACTGCAATTCTTTCCATTGTTCTGAAAGTCGCTTTTCTGAATGAAATGAACTTTCAACAGATTTTAAATACAAAGTTGCTAATTTCAAATATTCCGAATGATGAGTTTCTTTCATTTTCCTTTAGATTTATTCCATTGCATTAAAACATAAAATGGAATTCCAAACAATAATAATAAAAATCCATAAAAAACAACTTCTGCAGTTGAACCATATATAGCCCATAAAGAATATAAAAACCCTAAAAGACCCAAAATAACTGTTTTTAGGATACTATTCTTATGTGTATTTTTTTGAATTACAATAATAATGTAGGCAGCTGAAACAAACAAGTAAGGAACCAAACAGGCTAATACAGTTAGATTTACCATAAAAGTAAATTGCGTAACCAGACTCTCTGAAAAATTCATAAACATAACTACAGAAGTTAATAGACTTCCAATAATGAGTCCTAAAACAGGAACCTCTTTTTTGTTGTTCTTTTTAAAAACTTTTGGAAATATATCGTCTTTTGCAGCAGCCATAGGGATTTGAGCTAATATTAAAATCCATCCATTTAATGCTCCCATACCAGAAATTGCAGCTCCAATAGCAACAAAGTACCCTGCATATTTACCCCCAATTACTTGTGCTGCCTCAGCAAATGGAGCTGGAGAATTTTGCAAAGTTTCTGTGGGTAAAAGACCAAATAAAACAATGGTTCCTAAAATATAGATACAGGTACTAATAATAGTACCGAGCATGGTAGCTTTGGGAACTATTTTTGATGGATTTTTTATATTTTCAGCAGGGATACTAGCAGATTCTAGACCTAAAAAAGCATATAAGGTTAATGCTGCTACCAATGAAAATGCGGTAAAATCAGTTTCTCCTGTTAAATTAAACTTAGGAAAGTTATCAAAGCTAAAAAAAAAGGCACCAAAAAAAATAACAAATAGTAATGGTAATATTTTTAATATCGTAGTAATAACTTGAATTTTACCTGATGCTCTTACCCCATTAGAGTTAATCCAAGTAAAAAACCAAATCATAAATAATCCAATACTAACCGCTAATAATGAGTTTGTTTTTAAAATTGGGAAAAAGAAACTCAATGCTCCTATAATAGCAATAGCTATTGCCGCATTACTAATCCATGTAGAAATCCAATATCCCCATGCCACCAAGAAACCTATAAAATCACCAAACCCTTCTTTTGAATACGCATAGGGTCCTCCGCTTTTATTAACAATAATCTTACTTAAATTACTAAATATCTTAGCTAAGATTATCGCACCTGAGGCAGTAAAAACCCATCCCAATAGACTAACACTTCCGAAAGTTGATAAAGAAGCAGGAAGTATAAATATCCCTGCACCTATCATATTTCCAACAACCAAAGACGTTGTTGTTATCAAACCAATTTTTTTGTAGCCAGAACTCATTTAATTTATGTAATTTTAAAATCAAACTCTTGAAAGATACAATTAAATTTAACAACTAAAAATGAGGTTTAAAATCAATTCAGATATCACAAAAGCAGAAACGCTTCCAGCTATTTTTTACAAGGATCCTGATATTTTTGAAACAATTAAAGACAAAGTTTTTTTAAAATCTTGGCAATGGATAGGTGATGAAAGTCTAGTTAATAAACCAGAATCAATTCATCCCTTCACCTTATTAGATGGTTTTTTAACTGAACCTCTCTTATTAACCAAAGATAAAGATTACCTTATTAATTGTCTGTCAAATGTTTGTACTCACAGAGGAAATTTACTAGCACTAACATCTAAGTCTACAAGAAAACTAACTTGCTCTTATCATGGTAGACGATTTAACTTACAGGGTAAGTTTGAATTTATGCCTGAATTTACAGATGCTAAAAACTTTCCAAGACCCTGTGACCATCTTCATACATTTCCTGTAAAACAATGGGGGCGTCTTTTATTTGCGGGGCTCAATCCAAGTTTTGATTTTCAAGAAGTGATCAATATCATGAATGAAAGAATTGGTTTTTTACCCATTGATAAATTTAAACTAGAAAAAACACTACAAAAAGACTTTTTAATTGATGCTAACTGGGCACTTTACTGTGATAACTATCTGGAAGGGTTTCATGTTCCATTTGTTCATGAAAGTCTTAACGAAGTATTAGATTATGGCAGTTATGAGACAATTATTTATGACCATTGTAATTTGCAAATTGGCTATTCAGATGAGGCTACAGACATCTTTGAATTTCCTAAAAATCATATAGATTACGGAAAGAAAGTTGCTGCCTATTATTTTTGGGTTTTCCCTAATATGATGTTCAACTTCTATCCTTGGGGGTTATCTATAAATATTGTAAAACCTTTAGAAATTAGTAAAACAAAGGTTTCTTTTATTAGCTATGTCATAGATCCTTCTAAATTAAATAAAGGTGCTGGAAGTAATCTTGAAAAAGTAGAAAAAGAAGATGAAATTGTAGTAGAAAATGTGCAAAAAGGTGTTCGTTCATCATTTTATAAAGCTGGACGATTTTCACCGAAACGAGAAAAGGGAGTTCATCATTTTCATGTATTGCTATCAAAATATTTAAACCAATAAAAAAATATTTAAAACTGTTCTAAATTCACATCTATTCTTTAAATTTGATGTCTGTAAACAAATCAAAAAACATGAAACCAGATTTATTTCAAGCCCCTGATTACTACCAAATAGATGACTTACTAACTGAAGAACACAAGTTAGTAAGAGAAGCTGCAAGAGAGTGGGTAAAAAGAGATGTATCACCTATCATTGAGGAATATGCTCAAAATGCTAAATTTCCAAAGCAAATTATTAAAGGATTGGCAGAAATAGGTGCATTTGGGCCCTATATCCCCGAAGAATATGGAGGTGCAGGGCTAGATCAAATTTCTTATGGTTTGATTATGCAAGAAATAGAAAGAGGTGACTCAGGTGTAAGATCTACAGCGTCTGTACAATCCTCTTTAGTGATGTATCCTATATGGAAATATGGAAATGAAGCACAGCGAAACAAATATTTACCAAAATTAGCTTCTGGTGAATGGATGGGTTGTTTTGGACTCACTGAACCCGACCACGGGTCTAACCCAGGAGGAATGACAACTAATTACAAAGATATGGGAGACCATTATCTTTTAAATGGTGCAAAAATGTGGATTTCTAATGCACCTCTCGCACAAGTTGCTGTTGTATGGGCTAAAAATGAAGAAGGAAGAATACATGGTCTAATTGTTGAACGAGATATGGAAGGGTTTTCTACTCCAGAAACTCACAACAAATGGTCTTTAAGGGCCTCTTCTACCGGAGAGTTAATATTTGACAATGTAAAAGTTCCAAAAGAAAATTTATTACCAAATAAGTCTGGCTTGGGAGCACCTTTAGGTTGTCTAGATTCAGCACGCTATGGAATAGCATGGGGAGCTATAGGAGCTGCTATGGATTGTTATGATACTGCTTTGCGTTATAGTAAAGAACGTTTACAATTTGGAAAGCCAATAGGTCAATTTCAGTTACAACAAAAAAAATTAGCTGAAATGATTACCGAAATTACTAAAGCACAATTATTAACTTGGCGTCTAGGAGTTTTACGTAATGAAGGAAAAGCTACAACTGCACAAATCTCCATGGCAAAGAGAAATAATGTTGATATGGCAATCAATATTGCAAGAGAAGCAAGACAAATATTAGGAGGTATGGGAATTAGTGGTGAATATTCTATCATGCGTCACTCCATGAATTTAGAAAGTGTAATTACTTATGAGGGTACTCATGACATTCATTTATTAATTACAGGATTGGATATTACTGGCTTAAATGCTTTTAAATAGAGGGCTATAACACTTTCACATTATAATTTTGTGGAATTAAGAAGCTTCTTTCAAAAAAATATTCGGGCATCGCTTGCAGTTGATGCCCTTTTTTTTATACTTAAAACAACATTTGTTTTTAGGTTTAATACAATTGGAGGAACAGCTATTGTTACAAACAGATGATATGTTTGTAATTTTTATTATCGGGTTTTCTAAACTGTAAAATACAATCATTTAAAAGTATACTAGCTCACAAAAATAAGTATTTATTTAGAATAAATAAAAATAATATTACCTATTCTTAACATAAAAAACAGTTTTTTGAATTTAGACCATAACAACGCTCAAATATTAGTTTTCAATACAGTAGCTGATATTCCTAATATTGTATGGAAAGAACTTAATTGTTCTCATAATTTGTATTTTTCATCTAACTATTTAGAAGCTTTAGAAAAACACAATTCTCATTTATCCTTTTATTACATCGTGTTAAAAAATGAAAATGCAAAAGCTATTGCCTTTGCTAATGTTCAAATAATTAACTTTCAATTAGAAACAATAGAAAAAGATACCTCAAACTTATTTAGAAAAATTACTTCAATTGGAAAAAAATTAACTATTATTCCTAAAGAAAAACCTTTGAAAATAATTAACTGTGGTAATCCATTTGTAAGTGGCGAGCATGGAGTTTTTATTAAGAAAGGTGAAAATAAGAAACTTATTTTAAGAAAAATATCAAAGGGCATTCTTCATCATACGGAAAACAGTAATCAAGAAAATCCAATTGATATATTTATGATGAAAGATTTTAGGACTGAATCTTTACCCATAACCAAAGAGCTGATAAATTTGGGTTATTATTCTTTTAATATTGAACCAAATATGATTTTAAAAATTAACCCTAAATGGCAAAATTTTGAAGACTACTTGGCCGCACTAAAAACAAAGTTCAGAATAAAGGCTAAAAAAGCCATGAAACTTAGTAATGATTTGGTTACACAAGAAGTTTCTGTTTTAAATGTTAATGACCATCTTCTTAAAATGACTGAATTGTATAAAAAAGTTGTAACAAAAGCAGCATTTAATCTGGGGGAATTTAATTTACAGACCTATAAGAGTCTTAAAACTAAGTTGGGGCATTCATATCTACTTAAATCATATTGGATTGGAGATAAAATGGTTGGATTTATGTCTGGAATGATTAATAAAAAGCATTTGGATGCTCATTTTGTTGGAATAGATTATGAACTCAATAAACAATATGCTATATATCAAAGAATGCTTTATGACTATATCAAGACTGCGATAGATTATAAAATTGAAGTATTGAACTTTGGAAGAACAGCCAGTGAAATTAAAAGTTCTGTAGGAGCAGAACCTCAGGAGTTAACAATATATATTCGCCACAAAAAATCCATTAGAAATAAATTTTTAAAATTATTTTTGCATAAGATTCAGCCTACTGAATTTAACCAAAAGTTTCCATTTAAAAGAGATAAAAAAATTCATGAAAACAATAGATGATTTAGTAGATATCCTAACATTAAAAAAAGAGGATTCTCAAACCTACACAGGAATAAGCAAAACTATTGGTAACTCAAGAGTTTTTGGAGGACAAGTTTTAGCTCAAGCATTACACGCAGCCTATCAAACCATACCTAATGATCGTTTTGTTCATTCTCTACATTCCTACTTTTTACTCCCTGGTGATTTGACCATCCCAATAACTTTTAAAGTTACTGAAATGAGAAATGGTGGGAGTTTCTCTACCAGAAGAGTAACTGCAATCCAAAACAATAGTACTATTTTTATACTTGCAGCCTCTTTTCACAAAAAAGAAGACGGATATGAACATCAAGAACCTATTAAAAAATCAATTAAACAACCTGAAGAACTTTTAAGTTGGAGTGATTTATTGTCTCAATATGGGAAATTTATTCCTACAAAGCTTCGAGATTTTTTGAGTATTGAAAGACCTATAGACTTTAAACCCGTTCAAGTTTTAAATCCTATGGAAAGAAAAGATTTACCGGCAGTTGAAGATATGTGGTTCAAATTAAAAGGAAATGTTTCAAACTTAGAACTATCATTAAAACATCAAATTCTGACCTATATTTCAGATTATAATATTTTGAATGCAGCATTAAAACCAAATGCCAGTAAGGCTAATATTGGCAATACCCAAATGGCTAGTTTAGATCATTCAATGTGGTTTTTCAGAGAGTTTGATTTTAATGACTGGATGTTATTCTCAGTTGTTTCACCAAGTACTTCAGGAGCTAGAGGTTTAGCTACTGGTAATATTTTCTCTAGAGATGGTGTATTAATCGCAACGGTTGCTCAAGAAGGATTGTTAAGACCATTAAAAAAATAAGTAGTATGAATGCATTTACCTATGTATTAAGCGTTAACGGATTGATCTTCTTTATAAGTATTATTTTTTATTATTTCCCCCCAAAAAAAATAAATAGTATTTATGGATATAGAACTCATAGAACCATGCAAAACAATGATGTTTGGAGTTTTGCAAATAAATTATTTGCCGTTATATTACTAAAATATTCAGGCATTAGTTTTATTGCTGCATTGGTATTGACCTTCATTAATGAAGCTTTAATGAATTCTTGGTTTTCAATGGCTTTTATGATTTTTACATTACTAGTTGCTATAATCGGTACAGAAAAAGAGCTAAATAAAAACTTTGATGATGAGGGAAATAGAAAGGTTAAAAAACAGTAATTAAAGAAAAAGAAAAGTTTCTTCCTGGCGCAGAAATACCAGAAGCAAATTCTCTGTAATGTTGATCAAATACATTACTAATTATTCCTTGCAACTTCCAATTTTTGTTAAATGTATAGCTACTATTAAAGCCTAATGTTACCCAACTTGGTGAGCCATAATATTTATCAACATCTTGTATGGCATTTTCATTAACAATAGGAGTTAAATCATGATTATCTATTCCTTCAGTAAAATTAAAGTCTACAATATCTTTTTTACTATTAAATCTAAAACTTGTACCTAACTGAAATTTTTTATTCATAAAATTTACATCAAATTGACCAAATAAAGGTGGGATAGATGATAGAGGTTCTTTAGAATCATAAGTTCTCCCTTTAGTGTAGGTGATAAAACCATTTGTTGTAAAATATTCAGATAATTTACCTTGGTAACTTGCAGTATAACCGTGAATGAATGCGTTACCCCTATTTTGATTCGCAACAATATTACCCATTTCATCATCATATAATAATTGTCCACTAGTAGACGAATTCCCATACATTAAGAAATGATCTCTGATGATATAATGTTCTAATAGAGTATAATATGTATTAAAACCAAATCTAAATTTTCTGTCATTAAAATATTTTTGTATTCCAATTTCTGCATTGTAAGCAAACTCAGGTTTTAAATGTATGTTTGGTACAGTTATATTTCCCGATTTTTCTCTAACTCGTCCTACATCATCTATGTTAGGAGACCTAAATCCTGATGAAATGACAGAATTTAGTTGTATATTTTTATTGGGCTTGTAAACATATCCTAATGTTGCAGTAAAAGCAGAATTATCTAATTTAATATTAGTTTGAGGTAATATAATTGTGGATTGGTCTATCCATGAAGCTTTCAAATTTGTACGGGTAAAACGAACTCCAGTATTTAGTGTTGATTTAGCGTTTAAATCCTCTCTATATCCTAAATATACTGCAGAACTCACATAACTACTACCTCCATCAGGATAGCGAGTCTGTACAGTAAAGTTATCTGAAAATCCAATGATTTCATTTCCTAAAACATCTAAAGTTTTTCCAAACGCAGATGAATTAACATCATTGTGTAAAAATTCAAAACCATAAGTAAAAGCTCTATTCTCATTTTTATTTAACGGAAACATAAAATCTCCATTAAAACTGAAAACATCAACATTTTCTTTTCTGTATGATCTTTCTAAACTTGCTAATTTTCTTTGTATTCTCGATTCTTTTATATTTTGGTATGCTAATGTAAATGTACCTTTATCTAACCATGATTTCCCTGGATTTATATCCAATTGTGGAGAAATTAATAATCGCTCTTGAGGGCCATAATACCATTCTGCAAATTTAAGGGTACCTTCAGATTTTTCATCTAATCGATCAAACCTTGGAATATCTGAAGATGTAGAATACTGCAAATTTAGTTTTAGTTCTGTTTTATCAGTTAATGGGATAAAGAATTTTTGTAGAAGGTCTGTTTGATTGTACCCTGTGTTTCGTTGAAGATTTTCATCTGAATTTACTGTTGCTGAACTGGAATAAAAGTCATTTGAATTTTCTGAATACAAAAAAACTTTTCCCCAGTCATTGAAGCCATGAGAACGATTTTTCCCCATTTTTAAATCTCCAAAGTCGCTGTATGAGATACTTGTAAAAGACGCCCATTTTTTAGTGCCTAATTCTACTGAAGCATTCGTTGTAATTTCATTATTAACGGAAGAATATCGATTAAAAAAATTGGAAGTAACTTTTGTGTTTTCTGATAGTTTTGGAGTTTTGGTGTAATAATGGATGACACCCCCTAAAGCATCAGATCCATAAATTACCGATGATGGTCCAAAAACAATTTCTGTTTTGTCTAACTGATTTGGAGCAACGGTAATGGCATTTTGTAAATGTCCTTTTCTATAAATAGCGTTATTCATTCTTACTCCATCTACAACTAACATCACCCTGTTAGACTCCATACCTCTAATTACTGGGCTTCCACCTCCCATCTGAGATTTTTGAATTTTAACTCCAGGAATAGCAGCTAATAAATCAGCTGATGTTTGTGGTGATAATTTTTCAATTTCTTTAGATGTTAATACTGCTACTCTTTCTGCGACTCTATTTATTTTTGCATCTCTTTTAAATACAGATAAAACAACTTCATCTAATTGTTCAGATTGCTTTGCTAAGTAAAGTGTAAAGTTTTGATTTTTTAAAAGATTTTTTGGAATGCTTTTTAAAGCGTATGAAATGTGAGAAAATATTAAGATGTCTTTTTCCTTAACAATAGAAATATCTACAATTCCTTTTGAATTTGTAGAAGAATTAAAATACGTATTTTCTGTAAAAACATTAACATTGAATATGGGCTTCCCAGTTTCATTGTCTAGTACTTTTAACTCCTGAGCAAAAGATGAAAATGTAATTAAAAAAAGTATTAAATATCCTATGGTTCTCATTTACTAAATACTGTTTCTAGAACTGCTAAAGATTTAGGGACTCTAAATCCGCCCAAATGTAATTCAAAATAACGAATTAATATTTGTAACAATCTTTGTCTTTCAGTTTTTGAATAATTTATATACTCTACATTATCAAAATGTATGCCTAAAAGCTTTTTGAACTGATTAATTTCATTTCCTTTTATAACTTCCTTAATTTGAAGGTGATCTGTAAAAAAACCTTCACTCAAATGAAAGCCATTTTTATCAGATTGAGAAACATCAGGATAAAAGCCTAAAAATTTAGTAAGATTTAATAAAAAAAGTAAGTGAAAATTAGATATTTGATCATGAGAATCTAACCAAATGAGTGAATGTTCAAGATATTCATATAATAAAGTATTATTTTCCTCCTCTTGAATTGCACTAGTTAAAATCTCAGATAGAAATAACACTATCGATTGTTTAACAATAGAGGTATAAATAGTCTCATATACATGAATTACTTGAGCTTCTTTTAAGAGTTGTAAATTTCTTTTTTCTTGATGGCTAAAAATAACTGAAAGCTGATTCAATGGTTGAAAGTAAGCAGTTCTTAACTTTCCTTTTTTAGACTTTAAAATTCCTTTTAACAAGAAAGAAACTAAACCAACTTTTTCCGTATAAAGCTTTACTATTAAACTAGTATCACTATATTTAATTGTACTAATAACAATCGCTTTAGTAGATATTATAGCCATTAATTGATGATTGCTATTTTTGTAGTTGATGTTTCAGATGCGTCCTCATTTGCTAATAGAACTATATAGATTCCTGAAGCTACGTATTTTCCAGCCAAATTCTTTTTATCCCATATCACTTTTCCTCCTTGCAATTGTTCACCTTCTACAACATTAGTTTCATATACTAAATTTCCAGTAACATCTAAAATTTTTACGTTGGTACCTTTTGGTAAATTTGTGCCATTTCTGCCATCAATGGTTACAATATTATGAAACTTTCTAACTGGATTTGGATATGCATAAACTTCTCCTAATGTCTCTCCAAAAGGAGCTACATTACTATTATAAGCAACAATCCCCTTATCCGTTGCAAAAAACACTTTCCCAGATTCTTTATCTACTGAAATTTTTGTAATCCTATCTGATGGTAATGGTGAATTTCCTTTGCTAAAATTTGCTATAGTTGTCTGGCCATTTGGATTGGTATAAATAACACCTCCGTCAGATGTACCAAACCATTTGTTATTTGCACCATCCACTGCTATAGCTGAAACAAATTGATCTCCAAGTAATTTTTTGGCAATTCCATCCTCCTCAAAAATTATAGGCTGTGCATCAACAATGTCAGCATCAAAAACACCTGATGCATTGTTAAAAACAACCAATCCAGAAATAGTTCCAATCCAAATTCTGTTGTCTGAATCTGATGCCAGACTAATAACTCTTGAATTTGGTAAGCTTCCTTCAGTTGGTACAGAAGTTAAAGCTCTAATCCTTTCACCGTTTTGATTAAATACTATAACACCGTCACTTCTTGAACCCATCCAAATAGAATTATTTCTGTCTGTTATTATTTCCGTGACGGCACCAGCGGAAAAATTTGATTTCACTGAGCTAAGATCATATTCAGTCCACGAACCATTTGAAAACTTTTTCAACTCATTAAATGAACCAATATTGGTCATCAATAAGTTTCCTTGATTATCAAATACAGAACCAGAAATTCTTAGACTAACACTATTATTTAATGGAATCGATTCGTAAATATTCTCTAAAGGACTATTCAAATTATTATAAAAATTAGTGATTTCGTCATTTTCAACAACAAACAAACCGCCTGTTTTATACGTGTTAATTTGATTAGTGCTTCCAAAGCTACTTATAAATGCTTTATTCTCATTATTTGGGTCTAACGTAACATCCACAAATCCTGGGAAAGAATTATCAAGATCATTTTCTTCTGTAAACCAATTCTCTCCGTTGAAATGACTATACCCTAAATTGGGTAGAACGGGTGCCATAGTTGGTGTATAACCCCCATAAACCACCCATAATTGGTTATTTTTTGCTGTTACAGAAAAAACATCATTTGATACTGGACCCTCTGGATGAATTTCTGAGAAAATAAGATCATTTAAAGAGGGAGAGGATAAAACCCCAAATTGATTTGTGGCAAGAAATAATTGATTATTCTCTGTATATGCATTATTTAACGTATAATCAAAATCATCATCTGCAGTATTTTGAAAAACTAGATTTAACTGGGTATTATAAACCGCTACTGAACTATTAAAAGCTACCGAAAGATTGGTTGAAGAACTCTTTAATCCTATGACATTTGAAGATAAATTTGTTATCAATTCTAATTCATTTAATTCATTTAATTCATATAACTGAGTGTTTAATATTGTGAAGAGTTTCTCATTAAAAACTGTAATATTTTTAAAATTATTATTTGCAGAGGTAATTAAACTCCAATTATTGAAATCAATTAAATTTGGATTATTTAAATCTGCATGAAAAATACCATTTTGTGTAGCTGCATAAATTCGGTTGTTAAAAACTGTGATTTCCAGAATATTAACATCCGATGAGTTATTTCCAATAAAAAAGGTGTCTCCAAATTCTAATTCTAAAATATCATATTCAACAATTGCAAACGAGGTAGATAAATAAAGTTTCCCTTGATATTCAAAAATATTATTAATGCTTTTTGCTCCAGTTTGATTGAAACTTACGATATCAGAGGAAATTGTGATACTCCCATCAGAATCAATAACTTCAATCAATCCATTTTCATAACCAATAACTAATCTATTGGTTTCAATACTATAATGAATTGCTGAGGTAGTTTCACCAGACAATCCCTGAACTGAAGATAATTTTTCTGTTTCTTGAGTTAAAAAATCATAAGTAAACGTAGCATTATCTGTTAATGCATATAGCACGTTATCTACTTTGATGAAATCTTTGACGTTATTGTATGAAAAAAAATCTTCCCAAACATCGCTGTAATCTACTTGGGCTACTAAAGAAAATGTTGAAAAACTAAATAAAATGAAAAGTCTTTTAAGCATGTAAATAAATTGATATCAAATATATTTATTTCTTGTAACAATAACGATAAATCCATTACATTAGTACAAAGAATAATAAAAATGAATATAGAAATTGAAAGGAAATTTTTAGTAAAAAATAACGATTTCAAAAAAGTATGTTATGATAAAAAACAGATTACTCAAGGATATTTAAACTCCAATCAAAAAAGAGTTGTGCGGATAAGAATAATTGATAATTTGGCTTTCTTAACTATTAAAGGTATTTCAGATGAAAGTGGAACAACTCGTTTTGAATGGGAAAAAGAAATTCATCTTGAAGATGCTAAAGAGTTAATGGTTCTTTGCGAAAAAGAAATTATTGAAAAAAATAGATATTATCACAAATTTGAAAATCATATCATCGAAATTGATGAGTTTTTTGGGAAAAATAAAGGTTTAATTTTAGCAGAAATAGAACTTAAAGATAAAAATGAAGTGTTTTTAAAACCTGATTATCTTGGAATTGAAGTTACAAATAATATAAACTATTATAATTCAGCTCTTAGTCTTAACCCATTTAAAAATTGGCAAAAAAAAACCTCGAACTAAAAGTTCGAGGAATTTAATAAATCTACCCCCTAAAATAAGATTTATTTAATCTTACATAACTAATGTTATATTAAGATAAAGCAAATATAAATAAATTATTATTAATAAATAACTTAAATAAGAAAATTTTATTTGAATATAATATTATCTAATAGTCTAAATATACTGATAGATACAAACAAAATGACATGCACTTCCAATCAAGACAAAAACATGGAAAATGGCATGATTATATTGAATTTTTTTTGATGAATATAATAAAGCTCCTACTGTATAAAATACTCCTCCTGCAAACAACAATTGTAACCCTTCTATTGTAAAAGCATTTATCAAAGGGTTAATAACTAGAATAATTTGCCACACCATTAAAATATACATTGCTGTAGAAAGCTTATCATAACGCCCAGTATAAAAAAGCTTTAATACAATTCCAATAAATGCGAAAGCCCAAGTGCACCAAAAAATGAGCCAGCCTAATGCTCCATCCAACACTATAATTGTAAATGGAGAATATGTTCCTGCTATTAAAATATAGATGGCAGCATGATCAAGGATATTTAACTTCCTCCTTATTTTTGGCTCTTTTGACGCATGATAAAATGTTGATGCGGTATACAATACAATTAAACTTACCCCAAAAATAATGATACTTAAAGGTTTCCAAAATCCGTTATAATGAAATGATTTAATTACTAAAAAAGGGAATCCAATGATGCTCAATAATAAGCCAAAAGCATGAGTTAATACATTTAATTTTTCCTCATTTTCAGAATATTTAGGGTTTATTATCTCTTTCATTTAGTTCTATTTGTATCTTTCATGTATAACGAGTCAGATGATAATTCGTTATATATGATTTGAAATATTTTTTCTTTCAATTTTTCTGCATCTTCAAACTTAAGTCCTTTTGTATCTATAAATTGGTGTTGACGGATTCTAAAAGTTCCCGTACCTCCTTTTAAAAAATCCCAAGAAAATAATCGTTTGCAGTCATAATAGGTCTGGGGCACTATTGGAATTTGGTGTTGTATGGCTAAACTAAATGCTCCATTTTTAAATGGTGCTAAAATTACATCTTCAGTTGGAACTAATCCCTCTGGGAAAATTCCAATACTAGTTCCACCTTGTAGTCTCTTTTTGGCCATAGCAAAAACTCTTTTTCTGCTTTCTGGACTACTTCTATCTACCATGATCACTGCTCGCTTATAAAAAAAGCCGAAAATAGGAATTTTTACTAATTCCTTTTTCCCTACAAACACAATCGGATTTTTACTTAAAACTATTAACACAAAAGGGTCCATTAACGAGGCATGATTAGGACAAAACATATAGCTTTTATCTCTATCTAAAACCTCATCTAATTGCTTATCTATTCTAAAACCCATCCCATACACAAGTACATGAGCCCAACCTCGAATTAATTTCCAAAAAATTGGATAATAACTCTCTTTTATAGTTAAAACGAATAAAAAGGGAGACATTAATAAAATAGTAATCAGTATTAAAACATAAAACCAAAGCCTCCAAACCAATAGAAAAGGTATTTTTAAAAAATTCATAGTAACGAATGTAGTAATATTCTTTTGTTTGTTTGAGTTTATATTGAAAACTGTATTTTTGTTTTAATAAATATAGAAACGATGTCTAGAATATTAACAGGTGTTCAAAGTACAGGAACACCTCATTTAGGAAACCTTTTAGGAGCCATTTTTCCTGCTTTAGAAATGTCTAATAAGGCAGAAAATGATGCATTTTTATTTATTGCAGACATGCATTCTCTTACTCAAATTAAAGATGGAGACACTTTAAGAGAAAATACCTACAGTACAGCTGCAACTTGGTTAGCTTGTGGTCTTAATATTAATAAAACTGTTTTTTATAGACAAAGTGATGTCCCAGAAGTAACAGAGCTCACGTGGTATTTAAGTTGTTTTTTTCCTTACCAAAGATTAACCCTAGCGCACAGTTTTAAAGATAAAGCAGATCGATTGGCTGATGTAAATTCAGGACTCTTTACTTATCCTATGTTAATGGCAGCAGATATTCTATTATATGATGCAGAAATTGTTCCCGTAGGAAAAGATCAACTTCAACATTTAGAAATGTCTAGAGATGTAGCCAACCGATTTAATAATATCGTGGGTGAAACTTTAGTTCCTCCTAAAGCAAAAATCCAGGAGGAAACTAAACTAGTTCCTGGAACTGATGGCCAAAAAATGAGTAAATCTAGAGATAACATCATAAATATTTTCTTACCTGACAAAAAATTAAGAAAACAAATCATGTCTATAAAGACAGATAGCAAAGCTCTTGAAGATCCAAAAAATCCAGATACAGATACAATTTTTGCTTTATATAAACTATTAGCTTCTAAAAGTGAAATTGCCGAAATGAGAATTAAGTATGAAGGAGGAAACTATGGTTATGGGCATGCAAAACAAGAGCTATACGAGCTTATTATAGACAAATATGCCATTGTTAGAGAACGCTATTTTTATTTTATGGAAAATAAAAATGAAATTGATAAAGCCCTGGAAATCGGAGCTGCCAAAGCAAGAAAAGTTGCAGGAGATGTTCTAAAGAGAGTTCGAAAAAAAATAGGCTATTAAATATTAATTTATTACCAGTGACTTAGCAATTGCTTCTAATTCAAAAAGAAATTCTCTTTTGTTTACAGAAGGAGCGTAAGTGAATCCCTCAACTACTAAGAGTCTCTCATTTTTTTCATCAATTATAGCGTAGTTTAAAAAAGGACCCGCCATAAAATCATTTTTAACCTCCCACTTTCCTCTAGTCTCAAAAGCATGGTTCTCCAAAAACTTGGTTTTTACAGTACGTGGAGTATAAGCAGCTTCGGTAATCATGTACATTCCCTCTTTAGATCCTGGAATATATTTCTCCCCAATTTTATCTCTCATAGGAATTATATTTTCTTGAGAAATTGTTTTGTCATTTAATGGTAAAGAATACACTATAATATTATTATTACCTGCACCTCTAGCTATTCCGCTTTTTAAATGCTGTCTCAACCAAAGAAATTCTCCTGTATCATCCACAGTTTTAAATTCTTTTGGAATTGTTAATGATATATTTAAATTTTTAAGTGTTTTGTACATAGAATCATTCACTCTTTTATTGTAAAAAACACGCTGCAACACCTTAATGTCAGAATTTTTAAAAGTTTGCATCAACGCTTTCATATTTTTTGTCAGTACTTTCTCAAGCCCTTCTTTATCTTTTGAGGAAACATAAACAATGGTCTGAGGTCTAGCATATTTGTTATAGTTAGTCGTAAAACTTTCTTTATCACTCAACTCAACTATAAGAATATTTCGATTACTTCGCATCATTGAAGTAAAACCATTTGGAGCTACATGGCCAATTGATAGTGTTTTTTCAGGTTGAGGTAAGCCTATCATTAATTCACCAAAAGAACTTCTAATTTGATCACCAATAGAACCAGTCCATAATGATCCTTTTGCGACTACTGTTACTTTATTATATGCTCCAACAGATCTTGGCAATACAACTTTATTATCCATACATGAGGTTAATAAAACAGTAATAGATAGAACAGTGATTAATTTTTTCATGTAATTAACTTTTAAAAATTTTAAGTTTTTTCCCAGGCTGAATAGTTTTACCACTCCAAATATTGTTCCATTCTTTAATTTGATTCACAGTAACTTTTTTAAATTTTTTAGCGATCGTCCAGAGGGAATCTCCTTTCTTAACAATATAAATTGTTGGCTTCCCTTTAGAAGCATTACTTGTTACTGTTGTTTTCGATGTTTTAGGAACACGAAGTCTTTTTGGATAAATACTCAAACGCTGACCAATTCTTAAGTTATTATTTTTAAGACCGTTCCATCTTTTTATATCACTAACTCTAACTCCATACTTATAAGCAATTTTACCTAAATAATCACCGTTTATCACCCTGTAGCGAATTCTTTTATCCATCTCAAAATATTGAGGCAAGGGTTGTTCTCTCTTGGCTAAATCTGTATCAACTAAAACATAAAGAGCTTCTTCATTTTTTAAAAAATTACTCACTTGTTGTCTTGGTATTCTTAGGGTATAATTTCTACCTTTTACAAATGGTATGATGTCTAATTTATATTCTGGATTTAATAACTGTAGCATGGCAGTGGGGATTCCCGTTTGTTCGGTAATCTGATCAAAGCTTACTGTTTTTTTCACTAGAATAGTGTCTGTTTCAAAAAAATGAATTTTTGGAGTACTCCCAGTTAATTTGTGTTCTTGAGCATAAGTAAATAAATACATGGTTGCATAAAAAGCAGGAACATAACCAGCTGTTTCTCTTGGCAAAAATGGTCTAATATTCCAATAATTTTTATACCCTCCAGATCTTCGAATAGCCTTACTTACATTCCCTGGGCCAGAGTTATAAGCAGCTAAAGCCAAATCCCAGTCACCAAATATTTTATATAAATCATTTAAGTAATTACATGCAGCAATTGTTGCCTTGATTGGATCCTGTCTTTCATCTACATAAGAGCTAACCTTTAACTTGTATTGTTTCCCTGTTGGATACATAAATTGCCATAGACCAGTAGCACCAACCCTAGACTTTGCTTTTGGCTTCAGAGCAGATTCCACTAAGGCTAAATACTTCATTTCTAAAGGAATATCATATTGGTCTAAATACTTTTCAATCATTGGGAAATAGTATGCTGCCCTAGCCATAAAGTTTGGATAATATTTTCTTCTGTTTTTTAGGTAAGATTTAATAATTTTTTCTAGTGCAGGATTATAGGCCAAATGAAAAGGAGTAGTTTCATTAATTAAAACGAGCCTCTCTTTCAATAAGGCTATATCTAAAGGTATCTCTGAAACATCTGTAGTATCTGTGTTAGAAATATAGTACTCCTTAATTTCGTCCATAAAGACAGACTGAAGCTGATTCTCTAGAATTAAACTGTCTATACGAGCGATATCTTTAGCTGTATATAAGCTCTCTTCTGACAATTGGTTCACAGAATCATTATCAATGGAAATACTATCTATTTTAACTTGTGAAATAGCAAATGTTGAAAGTAAAAAGAGAAATAAAAAATACTGTTTTTTCATCTATTAAAATTGTAATTCTACACCTATTGGACAATGATCTGAATGTTTTGCATTAGGTAAAATAAATGCTCTAGAGATGCTGTCTTTTAATGGAAGTGAAACCATATTATAATCTATTCTCCAACCTTTATTGTTCGCTCTAGAGTTAGCTCTATAACTCCACCAACTATAGTTATGAGGCTCTTTATTTAAATGACGAAAACTGTCTATAAATCCATTATTTATAAAGTTTCCTATCCATGCTCTTTCTTCAGGTAAAAATCCTGAAACCCCCTTCATTTTTGGATTGTGTATGTCTATAGCCTCATGACAAATATTATAATCTCCACAAATTACTAAATTGGGAATTGACTTCTTTAAGTCATTAACATACTCCTGAATTTCATCCATATAATTGAACTTGAAATCTAATCTTAAATCATTAGTGCCTGATGGTAAATACATACTCATCACTGAAACCTCATCAAAATCTACTCGAAGATTTCTCCCTTCAAAATCCATGGTTTCTATACCAGTACCATACTCAATATGGTTTGGCTCTTTTTTACAAAAAATAGCTACTCCAGAATATCCTTTTTTTTGTGCAGAAA
>Ga0228646_1000074_pt1 | contig 28009 bp, 25 predicted proteins | sample 58DmetaG_FD_190064 | JGI IMG/M metagenome (GOLD analysis project Ga0228646, IMG submission 190064) | Seawater microbial communities from Monterey Bay, California, United States - 58D | ecosystem: Environmental > Aquatic > Marine > Coastal | place: USA: California | collected 2016-11-04
TGTTCAATTAGAGGCGTTCGCAGGAATTGGAAGTGATGGAGACAAACGAAGTGGTATGCACGGGTTCACACATGTCTAAATAATAAATCTCACATAATAATAAATGGCGTACCAACTCCAGCCCGGATTATCCCTCGTCGAAAATCCCGCTCTTCTGAAGAGCAGCGCAACCGATGATGTTTTTGTTTACCCCCAACCCAGTTCTATCAGCATGGGTGCCCGTCCCAATACCATGTTATATGGTACGGCTCCCGCCAAATTTGGCAAGGGTGCCCCTGCCCAATATGTGGAAACGAGTGATCGTTTGAGACCGCAAAGTACATCTACACACAACAAACAACCGATCAAGACATGGGAGCGAGGTATCTTCCCGGTTCAAGACAAGGGTGTCGTTTTGCCGCCCCAATCCGTGGCATACAAAGGCCCGGCGAGTACTCGTGCCGATGTCCAGAACGGCCTGTTTGACAAGCGATATAATTAAAAATGTTTTGATAATATAAGAATGGCTGATCCTATTTCCATTTTGGCGGTTGCCGGTCTCGTATATGCCGGACGTGCCCTGAGCACAGAATCGAATCCAGCAGAATCGGTCCCAAAGGAAGAAATTATTGAAGCTCCCTCTGAACAAACTCTTTCCGATAAAGTTCCTAAATTTAATCAAACCCAATTTGCCCCTAGAACGGAAATACCCCAGAAGAAGGAGATGGCTACCTTTGCTGATGTGGCTCCCATGCCCAGAAGCGGAGGTCAGGAAATCCTCGACATGCGAGATCGTATGTATGATCAGGGTAAAATGAATAATCTGGCCCCCATCGAAAAACAACTCGTTGGTCCGGGCTTAGGTAACCCGGATGCTCCGGCGACGGGTGGATTTCAACAACTTTTCCGTGTTAATCCTACATTAGTTGGCGCCCACAAGCTTACGCAATTACCGGGCCGTGTCACGGGTCCAGGACATGACGTGGGCGGTGGTCTTAGAACGGCCACCCCGACGGTTGGTCATAATATGCCAGAAAAGACGGCGTTCCTTCCGGATCGTCTTCCGAATGCTGGTGGTTATGCCCAAGGCATGTCCGGTGCCCGGACTCGCCCGTCTCATCAACGCACGATGCGAACTACCAATCGTTCGGAGACTGGTTTGCGAACAGACGGTTTAGGTTATGCCCCGGCTAAACGCGTAGTCAGTGGCTTAACGAATGCCCAAGATATCACCCGACTCAAGAACGATGAACACACTCAACAATTCTATTATAACAACCAACCGGCTCCGAGTATTAGTAACTTCTATAACGGACACAACGTTGCCCCGGCTACCAATCTCGCACTGGAAAACAAGAGGGGTCACGGTTATTCCGCCGAGCAGCTTCAAAGGTACGGTTTCCGTGCGGATGACCGTCGCGGTAACCCCAACCGTCGTGGTAATGCCGGACGGATGAACGTCCGCGAGGCTCCATTAAAGACGACAGGCTTGGTTACCAGTGTTCGCTCCGATACGAGTCGCATCGATGGTCGCGATGGTGTGATGAGTGGTGGCTGGACGCAACAATACAACCAGGTGCCGTATCATAACTTCAATCCTAACAAAGACGCTCCTAACCCGTATGCGACGTCTGGTTCTGCGGGCTTAGATGTGGCCAAGGAACAACTCAAGAATAACCCGATCGCTCAAAAACTGTACAAATAAGTATTTTATATCCCAGAACAAGAGTTAAACACTCATTAAAATTATATCACCTAATTTTAATGAAGGTCCATACCTTAGATATCGATAGTAGTGAAAGGGATCCCATACTGTACCCAGACCCGTCAAGTTACGTTATTTCATTGAAAAACCCTATTTATGACGTCTCTAAGATATCTCTAATATCGGCTAAAATACCTAATAGTCAATTGCTTGTTCATTCCCGAAATAAAACGTTTTCCGTGAGTGGTAATACAGTGACATTAGACGAAACAAATTATGCGAGTGTCGGTGATCTTGTCACAGATCTTACCGCAAAACTGGATGACACCGTTGCCCCAGCTATACAGACTATCGCATACGATACCGATACGAATACAATTACGTTTTCTAACGTAAATGCTGGTTCCGCCGCTGTCAAAAGTTTTACGTTTGAATTCAATTCCGGAACAAATGGTTACACGAGTAATACGGAACCGAATACCACGCCACACCAATTACTTGGATTCGCCGGTCGCGACTACACGTCGAGTGGAACTCCCAACTCGATTAAAAGTGGTTCAATAAACCTGAATGGACCAACGTCATTAATTGTGAGATTAAGTACGGGTTCAGATGACTTTACACGTACTGTATATACAACAACTCCATTTTACACGGGAAGAGTGATTCTATCGGGTGATACACTCGTTCATAAAGGAATCGATGATCCTCTTACACATTCGTTCGTGGGCGGTTCTCAAAAGACTATCCGTGATATAAAGGTTGAATTCTTCTATATGAGTCACGGAAGACTCATTCCGTATGATTTCAGAAATCAAGATCATGTAATGAAATTTGAAGTCACGTGTTCTACCGATAAATTTGAAAACCTTTCTAAACAACAGACGCCCCTATCGCGATTTGAATTACCGCCACCAATAAGCATTCCAGAAATGGAGAATCCTTATAGATGGAAAGAATATCTTTCTATCGTTGGTATTGTTTTATTAGGATTGGTTGTTATATTAATAACTACTAAACCGAGATCACAAATAGCTGTGAAGCTTCCTCCTGTTGCCCCGAAGCTTACTGGGTGACCGCATACACCGGTTGGAGCGGCTTACGCACACGGCTGGAGAGGCGAGACATCACCAAATAGACCGTCACGGACAACAAAGTGGTGAAAAGCGCAGTGAGAGCGAAGTGCTGACCACCGTTACGCTTGACAGTGACGATTTGCTGAATGGCCCAACGGACGAGGTCCATCCACGAGAGAGCGGCGGCGAAGGTAAAACCCGCGACGACGGCGTTCAAGCTTTGGGATTCCAATTCTTGGGTAACGAGACCAACGGTATCGGCAATGGCAGACATTATGTTTAAAGTATAGTGAGAAATTATTCTGGAAGTAGCTCTTCTTCTGTTACAAATTTTTTATACTTATCCTGATTGTATCCTTTCGTCCTGGATTTCTTTACTTTCTTCTTTATTTCAAAAAGTTGTATTGTTTCTGTTTCGCTTCCGGCAACACTACTACTATCTGTACTAGTATCACTTTCATCGTCACTCGACTCTTCGGATGAACTGGATCCACCCTCAATCTCTTTTAGTTTAGTCGAAGTAGTCCATCCTTCGATCGACGACGTGTTCATTATTATCTATGGCGTTTTTTATCATCTCCTCCACCGGCGTTTTGGGTTCCCAGTCTCCCCATCTCTCATACGATTCATTTACGTCGGTGAATTTTTTATCTTCGCCAGAGTATGGCGTAAATTCCAATTCATTCTCATCTACGACTTCGAGGGTATTTTCTGGATCTTCTGAGTCAGACTCTTCTTCCGAGTCTTCTTCGTAAATTTCTGGGAAATGAGAACCAATCTTTTGACCAATCGTGTTCATGGCGCAATATTTGATTGCGTATTCGAAATCCTTGGATAAAATGGCATCACGGCCACACGCTTTTGCGTAGTCTGCGGCCAGGAGCACTGACTGCTCCAAAACGGGCGTAATAATTTCAATAGCGGCTTGTTCCATTAATATGCGTCCTCAAAAATAGTTTGGGCAATTCCATCCACTATCCTGAGAATATTGTAACTTAGGGCATACACGTGTAGTTTCCTGTCTGAGTTACACGCATTGGTCGTAACTACCAGTCTCTGATTTCTAATGAGACTGAAATTTCGTTGTCCTGTCGGATATGGCTTTTCCGGTTCGAGACTGAAACTGTACGAGTAGAATCTTCGTATTAATGGTGTTTTTGAGTGATGAATAGAGGATTGTACAGCTTTTAAAAACATATAACTACCCGCTTTTCCTTGTATAGTATGTTCGTCATCGAGAATAAGTTCTAGTTTGTCTAGGTTCTCGTAATATAGCAATCTATCATTCACGGATAGATATATATTATCATAGTCAAACGGTGGGACGAAATTATCGACTGTTTTGGGATTTTCGCGCTGAAAGACGAAAAACAATTCTTTTACGGGATTAATAAGCCCCAAATCAAATTCATTCGTCTGAGAACCACGATATGGTATATCAAACGTTTTTCGTTGGATTTGTGTGATGACCATGTCCCTGTTGGCATTTTGGATTCTTATTCGTTCCCCTGGATCTAAAAATACCATCTCCGCAGTAATAGAAAACTTCTTTATGAGGTTTTGGGTAAAAGTTCTATCGAAAAAGTCGAATATACGAGCATGCCCTGCGCTTGTACCCGTACCATCATTTGATTTGGCACCAACAATTAATCGGTTTCCATCCTTGGTCAGGGAGACTGACCAACCAAATTCATCTGCCGTCGCTTCGGCGTCTAAATCTATGCCCCGTTGAAGCCACTGACCCGACGACGCACTCGCCTGCGCACTGGACCAATCCGTAGATCCATTCCATTCATACACACGCACATGACCTCTCGCATCGCCTAATGGGTTCATATTAGCGCCTATCGCTAATCGTTTTCCGTCTCCGGATATACTCACAGATATACCAGACTGATCGAATCCGGATTCACCGTCTATATCCGTACCCATCTGATACCAATTATCGGCTCCATCCCATATAAATACACGAACATGACCGGCGTCTGTCTGTGTGCCGTCATTTTTGGGACCACCAACCGCTAAAACGTGACCATCATACGAGAGACTCGACGAAAAGCCAAATTCATCACCCGAGTTCTCGCTCGCGGCTATGTAATTTGAACCGGCATCGGTCGTTACCCACGTTGAACCGGATGTATTTTTTATCGCCTTGACATAGCTTGTTCCGTCCGGGTTGTTTGCGCCCGCGACGATTATCTTTCCGTCTCCACTGACCGTAACACTATAACCCAATGCGTCACCTAGGGCATTACCAACTTCGCTACCTTCGGGTTGTATTCCGACGGTATTGGTGTTATCTCTCGCAACTCTGTATGCGTAGTATTTACCCTGTGAGTTATTTAATCCACGAGCTCCTATTCCAATTACAGTGCCATCGTGGGATATAGACACAACACTCCCAAAGTTTGTATTTGCGACAGTGTCCGATGTCGGGGGGTCTAACGTAGTATTAAGATCCCAAGCATTTGTTCCCGAATTATAATCATACACTCTCACGCGACCCGTATTCGTAATACTCGGTGTGTAATCGTGGTTGGGGGCACCCACAACGACCCTATTACCATCGGCCGATATAGCCGCCGCTTGTCCAAAAAAGTCATTCGCGGCTGATCCATCTATGTCCGGTCCCCTTTGTGAGGTCGCCCCTGCCATTGAAAATACCCTCACGTGACCCGCATTTATTCTAGCATTGTCCGGATCATTATCCGGGGCACCAACTACCGCATATTTACCATCCGGCGTGATGGCAACGACAAAACCGGATCCGTCCCCAGTTGCTTCACCATCTATATCGTTTCCATTTTGTAAGTATGTACCCACACCATAGCCATATCCCTTGCCGGCATTTGATGCCCATGAAGATACGCCACCCACCGTCACTTTTTGGTTATTGACAATACACTCTTCCGCTGACCTTAATTTTATTTCAATTTCCACCTCTTGGCGGTCAATGGCACACAGAGGTATGGCCAATTCCGGATTTCTATAGAAGTAAAACGGAATATCAATGAAATATTTTTGACTGCTGCTCGCAACACCTAAATGACTTAATATGGTTGGATTGTTCGCACGGAGAGAAGATGTACGGTTAGGAAATTTACCTATGAGTTGTTTTAATCCGGTTTGGTTTGTTTGTGTATAATTTTGTTCGGAATATATCTGAAGATAGTCGGATGGTATTCTCTGAATGGTAGTTCCACCGATGATAATATCCACATATTCGATCATGGCATGTCCTATAGACTCAACCCATCCCATACCGGTTGCCATTGCGTTTGAAATTGGATTCAATTCAACATCCAAGCTTATCGTTTTTATAAGATCACCTTGATCGGGTGAAATTCTGTATCTGACTAAAGATCCAAAGTCTGTTACACCGACATCCATCTTTATAAAACTTTTCGAATAATTAGAATGTTTTACAAAATGTTCCCGGAAGTAACTGTAGTGTGGATCTATAGTAAAAAACTTGTCCTGTGGTCCAGTTGTTTCAAGTTGAACTCTACCGGCCATCACTATTACTATAGAGAGCTAAAATTTTAAACCCGCTAAACCTCCATCTATGCGTAAAATATTATAATTCACCGCATATACCTGAACCCATCGCCTGGCACCAGTTCCCCCTTCACGCGCGAGCGTGACTGTTAATAATTTATGAGAAATTCGACTCATATTAACCTGACCTGTCGGATAGAAGGCACCCGGGTCATCACTGAATGAATACACTCCAAAGTAGGGTGTTATATTAGGATTTGTAATTCCCAATACCGTAGGAGAATTTACATAGTTTAATAATGGTTGTTCATACATCGAAAATTTTTCGTCTGCGTTTATGACTGGATTATTATTGAACCGAAGTTCGATGTTTTCAATGACTTCCATGGCTAGGTGTTTGTTTGCGTCGTCGTACTCTTCTAATCGTGAAAAGTAAAGTAATTCCTTTACCGGATTTTTGAAATTCAACATCACCGACTTTGTTTTTTGCCCCCCGTCCATGTGAAATTTAGATAATTGTACCTGAGTTATACAATAATCTAGAGGTCTGGAAGTCAGATAGTCTCTTTCAAGTTTGGAAACGAATACAAACTCTGTATCCAGTGAAATTCGTTTAATTTTGGCCACTGGATTTGTGGGAACCGAATCTGTATGTGTATCCCGGACAATTTTGTTCAACGGCCGGAGTTTTATTCTGACTTCTACTTGTTGTTTCGTGAGGGCACATATAGGAATACTTAAACTTGGGTGACGATAAAAGTAGAACGGTAGATCTATAAAATATGTATAATCTGTCGTGTAACCCAATAGATTTCCATGTCCATTTAGAAAATATAAGGATTGTGCCACGTCATCATCTGTATTGTTTAATTGTTGATGCATGTAGATATATTCACCAGTAATACGCTCTATAGTTTGTCCCCCAATCAAGAGGTCGGCATATTCTATCAATCGGGTACAAACCGACGGGACGTATTGATGACTGTTCCCACTCGCATCTGGGGTTGGGTCCGTTAAATTAACTTTCAACGTGAAGTTACGAATGAGATCTCCCTTATTTTGGGGTATTCTACATTCTATTATATTGTCAAAATCCAAAGTCCCATCGAAGGGAGATTCAATTTGTTCCAGAGCGAATCTACTATGACGATTATACGACGTAAGAAAATATGAGAACTGGGGTTCTTCGGTAAGCCATCGGTCCTGGATACCAGTGACTGCTAAATTTAGACGACCAGCCATCTTACTTTATGTGAGTAAAATTATCCAAAATAAAAGACACATTTATATCAGAATGAACCTTCAGTTAAGGAAATTCAATCCAGCTACAATAAGTGATGATCGAGTTTGTGTTTTCATTGGAAAACGTAACACCGGTAAATCTACGCTGGTCAAGGATATAATGTTCTACAAAAAGCACATTCCAGCGGGTATTGTCTTATCGGGAACAGAAGAAGGTAACCATTTTTATCAAAATTTTGTCCCTCCCCTGTTCATATACGGAGATTACGACAGAGAGGCGATAGAAAGGGTCATGAGCAGACAGAGAAAGTTAGTTGGTGCGGGAAAAGATAATTGCGGGGCGTTCATGCTTTTAGATGATTGTATGTATGATAGTAAATTTCTCAAGGATACCTGTATTAGACAGTGTTTTATGAATGGTAGGCACTGGAAACTTTTTTTCATGCTCACGATGCAATACGTGATGGATTTGCCACCGGCATTGCGCGCCAATGTGGATTATGTTTTTATTCTTCGCGAGAACATCATACAAAACCGAGAAAAGCTCTATAAGTCATTTTTTGGGATTTTTCCCTCGTTTGATATGTTTTGTAAGGTGATGGATGCTTGTACAGAAAACTATGAATGTCTTGTACTTGATAACACAGTTAAATCTAATAAAATAACGGATTGTGTGTTTTGGTATAAAGCCAGGGTTAGAACGGGGTTTAGAGTTGGTAGTCCCCAGTTGTGGCAGGTTAGTAAAAAGATGTATAATCCACGCTATTTACAGGAGAAGGAGGATGACGCACGAAAAGCTACAAAGAAGATGGGAATCACAATCAATAAAGTGGGCACGAGTGGTACAAAAAAGAAAAAATAAATTATCCAGAGTGAAATGCGTAATGTATTTTTTAAAAAAAAGTAACGTTATCTTAAATGACGGACATTAGAACCATGAATTTGGGAGATGCCGGAGATGGCATGGTTCCTTTGGATACAAAACCAAAACTTGAACAACCTTCCACGTCGTTTGTAGACGAAAATTTGATAGAAAAAAATGTGAGTCAACAGCAAGAAACTACTATGGATTCGACACCGATTGCTGATCTCATGGCTCCCCAAGCTGGCGCGGGGCCGAACTTTATGGCGCCCCCGGCCATGGCTCCGGAAGGTCGCAGCCAAGGCGTTTTGCCGTCTATGTCCGCTCCTCAGACCGATGTTGGGTTTGCTCAGGAAACCGAAGAGTCCTCCGAAAAGAGAAAATCCAAGAAATCGTCGAATAAGAATCCGTTCGGCATGACGGATGATCAAATGTTTGCCCTCGTCGCGGGTGTTTGTGCCGCGGTCGCTGTCAGTAAGCCGGTCCAAGAAAAACTTGTGAGCTCTGTTCCCAAGTTTTTATCGGAGAATGGTTCTAGAAGCGCTGTTGGTTTAGCTTCCACAGGTCTTGTGGCGGCTATCGTTTTCTATGTGATTAAGACGTATGTCATCAAACACTAACGCTAACGACCTGCGCATTACCGACGGGCGATTCCCATCCCATTTCAGTATATAATCTGAGACCAAGTAATTTTTGGATCACCAGAGCACTCGTGATAAAAGTCATCGAAAATAACACAATTGTCTTCATTGTGCTATTTTTGTCCTTACCATAGCTTTCGACGTCTTTTCTTTTTATCGGCCAACCTATCTTAGTGATTAAATAAACCAGACCAACAGATATAAGAGATGCCATAAAGACAAAACTTTTATTGACAGCAAGACGTGGCGCGCTCGCCACTATATAACGAAGTAGATTAGGAATTATAAAGCCGACCAACCACACGCGCCCGTTAAAGTTTTCAAATCTGGCCGGAAGCTTGAGGGATGGAAGCTGTGTAAGCATGATTACAAATGCCCACAAAAGGACAGCTTGTAATGTGACACTGAAAGGCGTTGCCATGTTATAAGATACTGAGATTATTTATCCTGGACGTGTTTTCCACAGAATTCGGTCTTTTCTTCGATTCTGTTGTATATTCCTAATTTCTCACATATTCCCCGCAATTCTATGAAATTTTCCCAAAACTGTTCTGAGTGTCTATACTCTTTAACTGTACTATGTGCCAACTCATGAATCAGTACATGGAATATTTCATTCGGTTCGCCATCTATACAAATACCGATATCCGAACCTTTACTCGCATTATAACCTATCGCACCAGATGTACTGGTCATCCCTGTTATTGGAACTCTGTTCGTGAGCATTTTAAACTTCTTGTTGTCCGTTTTGATTAAATGCTGTCGAAGTGTTTCATATTTGTCCTTGACAATTTTCAAATTTTTGGGTTCCCTGGTATTGACTAATATTAACACATTAACGATTACGAGTATAACCCACGCAATCATGTCTAATATTATTCAAGATTATTATATAACAGAATATCCTAAACCCTTCTCATTACGGGTTCCGATGTACCCCACTCTGGTATGAAGTGTGGTGTCACGTGATTGTAACGTCTATGAATTTTTTTGATAACATCATTAGTATATAATCTCAATTCTTCTAGTGTTTTGACTACGTATGTCTTTTTAGTGGGATCTACTACATATTGACGGAGTAAATCACTCGATGTATCTATAAACATTCGAAATATATTTCGTGTATCCCTATCCTTACATATAGCCTTATCCGTTTGTTGTAGTTGTCGTTTGAACATATCCTCGGACATTTCATCTAACATATACGCGATTCGGGAATAAAAAAACTCCCTGTCCTCGTCCATTTCTTCCGCATTTAGCCACGTAACCCGTCGTTCGAAATAGCCTATTAGATGTGTTAATTCTGCCATCTTATAGACATCATTACGAAACCGTATATGAAACCTAACTATATTTTGATTCCATGTATTGTTATTGTGGTCGTGACCAAATGATGCAAAATATCCTAGGTCTTTCTCCACCTCAAGTTCCCATATCTCTTGAAAACTCGGACACCCACCACACGGTATATCTTGGTTGTCTCTGTTGTTACTCACTTTAAATTCTAAAAAGTGTGGATTGTGAATCCGTCCCATCTCTATATTTCCCGTTGTCCAATTATATGCCGTTTTACATTGGGGACACCACATTTGAGAACATCCACTTAGTTTTTGGATCATTTCTCCACACGCCGGACAAGGTTTGGTGTCCTTTGCTATGAATTTCATGGTTTTTACATCATCCGGGTCGCATTCATGACCATCTTTAATTTCAGCATTACATTTATCACAAAAATTCGTCGTACAAATACCACAATACCAATTTTCATCCAAAAACCCCTTACAAACGCCACTTGGACATTTACGGACAAATTTTCTATTTGGGTCTTCGCCGTCATTGGGGGATATACCCGTATTTCGTAAATAACTGAGTCTCGTTTGTAAATCTTGTAACTGTGGAACTAATATTTTCATTTCCGGTAACGTCATTATCTCGTCATCCGGATTAATGGGTGTATGAATACTGAGACCCAAGCCCCTTTGGATGTTTAGTATTTGTTTCTTGACGTCGTGTATCTGTGTTCTCAGTGTTCGCATTGTAATTATACGCTCAACTGCGGGCTGTGTGGCTGGCATAAGTAGTTTTTGACGTTCAAATAGTGTATTTTCTCTGTGTTTTTTTAGATCAACATTTCTAAATTTGATAGTACAAAATGAATCTATAAATTCCCTATTCCATAGTTTTTTACAATTCATACAATGTGGATCATCTATCAGAGTCAGTAAATACCTCTGAGAACAGCTTTTACATGAAATCAAATCACAATAAGGACATTTTACCTTCTTGTGAGTTGTTTTGTTTAATTTGTCGCAACAAACGTCGCAACATTCCATTTAATTATGTTAGATCTAAAACTTTAAATTCAGTTTTTCTTTGTACTTTGTCATGGCAATCAACACAAAAAGTACTATACGTTTTATTGGTCTCAGTTTCCGACAACTTTCTCTAGATTCTGCGCGAGAATTTGCTTTTATTTCATCCATGTGTCTATTTCTGAAATGGATGTCATCGCTAACACTGTATGTTCTAGTCCATAATTCCTGACCGTCCATTTGCGCTTTCATGGTGTATTCGTGGGTTCTAATTTTAGATGGTTTATATGACGGAATATACATTTTACAAACATTATCATATTGAGCGGGAGGGAGTGTGATTTCAACATTCTTCGCGCGATCTCCTTCTTTTATGGTTATATCGACATTTCCCGGACCTCCGCCTATTCCGGCACCAGAAATTTTAGATCCGTGTATTTCTTCTAATTCCATATGAACGGTATAACGACTGTGATTATACATTCTAATGGTACCGGATTCGCATATTTTAACGAAACAACACGAAGTACTGACAACCCCCGGCTCTGCGTCGTACGCCTGACGCGCAATTTTCAGTGCCTCTTCTTCGCGTTGTTTGGATATCGGAGACCACCTGTTTTTGTTTCTACCAGAAAAGGTGCGCAACGCACCACCACGAAGACGAAGAACTAAGTGTAATGTACTTTCTTTTTGGATATTATAATCCGCTATAGTTCTTCCATCTTCGAGTTGTTTTCCCGCAAAAATTAAACGCTGCTGGTCTGGTGGTATTCCCTCCTTCGTTTGAATTTTGGACTTTATACTATCTATTGTGTCGGATGATTCCACCTCCAAAGTGATAGTCTTACCTGTGAGGGTCTTCACGAATATCTGCATCTTATTATAACTTTAGGTTTTTTTTTCAAAACCTAACGCCGACGACGACCTGCCGATTTCCTAGATTTCCCCCCTGAGGTCGCTCGTACAGACGCACTTGTTCTTTGTGTGGGTTTTGCCGATCTCAAGTACGCGCGTCTTTGGTCAGATTTTACTTTGGCGACTTGTTTCTTTTTGTTAGCTAAAGCCGTTCTAGCTTTGGCTGGATTTGTTAATGCGTCCCTCTTTAATCGGTTCGCATTCTTTGAACCAATATCACCCGCACGAAGCGCTGAGTTAATTTCACGCGTCACCGCTTGTCTTTCTGCGTCGGCTTTTTTCTTTTCTTGTGCCAATCTTGCCTTTTCGGCCTTATCCTTTTCTTCTTTGATGCGTTGAGCATCTCTCGTTTTGGAATTGGCAAATACGCGCGCGGGGTCTTCTCCCTTTTCCAGACGCGTCATGAATTCCTTTCTGTTGCCACGAGTTAAACCCTTCATGCTTTGGAATTGCTTCGCCGTATTGCGTTTGAGTTTATCCAAACGTTCTTTCTTCAATTTTGCTTCCGCTTCTTCTTTCTCCTTCTTTGCTTTTGCGGCGGCCGCCTCCTTTGCCTTCTTTTCCTTTTCTAATCTTTCAGCTTCGGCCCTTTTCGCATTTTCGCGTTTCTTCGTCACGAGAGCCGTGGCTTCACTCAATAACTTGGTGGAATCTTCACCCTTGTTATATCTAGTGACAAATTGTTGTCTATTCACGCGTTCAAGATTTGTCATGTTTTGAATACCCTTGACAAATTTCTTCTTCGCTTCGAGCTTTTTCGCATTAGAAGCCTTCTTCGCGTTTATAATTTGCTGTTTAACAATATCGCGCCGCTTTTTGATATCATTCACATATCTCAACACCAATGCCAGGTGTCCCTGTCTATCCTTCATAGAGAGATTTGCCTTCGTGATTTCACCTTCTAATTGCTTCTTTTCTGTTAAAAGGCGATCCAATTCCTTGAGTCTCTTCATATTTGTGGCTAAACCGACTTCCTTTTCCCAACCCCTGCGCCATTGTCCAGTTTTACCCGGAATGTTACGCACGATTCGGCTTTTAAGGGCTTCTCTAGTGGGTTGAAGTGCCTTGTTTGCCGCTTCTTTAGCTCGTTGTTTCCGGAGAACTTCCGCATTGTTCAATATCTTTGTTGCGTTCATACTAGCGGTAGTCGCGTTGGTCGTATTCAGTCTATTCATAAATTTCTTTCTATTCTCCCTTTCGAGTTCTTTCATGGATTGGAGTGTGGTTGCCACTCTTTTTTGAACGGCAACTATCTTTGCCTTGCGGTTCGCTTCTTCCTTAGCATTATTATTGGCTTCCTTTTTCGCTTTGAGTCTCGCCTCCTCCTTGGCCTTTTTATTCTCATCATCCTTAGCCTTGGCTTCTTGACGAGTCTTCGCGAGCGATTGGATCCTCGTTATGACGTTGGGTCTAATCTTGTTCAAATTTTCACCCTTTTCAAGTCTCTTCAAGAATGGTATCTTGTTTCGATTTGTCATGTTCGTAGAGCTGTTCAATAATTTACTCAGGCTTTGTTGTTGCACGGAACGTTTTTTGCGGTTCGCGTCTTCCTTCGCCTTACGATTCGCTTCCTCCTTAGCCTTAAGGTTCGCTTCTTCCTTGGCCTTTTTATTTGCTTCTTCCTTTTCTTTGCGAGTCTTCGCGAGCGATTGGATCTTTGTGATGACGTCGGGTCTGATCTTGTTCAAATCTTCACCCTTTTCAAATCTCTTAAAGAATGACATCTTATCTTGAATTGTCAGGTTCTTAGAGCTATTTAATAATTTAGTGAGACTTTGTTGTTGCGCATTTTTCTTTTTGCGATCGGCTTCCTCCTTAGCCTTGCGGTTCGCTTCCTCCTTAGCCTTAAGGTTCGCTTTCTCCTTGGCCACACGGTTGGTGTGGAGTTTTCGTGCGTTTTCTATCACCACATTCTTGGCGTTACCCTTATTGATTCGGTTCATGAATTTTTGTCGGTTAGACCGCTCGAGCTTATTAAAACCTTGTAATCGCGTCGCCACGTTCTTTTTTATCGCATTTTTGGCACTCTTCTCTTTTGCCGAAATCGCCTTCGCCACGTCACTGACAAATTTATCGAGCATCTTTTCCACTTCATCGAGAGCGGGGATGGTTTTAGCCGCGAGTGCCTTTTCTTTCCATTTCATTCGATTTTGTCCCATTGATCCGTTTGTTTCGCCCGGGAGTTTCACGGTCCGTCCCGATTTGACATCTTTCCATATTTTAGCGAAAAGTTTCTTTCTGTGATCATCCACCTTCTTCTTTTCTTCCTCCTTGGCCTTACGATTTGCCTCTTCCTTTGCCATACGATTTGCCTCTTCCTTCGCCTTACGATTTGCCTCTTCCTTTGCCATACGATTTGCCTCTTCCTTTGCTTTCCGGTTGGCTTCTTCCTTTTCTTGACGAGTCTTTGCGAGCGATCGTATTTTTGTGATGACGTCAGACCTGATCTTGTTCAAATCTTCACCCTTTTCAAGTCTATTCAAGAATGGTATCTTGTTTTGATTTGTCAGGTTCTTAGAGCTATTCAACAACTTACTCAGACTTTGTCGTTGCGCATTTTTCTTTTTGCGATTGGCCTCCTCCTTCGCCTTACGATTCGCTTCTTCCTTCGCCTTTTTATTTGCTTCTTCCTTCGCCTTACGATTCGCTTCTTCCTTCGCCTTTTTATTTGCTTCTTCCTTCGCCTTACGATTCGCTTCTTCCTTCGCCTTTTTATTTGCTTCTTCCTTCGCCTTACGATTCGCTTCTTCCTTTGCCTTTTTATTTGCTTCTTCCTTCGCCTTACGATTCGCTTCTTCCTTCGCCTTACGATTCGCTTCCTTCTTTTCTTCTTCCTCCTTCGCCTTACGGTTCGCTTCTTCCTGTGCCTTACGGTTCGCTTCGTTCTTCGCGTTACTCAATTCCTTATTCCTGGCGTTTGCCTCTTCTTTTATTTGTTGAACCGTGACGTTCGTATTCTTGAATTTGGTAATCATCCCGTCTTTGTTTGCCTTTTCGAGGTGTGTTTTAGATTCAACATATTTGGAAACGTTTTGTAATTCTTGAGTACGCAAAGCGTTCTTACGGCTCTTAATTAAGTTGGCCGCTTTGTTCTTTATGGCATTAACATTACTGGTATTTTGATTAAACGATGTCATCATTTCATCGATATTCTTTTCTGATAAACCATTCAGTGTTCTTAAGAATCGTAGTAATTCACTCTTCTTTTGGGCGACGCGCATTTTGACCCGATCATTTGCGAGTTTCTTTGCCGTGTTGAGATTGATAGTGTTTAATTTTGTTCTGAGATTGTTCTTATTTGTATTATTCAATTGTAATTTTGAAAGATGCACGTTGAAATTCTTTTTGTTTTGGTTTTTCTTGTTTTTGGCACTTTGAGCGAGTAATTCGGCGACTTCTGTTTTCAGAGCATTCACAGAGTTCGGATTATTGTTAAATTTATTTAAGAATGGTTTTTGTTTGCCCGTATCGAGGTTTCTTTCGTTCATCCACCCAACAAATCCCTTTCTAGCGTTAGAAACTTTTTGGGTTTTTATACCATTTACGATAGAATTGACCTTCTTCTTCAAGGATTCAACTTGCGTACCTCCATTTAAGTTGCTTAATATATTCGTTCTCTTGTTTTGGGGAACATTCTTCTCGTTCATATAATTGGTAATTATAGTTCTATTTGCGGCTATTTTGGCCTTCTTGAGTTCATCGACCTTATTATCGGCGCGCTTCTTCGCCGCATTCAAGTTTCTATTTTTGTCGTTATTGAATAGCGTCTCAAGTTCCGAGCGAGCATTCTTATTTAAGTTAAGCTTATTCAAATACTTTTGGTATTGAATCACGAACTTATTATTCTTTTCTTGTTTTCTTTGGCCTTCCAATGTATTCACCTCTTTCTTCATTGCTTCGAGTGTTCCCGCACCGTTATCAAATCTATTCAACATATACTTAACATCTGTGTTAGCCAATTTAGTCTTCGCGTAGGTATTTAACTCAGTTCTATTCTTTTGACGTTGTTCCTCCTTCTTTTTAGCTTCTGCGAGAGCGGTGGCATTATTGGCAAATTTATTGACTTCTTGTGTGAGGATACTCAAATTGGTCGTCGATGTATTGAACTTATTCATGATGAGTTTGTACGTTTCGGAATTTTCGTCAAAGCCCCTTGATTTCAAGTATTCACTTAACTTTTCACGTTGTTCCGATCTTTTTTTGCCCGCTCGTTCGCTTTGTTTCGTTTGTGCTTCCTTGAGAAGTTCGCTTATATTCTTAGTGCTTCGGTTCACTTTACCCACGAGTGCGTTTTTATTTTCTTCGGTTAAGTCCGGGTAGGTGTTTAATTTGGTTTTAAGTGTATTTTTCATATTTTGGACATTTTTAGCTTGTTTGGTCTCGGCCATTGTCTTTGCGCTTTTCAAAACTTGGTTACTAGATTTTCCCTCGTTATACTGTTTTAATAATGTATTCTTATTCGCGTTAGTTAATTTGGGCGTGACCGCATTTAATTGCTTATTGAGGGTAACCCGGGCCTCGGCTCTTTGTTGTGCTTTTATGCCTGCGTTTTTAGACGCGACATTTTTGAGCAATTGGTTCAACGTGGCACCCTTGGTTCGTAATTTGTTTTCAAATTGTTTCTTATTGGTGTTATTCAGTGCCGACTTTGACATGTGATTTTTAAGTGTTTGGACATTCCTTTCGAGTTGAGCTTGTCCGGCTTGTTTTGCGAGTTCTTCCAATCCCTTGATAGCCACAGATAATGGCATTTTAGAATTTGTCGCCGAAAACTGCTTTATGATAGAGTTACCTCTGTTAGCCAATTGAAGTTCTGTGACCCGGGCTTTCAATTGTTCGAGTTCAGTTTCTCTTTTGGCGTTTTTGTAAGCCGTGACATACTCATTAACTCTTTTTTGTATTCCATTCATGGTCGTGAAATTTCTTTCTTTGCGATTCACCTTATTTAAGATAGACTGACGATCCACGTTCTTCATGAACGGTTTCACTTCCGGTTTATTCATGTAGGCGGTCGCATTCTCTTTGAGCTTATTTTGGGTTGCCCCCTTCTTTTTGGCAATCGCCGCATTTACACTCGCCCTAACCGCCACCGGATTATTACCCGTATTTAACTTACTGATGAACACCCGCTTTTCGTTATTATTGAGTGTGGCGTCATTTTGAATGAACGATTTGAGATTTTCAACAGCTTTACCCGTTTGTGTTCTATTGTTTTGGAGCTTTTGTGCGTTTCTTAAGACTGTATTTTTGTTTTCGTTTCTGTGTATTCTATTCATAAACGATTTGCGATTTTCGCGTTTGAGTTTATTCATGGATTGTAATTTTCCCTCCGCATTTTTTACGATGTTGAGCTTTGCTTGTTTCTTTTTGGATTCTTGTTCCTTGGCGTTACGGGCGGCTTTCTCATTCGCCTTTTTAGTAACTTGACCATTGATGATAGCCTTTCTCGCGCCAACATTAGTATTCACAGTGACGTTCTTTAAGAACATATTTTTAATTTCGTCATTGGTAAATACTTGTTTGGATTTGGCGTATTGTGTTATGGCTAAAACCTTTGCCGCTTTTTTTGCCGCCGGATTGGGCACGTTCGGCTTAGCCGCATTAGCCGCGTTAATCTCCTTTTTCAAGACCTCGACGTTTGTATTTTTAGTAACCTTATTCATAAACTGTTTCTTCTCCACGTTTGTTAATTTGGTTTTGGTTCCGAGATGAGCTTTAACGGTGATTAACTTTCTCTGTTTGACGAGATTGTTAACCGTAACCGTTGGTCTTCCGGGAACGGCGGGAGGTGTCGGAGCGTTTGGCTTCTTCGGTACATTCGTCTTTGGTGTGTTCGGCTTAGCCGCATTAGCCGCGTTAATCTCCTTTTTCAAGACCTCGACGTTTGTATTTTTAGTGACCTTATTCTCAAACTGTTTCTTCTCCACATTTGTTAATTTGGATTTGGTTTTGAGATGAGCTTTAACGGTGATTAACTTTTTCCCTTTGGTGAGATTGTTAACCGTAACCATTGGTCTTCCGGGAACGGGGGGAGCTGGGGGAGGTGTCGGAGCGTTCGGCTTCTTCGGCACATTCGGAGCGTTCGGCTTCTTCGGCACATTCGGAGCGTTCGGCTTCTTCGGATCGTTTGTCTTCGGAGCATTCGGCTTCTTCGGTACATTCGGAGTGTTTGCCTTCGGTGCGTTCGTTCTCGGAGCGTTCGTCTTCTTTTTACCACCACCGAACATGCGCCCAAATATCCCCGGGCCACCGCCGTATTTAACGCCTCCACCACCCAAAAACCTGGGTGTTCCGGTAATGCTTACCTTATTGGGGAATGCCACGGCAGAAGTCCTCGCCGGGGCTCTGGAATTATTGGTATTTCCCACCGGGGCGTTAGACGTAGAATTCACGGGGGCATTCGTATTCATTGCCCGGGAGTTATTATTCCCACCCGTGTTATTAGCGGAATTGTTCATCGCGTTACCGCTGTTACCACTGTTATTGTACGCGGAATTGCCCATGTTATTCATGGAATTACCGGACGTCGCGGTGTTATTATACGCACTGTTTCCGTTGGAAACGGTGTTATTTGAAAATTCAGACGTAACAGTCTTTTTTGTCCGGGGTTTGACTAGTATCACCGGTTCATGAATCTTCAAAGAAACGAGTCTATTTTTGATATTTTCGACAAGTTTCGCCTTCGTGATATTGTCTAATTGGGTGAGACCAATCTTTCTAGCAATTCTACGAAGCGCCACCAACTTCGATGAAGATTTGAATAAAACATCATAATCTTTCAATTTGAGTGGTGACTTTTTATCCACCATGTGTGTCCTGTTCTTACTGAGAACTAACGGTGGTAACGGAAGGTTACCTTCCTGGATATCTTCGTAAGCTTTACATATTTGCTTACGTGTCAATTTAATCTCTCGGCCAGCGTTTCGGCTGGCGAGTCTTCTTAGATTTTCAATTTTTAATTCTGGGTCGCATGCGTTCATGTTCGCACACTTTATAATATAGACCAATAAATAATTTCATAACATCCTATATCGCCTCAAATCCCATCATGAATAACCTAACTTTCGCGTCATAATCTATTCCGAAATCGAATATGTTCGTGTCCCCTACGTTTATATTTATTGTTTTGGATTTGTTATTATAATGACTCGCTCTGTTTCTAATTGTCGCTACGATCATACACTCTATGAACTGTTTTGGGTTACTAATTTTATCCTGAAACTGTGTATTCATGTCTAATTTCATACACACCACTTCGTGATGCTTTTTATCTAAAAACGGCGCGAGCGGTACATCTTCCATCATTCCTCCGTCGATGTACGTTTTTCCTTTGTATTTTCCCGCTTCAAATAAAAACGGAATAGCTATACTCATGCACACGGCATCTATTACTCTCATGTTAGGATGAGTATCCTTGCTAATATATTCAGTCTGTGACGTATTTAAACAGAATACAGCCACATGAATTTTAGTTTCTAGTTCCTTAAATTTGGGATTACGACCACATATTTCAATTAATTTATTCTTGATCGTCTTAATATTTACGAAACCAAATTTATTAACGAATGAAAGTATGTCTACTTTAATAAATTCGGAGATATCTACGGTTAAAGAAACATCTAAGATGTTATCGATAGACATCCCCAACGCCATAAATAATGCCAATATTGAACCCGCAGACGCTCCTGCGATTTCTTGGACTTCGTGAAGTTCTGATTCGAGACCCTTGAGGGCACCGATCAGAGCATAAATACCTACGGCACCCGGGCCGATAGATAAGTACTTCATCTTATTAATAGAATTGAGGAAATCTTTTGCGTAATAACGCAAATACAATAGCATACACCAATGCGTGTACGAAAACGGCCGGAATACTTGTTTGTCCGGATTGGATAACACCCTTGCTGCCACCTGGTATGGTCAAGAGAAGACCCGGGCTAAGTGCGATAAAGAGACTTGTGGTAACCAAAAGATCACCCTTTGTCAAAACGATTCCTAAAGCCTTGGCTACGATGGAATAGACCAAGAAGAAAACGAGAGCATGAAATAAGATAGCTTGTTGGTTAGTACTTCCATTGGAAAGTTTAAGAGACTTACCGTCTGTGGTCAGAAGCATTCCCGGAGACAAAATGGTGAATAATGTGACTGGAATCGCAACTTTTTTGGTTGTTATATCGGGTAACATTTACTATATAATAATATTATTTTCGCACATAGAATTCGATTGTATAAAACTCATAAAATGAGAGAACGTGGCACCCTTGAAAAATTCATCCTGGAGTTCATTATCCTGAACATATTCATTTATTTTTTTCCATATATAATACAATTTATCTCTATAAATTATATTAATTGAGTTATGTTGGTATCTTCTATCCCATCGGTCCTCGAAACAAAATTCGACAAATTCCCAATATTCGGCTTGGTGTAGAATTTCGTATTCTAACCATGCGTCGCGAATCAGGATTTTCATCATGTCCCATATATATCGGATATCATCCGAGTAATACGTCTCCCAGTCATGAATAGTTAATTCATCGTCGTCGGCATATAAGATTTCATCTGATTCGTCTGGATCAACTTCTGTTCCGTGGTTTCCGTCGGCAATGTATTGGGACCAGACCATTGTGTAGGTCCGCAGTTCAGACTTGCGTTGTTTTTATTCTTTTTTAGGGGCCTTCTCTTTTATACCAGTTATGGAGAGAGACGTACTCTTTTTCTCCTTAATTTGATCTTGAATAGCATTCATTAATCCCTCGATTTTGACTGGATCTCCACCGAAATACGCGTTAATACCGGAATTGATGGCAACTTTTGTCATTGCTCCCCTGCGCGTCGATGTGCGAAGAGAGATTTTACCCTTCCTGAGGTTAATGGTATCAATACCCTGAGTAACCATCAATCGCTTTATGGAATCTTTTATTTTCCGTTCGGCTGTGGTTAGGACCTTGATATCAGCTTTCGCTTCAGTTATTTGTTTGTTAAGTTCGACGAGCTTTGAAACATTCGCCGAGAGTTCTTCTGGGACATTTAGGGCCTCAGATGACATGTTATATTAATCTAATCTAATATCTTTAATTAAGTATTTACAAATCACGTTGCATCGTGTCAGCGGAGATGGTGCTGTTGGACCAGACGTAAGCCTTCTTCGCAACCGGCGGGTCGGCGCGTATTTGTTGATTCGCATTTCGGAGCGCACCTCCAACACTCTCCGGGAATCCAACTTGGGATCGCGGTTCAAGGAAATTCTTTTGGCCCTTGAGGACGTCATCCGGCTTAAACTCACCGAAATCGGCTTTGGAAGCGACTTCACGCGGGAGGAGGCTGGACGCGAGACCCGTACCGGCCTTCATACCACACTTGGTGGCCTTACCACCGGCCGGCGCCGGGGCATACAACGCATCTTCAACGCTGTATTCAGATTTCTTGTTTTTTGTGCTGAATTTATAGATCGAAAACATGACAATGAGTGCCACCACTGCCCACATAATTCGTTCAAGGGGAACCGGAGACTTCATCTTTTACTATATGTTAAACATATTTTTTTTTATTGGTCGGCCTCAGATTCATCCTTGAAAGCATATTGTTCTGGGTATGTTTCTTCTGGTTGTGGGGGTGGAAGTTCAATTCTGACCTGAACCAAGTTCCACGCTGGAGCAAAAGTTTTTTTGCCAAACCAGATACCACCGAGTTCAACAATCGCGGAACATTCGGAATCCGTCATTATCGATTCAAAGTCGGTCTGCTCCTGATCCACCGTAAAAACTCGGGTTGCTTCGATTCGATCAACGGTCAATTTATCTTTCGCTCCTGTGTTATACGCCTTGGATAATGTTCCTTCTGAAACAACCTTTCCGAACCACGATTCACTATTTTCGATGGCGGCTTCCCTGTTTAATTCATGCACCGCCGCGATTCGGTCTTCATTCACCTTTGACACGAGATCAATCGTAATTTCATCACCCTCGATTTTTTCAATTTTCACCCCATTAAGCTGAACATACACCTTTCTACCTCCGTCTGTGGTGGTCTTCACCCATCGGAGTCCTTCTTCATCTTTGGTTGGTTCGCCGTATATCATTGTACATACCTATGTATTTAATTCTTTAAACCAACAAATGGTATTTGTGCTGAACGAGAGAGTATCTTCTTTGATATCCAGCCATCTCTCCTGGGATTAAATCCATATAACGTTTTGGATATGATTAGGTCATCCGGTAAATCTTCAACATTCATCGGTCTGTGCGTGTATTCATTTTTAATATACTGACTGCGTGCGTTTTTACGCCACAACTGTGTATTCATGTTAAAACGATAAGAGCCGTGTGTTTTTGTATATTGCGGGACATTCATTGTTCGCAGGGACGCCTTGAGACCGTATACCATCTGTCTTCCGAGTCTCGTCGCACTAGGTTCTGTCGTATATCTTACATACTTTCGGGGGTTTATAGAACTTGCGGTTTTCATGCTCACCACACCGTCTGTCTTCATTGTCCTCGCCGCTGTCATTGGGAATTTATGTACTAGGTGATATATACTCTCGAGGCTATTCCCGGAATTGAGTTTGAATTTAGTAGAAATCATTTTACTTAATTTAAGAAGTCTCTGTTTGTCCTTCTCTTTCTTTTCTGGCCTGAGACCTAATTTCTGCATTAAATATACATCATCTATCAGAAACCTGCGCCCCGCGACGGAAATTCTAGAGTCACGGATCATCTTACCATTGACTTTATATGTGACACCCTTCTTTTGAGATTCTACGACTTCGTATCCAAATTCACCCGGACGCATGAGGGGCATGTCTAATATCCCACCCAAGGCAGTTTCTTCTATCTTACCCTTTGCTGGGGAGAAGTACCGGAGTTTAAGATCCAGAGAAAACAACTCAACATCGATGAAAACGTCCTTCTTGGACGGCTCTGGGCCGTTGTCGAGCTTTTTCTTCTTAATCAACATATATCTTCTCGTGACATACGGCCCCTTTTCAGGAAATCCTAACCCAAGAAATCTGAATACTTTATTCTTTTTCGTTAATCTGTCTTTTATTTTTTTGTCGTATCGCATCGAAATTTCACCCAACTTATCCCAAATTATCAATTTGATTGCCTGGAGCTTTCCAAAATACTTGGTATCATATTTGAGTCTCGGTACAAATTTGGTATCTATATCTGCGGTTACTATTCTATCAGCTCGTTCAATATATAAATTAAACGCCTCACCCCCAGAAATAACCAAATCCCCTATTTTACGGAGATAATCGGACATTTCTCCTATCATTTGATAGACAAGGTCTCGAATACTATCTGTGACTACGGCATATATCATTTTTTCAAGACTTTCCTTTTTATGAACTCGTGCGAGTCTGTTCCTGTATCCTGACAGGTTGTCTTTGTTATAATATCGAACCAGCGTTTCGTCGTCCATGAACATATTTTTTTTCATGAATCTTCTGATGGTTGCCTCAGAGTAAACGTTTGTATCCATTATAATATTGTAATATATAAATATGGATTGCAGTTCTTCCAAGTGCGATCAAATAGCTGACTGTAAATGTTACGCATATAAAAGCAAGAAGTTCCCCTATGATAATCAAATATGTGGTTATAGACACGGTGATAAGATCTTTCCATGTGAGGCCACGTGCTGCGCGGGTGGGGGTTGTCCTGGTCAGTGCAAGGGTGTTCAGAGTAGGCCACCATTTGCCATAACGGATGACATATTCATACCATTTCGTTACGACCTGAGAAAAAACATTAAGCGTGTTTTGTATGTATTAATTATCCTCGTTATTCTTAGTACACTAATTCTCAATGTCAGAAAACGTAAGTAATGTTATCTCATTCTTATATTTCGCATATGTGTGTTACCAAAATCTGACCTAAAGTCGTTAATACGCTTAAAGATGAAACAAGTAAGAAAGATATAACATCATGTCTCTTGAAGAAATTCAAACCGAAATTGCCGCTCTCCGCTCCGACGTTAAGTCCCTCACCAAGATTGTTCGTAAGATCAAGGCTAAGCAGGACGACCCGGACGGATCCAAGGCGGCTGCGCGCGCGGCTAACAACGGTTTCAACCGTAAGCAAGAAATCACCGATCAACTTCGCGAATTTATCGGTCTTCCGCCGGGAGAATTGGTTTCCCGAAGTGAAGTTACCAAGCTTCTCACCAAGTACATTACCGAACACGGTTTGAAGCATCCGGACAATGGACGCGTTCTCATCATGGACGAAAAGCTCCGGGAGCTCCTCAAACCGGGCGACGTTCAAGTCACGTTCCTCAACTTGCAAAAGTTCCTTTCTCCGCATTACGTGAAGGCCGCCAAGAAGGCATAAGTTCTTGGGTATTCAGAGTTTTAATATAGATCAATGGCGACTCATTCATCTCATCTCCGTGTCCATTTGCCAATAGGAAACAAAAAAATAAAAATGCCTTGTGCAAAACTACCCACTGCACAATGTGCGCGTGGGTTCGAACCCCACTCCTGGCACTCTTATATAAGCCAGGATGCCCGAGTGGTCTAAGGGGGTGGATTTAAGTAACTTAAACAATAACTTTTAATAAATAACAAAGAAACATGAATGTTTCCCAACAAGAAGTAGAACAACTTGTTGGTACAAAGATAAAAGATCTATCTCTGTACCAAAAGGCATTTACCCATAAATCCGCATTAAAAGAACATGAAAATTTAACTCAATCGTTTGAAACTCTCGAATTCATGGGTGATAGTGTATTAGGTTTCGTGATAACGAAATGGTTATTCGATAAGTTTGAAGAGAAACAAGAAGGATTTTTAACGAAGGCTAGGACTAAATTAGTTAGGTCGGAAACTCTCGCATCTATCGCATTAAAATTGGGTTTGAATAAACTTGTTTTAATGGATGAGAAGGGAATGAGAAATGAATGGAATAATAATCCCAAGATTCTTGAGGATGTATTCGAAGCCCTCGTGGGTGCTATCTATATGGATTGTGGATTGCTTCACGCAAAGCAATTTATTTTGGGGATTTATGAAAATCCCGAATTCATTGATTTGAATTGTATCATGGTCGATGACAATTTTAAGGATCATCTCATGCGATATTGTCAAACAAACAGCTTTGAACTCCCTGAATATCGTGTATTATCACAAGAAAATGGGGTATTCGTCATCGGAGCCATCGTTCAAAATCAGCAGCTCGGGGTAGGTTTTGCCAAGAGTAAAAAACAAGCGGAACAAAATGCGGCTCGTTCGGTGTTCTTACCTGCATATGGAGGCGGGGATTTACCAAAACATAATAATCAACCCCCTCCACCACCTCCACATAAATTCCAATATACGCAACCACCCCCACCTCCACCGAGACCACCCCCGGGGTTGCCTCCTAAGTCAGTGATCGTACATAAATTTAGGGATGATACAAGGTTAAAAGATAGAAGCTAGAACTAATAAATGCATCCACATGTCAAGGTACTCATTGAACGCGAATATGCCGCCCAAAAATCCCAGGAATGGTTGGATCTTCGCGGGAACATGCTTACTGCTAGTGACTGCGCAACAGCGATCAGTTTAAACCACTACGAGACCCCATTCGATCTTCTACTAAAGAAATGTGGCAAAGGACCCGTCTTTACAGGAAATGAAGCCACCCGACATGGTGAAAAATATGAAGATGAAGCTCGTATTTTATACGAACAGCGTCATAATGAAGTTGTACATGAGATAGGACTGTGTCCTCATCCCAAATATACATGGCTGGGTGGAAGTCCAGATGGTGTGAGTGAATCGGGTAAGCTAGTCGAAATTAAATGCCCCATGTCGAGGGATATCGGAAATGGAGACGTTCCGGTCCACTACATGCCCCAACTTCAAATGTGCATGGAAATATTAGACCTGGAGGAAGCCGACTTTATACAATACAAGCCCGCCGAAACAAATTGGCCTCGACCCGAGGAATTCACCGTTGTTAATGTTAAACGGGACAGAGAATGGTGGGAAAAGTATTTTCCCGTCATGGAAGAATTTTGGCAAAAGGTTTTATATCACAGAGAACACGGAATCGAAGTTCCCGAACCCAAAGTCCGAAAACCTCGGAAGAAAAAGGTAATTCCGTGTGAGATCGTGATAGATCCAGAGGACACTTATATCAGTGATTAGCCCCCCTAAGTAGATCATGCCATTATAAAATGTAATTCAAAATGAACGATCTCGTAAACATACAATATAATCGCGCCAAACAGGAATTAAATGGAAGTTTATATGCCCCTTACCAAACTGATGGGGTTTTTTGGATGTTATCTATGGAGAATCAAACAATGGGTCCAAGGGGTGGATTTTTATGTGACGAAATGGGTCTCGGTAAGACAGTACAGGTGGTATCGACTATTTTAGGTAATCCTAAGAGTCGTTCCCTCATCGTCGTACCCAAATCTATTATCACTCAATGGAAAGACGAGATAACCAAATTTGCGCCACAGTTGAGTGTTCATGTGTTTGATGGACCGATGCGCAATGAAAATGCTAATCTGGAAATGATGAGATCGGCGAGCATTGTAATTTCGCCATATTCTGTTCTCATAAAGCACAGTGAGTTACACAGAATTGAATGGGACAGGGTTGTATTGGATGAAGCGCACGAAATACGAAACAAATCATCCGCGACTTACAAGAGTATGTGTAAATTGGTGTCCCCCGTTCGGTGGGTCGTTACCGGTACTCCTGTTTTTAATTCTATGAAGGATTTTGTTTCATTGTGTAAGTTTATTGGAGTTCCACAAAACCTGATTCAGGGACGAACGTCTCAGATAAAGGATTTGTATATTTTACGTCGCACCAAACGGGACGTGGCCGTCATGGATAGGAGACTTGAATTGCCGACGTGTCACTTTGAAAATGTCGAATTGGAAATGTATGAAGGAGAGAAGAATCTGTACAACTTTGCATTTATGGAGATTCAAAATAAATTGCGTGAAATTTTTGCCAATTCTGTTAGTCTCAATTCCAAGAATATGCTTATTTTGGAATGCTTATTACGAGCCAGGCAGTGCATGATTTGGCCGCAGATGTATTTATCCGGTATCGCAAAACAATATGGGGTTGAAGCTGAGAAATGGAATGGTAAATCAAAAAAGATGGAAACCTTGTTTAACATGTTAGAGGGTCACTCAAATGAGAAAAGTCTCGTATTTTGTCAATTTATGGGCGAAATGAAACATATTCAGAAAACTCTCAAACAAAAGGGTATTCCCGTATTTAGAATTGATGGTACCGTATCAAAAGAGAACAGGGATAAACAGATTGAATTGTTCAGGGGAGCGCCGGGGAATGCTGTTTTTATAATTCAGATTAAATCCGGTGGTCAGGGACTTAATTTACAAGAAGCCACCCGCGTCTATATCATGTCTCCATCTTGGAATCCGGCGACTGAGTTACAGGCTATCGGAAGAAGTCATCGCTCGGGTCAGGATAAACCGGTGCATGTTAAAAAATTATTCTATAAGCGCACGGAAGAATTTGTGAGTGTGGAGGAGGAAATGATGGCATTACAGGCACATAAATCGGTGTTGTGTGCGGAAATATTAAACGATGAACGTCTCAAGACGCAGATTCCATTTTCGCGAATATCTAAAAAAATCAAGATTTTAGATATTAAAAAAATTTTCACAGCGTAATGTATATATATAAAATGACGACCGGTAGCCGAGCAGAAGTGTTACATGGCACAGCAGACCAGACCGCGGGGGGTCTCAAGAAGAAGGATTTGGTTTTGGCTAAGGATGGTCAAATCAAGAGTAAGCAG
>Ga0228646_1000089_pt1 | contig 24904 bp, 25 predicted proteins | sample 58DmetaG_FD_190064 | JGI IMG/M metagenome (GOLD analysis project Ga0228646, IMG submission 190064) | Seawater microbial communities from Monterey Bay, California, United States - 58D | ecosystem: Environmental > Aquatic > Marine > Coastal | place: USA: California | collected 2016-11-04
GTGACTACCAGTAGAAGTTCCATGGTTAACATCTTTAAGTCCTAACTCTTTTAGGGCTTGTTGAATTCCAAAATCTGACATTATTTTTTTATTTTGATTTGTGCCCACAAAAATACAATAAAGTTTTGCAAAATAATAGGCTGTATTTATCAATTATAATCAAAGTTTTTTAACTAAATCCTACTATTTTTGTGATATATGCAAAAAGCCATTTTCAACATACAAAACGAAACTGATTTTGAGTCCTGTGCTTTGCAAGTGTTTAAACATCAGTTTGAAAATAATAAGGTGTACAGATCTTTTTGCGATTTGCTATACATTCATCCAAGTGATGTAAAAGAAGTATCCCAAATTCCTTTTTTGCCCATTCAGTTTTTTAAAACCCATCAAGTGCTTTCCACCAATCAATCGGTTCAAGAAACCTTTACCAGCTCGGGTACCACTGGGGCTCAAATAAGTAAGCATTTGGTGGCAGATGTAAGTTGGTATGAGGCAAGCTACACCAGAGCATTTGAGCATTTTTATGGGCCTGTTGAAGACTACACGGTTTTGGGGCTTTTGCCTAATTATTTAGAACGGGAGGGTTCTTCTTTAATTTATATGGTCAATGACTTTATTCAGAAATCTAATAATCCTAAGAGTGGTTTTTACTTAGACAACCTATCTGAGCTTACAAAAACACTGATAGCATTAGATCAAAAAGGAGAAAAAGTACTCTTAATTGGAGTTACGTTTGCCTTGTTAGATCTCATAGAAAGCCAAACCTTTTCATTAAAGAATACCGTTATTATGGAAACAGGAGGTATGAAAGGAAGACGTAAAGAAATGATTAGAGAAGAATTACATGAAATTTTAGCTGCTGGTTTTGGTGTGTCTAAAATTCATTCAGAGTACGGAATGACCGAACTATTAAGCCAAGGCTATTCTTTAGGAGACGGTGTTTTTGACTGCCCACCCTGGATGAAAATACTTGCCAGAGATACCGAAGATGCACTTACTTTTGTTGGAGCTAACAAAACTGGAGGGCTAAATGTTATAGACTTGGCCAACTACAATTCATGCTCATTTATTGCAACTCAAGACTTAGGAAGAGTGCACAAGAATGGTTGTTTCGAAGTATTAGGCCGTTTTGATCATTCAGATATTAGAGGCTGCAATTTAATGGTAATGTAGAAACGCTTCTAAATAAACTAAGCTATTTTTAACAGAAAATAATTCTTTTTACCTCGTTGAAGTAAGACATAGGCATTGGCAATAATGTCTGAAGAAGAAATCACAAAATCTTCTTTCACCTTTTCTTTATTTACAGAAATTGCGTTTTCTTTTAGGGCTCTTCTGGCTTCTCCATTAGAGTTTAAAAAGCCTGTTTTTGCAGCTAAGGCGCCAATCATGTCTAATCCGTTATCAATATCTTCTTTAGAAACCGATGCCTGAGGCACTCCTTCAAAAATATCTAAAAAGGTTTGTTCATCCAACGATTTTAAATCTTCAGAGGTAGACTTTCCAAAAAGAATTTGAGAAGCTTTAATCGCATTATCAAAAGCTTCTTGACCATGTGTCATTACAGTAACCTCTTCCCCAATTTTCTTTTGTAACAAGCGCAGGTGTGGGGTTTCTCTGTGTTCTACAATAAGAGCTTCAATGGTCTCCTTGTCTAAAAAAGTAAAGATTTTGATATACTTTTCTGCATCTTCATCAGAGGCATTTAACCAGTATTGGTAAAATTTATAAGGAGAAGTTCTGTTGGCGTCTAACCATACATTTCCCCCCTCTGTTTTACCAAACTTTGTGCCGTCTGCTTTGGTTACTAAAGGCACGGTAATGGCGTAGGCTTTTCCTTGAGCTTTTCTTCTAATCAATTCCGTTCCTGTGGTAATATTTCCCCACTGGTCAGAACCCCCCATTTGCAACTTACAATCCATTTCTTTGTATAAGTGATAGAAATCGTATCCTTGAAATAGTTGGTAGGTAAACTCCGTAAAGCTCATTCCAACTTTAGATTCAGAACTTAAGCGTTTTTTTACAGAATCTTTTGCCATCATATAATTTACTGTGATGTGCTTCCCTGTATCTCTAACAAAATCTATCAAAGAAATGTCTTTCATCCAATCAAAATTGTTCACCAATTCAGCAGGGTTTTCTGTAGCATTAAAATCTAAAAATCTACTCAATTGTGCTTTAACACCTTCAATATTTTTTTGCAAACTAGCTTCATCCAACAAATTCCTTTCTGCAGATTTACCCGATGGATCTCCAACCATACCGGTTGCACCTCCAACCAAGGCAATAGGTTTATGCCCAGCATTTTGAAAATGCTTTAAGATTAAGATCTGAACCAAGCTTCCAATATGCAATGAATCTGCAGTAGGGTCAAATCCTATATAACCAGCCGTAGCATGTTCTAGTAAGTGTGCTTCAGTGTCAGGCATTATATCATGCAATAATCCTCGCCATCGTAACTCTTCAACAAAATTTGTCATCTTCTTTCTTTATAAGAAGCAAAGATACATTTCTGAGGTAAATAAACTAAATTCGTGCTATGATTTTAGTCACAGGAGGTACAGGCTTGGTTGGTTCTCACTTATTAGTTAGGTTAATACAACAAAAAGAACCCATAAGAGCCATTTATAGAACTACAGAGAGTATTGAAAAAACCAAAAAAGTATTTTCATATTACACCAATATTCCAACAAATTTATTTGCAACTATAGAATGGGTACAAGCAGATATCACAGATGTTCCTGCCATGATTCCTGTTTTTAAAGGGGTAAAAAAGGTATACCATTGCGCAGCAATTATTTCATTTGATCCTGCAGATTATATTACCATGAGAAAGGTAAATATTCATGGCACAGCTATTATTGCCAATTTAGCTATTGATGCCAAAGTAGAAAAATTATGTTTTGTAAGTTCAATTGCTACCATTGGAGACGATCCCAAAAAAGAGTTTGCCAATGAAGAAAATGATTGGGGTGGTAATGAAAAAAATAATGGTTATGCCATTACCAAATATGGTGCAGAAACAGAGGTTTGGCGAGCCAGCCAAGAAGGTGTAGATGTTGTCATTGTAAATCCTGGAGTTATTTTGGGAAGCGGTTTTTGGACTTCAGGCTCAGGAAAAATGTTCTCGCAAATTCATAAAGGGTTTTCATTTTATTCTGAAGGGGTAACAGGCTTTATTGGGGTTAAAGATGTTGTTAGTTCGATGGTTCAGTTAATGGAAAGCACTTGTAAAAACGAACGTTTTATACTAGTATCAGAAAATAAAAGTTTTAAGGAAGTATTATTTTCTATAGCAGTAGCTTTTGGTAAGAAAAAACCAACAAGATGTGTTCAACCTTGGCAGGCAAATTTATTTTGGAGATGGGAGTGGTTGGTGTCAAAAATAATGGCAAGAAAAACAAGGATGAGTAAGTACACTGCAAAAACTTTACACAGAAAAACGTATTATTCTTCAGAAAAATGTAGAACACAATTAAAGATCACTTTTGAGAATATTGATGCTGTAATTCATCAAGTAAAAAATGATTTTTTCCTTTAGTTTTTTAGTTCAAAATTTTTCATTTTTTTCATTTTTTTCCTTTTTTCCATTTTTTTCATCTTTTTTGAAAAATCAAATTCTTTTTTCTTTGGAGCTTTTTTTACTTTGATTTTATTTTTTACAAGAGAATCATTGAAAAGAGAATCTTTTATTTTTTTAGCTACAGTAAATTTTTTTTGTTCTTTTTCTAACAACTCAGTAATCTCATTTAATATAGGCTCATAAACATCAATTTTAGAGGTATAATAAAGATTACTTCTATTAAAACGAAGAGAATCGATATTGTATTTATTGTAAATAAGGGTGATGTATGAAACTTTTCTTTGCTGTCTTTTGTTCTTGATGTTTTTTGCAGCGGTGGCCAAATACAGATCTTTTAACAGCATCATCATAGAATCTTTTGGAATAAGATCTACGGGTTCCTCATAGATTGTATTACTTCTGCATGAGGTAAAAAGAACGATTAAAACTAAACAAGTGATGCTATTTTTCATGGTCTATCAAAAGTAATTCTTTTTCCTTTTGCTGTGGTGTTAAAAACACCATGATTATACATTAAAACACCATTTACAAAAGTATGAGTAACACTGGAAGAAAAAGTAATTCCTTCAAATGGAGACCATCCACATTTGTAAAGAATATTTTCTTTAGTCACAGTTTGAGGTGCGTGTAGATCTACCAATACTAAATCTGCAAAATAACCTTCTCTAACAAAGCCTCTTTTTTCAATTTGGAAGATTTTAGCTGGGTTGTGACATGCTTTTTCAACAAGTTTCTCAATAGTAATAACCTGTTCTTTAACTTTTTCTAATAAGGCCAATAAAGTATGCTGAACTAAAGGCCCTCCGCTAGGAGCTCTTAAATATGAATTGGATTTTTCTTCTAGAGTATGTGGAGCATGATCTGATGCGATAATATCTATTCTATCATCTAATAAAGCCTCCCACAACCCTGTTCTGTCTGCGGTGGTTTTCACCGCTGGGTTCCATTTAATGTGAGTACCTTTTTCTTTATAATCTTCATCGGAAAACCATAAATGATGCACACAAACCTCGGCAGTAATTTGCTTTTCTTCTAAGGGAATATCATTTCTAAATAAGTTGGTTTCTTTGGCGGTAGACAAATGAAAAACGTGTAATCGAGCTCCTGTCTTTTTTGCAAGTGCAATAGCTTTTGATGAAGACAAATAACAGGCTTCTTCACTTCTAATAATAGGATGTAATTCTATTGGAATATCTTCTCCATATAAAGTTTTGTAGTGCGCTGTATTTTTTTTAATGGTTTCTTCGTCTTCACAATGTACAGAAATAATGAGTTGAGTAGATGAAAATATTTTTTCTAATACGTCAAGATTGTCTACCAACATATTTCCGGTAGAGGAACCTAAAAATAATTTGATTCCTGCCACAGTTTTTGGATCGGTTTTCAACAATTCTTCTAAATTATCATTGGTGCCACCAAACATAAATGAATAATTAACAAAAGAGGTTTTTTCTGCAATATCAAACTTGTCTTGTAATAGTTTTTGCGTAGTTGCTTGAGGCACTGTATTTGGCATCTCAATAAAAGTAGTAACCCCACCCGCAACAGCAGCTCTACTTTCTGTGCCAATAGTTGCTTTATGAGTTAGCCCGGGCTCTCTAAAATGAACTTGATCGTCTATCAATCCAGGAATAAGATACTTTCCTTTAGCATCAATTACTGGAACAGAATCTGACGCTATAGAAGCGCTTATTTTTGTGATAATTCCATTTTCAATCAAGACATCGCTAAGAAAGGCTTCCCCCTCATTTACAATCGTTGCATTTTTAATTAAGTAAGCGTTCATCGTAAGCCTTTAAATCTCATTTTTATTACACCAAAAAGTGCTTCATATATAATTCCATCACTCATTTTGGAGGTTCCCTCTGTTCTGTCAGTAAAGATTACAGAAACCTCTTTAATTTTAAATGCATGTTTCCAAGCTTTAAACTTCATTTCAATTTGAAAGGCATAGCCAACGAAACGTATTTTATTGAGTTTAATAGTTTCAAGCACAGTCCTTTTGTAACAAACAAATCCAGCAGTAGTATCATGAACTGGAATTCTTGTAATAAAACGAACGTATTTTGAGGCAAAATAAGAGAGCAGTACTCTTTTCATGGGCCAGTTCACAACATTTACACCTTGTGAATATCGAGAACCTATGGAAACATCGGCACCTTCTTTTTCACATGCATTGTATAGCCTCACTAAATCTTTTGGGTTGTGAGAAAAGTCTGCATCCATCTCTATAACATAATCATAATTTTTTTGAATAGCCCACTTAAAGCCATGAATGTATGCAGTTCCAAGACCATTTTTACCCTTTCTTTTTTCAATAAACAGCCCATCGGGATATTGGATGATAAGCTTTTCTACAATTTCAGCAGTTCCGTCTGGAGAGTTATCATCAACAACCAATATGTGAAACTTCTTTTTTTGATTAAAGACAGCCTCTATAATAGCTTGAATGTTTTCTTTTTCGTTATAGGTTGGAATAATAACTAAAGTGTCAGACATAAAATGTGTGAGAATATGCACAAATATACATTTTTTTATGACTAATTTTGTCTTAATCTTAATTACAAAAAAGAAGGAATGGAAGCTCTTCAGAGAAGTGTTTTGTCAAATAATTGGATCACAATAATTTTTGTATTCTCTATACTATTGCTTTTTTTTCTGAAACTTTTTACAGCCGAAAAATTAAAAGGGTATGTAACGTCTATTTTTAATAAAGGATTTCTTGAAATAGAGGCAGAGGAAAACTATTGGGCCTTTTCTTTTTTTCAAACAGGGTTTTCAGTATTCACTTTTTTGATGCTTTCTGTAACCACTTTTTTTCTTGTAAACCAATTTAAACAACAAAGTGTTTTTCTATTAGAAGATTATCTAGAGAGTACCTATTACCTGATTAGCTATGTAGGGTTAAGGTTTTTAATTGTTTTTGGATTATTCTCACTCTTTCAGTTCAAATCGAGGTTGTCATTTTTTATGACTTCTAAAAGAGGGTATCTTTATTCTATTTCTATTGGCTTATTTTTTTTAAATATATTTTATTTTTATGCGCTTCAGCAGCAATATTTATTATTTACTGGTGTGATAGCACTTTTTTCATTGAGATTTTTATTAATTTTCATCAATAACAAAAACCTGATTATTAAAGAGTTATTTTATTTTATTTTGTACCTTTGCGCCTTCGAATTAGCACCGCTATTCGTTTTGTTTAGATTGATTTTTTAATAAAATAGAAGCAGATTATGAAAGTGAAAACAATCTTGGTGTCTCAACCAGCACCAAAAACAGAAACATCTCCTTATTCTGACTTGTCTGATAAACAGAAAGTTAAAATTGATTTTAGGCCTTTTATCCATGTTGAGGGAGTTACTTCAAAAGAGGTTAGAGCTCAAAAAATTGATTTGTCAAATTTCACAGCAATTGTTCTAACAAGTAGAAATGCTGTTGATCATTTCTTTAGAATTGCTGAGCAAATGCGCTTTAAAGTGCCAGACGCTATGAAGTATTTTTGCCAGTCTGAAGCTGTTGCTTTCTACCTACAGAAGTATGTAGTGTACAGAAAACGTAAAATTTATGTTGGAAAAAGAACTTTTCCTGAATTGGTAAAGCTTATTAAAAAACATAAAGAAGAGAAGTTTTTATTGCCTTCCTCAGACAAATTAAAACCATTAATTCCAAATGAATTAGATGCATTAGGCGTAAATTGGAAAAGAGCAATATTGTACAAAACAGTTGTAAGTGACCTATCTGATTTAGAAAATGTATTTTATGATATTTTAGTATTCTTTAGCCCATCAGGGATAGACTCATTATTTAAGAATTTCCCAGAGTTTAAGCAAAACAATACTCGAATAGCAGTGTTTGGTAATTCTACGGTAAAGGCAGCTACGGCAGCAGGACTAAAATGTAATATTACTGCGCCATCTCCGGAAACACCGTCCATGACAATGGCTTTGGAAAAGTACATTAAAGAAGTAAATAAAAAATAATATCTCTGATAATTTAGAGAGATAATACCACGCTATGGCGTGGTTTTTTTATGCAAACAAAGTTGCAAATACTTCTTCAATTTTTCCAACAAGAATTAGCTTTATACCGCCTTCTTTATAAGTAATTTTGTTGTATTTAGAGGCAACAAATGTTTTATAACCAAGTTTTTTTGCCTCTGAGATTCGTTGATCTATTTTAGAAACTGGTCTTATTTCTCCAGCTAATCCAATTTCTGCAGCAAAACAAACATTGGGTGATATGGCAATATCTTGATTAGAAGATAAAATTGAGGCAACAACAGCAAGATCAATTGCAGGGTCATCTATACTAATACCACCTGTAATGTTTAAAAAGACATCTTTTGCTGCCAATTTAAATCCAGCTCTTTTTTCTAAAACAGCCAAAACCATATGCAAGCGCTTAAGATTATATCCTGTTGTTGTTCTTTGAGGAGTCCCATATACTGCAGAACTTACTAATGCTTGAACTTCAATCATCAAAGGACGAACCCCTTCAAGTGTTGAAGCAATAGCAGTTCCGCTTAAATCGGAGTCTTTTTTTGAAATGAGAATTTCAGATGGGTTTGAAACTTCTCGCAATCCATTAGTAAACATTTCATAAATTCCCAATTCTGCAGTTGAACCAAATCTGTTTTTTTGTGAACGCAATATTCTGTAGGTATGATTTCTATCTCCTTCAAATTGTAATACAACGTCTACCATATGTTCTAAAATCTTTGGTCCAGCAATTTGTCCTTCCTTGTTTATATGGCCAATTAGCAAAACAGGAGTGCCTGTTTCTTTTGCAAATTTTATAAGTTCTGCAGTAGTTTCTCTAATTTGAGAGACGCTCCCAGGCGAGGCTTCTAAAGCATTAGTATGAAGGGTTTGTATAGAGTCTATAACTAAGATTTCAGGGATTGTATTTTCAATGTTTTTAAAAATTTCCTGAGTATTTGTTGCGGTTAAAATAAGACAATTAGAGGCATTCTTTTGAATTCTTTCTGCCCTCATTTTTATTTGAGACTGACTCTCTTCGCCAGAAACATATAAAACCTTATGAGAGATTGCAAGAGCTACCTGCAGAATTAGTGTAGATTTACCTATACCGGGCTCACCTCCCAATAATGTTACAGACCCTTTAACCAAGCCTCCCCCTAAAACGGTATCCAGTTCATTGTTCTTTGTAGGGATTCGTTCCTCAGTATTTAATTGAATGTCTTCAATTTTCAAGGGTTTAGAAATACTTTTTATACGATGAGATTGTTTCCATTCTCTAGCGACCTCTTTTTGAACTACTTCTTCAATAATAGTATTCCATTCATTACATGCGCTACATTGCCCCATCCATTTTGCATGTTGAGTGCCACAATTCTGACAAAAAAAAGTAGTTTTAGCTTTCGCCATTCGATATAAAGTTTACACAAAGAAAAGAAAATTACTTTGCTTTATTACAGATTGGCAAAAGTAAAAATGAGAGTCCGCCAAAAATTATAATCATAGCGGTTTGTGCTGCCCACATTACACTTCCAAATGCAGTAGAGGGTTCCTCAGGAACACCAAACAATGTGAAAGCGCCAGCAACTGCTAATGGATACAAGCCAATTCCTCCATTGGTTGCTGCAATACTAAATCCACCAGCAATAAACCCAACTAAAATTCCGCCAAACGGAACCTCTAAGCCATTAATAGCAGGAATGGTAGCCCAGAACATTAAGATATACATGACCCAAATAAACACAGTATGAAAAATAAAAGCCCATTTATCTTTCATTCTAAAAATACTAGTAACCCCCTCAATAAGACTCTTTACAAAGGTTTTGATTTTTAAACCTAAGCCGTTTGTAGATTTTCTTACATAGCTATAAAACAAGAAAGCTACACCCACAAACACAATTAAACTTAAACCCATTTTAATGGGGTCTACATTTTTTGTGAGTAATTTAATGATAAAATCAAATTGAATTAGCAAGGTAATTCCTATGATCAAAAACATCATAATCAAATCAGCGATGCGTTCTGCTACAATAGTACCAAACCCTTTTTCGAATGGAATGCCTTCATAATTAGTCATCACAGAAGCTCGTGAAACCTCTCCAGCTCTTGGTATCGCTAAGTTTACAAAATAACCAATTAAAACCGCTAGAGTACTGTTGATAAATCTTGGCTTATAGCCTAAGGGCTCCAACATAAATTTCCAACGATAAGCTCTTGATAAGTGACTTAAAATTCCAAAAAACAACCCTAGAGCAATCCACCAATAGTTCGCATTTTTAAAATACTCTAGTAGTGTCTTAGGTGGTATAATCGTAAATAAATACCAAACTAAGCCTCCTCCAAAGAGCAGAGGAATTATTATTTTTAAGGTTTTTTTTATTTTAAAATCCAAAATTAGGTAAGTAAATTAGTGTTTTCGTTAGGAAAAACAAGTGCAGGCTTGAACTTCTTAGCTTCTTCAAGCTCTAAAAAGGCGTAAGTAATTAATATTAAAACATCTCCAACAGCAACTTTTCTTGCCGCGGCTCCATTTAATGTAATTTCACCACTTTTTCTAGGTCCAGGGATCACATAGGTTTCTAGTCGTTCGCCATTGTTATTATTAACAATTTGTATACGCTCACCTTCTATGATATTTGCAGCATTCATAAGGTCTTCATCTATAGTAACGCTACCTACATAATTTAAATCGGCACCTGTTACTTTAACACGATGGATTTTTGATTTAACAACTTGAACTAACATTTTGCAAAAGTACTACTTTTTTAAAATTTGAAAAGATTAAACACACTAAAAAGAAGTTAATAATTTAATGAAATAGTGTCAATTAATCGAACTTCTCTTGCATATACTGCAATAAATGCACGATAGTTTTTTTTAGGGGAGATATTAGATACACTTTTTAAGGTTTCCTCATCTGCAATAGTAAAGTATTCCAATTCAAAAAGAGGCTGCTTTTCAAATTGTTCATGAACCCACATAACTAGAGCTTCTATTGGAATTATGTCTAGTTTATTTTTTACCTCATTAAGTATCTGATAGATAATTGATGCTGCCTTCTTTTCTTCTGAAGTTAAACGTGTATTTCTTGAACTCATAGCTAATCCATTAGCCTCTCTGAACGTTGAACAGCACACAATATTTACATCTAAGGGTATTTTTTTTACTAATTTTCTTACAATTTGTAGTTGTTGAAAATCTTTTTCACCAAAGTAAGCATGGGTTGGAAGCACTATTTCAAATAACTTTTTTACTATAGTTCCTACTCCATTAAAATGCCCTTCTCGGTATTTCCCCTCCATTTCATTTTCTAAACCATCAAAATTAAATTGACCAGATGAGACTGCTTCTGAATAAATTTCATGTGTAGAAGGAATAAAAACAACATTGCAGTTAGTGTTTTTGAGAAGTTTAAGATCGTTTTCAAGAGTTCTGGGATAGTTATCTAAATCTTCTTTTTTATTAAATTGTGTAGGGTTAACAAAAATACTAGCAACTGAAATGTCATTTTCTTTTGAAGATTTTTCCAACAAGGAGAGGTGCCCTTTATGGAGCGCTCCCATTGTAGGGACAAAACCAATTTTAGCATTTTTAGAACGAAATTCTTTTAAATATAAATTAAGTTCTTCCTTAGTTTTAAAAACCTTCATAATAGAATATAGTCTAAGATGGCAAACTTAGTATTTTAACACGACTTTTGCAGAAAATTTCGTACTTTTGCAAACTTATACAAAGGCTTAAATTTAATGAAAGATAAGAGAATATTGTATGTTTCTTCTGAGGTTGTACCTTACTTGCCAGAAACAGAGATAGCATCTACTGCATTCAATGTAGCAAAGAAAGCGCATTCAAAAGGTGTACAAACAAGAATATTTATGCCTCGTTTTGGGGTAATAAACGAGAGAAGACATCAACTACACGAAGTAATTCGTTTGTCTGGGATGAATTTAATAATCAACGATATGGATATGCCTTTGATTATTAAAGTAGCTTCAATTCCTAAGGAAAGAATGCAAGTTTATTTTATTGATAATGATGAATACTTTAAGAGGAAAGCTATCTTTTCTGATGAAGATGATCAGCTTTTTTCAGACAACGATGAAAGAGCAATATTCTTTGCCAAAGGAGTTGTTGAAACTGTAAAAAAATTGAATTGGGCTCCAGATATTATTCATGTTCATGGATGGATGGCATCATTGTTGCCATTGTACATTAAAGAATATTACAGTGATGAGCCTTTATTCTCAGAAAGTAAAATTGTAACTTCTGTATACAATAAAGATTTTGAAGGTACATTAAATAATGATCTAGCTGAAAAAATAAAATTTGATAATATTTCAGCTGAAAAAATAAAAGTTTTAGAAGAACCAAACTATACTAATATTATAAAAAGTGCTGTTTCAAACTCTGATGCAATTGTTCAAGGAAGCCAAGAGATTCCTGATGAAATATCAGAAGAAATTAAAAACACAGATGTTCCTGCATTGTCATATCAGGAAGAAGATTCATTTGAATCCTATTTAAATTTTTATAAAGATCTTATTTCAGAAGAGTAAACTTAGAGTGGTTATGTTAAGAAAATATATAAAAGCAACATGTTATGTTGTATTTACAGCGTTTCTTTTAGGGTTAGTTGTTTCTTGTGAAGAAGATTTTACTGATATTGGAACTTCAATAGTTAATAATGATCAGTTTACTACTAATGATACTGTTTTTGAAATAGAGATGACTGCTAAGAATATAGCAAAAGTTCAAGCAGATGGATTGTCTATAGGAGGCTTGTTAGGGCAATATTTATTAGGAGTTTATAACAACAATAATTACAAGAAAATTGAAGCTTCTATCATCTCTCAACTTAGTATACCTAACAATTTAAATAAAGTAGATCAAGACTATGGTGCAGATACGATAACCATTACCTCTATAGATACGGTATTGTTAAGGATTCCTTATAATGCTTCCCTATTAAATACTGCACTACTTGATTCTGATTATTTATTAGATTCTATTATTGGAGATCAAACCGAACCTTTTACGTTAAACATCTTTAGATTAGAAACTTATTTGAGTGGTTTAAATCCAACTACTCCAGCGCTTCTTAACACCTATTATTCAGATCAAACTTACGAAGTTTCAACTGAGAAATTAAATAGTGTTGAAGATATTCAGTTTACTCCAAATAGAAGAGACACTGCGCAATTTGTTAAAAGAAGGCTAAGTACCGGATTAGTCTACGATACAGATACTATTGTATATGCTAATTCAGTTCCATCCATTAGTATTCCATTAAAAGAAGACCTAATTAAAGAACTTCTTTTTGACCAATATGAAACTCCAAATTTTGCATCACAAGATGCATTTAACAATTACTTTAGAGGAATAAAAATACAAGCAGAGGGTGATAACGGATCATTAATATCTCTTGGATTTAACAATAATAACCTTCAACCATTAATTGATATATATTACACAAATACAGTTTTAGTTGATGGAGGAACAGTAGTTTTTGATACAGTAAAAAAGACAGATACATTTTTATTATCAGGAATAAGAACTAACGAGTATAAAACAACTCCAGGACAAGCACCCGGAGTTAATCATGTGCCTATTCAAGGTGTTTCTGGATCAATGGCGCAGTTAAAAATTCTTGGTGATGACAATGATTCAAACGGGATTCCTGACGACCTAGAAGAATTGAGAACAAAAAATTGGTTAATTAATGATGCAACAATTACAGTATACGTAGATCAAGACGTTATTGAGCCAGACACAACAGCAATTCCCTATCAGTTATTCATATTTAGAGATGGGCTAAATAGCGCAGGAATAGAAACTCCTCGTCAAATTACGGATTACGTAACTGAAGGGGTTAATGAGGTTGGAGGTACATTAAATGTAAATGACGACAACAAACCCAATAGCTATACATTTAAGATCACAGATTATATTTCAGAACTGTTAGCTGGAAATACAGATAACCTTCCTGCACTTGGTGTCAGAGTTTTTAACCCAACTGATCTTCCAGTTTCATCTGTAGATACTGTAGTTAGGAATTATAATTGGAACCCAAAAGCAATTACGTTATTAAATAATAATACACAAAATACTTCAAGGAAACCTAAATTAAAAATATCATACTCACTCAAGACAGAAGAGGAGTAAATAGTTAAATTAATCACCCTCTAAAAATATAAAAACATGTGTGGAATCACAGGATACATAGGCGAAAAAGATGCATATCCAATTATCATTAACGGCCTAAAAAGATTAGAGTACAGGGGCTATGATAGTGCTGGTATAATGATCTATGATGGAGAAGACATCAATCTTTCCAAAACTAAAGGAAAAGTATCTGATTTAGAACAGATCACAGATACCGATTCAAAAAGAAAAGCTGGAACTATAGGAATTGGTCATACAAGATGGGCTACTCATGGGGTTCCGAACGATATTAATTCTCACCCTCATACATCTCAATCAGGAAATCTAGTGATTGTTCACAATGGGATTATAGAAAATTATGATACCCTAAGAAAAGAATTAATAAACAGAGGCTATACTTTTCATAGTGATACAGATACAGAGGTATTGGTTAACTTAATAGAAGAAGTAAAGAAACAAGAAAACTGCAAACTCGGAAAAGCAGTACAATTAGCTTTAACTCAAGTAACAGGAGCTTATGCAATTGCAGTATTTGACAAAGAAAAGCCTAATGAAATTATTGTAGCTAAATTAGGAAGTCCTATTGCTATTGGAGTAGGAAAGAATAATGAAGAGTTTTTTGTTGCCTCAGATGCCTCACCTTTTATAGAATTCACAAAAAATGTTGTGTATTTAGAGGATGAAGAAATGGCAATTATTAAATTAGGTAGAGATATAAGGGTTAGAAGAATACTCGATGACGCATTTGTAGACACGATCATTCAAAAATTAAAATTAAGTTTAGATCAAATCGAAAAAGGTGGATATGATCATTTTATGATCAAGGAAATTCACGAACAACCCAAAGCAATTATAGATACCTTTAGGGGTAGAATGTTGGTCGACGAAGGCATTATAAAAATGTCTGGAATAGACAATAACATTAAAAAATTTTTAAATGCAAAAAGAATTGTTATTGTAGCCTGTGGTACTTCCTGGCATGCAGGACTTGTAGGAGAGTATCTTCTTGAAGATATGGCTAGAATACCTGTAGAGGTAGAATATGCTTCTGAGTTTAGATATAGAAATCCAATTATTACACCTGATGACGTTGTCATAGCCATTTCTCAGTCGGGTGAAACCGCAGATACATTGGCAGCCATAAAATTAGCAAAATCTAAAGGAGCGTTTGTTTTTGGAGTGTGTAATGTTGTAGGATCATCAATTTCTAGAGAGACACATGCTGGTGCATATACCCACGCAGGTCCAGAGATTGGTGTAGCTTCAACAAAAGCATTTACAACACAAATTACAGTGTTAACTTTAATTGCGTTAAAACTTGCAAAAGAAAAGGGAACACTCTCAAAACCTGAATTTCATACTTATTTGCAGAAGCTGCAAATAATCCCTGAGAAGGTTCAAAAATTACTTGAAATAGATGACAAAGTCAAAGAAATAGCAAATATTTATAAAGATGCTAAAAACTGTTTATACCTTGGAAGAGGATTCAACTTTCCAGTAGCATTAGAAGGGGCATTAAAATTAAAAGAGATTTCTTATATCCACGCAGAGGGATATCCTGCTGCTGAAATGAAGCATGGCCCTATTGCTTTGATAGACGAAGACATGCCTCTATTTGTAATTGCAACAAATAAAGGACATTACGAGAAAGTAGTGAGTAATATTCAAGAAATAAAATCTAGAAGTGGTAAAATTATTGCCATTGTTACTGAAGGAGATGTTACGGTAAAAGAAATTGCAGATCACGTAATAGAAATACCAGAAACCGAGGAGGCGCTTACACCGTTGTTAACAACCATTCCTTTTCAACTACTGTCGTATCATATTGCAGTGATGTTAGATAAGAATGTAGACCAACCGAGAAATTTAGCTAAATCAGTTACAGTGGAGTAGTTTGTGATGGGTGAATAAAATTGAACACCTTCAAGACTATATTAAAGTTTATCTCCTTTTTCGTTTATCTTAATTACAAGTTCTTCCATATAACAATTTTCCCAATCATTAGGTTTTGGACAATTTTGTTTTTCTCCATTTATTATATATTCATTATTGTCATTTGATGGAGTAATTACCCTACCATAATCATTCAAAGAATCACCATATGTTTTAAACCAAAGTTCATTTCCCATTAAATCTAATTTAGTTAAATAAACATCATTATTTCCAACACCATAAGAACCTGTTTGTCCGAGTACTAAATAACCGTCTTCTACTTCTAAAATATCCTCAACATAATCCCAAGAATTCCCTCCAATTGTAGTTTTCCATTGAATATTATCATTTAAATACTTTAAAACAATGATGTCACAATCTGTTCCGTCTGAACCATAACAGTTTGTATCATAATATTTGATATAGCCTCCATCAGAAGTGTTCAATTCTTGATAAACTTGTTTCCAATAATCAAAAGGTGGTGGTGGTAACTCTTTAAAACCGATATAATAAAAACCAAGTGTTAATGAAAAAATTCCTAACAAAATAAATGTGTAGGTTTTCTTAAATATTGTTTTATTTTCTGAAGAACTAAAATCTTCATTAAGAACTTCACTAATTCTATTTAAGGAATAAATCGAGGGAGTTACTTCTTCATTTTCAATTCTTTGGATTGTCCTTAGTGAAACACCTGATTTTTCAGAAAGGTCTAGTTGAGTTAATCCATTTTTTATCCTCGATTTTTTTATTCTTTTACTTAAATTCATAGAAATTATAATTAGATTTATTTAACAACAAAATAACTGAAATTATAATTTAATCAATAATTAATTAATACGTCATTTAAACGTCAATCACGATTAATGTCATGAAATTATGAAAAGGATTAAGGGTAAGATAAACCACTCCGAAATAATAAACCATCACCGTGGAGTAATTTTTGGAACGTTGTTTTTTGTATTTACATTTCCTATATTTAAAGCATGGGAAAAGGCATTTTAATTTTATTAGGAACTTTTATTGTTATTGCCATCTTACATGTTGTGTCTATGAAAATGACCAAGATTTCTGAGGCCAAAAAATTATCATTTCGAAAAGTATTTTTTTATATCTATGGTGTTTTCTTAATATTTAGTGGAATTTTACAGTGTATAGAGAAAGATGAGATTCGTATTGTTTTTTTAATACAGTCTTTATGTGGCTTAGCATTTGTTATTTTAAATTTCCTAGGAAAGGTGCAACAAAAAACTAGCTAAATCTTATCATGAACCTGGCTGTGTTCTCCATTGTTCCATAGGGTTAAGATATCAGTGGCCACAGTAGCACCACTTCCTGCTGCAATGGCAAATTGACTTCTGCATCCCGATAAGGTTCCACAGACATAGACCCTGCCAGTAACCAAATAATTTTTATTCCTTAATTGAATTCTATCTTTTGATGCTTTTGCGCTTTGATGAGGTTCTAGATACGCTTCTAAACCTTTAATTAGGAATGGTTTTGCGTAATTTAAGGCTAAAACTATGACTAGTGCTTTGTATTCTCTTTTATTGGTTTTCACGATGTGAAAATCGTCTTGAATAGCAATAGAAATTACTTTTTCACCCTCAATTTGAGTAATATTTGGGTAATTTACAGTCAACTGTTTTTTTCCTGTGGCCAATACATTAGACCCAAGAGTTCCTGAGGGTAAGCCAAGAACATTGTTAAAAAGAGCATTTTGTAAATGCGAACTTCTTTGATGCATAATTACACCCACCTTTTTACTGATAGCGTAGGGCTTTTTAAGACCTGATCCAAGAACTAAAGCACATTGCATACCCGCAACACCACCTCCAATAATTAAAGCATCAAAAATCATTAAAATAGTGCTTTAATGTTAGCAGTGAATAATTTTACAGCAATGGCTAACAAAATAACTCCAAATATTTTTCGAATGATTTTTATTCCGTTAGCTCCAATAATGCGTTCTATTTTAGGAGAGGTTTTTAGAACAACATAAATCACCACAACATTGCATAAAACAGCAATAATAATATTTTCTATATAAAATTCCGCTCGTAAAGAGAGAAGTGTTGTCAGGCTTCCAGGACCAGCAATTAATGGAAATGCAAGAGGAAACACAGTAGCGGTTATGCTTTCCGAGTCATCATCATCTTTATAAAGGGTAATTCCTAAAATCATTTCTAAGGCGATAAAAAAAAGAATAAAAGACCCTGCCACGGCAAATGAATACACATCTATTCCTATCAATTCTAGTAGGCTTTGTCCTAAAAAAAGGAATACAATCATGATAACTCCTGCAATTAAAGAGGCTTTTTCTGATTGAATATGACCAACTTTTTTTCTTAAATCTATGATAATTGGAATGTTTCCAACAATATCTATGACCGCAAATAAGACCATAAACGCTGTAAATATTTCCTTAATATTTAAATTCATAATAAGTTTATTTAAAGCTGCAAAAGTAGAAAACTAACCCAATCAAAATATCAAAAATAGAAAATATTTTACCTTATTTTTGCCAAATGTTTCAATTAGGAAAAACTATTGTATCCGAGGATCTTATTGAGAAAGATTTTGTCTGTAATCTTTCTAAGTGTAAAGGAGAATGTTGCGTTTCAGGTGTGGCTGGGGCCCCATTAGAGAAAGACGAAGTACTTCTTTTAAAAGAGCTATACCCAAAGTTAAAACCCTTTTTAAGAAAAGAAGGAATAAGTGCTATAGAGGAACAAGGAACTTCTGTTAAAACCAATTTAGGAGAATTAGAAACTCCTTTGGTTAATAATTCTGAATGTGCATACCTTATCTTTAATGAAAATAATATTGCATGTTGTGGTATTGAAGAGGCTCATAACAAGGGAGTTATAGATTGGAAGAAACCAATTTCGTGCCATCTATATCCGGTTAGAATAAAAGAATATAGTGAGTTTGCAGCAGTAAATTATCATAAATGGGATATATGTGATGATGCATGCTCATTAGGAAATGAGTTGAAAGTACCTGTTTATAAGTTTGTAAAAGAGGCATTAATAAGAAAGTTTGGAACAAACTGGTATTTAGAATTAGAAACTGTAGCTCGAGATCACATAAAAAAAAATAAGTACATTTAAATTTGATAAAAATTCAATCTATGAAAAAATTAATTCCTTTTTTACTTGCTTTAATTGTAGTTCAATCCTGTGAAGAGCCTGTTGAAATTACTGAAACAATGGTTATTAATGAATCTGCAACAGTTACAATAGAAGAAACAAATGGCACTGCTGTAAATTTTAGTGATATAATCGAAGGAGATGTAAACCAAGTGGTTTCAAATTTTAATAGCATTAACGATCTAACTATAGATAGCTTAAGCTATTCGTTTACAAACCTTACGGGTAATGAAAACGCATCTATTATTTCTGCCTCAATAGACATAAATGGAATAAATGTTGCTGTTGTTTCAGATTTAAATATTGCACAAGAAGTTGAAAATGAGTCTATATTTCAAATTACAGATTTAAACGTCTTGGACCAATTAGAAACTTCGTTTTTAAATAACAGTGCAGTGACTTTAAATCTTTCTGGAATGGCGATTTCTGAAGAAGGAGATGTTTCATTTGACATTGAGTTGTCGATGCAATTAACCGCTACTTTTTAAAAATAAACAGGTCTTTTTCTAATAAATAGCATCACTACAGGGTTAAAAACCAAAAAAAACAGAACTATTTTTAGAAATTTTTTCTAAAAATGGGGGTTTAGAATGTGATTAATAGATCGACCTAAAAAATCATTCTGTAAAATATTTTACACCTCCAAATTATTAAATCAAAAAATAAATCTTTTCATTTTAGGAATGTCAATGAGAATAAGGCTTTGTAAAAAAATTGCCTTATAAGTTATTGATTATTAGGTTTTTAAAAATTTTTTAAGAATTGATTTTTTTTTAAGAATTTTCTGTTTTGTTAAAAACTTAGCGTGTTTTGTGAATAAGTAGAGCTTTGTATTCATTCCTTTTTTTTCAATCTTTGTTAACCTCGATAGGAGTATATTTTACAACAATTAAGAAAACCTTAACAAATAATGTCTTTACAAGAACCAATTTTACAGCCAAACGATAATCGATTCGTAATTTTTCCAATTGAACATGATGATTTATGGGATTGGTATAAAAAACAACAAGCATGTATTTGGACGGCCGAAGAAATTGACTTGTCAGAAGATGTTGCAGATTGGAAAAATAAACTTTCAGATGATGAGCGTTATTTCATCAAACATATCTTAGCATTTTTTGCTGCTTCTGACGGAATTGTAAATGAAAACTTGGCAGAAAATTTTGTTAATGAAGTGCAATATTCAGAAGCTAAATTCTTCTATGGGTTTCAGATTATGATGGAGAATGTTCACTCAGAAACCTATTCTCTTCTTATAGACACCTATGTTAAAAATGAAGAGGAGAAAGATAAATTATTTAATGCAATAGAAAACTTTCCAGCAATAAAAAAGAAAGCTGAATGGGCTTTAAAGTGGATAGAATCAGACTCATTTGCAGAAAGATTAATTGCTTTTGCAGCTGTAGAAGGAATTTTCTTCTCAGGAGCATTCTGTTCAATTTTTTGGTTAAAGAAAAGAGGGCTATTACCTGGACTTACGTTCTCTAATGAATTAATTTCAAGAGATGAAGGTTTGCATTGTGATTTTGCAGTTCACCTTCACAACAATCACGTTGTTAATAAAGTTCCAAAAGAACGTATTAGAGAAATTATTGTAGACGCTTTAAATATAGAAAGAGAATTTGTCACAGAATCATTGCCAGTAAGTTTAATTGGAATGAACGCTAAGTTAATGACACAATACCTAGAATTTGTAACCGACAGATTATTAGGAGAGTTCAATTGTGAAAATGAATACAACGCCACCAATCCCTTTGATTTTATGGAAATGATTTCTCTTGAAGGAAAAACTAATTTCTTCGAAAAAAGAGTATCTGAATATCAAAAAGCCGGAGTTAAATCTGGAGGGACAGGAAGCATCAGTTTTGATGCTGATTTCTAGGGATCTGCTCTAGAAAAAAATAGTACCAAAAAGTTATCTGGTACACAACCAAATCAAAATATTATAATCGCTTCGGCGATTGCAACTAATTAAAAACAATAGCAGCATGTATGTAGTAAAAAGAGACGGCAAAAAAGAGCCAGTGATGTTCGACAAAATCACGGCAAGAGTAAAGAAAATGTGTTATGGGCTTAACAAGATTGTAGACCCAGTTAAAGTAGCCATGCGTGTTATTGAGGGATTGTATGACGGAGTTACTACACCAGAATTAGATAGTTTAGCAGCAGAAATTGCCGCTACCATGACAACTGCTCACCCAGATTACGCAAAACTAGCTGCAAGAATTGCTGTATCTAACTTACATAAAAACACCAAGAAATCTTTCTCTGAAACCATGGTGGATTTATATGAATATGTAAATCCAAGAACGGGTAAAAAAGCACCGTTGTTATCTGACGAAGTTTTTAAAATAATAACTGATAATGCAGAAAAATTAGATTCTACGATTATTTATAGCAGAGATTTTAATTATGACTTTTTTGGGTTTAAAACTTTAGAGCGTTCTTATTTATTAAAATTAAATGGAACTATTGTTGAAAGACCTCAGCATATGTTGATGCGTGTTTCTATTGGGATTCATTTAAATGACATTGATGAAGCAATTGCTACATATGAATTGATGAGTAAGAAGTTTTTTACCCACGCCACTCCAACCTTGTTCAATGCAGGTACACCAAAACCACAAATGTCCTCTTGTTTTTTATTACAAATGCAAGATGATAGTATTGATGGAATCTACGATACATTGAAACAAACTGCTAAAATTTCGCAATCTGCAGGGGGTATTGGATTGTCTATTCACAATGTACGAGCCACAGGATCTTATATTAGAGGGACTAATGGAACTTCCAATGGAATAGTACCCATGTTAAAGGTATTTAATGACACAGCTCGTTACGTAGACCAAGGAGGAGGAAAACGTAAAGGATCTTTTGCGATGTATATAGAGCCTTGGCATGCAGATATCTTTGAATTTCTAGATTTGAAAAAGAATCATGGAAAAGAAGAGATGCGTGCTAGAGATTTATTTTATGCCATGTGGATGCCAGATTTATTCATGAAAAGAGTACAAGAGGATGGTCAATGGACTTTGATGTGTCCAAATGAATGCCCGCACTTATTCGATACTTATGGAGATGAATTCGAAAAGTTGTACGAAGGTTATGAAAAAGTTGGTAAAGGAAGAAAAACAATCAAAGCAAGAGAGCTTTGGGAAAAAATATTAGAATCTCAAATAGAAACTGGTACTCCTTATATGCTTTATAAAGATGCTGTAAACCGTAAATCAAATCACAAAAATTTAGGAACTATTCGTTCTTCAAATTTGTGTACAGAAATTATGGAATATACAGCTAATGACGAAGTTGCGGTATGTAATCTAGCATCCATTGCATTGCCAATGTTTATTAGTGAGAACGAATCTGGAGAAAAGTATTTCAATCACAAAAAATTATACGATGTAACCAAAAAAGTGATTAGAAACTTAGATACTGTTATCGATCGAAATTATTATCCAGTTCAAGAGGCTGAAAATTCTAATTTTAGACACAGACCTGTAGGCTTAGGAGTTCAAGGGTTAGCAGATGCCTTTATCATGTTGCGTTTACCTTTTACTTCTGATGCAGCAAAAAAATTAAATAAAGATATTTTTGAGACCTTATATTTTGCTTCAGTTCAATCTTCTATGGAGATTGCAAAAGCTAAAGAGCCATATTCTACATTTAAAGGATCACCAATGTCTGAAGGCGAACTTCAATTTAACATGTGGGGAATCAATGATGAAGATTTGAGTGGAAATTGGGATTGGAAAAAGTTGCGTAAAAATGTAATTAAACACGGTGTTAGAAATTCATTATTGGTGGCTCCAATGCCAACCGCTTCAACATCTCAGATTTTAGGAAATAATGAAGCTTTTGAGCCTTATACTTCAAACATCTATACAAGACGTGTTCTTTCCGGAGAATTTATAGTTGTGAATAAACACCTATTAGAAGATTTAGTAGAGATGGAACTTTGGGATAATAATATGAAGGAAGAGATCATGAGAGCAAATGGATCTATCCAACATATAGATAAGATTCCACAAAATATTAAAGAACTCTATAAAACTGTATGGGAAATGAGTATGAAAGATATTATTGATATGGCACGCCATAGAGGATATTTTATAGATCAATCACAATCGTTAAATCTTTTCATGCAAGATGCAGATTATGCGAAACTAACCTCTATGCATTTTTATGCTTGGAAGTCTGGATTAAAAACTGGAATGTATTATTTAAGAACTAAATCTGCTGTAAATGCGATTCAGTTTACGCTTTCTAAAGAAAAGAAAAAAACACCACAAGAGCAAGATGCACCGATGACACCAGAAGAATTTAAAGCTATGGTGGAATCCTCAAAAAATGGAGGACCAGATGATGATTGCTTGATGTGTGGATCATAGAAATTAATTAATTTATTTCTTAAAAAGAATCTCAATATATTTGAGGTTCTTTTTTTATCTAAAATCAAAATCATAATTATATGATGAACTGGGAACAATTACTTTCTTTAAAACGTTTTGGTGACATTCAAAAGCGCCCAAGAGCCAAGCAAGATGAGACACGACTGGGCTTTGAAGTAGATTTTGATAGAATTATATTTTCAGAAGCTTTTCGAAGTTTACAAGATAAAACACAAGTTATTCCCCTATCTCAAACAGATTTTGTTCATACTCGACTTACCCATAGCCTAGAAGTATCTGTAGTAGGAAGAACCTTAGGAAGAAGAGTAGGTAAAGTTTTATTGGAAAGGTATCCCAATCTAAAACAATTGGGCTATTCATTTAATGATTTTGGAGCTATTGTAGCAGCAGCTTCTGTTATGCATGATATAGGAAATCCTCCTTTTGGTCACTCAGGAGAAAAAGCCATTGGAGAGTATTTTAAAACAGGTAAAGGATTACAATATAAAGAGGCATTATCAGCAGAAGAATATCAAGATCTTATAGACTTTGAAGGAAATGCCAATGGACTTAAAATTTTGACTGAAAACAGAGAAGGAGTTTATGGTGGCTTACGCTTATCCTATGCAACTTTAGGAGCTTTTATAAAATATCCTAAAGAGTCTTTACCCAAAAAACCAACTACACACATAACAGACAAAAAATACGGCTGTTTTCAGTCGGAAAAAGAGGCTTTCTTAGACATTGTTGAAGATTTAGGCTTACTCAATAAGTCTAAAACAGCAGCCATTAGTTACCACAGGCATCCTTTAGCTTTTTTAGTAGAAGCAGCCGATGATATTTGTTATACAATTATAGATTTTGAGGATGGAATTAATTTAGGATTAATAGAGGAAGAATTTGCCTTAGAATATCTAATTAAACTTGTAAAAAATACCATTGACACAAAAAAATACCATTCATTAAAATTTAAAAAAGACAGAGTTAGTTATCTCAGAGCATTGGCTATTAATACACTAATTAACGAAGCTGTAGCTATTTTTTTAGCAAATGAAACCGCTATTTTAGAGGGAACATTCTCTACCCCTCTATTAGATAAATGTGCCTATGAGGCACAGATTAATGATATTTTAAAAATCAGTATTTCAAAAATATATAAGAGTCAAGAAGTCGTAGAAAAAGAAGTAGCAGGATATAAAATAATCGCAGATTTATTAGATGTTTTTGTAACTGCTTTAAATAACCATCATTTAGGAACTCCAACTAATTATGATCGTTTACTACTCAATTTGCTACCTGAAGAATTCATGATCAATTCTGAATCTCCTTACGAAAGAATTATGGCTATATGTACTTATGTTTCTAGAATGTCAGACAGCTACGCCATTAGAATTCACAAAAAGATACAGGGAAGTATTATCTAATAATAAGCTTTTTTATGATAGGTCTCTTATCAATTGTTTGATTGAAGCGATATCGATACCATTCATTTTTTGAAGTTCTTCAATTGTTCCATGCTCCACAAAATGATCTTGAATTCCTAAAACTTTAACTTTGTTTTTGTAGTCATATTTAGCAATGAATTCAAGAATAACTGAGCCAAACCCACCTTTTTCTGCACCCTCTTCAAGGGTAATAATCTGGTTAAAATTAGTACAGATATTATGCAGTAATTTTTCATCTAAAGGCTTAGCAAACCGCATATCATAA
>Ga0228646_1000095_pt1 | contig 24380 bp, 20 predicted proteins | sample 58DmetaG_FD_190064 | JGI IMG/M metagenome (GOLD analysis project Ga0228646, IMG submission 190064) | Seawater microbial communities from Monterey Bay, California, United States - 58D | ecosystem: Environmental > Aquatic > Marine > Coastal | place: USA: California | collected 2016-11-04
AATATAAAAGGTGAAAAACAAATAAGATTCTCTGTAGTCCGATACGGAAATGTAATGGGGTCTAACGGTTCAGTAATTCCTTTTTTTATTAACAAAAAGAAACAAAATAATAGTTTACCAATAACAGACCCTAATATGACACGTTTTAATATTTCTCTCCAAGGCGGTGTAAATATGGTGATGCATGCTTTAGAAAATGCCTGGGGAGGTGAATTATTTGTACCTAAAATACCATCATATAAAATCATGGACGTAGCAGAGGCCATTGGTCCAAAATGTAGTAAACCAATTGTTGGGATAAGACCAGGAGAGAAGGTTCATGAAGAAATGATAACACCTTCGGATTCTTTTTACACCTACGATTTAGGAAAGTATTATACAATTTTACCCGCTACACATATGTGGAATTTAGATGAGTATTTAAGCACATTTAAAGCAAAAAAAGTCCCTTTAGGGTTTAGTTATAATTCAGGAGAAAATCAAGAATGGGAGACTGTTGAAAGTTTAAGAGCTTTAATTAAAAAACATGTTGACGTTAGTTTTGAAGTATAATGAATACTAAAATAATACCATACGGAAGGCAATCTATTGAGAAGGATGATATTGATGCAGTAATTAATACACTTCAGTCAGATTTTCTAACTCAAGGCCCAAAAGTATTGGAATTTGAAAAAAAGTTTGCAGATTATATTGGAGCTAAGTATGCGGTAGCAGTGAATAATGCAACTTCAGGTCTTCATCTCTCTGTGTTGTCTTTAGGGTTAAGCAAGGGAGATAGAGTTATTACCACACCAATTACTTTTGCTGCTTCAGCGAATTGTATTAGATATGCAGGTGCAGAGGTTTGGTTTGCAGATATAAATCCTAACACTTATTTATTGTCTCTAGAAAGTGTTAGATCTTTATTAGAAAGTAAACCAAAAGGATTCTTTAAAGGGATTATTCCAGTTGATTTTGCAGGATTACCCATTAACTTAGAGGATTTTCGGTCTCTAGCAAACGAGCATAATCTCTGGTTAATTGAAGACGCCTGTCATGCTCCAGGGGGCTATTTCACTGATACCAAAGCTGTAAATCAACGTTGTGGTAATGGTAATTATGCAGATTTAGGTGTTTTTTCTTTCCACCCTGTAAAGCACATTGCTTGTGGTGAAGGAGGTATGGTAACAACCAATTCTGAAGTATTATATAACAAGCTTTTATTGCTAAGAACCCACGGAATTACAAAAGAAAATATGCAGGAAAATCAAGGGGCTTGGTTTTACGAAATGCAAGCCCTAGGATTTAATTATAGATTAACTGATATTCAATCTGCTTTAGGAATTACCCAATTAGCTAAAAATGATAGAGGAGTTGAGAAAAGAAATGAAATTGCTAAGATGTATAAGCAAGCTTTTCAAGGTAGAGTTAAATTTCAAGAGTTACCCAAAAATTTTTATAATGCTCACCATCTATTCGTAATTGAGGTTGAGAACAGAAAAGGCTTGTATGAATTTTTGAAAGAACATCATATATTTACTCAAATTCATTACATCCCAGTCCATACTTTACCCTATTACAAAGAAATTGGATATGAGACAGCGGATTTATCAAATGCAGAAAATTATTATTCAAAATGTATTAGTTTACCAATGTACCCGACATTAAAGCACAAAGAACAAAAATTTGTAATTGATAAAGTATTGGAATATATAAATGTCTAGACTGGCAATCATACCTGCAAGAGGAGGAAGCAAACGGATTCCTAGAAAGAATATTAAATTATTTTTAGGAGAGCCTATTATTTCATACTCAATTAAAGCAGCCCTGAAGAGTAACCTTTTTGATGAGGTAATGGTTTCTACTGATGACAATGAAATTAAAGAAATTGCTCTTAAATATGGTGCAAAAGTACCTTTTATGAGATCTGCTAAAAATTCAAATGATTACGCAACAACAGTTGATGTAGTGGAGGAAGTTTTAGAAACTTATAGATTACAAAAAAAGCAATTTGATTATTGCTGTTGTATTTATCCAACAGCGCCATTTGTTTCTGAAAATTTATTAACTGAAGCTTTTCACAAGCTGCTAGACCACAAATTTGATTGTGTTTTTCCTGTCTCAAAATACAGTTTTCCTATTCAAAGAGGTATGACAATTAACAAGGAAGATAAAATTGAAATGATTGATGCTTCAAAAATGAATGTAAGATCTCAAGATTTAGATCCTTCATATCATGATGCAGGACAGTTTTATGTTTTTAACGTAAATTTATTTCTTCAAAACCATAAGCTATGGACTAACAATACAGGTTGTTTGGTGATAAATGAGTTGGAGGCACAAGATATTGATAATGAAATAGATTGGAAATTAGCTGAATTGAAATATAAATTGTTGGTGGATGCAAAAAGAAATTCTTTTTAGAGCTGATGGAAATTCAGAAATAGGTTTAGGGCATTTATATCGCTTATTTAGTTTGATTGAAATGCTCAAAGAGCACTTTAAATTTACTTTTGTGTCTTCAGAAACTTCTACTGTAAATATTATTCCAAATAGTTATCAACTTAAAATTATTCCAAGTCAAATTACCATTAAAGAAGAACCTGAATGGATCTCTAAGGAGTTTGATAAAAATAATACCCTATTAATTGCTGATGGATACCAATTCAATTCAAGCTACCAAAGAAAAATAAAGGGAAAGGGTTTTAAATTTGTATACATAGATGATTTAGCTTCTGAACATATGTTTGCAGATCTTATTATAAATCATTCGCCAAATATTACCTCTCAGATTTATTCTGCAGAGCCTTATACTAAATTTGCTTTGGGAACAAAATATGCTTTACTACGCCCTACTTTTTTAGACCTTATAGCAAAAGAAAAAACAGTACAAAAAATAGATAAGGCTTTCGTATGTTTTGGTGGTGCAGACCCTTATAATCTTACCTTAAAAGCTACCAAAGCATTATTAAAAACACCACAAGTAAAGAAGATAGATATTGTATTAGGCGGGGCATATTCGCATAAAGAAATCTATACTTTAACACAAAAAAATATTAAAATCTATCAAAACATTTCAGAAGAAGAACTGATGAAAACTATGGTTACTTCTAATTTTGCTATTGCTCCAGCAAGTACTATTTTATATGAACTTTGCTGTGTTAAAATTCCTGTTTTAAGTGGTTATTATGTAAATAATCAGAAAAAAATTTATAATGGTTTTGCAAATAAAAAGGCGATTTTTGAAATGGGGAATATGAAAGATTTTAGCATTAATTCTTTTGAAGAACAAATACAACTATTTTTTAAAATTGATTTTCAGGAACTTATCAACCGTCAAAAGAAAATTTTTGATCAAAATATCAAAAATCGATTCTGTAAATTAATCTCAAGTTTATGATAACATTAGGAGTATTATGTAGCGGTGGTTTAGGATTCGATACGTTGGTAAAGATTCATAAAGAATATCAAATAAAGTTCATTTTAACAGATAAAAAATCAATAGAGATTATCCAATTCTCAAAGGAACAAGAGATCCCTCTTTTTATTGGAAACCCAAGAAATGGAACTGGTTATCAATTCATGAAAAATATTTTTGTGGATGTTATAACATCTATTAATTACTTATTTTTAATTGCAAATGATATTATCTCACATCCAAAAAAACTTATTTTTAATATTCATGGATCATTATTGCCAAAATATAGGGGAAGAACACCCCATGTTTGGGCAATTATTAATGGAGAAAAAAAGACTGGTATTACCGCTCATTTAATTGACTCTGGATGTGATACAGGAAGTATTATAGAACAAATTGAAATTGATATTGAGTACAATGATACAGGTGGTATAATTTTGGAGAAATATGCTAAAGAATATTTTCCATTAGTAAAAAAGGTTTTAAGTAGCGTAGAATTAAATCAATTAACTTTAAAAAAGCAAATTGAACTAAATGCTTCTTACTTTGGTAAAAGAACCCCTTTAGATGGGGAAATTAATTGGTCTTGGTCTAAAGAAGATATTAGAAATTGGGTAAGAGCTCAAGCTTTCCCATATCCTGGAGCTTTCACTTTTTATGATAATTTAAAGATTATAATAGACAAAGTATCAATACACGAAGGTCATTTAAACACAGAAATTTCCAATGGAACACTATTAAAGTTAGACGCAATTATTGTTGTTAAAGTTAGCAATGGATATTTGAAGTTAGATAGCGTCAGAGCAGAAAATTGTACTTTTGTTGAAGGTAAAATATTTGGTAATGAAAATAGGCGATAGATATATAGGAGAAGATAATCCGTGCTTTATAATTGCGGAATTATCTGCAAATCACAATGGTGATTTAAATGTTGCAATTGAAACCATTAGAGCAGCAAAAAAAGCAGGTGCTGACGCTATTAAATTACAAACGTATACTCCAGACACATTAACTATAGATTGTAATAATGAACACTTTAAAATAGAAGGTGGTACACTTTGGGATGGTAAAACATTGTATGAGTTATATGGAGAAGCTTATACACCTTGGAGTTGGCATAAACAACTTTTTGAGGTAGCTAGAGAGGAAGGATTAATTTGTTTTTCATCACCTTTTGACACTACAGCTGTAGATTTTTTGGAAAAATTGAATGTTCCTGCTTATAAAATAGCATCTTTTGAAATACAAGATATTTCTTTAATAGCCTATACAGCTTCAAAAGGAAAACCAATTATTATCTCTACTGGAATAGCTGAAGAAGCTGATGTTCAATTGGCTGTTGATACCTGTAGAAAAGCTGGGAATAATGATATTATATTGCTAAAATGTACTTCCTCTTATCCTGCACCCTTGGAATTGGCAAACTTAAATACGATTCCAGATTTAAAACAACGTTTTAAGGTTGAGGTCGGTTTTAGTGACCACACCTACGGCTTTCTAGCACCAACAGTTGCGGTTACTTTAGGCGCAAAAGTGATTGAAAAACATTTTATTTTAGATAAATCTATTGGAGGACCTGATGCAGATTTTTCATTGGATGTTTCCGAATTCACAGAAATGGTAACTAAAGTTAGAGATACCGAAAAATTATTGGGCATAGTATCTTATGAGATTTCTGATAAAGTAAAAAATAACAAAAAATTTGCTAGATCTTTATTTGTTTGTGAAAATGTAAAAAAAGGAGATACAATCACAAAAGAAAATATCCGATCTATAAGACCAGGTTACGGATTACATCCGAAACATTATGATGAATTATTAGGAAAAAAATTCTCTGAAGATGTTCAAAGAGGACAGCCGCTATCTTTAAAGATGATTCAATGAAAATACTTTTTATAGAAAATAGACATAAAACCTTTTTTTATGAACCTATAGCAAAAAAACTTCAAGAAGAAGGAATTGAAATCTCCTGGTTGATTCAAAATAAAGAATTTACACCAAATTTAGAATCAAAAAAATATAGTATTCCCTATCCAAATGCTGAAATTGACATTCAACTTGATAATGAAATAGAAAGTTTAATAAAAATTGATAGACAATTTAATCATTTTAAACAAAAGGATAGCTCCTACTTTTATTATTACAACCAAAAAATTAAAGAAATTCTTGAAGAGATAAAGCCAAATATTGTTTGTGGAGAGTCAACTGCATTTCATGAATTATTAACAATTTTAAATTGTAAAAGAAAAGACATTTTATACTTGAACCCCTCTTCTTGTAGGTATCCAAAAGGTAGATTTTCATTTTATAAGTATGATACTTTAACACCTTTTAATGGGAGTGGAGAAGTTTTAGAAAATACTGTAGCTGAAAAAATGATCAGTCAGATAGTAAACAGAAACTCATCTCCAGATTATATGAAATTGAAACCTCCATCGAAAATTTCAAAAATAAATGACAAGGCTCTTAAAGTTAAATCCTATTTTTTTGGAGAAAAATATAACACCCCTAACCCAATAATAAAGTTAAAGCTAGAAAAACAAAAAAAACAAAATATTATAAAATGGGATGAAGCTTCTAAACAAAGCATAAAAAAAGGAAATGACTTTTTACTATTATACCCATTACAAATGCAGCCTGAAGCAAATATTGATGTTTGGGGTAAAGCCTATAGAGATCAAACAAAGTTAATTGAAGATGTGGTAGCTTCTTTACCTAAAGACTGTAAATTAGTAGTTAAACCAAACCCTAAATCTAATTATGAGATTTCAAAAAATTTAATCCGTTTAGCTAGAAAGCATGAACAGATAGAAATTTTACACCACAATGTAAAAATGGATGATATTTTACCAATAATAGATTTGGTAATAACTGTTACCGGAACAATAGCAATCGAATGTATATTATCAAAAAAACCAATTGTTACAGTTGTTAAGACAATTAATAATAAAATAAAGAGTTGTATTTATATCAAATCCTTAAATGCTGAATTGAAAACAATTATTAAAAAAGTTCAGAAAGGAGAATTTCCTTGTGTTACAAAACAAGACATGATTATTTTCATTAATGAATTAAATCAACTGAGTTACAAAGGTAAAATTTCAGATCCTTATACAGATGCCTCTTGTATTGACCAGGAAAATATTAATGATATAGCTAAAGCCTTCATTTCGGTAATAAATAACTATGATAGGAAAAACTAATTTTTCTTTTTTACTTAAAAACAGTTTAACTAAAGTTACTCTAGCTGGATTTGTATTATGGATTCTTTTTTTCTTTTTAGTTCCACTTACTGTAAAAAAATATGTTGGCTGGATGCCTGTATTCTATTTATTGATTAATTATTTTGTTTTTATTTTAGGATTAAATATCATTCCATCTGTAAAAAAAGAAAATAGAGATACATATAAAGTCAATAAAAATAAACTTAGGAAAGTTCTCTATATTATTATTTTGATAGCAGTTACAGGTTTGTTTTTCAAGGTATTGGACAAGTTTTATATCAGAGGTGCTTCATTTTCTAACTCTATATCATTAAATAGAATCATTTTAGAAAAATCAGGATCATCCATTATTAGTATTATCGCTGCTGTATTAAATCCTTTTAGCTTTTTACCGTTGTTCATCTATTTTTATTTAGAAATCAAAAATAGATTCTTATTAATTTTTTGTTATTTTTTGTTTTTTTCTACTGCTTTTGAATTCATTATGCTTGGGTCTAGAGCCGGACTTTTTGTAATCATTTTATTACTACTTATTTATTTAAGATATTTTAAAAAATTAAAAATCTCATTAACAAGAGTTTTTGTTGTGTCATTGATTATGATTTTTGTTATGATTTTTTCCATACAATTATTTATAGAAAGAACAAAAGATTTTGCAAAAACAGAAAAAATAGCTGTAGAACATATTTTGACAAGATCTGGGTATAATTTTACTGTAGAACCAACCAAAGAGGCGAAGCATAAAATTATTAATACAAAAAATAAAACAGTGCAAGCGTTCAGACTTGGATTGATGAATTTTGGGCAATATTATTTACATGGAGTATTTGAGTTTGGATATTTATATAATAATTATAAAAAAAATTATTGGTATGGAGGGTACACATTCAACATATTTGCCAAGTTTATTAATATTGTGTTTCGAACAAATATCAACTTAAAAGAAATACAACAATCACCACCTAGAACTGGTGTTTATACAACTTTTTTTGGCCCTATTTTTATTGATTTTGGTTGGTTTTCATTGATTTTTATATTCTTTTTTGGTGTTTTTCAAAAACTTATATACAACAAAATACTCCAAGGAAGATTTCAATTTACTCCACTATTATTTTATTTATTAATCATTAACTTCTTTATGCCCGTATTTAATTTTATTAACGGAGCACAAGGGTTATATAATTTAATATCTTTCGGTTTTTTTGCACTAATTTATATACTTTTAACAGGAAAGTTGAAACTCTTGAATAAAAACGGGAAACAACAATACTTTAAAGCATTAAGATAATATAATGAGATTTTTAACAGCACTTTTCTCTCTTTTCCCTAGTAAATCTGCGAATCTGTTCTTAAAATTACTAGGTCATAAGATTAGTTGGAATTCAAAAATAGGATTATCTATTCTATATGTTAAGAGTTTAACATTAGATAAAAACTCTAAGATTGGACATTTTAATTTTTTTAAAGTAGATAGTGTTAAACTTTCTAACCAGGCTGTAATTAAGAATTTTAATTTTTTTAAAGGGCCTATAACGCTTTTTTTAGGTAAAAAAAGTAGAATTGGAAAGTTTAATAAATTTACAAGAGCATATAGCCCTATAACCTATGGTAATTCTTCATTGTGTATTGAGGATGGTACTGGAATTACATATGATAATTTCTTTGATCTAACCTGTAGTATTAGTTTTGGTAAAAACAGTCAAGTAGCAGGAAAAGGATCACAGTTTTGGACTCACGGCTATATGCATGCCAATTCAGGAACAGAAAGAATTCGTGTAGATGGAGATATAATTATAGGTGATAATGTTTATGTTGGTACTAGATGTGTTTTTAACCCAGGAGTTAAAGTTTCTAATGCTATTAATATTGGAGGGAATTCTGTGATTTCTAAAGATTTAACTGAACCTGGAATGTATGTAAACCAATCTCTTCGTTATTTAAAAAAAGATGTTCAACAAGTGAGAGAAAGATTAACTCGAGTCCATGAAAAACATTTAATAGAAGAAATTTACACAAAAAATAAATGAAAAATTTATATTTTTTTTTAGGGATGCTAGTTCTTATCTTTTCTTGCAAAGAAAAACAAGGGGAAAAAAAAACTAATAGTAATAAAAAAATAGAATTTAAAGAAGCACAAAAAATTCTTTCAGAGAATGCATATGTTTTAAATGAAAATTTTCCCTACGGAGATGTTCGTCGTTATGGTATATTTCCTGATTCTGCCTACACAAATATTCATCCAGTATCAAAGAAATCTAAGATTACGACAGTTTTGGATATGGCTGAAGCTAATAAAATTGAATTGTTTTTTCCAAAAGGATACTATAAGACTGCATTACTTTTAGATTCAAGGAAAAACATTCAACTTCGATTTGACAAAGCAGAATTTGATTTAGTTAATATTACTCAAATATCAAAAAATCACAAAAAGCCAGAAAATATTCAACTCAAAGGAGAGTTAATCATATATGATCGATTGGGAATAACTGAAGCTACAAATATTAAGATTGACACTGTTTATTTGAAATCAGATATTGAAAAAAGTATTCGAAGTATGAGATCAAGGGGTTGTCATATATATCATGGATGTAAAAAAATTAAGATTAAGTATCTATCCATTGATGACTTTGGTTCTGGTGATAATCGATATAAAAACAATCACGCAAGTCTAGCTGTTGATGGTTGGAAAAACAATCCTGAAAACCTACACATTCAAAAATTATACATAAAATCTTCAGATAGGCATGGGATCTATTTAACTGGATCTAATCATAAAATTGATGAGATTATCATAGACCAATTTGGAGTAGGATCTTCAGAAGGAATGACCCCTATGCAAGATGCTTCGGTAGTAGAACACCAATTATTTTCTGCCATTTGGATTAACAGATGCTATAATTCAACGATTGGCGATATCACTATAAATTCAAAGAATTCTGATGGTTATTTTACAACAAATTTTGATGAAGGAGATTCGTTAAATCCGGTTACAATCCGTCAATTAACAGTAAATAATTTTGACAGGACATTGCCGGTAAGGTTTGCAAAAAATACTGGTGTTATAGTAGAAAAAATTATAAAAAAATAATGAAAGCGAGAATTTTAAGCACTCCAAGAGAGTTGGTTTATATTGTGCTATTAGCATTTATAGCGTTTTCATTAACATTAAGTTATCAGTTAAATTCAATTTCAATTATACTCCTAGCAGTCTTTTATTTATGTGATAAAAATCTAATATCTAAAGTGAAAGGCTTATCTTTTAATGTCGCCTATTTTTACCTCATCTACTTTATAATACATGTTATAGGATTATTGATTACTGAGAATATGCAAGAGGGCTTGAAAGAGGTAACTGTAAAACTTAGTTTTTTACTTCTTCCCATAATTATTTTTTCAGAGAAGATTTCAAAAGATTATTTATATCAACTGTTTGTATTATTTAAATACTGGATGTCCCTTTTTGCGTTATTTTTAATATATCATAAGCTTTTTGTAATAGGAGGTCCATTATCAACACTGCCAGTAATTTCCTTGTATCGACTTACTGGAATTCATCATGCATATTTCTCGTTATTTTTCATGTTTAATTTGTTTTTTTTGTTTTATCAAATTAACTCAAAAAAGATTGGATTTGGTATTGGATTATTACAAGTTTTATTTTTATTTTTCTTTATTGCAGTCTTAGGAGCTAGAATTATGTTTGGTGTAGCATTATTAATTACACTTATTTTTCTGTCGAAAAAGTTAATTCAGTTGAAAAGTTTTCAAAGAGTGGTTCTAGTATTAATATTTGCTTTTACTTCATTTTTTATTTACAACAAAACAGATGTTTCAGAAAAATTTACTAGACTTTCAAAAATAGAATGGGATATAGAGAAGAATATCTATAATCATCAGGTCTTTACTTTCGGATATGATGAGTCTACTTCTAATACTTTTGAAATGAGGTTAATCAAATGGTATTGTGCTTCTGAAGTAATCAAAGAAAATCTATTTACTGGAGTTGGAACGGGAGACTATAATGATGTTTTAGTGCAAAAATATGAAGATATAGATTTCAAGAAAGGAATGGTTTATGGGTACAATACACACAATCAATACTTGGAAGAATTTTTAAAATTTGGGGTATTTGGAGGTGTATTTTTCATAATTTTTATGACATACATTGTATATCAAGCAGTAAAATTTAAAAATTGGTTTCTCGTTTCAATTATATTTACGATATGTGCATTTATGCTGATAGAAAGTATTTTTGAACGACAACATGGAGTAGTGTTTTTCTCTTTTTTTATACCTTTAGTGTATTTGTATCACCAGTCAAATAGAATTTTAAAAAATCAAGATTGAAAAAAAACATCATATTTTTTATAATTTTTAGTTTTGCAAAAGGCATTGTTTTTCTTGTCCCACTATTTTTAGCTGATCTTCTTACAAAAAATGATTTTGGAATTCTAGAATATGCTTTGGCAGGAGTAGGAATGTTATTAAATGCTATAGTTAATTTTGGTGTTCCTGGAGCTTATCCATATTTTATTTTAAAGAAAAAAAATACTAAAATTAAAGAAGGTTTTTCTCTACATCCTTTATGGCTATCACTCTATTTTATTATAAATCAAATAATTTATTTTACAACAGATTTTTATGATATAGCGATTTATATGGCCATTAATATCTCTTTTATAGTTGCCAATCAATTATTTTATTCAGTTCAATTAAAGAGTAATGAAAAAATACATAAAGCAGTTTTTTTAGATGCAGGGTTATACATTTTACTGAGTTTTTTTGTGCTAGGTTTTTTTTTGGACAACCAGAGTCTCACTATCAAAAATATTAGTTTAGGAATCTTCCTCTATGGATTGTTATATATATTGGTTGCTTTTGTAAATTTCATTAAAGTTAAAAAGGATAAAATTTTTAGTAAATACAAAAAAATTGTTCGTTTTAGTTTTCATTTACTAATATCTTCAGTCTTTTTATTTTCATTAACAGTTTCTGGGAGAGTTTTAGCAAAACACTTTTTTGGCTATGAAGAAGCTGGTATTTATGGGTTTTATTATAGACTTGCTGCCATTATTGTAATGATATATCAAGTAGCTTCAATTCGTTATTTTAAAGAATTATACACAATAGATCTTAAAAAATTAGATAATTATTTCTCTTTATTTTTCATTTTCATTTTTACTTTTTCTTTAACAGCATACTTAATATCACCTTATGTTGTTCCTTATTTTTCCCAGTATTATGTTGATACAATAAAAGAGAATAATATTTTATTTTTTATCATATTTTCACAGATGACAATGTGGATAGGAACGGCACTTAATTCTAGTATTATTGATAGAGAGGGGTTGGCTAAAAAAAGTAATATGTATTTCTTGGGATTATTTATTATTTCTATTCCAACAATTTTTATTTTGAAGCCTATAATTACTTTAGAGATAATATCTTTTGTTATTTATAGTTTATTCTTTATTACGAATATGATTCAATATTTTACGTTATACAGGAAGAAGATAATTTTTAAAAAAGCCAGTTTAGTTTTAACTTGTATTTATTCAATATCTTGTATTATAATGTTACTCTTATAAAATGAGAAATAAAACAACCTTTTCTTCACCTTTTTTTTTAAGTATTTTCTTAGGGATAATTTGCTGGTTGTTCGTTTTTATAATTTCTCCTGTTGAAGTTGTATTTCCTATTTCATTTAAAGTTGTTGTATTTATTTTACTATCATATATATGTATGATTACCGGGTACCTTATTGTACCTAAAGCAAACTACTCAAAGCTTCCAGATCAGTCGATAATTTGGAAGCCAACAATAAAAACCCTGATTTTAGTTGTCTTATTAAGTTTCCTAATCAGATATGTTGATTTATTTGTATTTAGAGGAGTTCGTATTAGCTTCACCATAGCTCAGAATAGAATGCTTTTAGATGCCAATCCACCTAAATTCATTTTTATCATTGCATCCGTTACTCGATATTTATTTTTTGTTCCAATTTTACTTTTGTTTCATTCAAAAATAAAGAGTAAAAAATTATTAATTTTTTGTCTTTTGCTTTTTTTACTTCCATTTATTGAGGGTGTCATAAGAGGAAGTAGAAACTCATTTTTTTACCCGAGTATTTTGTTAATTTTTTCTTTTTTGTATTATAAAAAAATTAAGTTTAAAAAATTACATATTGGAATTTTGTTATTGTTGTTTTCTGTGCTGTTTGTTATAGCTACAGGGATACTTAAAAAAAGAGAAATAATAAAAGAACAGGATTATAAAAACTTCAATTTAGCTATGTATAATGATTTTTTGAAACCTAAAAAAAGTATTTTAAGAAAAATTCACAGTTCAGAAAATATCAAGACAAAACAGTTATTAATTTCAGGACTTCAGACAGGGCAATACTATACCCATGGTGTATTTGAATTTGATAATTTATTTAGAACATACCATAAAAATGATTCTTTGAATTTTCAGTTTGGAAAGTACAATTTTTTCAATTTCATAAAGTTTAGTAATAAATTAGGGATTACTCAACTTGATTTATCTAAGATTCAAAACGCGAACCCAAGAGGGTACAGTTTTATAACTTTTTTTGGTGGACTATATATAGACCTAGGATGGTACGGCCTTTTATTTATGTTTTTCTTTGGAGCTTTTCAGAAATATTTATATAACCAAGTACAAAGGCAAAGAATAGAATTATTACCCTTACTCATCTTCTTTTTATTTTTAAATTTCTTTATGTTGTCATTTAATTTTTTAAGAGGAAATGGAGTCAGTATGATTATGGCTAGCTTAATATTTATTTTGGTAGTTTATATTAAAAATAAAATAACAAGTAAAAAACATTTAAATCATTGAAAGTAGCAATAATTCACTATTGGTTTATAACTAGAAGAGGTGGTGAGAAAGTAGTGGAGTCTATTTTAAAACTATATCCTAATGCAGATATTTACACCTTATTTTATGATGAAAACAAATATGGAGATTCACTTAAAAATTATAATGTATATTCTTCAATTTTAAATACTCCCTTCTTAAGAAAACACTATCAAAAAATCTTTCCTTTATATCCGATTGGTGTTAGATCTTTGAAATTGAAAAATAATTATGATTTAATTATTTCATCAGAATCTGGACCAGCAAAAGGGGTTTCTATTAAAAATAAAACCCCTCATGTTTGTTATATCCATTCTCCAATGAGATACGCTTGGAGTCATGGAGAAACTTATATAAAGACAACAAACTACTATTTAAGACCTATTATTCGTTTTTTTTTCAATAGACTAAGGGTGTGGGATATAACTACTATAGACAATGTTGATTTATATATAGCAAATTCTGTTAATGTTGCGAAAAGAGTTCAAAAATACTATAACAGAAAGTCAGAAATAGTATATCCTCCCATAGCAGATTTTCTTTTTAATAATAAACCTAAGGAAAGTACTAAGGAATATTATTTGAGTTTTGGCGCATTGACTCCGTATAAAAAAATAGATCTTTTAGTAAATTCTTTTAATGCAAGTGGAAAGTCATTAGTTATTATTGGAGAAGGTTCTGAAAAAGAAAAGTTAATACAAGTTGCTAATAATAATATTCAATTTATTAGTTGTCCTAATTGGATAGATGTTGAGACGATTATACTTAAATCAAAAGCATTATTATTTCCTGGTGAGGAAGATTTCGGAATGATCCCACTTGAAGTTATGACATACGGAATACCAGTAATAGCTTTTTCTAAAGGTGGTGCATTGGAAACAGTCAAAGAAAATATAGAAAATATAGAAAAATCATCGGGTTTATTTTTTCATGAACAAACCGTTAATGCTTTAAATGAAGCGATAAATTATTTTGAAATCATAGAAAATAAGTTTGATTCTAATTGGATTAGAAATCATGCTAAAAAATTTAGAGAAACTAATTTTATTCAAAATTTTAAAGAAAAAGTAGCAACTTGCTTGAGACTAGATTCAAATTAGATAAGCAATTCAAAAAATAAAAAGTAAAACAACTTATATTTGTTTTTTAAACCTTTTTTGTGAAACATAGATATTCATTTTTGATTATGCCCCTGCAATTAGTTATTGATTGTTTATCAATCTTTATGGTGCTTTATTTTGTGTCGGATCAAGAGTTTTATAACCTAATATTTATACTATATATAATTTCTTTTTGGACCCTGTCTTCAGTTTTAACAGATTATTACAAGGTTTTAAGATTTACAAAGCTTCTTAGATTATTAACCTTAACATTTAGACATTTTTTTATTTTTATTCTTGGCTTCTTTACTTTTTTTGGAATTTACAAAGAAGGTTTTATTATTAATAATCAATTTTTAATATTAATTTCAATACTATCGACTACATTTTTATTAAAAATTATTTTTTACTATTCTTTAAAATGGTATAGAAATCTTGGAAATAACTTTAGAAAAGTTGTTGTGATAGGAATTGATGATTCATCAAAAAAATTCATCTCACTTTTTAATAATAACAAAACTTTAGGATATAAATATTTAGGGTATTTTACTAACAAAACTAATAATGACAAATTAGGTTCAATTGAAGAAAGCTTTCAATTTATATTAGACAATACGGTAGATGAAATTTATTGTTCTTTAAATGAATTAAACAACACTACTATTGCTAAAATTAGGTCTTTTTCGAATTCAAACAATATAATTTTAAAACTAATTCCTGATTCAAATAAACTATACAGTAAAAATCAAAACATTGAGTTTTATGATGATACTTTAGTGGTACTAAATGTAAAAAAATTACCTTTTGAATTCAATGAAAATTATTTTGTAAAAAGGGTTTTTGATATTTGTTTTTCTTTTTTAGTTTGTTTATTCATTCTCTCCTGGTTAATTCCATTACTATCGTTTCTTATTAAAATCGAATCTAAAGGCCCAGTGATATTCTCACAAAAAAGAGAAGGATTAGATGGTGAAAAATTTGTTTGTTATAAGTTTAGGTCTATGAGATTAAATACTATGTCAGATAAAGTTCATGCTGTTGAAAATGATATTAGAGTTACAAAAATTGGTTCATTCATACGAAAAACAAGTATTGATGAATTACCACAATTTCTAAATGTCTTAATAGGTAACATGAGTGTTGTTGGTCCTAGGCCACATATCCCTTCATTGTCGTCAGAATATCAGAAAGATGTTGACGATTATTTTAAAAGACATGCTGTTAAACCAGGAATTACAGGCCTAGCTCAAGTAAGTGGTTACCGAGGTGAAATAAAAAAGAGGTCAGATATTAAAAACAGGGTACGCTTAGATATTTTTTATATTGAAAACTGGTCTTTTTTATTAGATGTTAAAATTATTTTAATGACAGTTTTTAATGTTTTCAAAGGAGAAGAAAACGCATATTAATGCAGGAAGAAAAACACATAACCGCCTCAATAGTAGTTTATAAAGAAGACCCTGCTCAACTTCAAAAAATTATTGATACTTTTTTTGAGTATTCATTTTCAAGAAAAATTTATATCATAGACAATTCTCCAACTAATATTCTTAAAGATAAAATTAATGGAGACAGAATTGATTATTTATTTTCTGGAACTAATTTAGGTTTTGGAAAAGGACACAATACTATTTTAGACAGTCTAAAGAAACAATCAAATTATCATTTAATCTTGAATCCAGATATTTGTTTTAGTTCTAAAATTTTAAATAAATTAACTGATCAATTGCAAAAAGATCAACAACTGTCTATGGTCGCGCCAAAAGTTTTATACCCAGCAGGAGAGTTGCAATATACTGCAAGAAAATTTCCAACAGTTTTGGAGTTATTTTGTCGTTTTATGGGTATTTTTAAAATATACACCAACAAAAAAGAATATAAAGATGAGGGGTTAACAGCTCCTTTTTCTCCAGATTTTGTTCAAGGATCTTTTATGTTGTTTAAGACTAAAGATTTTATAGATTTAAAGGGATTTGATGAACGTTATTTTATGTACATGGAGGATGTAGATATTTGTAGAAAAATAGACTTATCTGGTAAAAGGAAACTTTATTTCCCCGCTACAGAAATAATTCATTCTCATAGAAAAGGGTCTTCAAAAGAATTAAGATTATTCTGTATTCATATTTCATCAATTATAAAATATTTTATGAAATGGGGTTTTAACAGCGCTTAAAATCCATTAGAGAAAACTATCTTTGTGACAGAATATATTATAACATGAACATACTTATTTTAGGCTCAGGTGGAAGAGAGCATGCATTTACTCACAAACTGGTTCAAAGTAAAAAAGTAACCCAAATTTTTGTCGCACCAGGAAACGCAGGTACTCAAGAAATTGCAACCAATATTACTATAAATCCAACAGATTTTGAAGCAGTTAAAAATGTAGTGCTTCATCATCAAATTAGTATGGTTATTGTAGGCCCAGAAGCTCCACTAGTGTTAGGAGTTCATGATTTTTTTCTAGCTGATGAAGAATTAAAAAACATTCCAGTGATAGGTCCAAAGAAAGATGGAGCCTTACTTGAAGGGAGTAAAGACTTTTCTAAAGAGTTTATGATAAAGCATGGAATTCCAACTGCACAATATCAGTCTTTCACCAAAGAAAGCTTAGAAGAGGGGAAATTATTTTTGGAAACGTTAAATCCACCATACGTGCTAAAAGCTGATGGCCTAGCAGCTGGTAAAGGAGTTTTAATATTGGATTCATTAGATGAAGCAAAAGCAGAATTAGAGGAAATGCTATCTAATCAAAAATTTGGCGATGCGTCCTCTACTGTAGTTATTGAAGAATTTTTAAAAGGAATAGAATTGTCTGTTTTTGTTCTTACAGATGGTATAAGCTACAAGATATTACCTTCAGCTAAAGATTATAAAAGAATAGGTGAAGGCGATCAAGGACTAAATACAGGTGGCATGGGAGCTATTTCTCCGGTTCCTTTTGCAGATAAAGCTTTTCTACAAAAAGTAGAAGATTTAGTTGTAAAGCCAACAATTTTAGGTTTGCAAAAAGATGCGATAGACTACAGAGGTTTTATTTTTATTGGACTAATGAATGACAATGGAGACCCCTCAGTAGTTGAATATAATGTAAGAATGGGTGATCCGGAAACAGAAGTTGTTTTACCAAGAATAGCATCTGACTTATTTGACTTATTTGAGGGTGTTGCTCATCAAAACTTAAGTGAAAAAGAATTCTCAGTAACTGATAAAATTGCAACTACTGTTATGTTAGTGTCTGGTGGATATCCTGAAGCATACGAAAAAGAAAAATTAATTTCTGGTCTTGATACCATAAGGAACTCTATTGTTTTTCATGCAGGGACAAAGATAAAAGATGAGACAGTTGTAACCAACGGCGGAAGAGTAATAGCTGTAACATCTTTAGCAGATGATATTCAAGAAGCATTGAATAAGTCATACAAGTCAATAGAGAGTATTCATTTTGAAAAAATGAATTATAGAAAAGATATAGGATTTGATGTAGTAGAATAAAAACTAATTATTATTTAGCCTTTTTTAGAGTAAAAGAAAACTCTGAACCCTCCCCAAAAATACTATTTATAAGCATAGTTTCTTTGTGAGCCTCAATAATATGTTTCACAATTGAAAGGCCAAGACCAGAACCCCCTTGTTCTCTAGATCTACTTTGATCTACTCTATAAAAACGTTCAAACAATCGAGGAATATGTTCTTGTTTAATTCCCTCCCCATTATCAATTATTTTAATGATAAATTGATCTTCAGAATAAGATTCAATTCCAACAGAAGTCCTACCATTTGTTTTCCCATACTTTAGAGAGTTTACAATTAAATTAATTAACACTTGCTCAATACGTTCTTTATCTGCTTTCACAAAAATTGGGAATTCATAAATTTTATCAAATTGTAGTGTAATATTTCTTTTTTTAGATCTCATTTCAAGCAAATCAAAAACGTTCTGAATTAAATCTATAATGTTAAAAACCTCCTTGTTTATATGTAAACCCTCGGTTTCTAATTTTGCAATCATATCCAAATCCTTAACTATGGCAACTAACCTTTCAACCCCTTTGTTGGCTCTTCCTAAATATTTATCTCTAATTAATTTATCATTTATAGCGCCTTCAATTAGCGTTAAAATATAACCTTGTACGGTAAATAAAGGAGTTTTTAATTCGTGAGCAACATTTCCTAAAAAGTCTTTTCTAAAAGAATCACGTTCTGTTAGGTTTTTAATTTCAATTCTTTTCCCCTGAACATACTCCTGAACACTTTTTGATAAAGTATCGATATCTGTGGTTGCAGATTCTTCATAAAATTCATCTTCGTTTAGAAAGGAAACTTCATCGAATATTTTTTTAATTCTGTTGTAAATGAAACGCTTTGCTCTGTATTGCGTAATCAAAAATGATGAAATAAATACTAAGGGTAAAAAAATTAAAAGGCCAAGTAAATTTTTTTCATCTCCAAAAAGTACAAAAAGAAAAGTGGCTATAATCCCTGAAGAGATCGTTAAGTAGATAGAAGACCATAATGTAAAAGAATATGTTTTTTTTAGCTTCATAACTAAGAAAATTTAGTAGTCTGTTCCTTCTATTATAAACTTATAACCAACGCCTTTTATGGTTTTGAAATAATTATCTCCAATTTTTTCTCTTAATTTTCTGATGTGAACATCAATTGTTCTTCCTCCTACAACAACTTCATTTCCCCAAACGCTGTCTAAAATAGTCTCTCTTTTAAAAACTTTACCAGGTTTTGAGGTTAATAAAGAGAATAACTCAAATTCCTTTCTGGGTAAAAATATTCTTTCTTTCCCTTTAAATATTACATATTCATCTCTGTTGATGGTAATATTTCCCACTATTATATTAGCATCTGTTTCGTTTTTTACCTTTAATCTTCTCAGAAGTGATTTCACCTTACTAACCAAAACTTTTGGTTTAATGGGTTTAGTAATATAATCATCTGCACCTGCATCAAAACCAGCAACTTTTGAGTAGTCTTCATTTCTTGCAGTTAGGAAAGCAATAAGTGTATTTTCAAGATTTTTAATAGTTCTTATTTTTTCACAAGCTTCAATACCATCCATTTCTGGCATCATTATGTCTAATAAAATTAAATCTGGTATTATTTTTTTAGCAGTTTTAACTGCTTCAATTCCATTAGTTGAGGTGTAGACCTTATATCCCTCATTTTTTAAATTGTATCCTACAATTTCTAAAATATCGGGTTCGTCATCTACTAAAAGAATTTTAATATCACTGTTATTCATTTTATTCAAAATAAGATTCTACCAAAAATAGCGAATCTAATCCAAATAATTAATTGCTTAACAATCATTTAACCTAACAACATTCAATTAACATTGCTGTAACCTAAGAGTAATAAACCGCTAACCTTTACTTTACAAAACTGCACCAATTTTGCGTAGAATTAATATTAAATAATATTCAATGAAAAAATTCTTAATTGTTTTTACATTATTCATTTTTCAAATGATGGTTGCACAAGATAAAGGTGTAATTAAAGGTCAATTATTGGATAAGGAAATGGATAACGAACCCCTTTCCTTTGCTAGTGTTTTTCTAAAAGGTACTACTATTGGCTCAGAAACAAATTTAGATGGGAATTTCTTTCTATCTGTAGAATCTGGAGACTATATTTTAGTATTCGACTTTTTAGGATATAAAACATTAGAAGTTCCAGTATCGGTTAAGTTGGGAGAAACAATAATAGTTAATAGAACTTTGGAAGCTGCGGAAGGAGTTGCTTTAGAAGAAGTGAAACTAAAGGCAAGTACTAGCAAGCAGAAAGAAAGTGCATTATTAATGGACCAACGAAAAGCGGTTACAATAGATCAAAAAATTGGGGTAGAAGAGTTAAGTAAAAAAGGGGTTAGTAATGTAGCAACTGCCTTAACTAAAACTACAGGGATCTCGAAGCAACAGGGTTCTGGAGCTATTTTAGTAAGAGGTCTTGGAGATCGATATAATATCACCACATTAAATGGACTTCCTCTACCATCAAATAATCCATCAAATAAAAATATTGATTTAAATATTTTTTCCACAGATATCATTGAGTTTATTTCTATTGATAAAACATATAACCCAAAAAACTTTGGAGACTTTAGTGGAGCAAATGTGGACATTTCCTCAAAAAAATATACTGGTAAAGGATTTTTTGAAATAGCAATTGGTTCAGGCATAAACTCAGAGGCAAATTCTCAAGATAAATTTTATTTAAATGATGGGCCAAACACATCAGGATTCTATGATATTGGAATTCCTTCTTTCCCTTTAAATAACTACAATTTTACAACTAGTTGGAACAGAACAGAATCTATTGCTCCTATAAATAAAAGTATATCAATAAAAGCAGGAGATTCATATGAACTTGGTGAAGAAACTAAATTAAGTGTATTTGGTGTGGCATCATTTGATAATGGGTTTAAATTTAATCAAGGAATTTCACGCGGAAGTATTAATACATCAGGAGTAGCAAGGAGAGATTATGATTTCCTAAGGTATAGTTATGAAACCAATATTACCGCTATGGGTAACTTAAGATTAAAGCATAAAGTCCATGAGATAAAGTACAATGCCCTGATGATTAATACCTCAAGTCAAAAACAAGAAGAATATTCAGGGATTCACGATGTTTTTGATTACGCTCCAGAAGGAGGAGCTTTTTTACAAAGAGCTGTTTTTGATAGAACTGAACTTTTTGTACATCAATTATTAGGTACTCATAAATTAGCTCAAAACATAGATATAAATTGGGGTGGAGCATATAATTATGTTAAAAGCTCAACACCAAATAGAAGACAATATTTACTCACACCAGATGATTGGAATATTCCTGAAGGGCCTAAGTCATTTAGAGAAACTTTAAATGATTCAGATAACCATAAATTATTTCTTGATATAGAAGAAGAGGAATTAGCAGCAAATTTTACAACAGTGTACAAATTCAAAAAAAATGATGATGATGATTATTTAGGGAAATTAACTCTAGGATATAGCGGGAGGTATAAAAGCGTAGACTTTGAAGCTACTCAATTCAATTTTAGAATAAATAACAGTGGAGGGAGTGCTGCTGTTCAACCCATCATTACAGATATTTATGATTTAGATAGTTATTTTAATCAAGATAATTTTAATAATGGGTTATTTGATATTAGAACTTTTAGAGGAGGATTAGGAACAGGAATCGATGTTTTATTACCACAATATTATGGTGGTCGCCAAGATATTCATGCGGGCTTTACCTCAGTTGAGTATGCTTTTTCATCAAAATTAACTGCAATTTTTGGGCTTAGAGTTGAGCAAATTAATCAAACATTAAATTTTAATACCTCTCTTAATTCTGGGTTTAGTGAACTTAATCAAACAGAGTTTCTTCCTTCAGCATCATTTAAATATGAACTAAATGAACAACAAAATTTAAAGTTAGCATTAAGTAAAACCTACACTTTACCACAATTTAAGGAAAGAGCACCTTTTCAATATGATGAAACACCAACATTATCAACTATAGGTAACCCTGCTTTATATACATCAACGAATTATAATTTTGATTTCAAATGGGACTTCTTCCCTAAATCAGAAGAAATAATTTCAGTTGGAGTTTTTTCTAGATTCATTAACGATCCCATAAATAAGATAACCATAAACTCTGCATCTAATGATGTTAGTTGGGTAAACTCTGGAGATCAAGCCACTGCTTTTGGAGCAGAGTTAGAATTAAGAAAAAATTTCTTTGTAAGTGAGTTAGATACTGAAGATAAAGTGTTAAAAACTAAACTTTCAGGGGGGCTAAATATTTCATATTTAAATACAAATCAAGACTTGAGCCGAGAGAAGGTTATTAACGAAACATCAGCCGCTGGATTTCCATTAAGTGTAGATTTTTCTTTCTCTGAGAGTGCCTTAACGGGTGCGTCAGAGTTATTATTAAATGCAGACCTTTCATATTTCAAAGAATACAAGAAAGATAAAAGTATTCAAGGAACGCTATCATTTAATTACTTTTCAGACAGAATTTTTGCTTTAGCAACTGAAGCTGGAAGAGGGAATATTATGGATTCAGGAATACCAACATTAGATTTTATACTAAAAGCAAAACTTAACAAACATCTTGGTATTGGATTATCTGCAAAAAATATTTTAAATCCTACCATTGAAAGGACTCAAGAGGTTCAGGATGTTATTGTCTCGTCTTTTAAAGTTGGGTCAAACATTAAATTATCGTTATCCTATAACTTTTAATTAACATAGTATTAAACAAGCAATAATTTTAAAGCAATACCTAATTAACATGTTGTCAATTAATTTGTATCAAATAAAATTATAAAATATAAAAAAATGAAAAAACAATTATTTACACTACTAATTTCAGCATTTACAATTGTATTTGTGCTCTCTTGTAAAGATGATGATACAAATATTACAGAAGCTACTTGTTTTGATGGAATTCAAAATGGTGATGAAACTGGAGTAGATTGTGGTGGATCTTCATGTCAGGATTGTGTTACTACAACATTATCGGGAGATGTTTTAGATAATGTAACGCTTGATGCTTCAATAGAGTATGAATTAACAGGGGCTTATACCATTATGGATGGAGCTAGTCTTACCATACCAGCTGGAACTGTAATAAAAGCAACCGGAGGTACTGCCTCTTATATTGCTGTTGCCCAAGGAGGTCAAATTTTCATCAATGGTACATCGAGTAGCCCAGTAGTAATGACCTCAGGTTCTAGTTCTCCAGCAGCTGCAGATTGGGGAGGATTGGTTGTTTGTGGGAAAGCTCCAACAAATGTTGGTTCTACTGCAACCTCTGAAGTTGCAGATTTAACCTATGGAGGAAGTATTTCCGATGACAATTCAGGATCTATTCGTTACCTAAGAATAGAATACACTGGAGCAACATTTAATAGCTCAAAAGAATTTAATGGACTTTCACTATTTGGAGTAGGTTCTGGAACCACTGTAGAATACGTTCAATCTTTTGAAGGAGGAGATGACGGTATAGAATTCTTTGGAGGTACCGTAAACGGAAAATATTTGGTATCTACTAATTCAGGAGACGACTCTATAGACTTTGCAGATGGTTGGTCGGGTACTGGAGAATACTGGTATATCTCTGGAGGAGCCAAAGCAGGTATTGAAGGCTCTAACAATGGAGACAATGGAGATGCAGCTCCTGTTACAAATGCTACCTTGAGGAATATTACCGTAGTAGGTCCTGTAACAGAGGGAGCCTTATACTATAAAGAAGGAGGAGGAAACTTTACTATAGATAATTTTTACACGGATGGAATTAACTTGGGAGTAAAGGTTAAAGACTCAGATGCTGAAGCTGCTGTAAGAATTGAAGCGGGAGATTTAGTGATGACAAATGTTGAATTTGCAAACAGTGCAACAGGTTTTGTCATTACAGATTACACAGGAGTAAATCAAAGTTTTGTTACCGAAGGAACTACTACTGGTGCAGGAAATGGAGCAGATGTTCCAGATTGGGCAACAGGATGGACTCGTTTTTAATAAACTAGTATTAGAATTTGAATTTAAAAGCAGACTTTATAAGTCTGCTTTTTTATTTTATTAACGATATTTTAATTCATTACCAACAAATTATGTTGTAGATTTTTATATATTTAAGGATTACAATTTTATAAAACCAAATAATATGAAAAAAAATTACTTTTTAACGTTATTATTAACCCTATTTATATCCGGATTTTCTTTTGGTCAGGTTATAATCACTGAATTAGCTAACCAAATGGTG
>Ga0228646_1000149_pt1 | contig 19336 bp, 14 predicted proteins | sample 58DmetaG_FD_190064 | JGI IMG/M metagenome (GOLD analysis project Ga0228646, IMG submission 190064) | Seawater microbial communities from Monterey Bay, California, United States - 58D | ecosystem: Environmental > Aquatic > Marine > Coastal | place: USA: California | collected 2016-11-04
TTAGACGAAACGGCTTCAAAAGCGGTCGTTGCATTGCCAATGAGTCATTATCTAGAAGCTTGGTCTGATGCGGTGCCGGTGAGCGGTGTGTATACCGTAGGTCAGCCGACTATTAGTCCATTGTTTGATAGCAAGAGTGCTGTTGAGATTGTCAATACACTTGCAGGCGGATCAGAAAGCGCTGTGGATCTTATCAAAGCAAGCGCTGCTTCTGGGAGTGCATCGAAAGCTTGGAATGCTTTATTGCATGATGGCTTTGCCGACGTTACTTCGGTAGATGTTGTTACTGGTACATTGGATATGACTGATGTTGCTGTAAGCGCGCCGTTGAAAGGATTAGAATTCTACACTTATACCAAAGCAGGTATGGGCGCTGGAAACAATGCAAATAACCCTTGGACGTATGAATTACCGGATCCGGTAACACGCTTGTCGTGGGACAACTACGTCGTTATGAGCGCTGCGGATGCAGTAGCCTTCGGAGTAGAGGTGAAAGCACAATCAAACGGTTCAATGAACGGTACCACGATCAACATCACTGTTGATGGTACGACTCTTGAAAATGTTCCGGTTTGGATTCAGCCAGGTCAAACTCAAGGAAGTATTGGTCTAGCTTTAGGTTATGGAAGAACAGAGGCCGGTAAGGTTGGAAATAATGTTGGGGTAAATGCAAATGAGCTCCTCGCGCCAGCTGTTAACTATGCAGAGGCTACTGTAGTTGCTTCAGAAGTTGAGCACGGATTCGCATCAGTCCAATTGGCCCACACGATGATGGGACGTAAGATTGTCAACGAAATCAACTTGCCAACGTTCTTATCAGGTAATGCAAAAGAGTGGAATGAAAAGCCAACTTTTGAATCTTACAAAGGCCCACTTAGTTCTTTTGAAGCGAATTTGTGGGACGATCAAGACCACGAAACTTCGCACATGTGGAACATGTCTATTGACTTGAACTCATGTACGGGCTGTGGTGCTTGTGTGGTAGCTTGTTCTTTAGAAAACAACGTTCCTGTTGTAGGAAAAGATGAAGTACGTCGCCACCGTGATATGCACTGGTTGCGTATTGACCGCTACTACTCTTCGGACATGACCAATGAGGTTGCAGAGGAAGAAGGTGTAGGCGCGATCGAGAAATACGCGAAAATGGAGGTTCCTTCTGAGAGCCCGTCGGTAGTATTCCAGCCGGTCATGTGTCAACACTGTAATCACGCACCATGTGAGACTGTTTGTCCTGTAGGTGCAACGGTACACTCACGTGAGGGATTGAATCACATGGCTTACAACAGATGTATCGGAACACGTTATTGTGCGAACAACTGTCCTTATAAAGTACGTCGTTTCAACTGGTTCAACTATCAGGTCAACGATAAATTTACGGACGTTAACCCATCACAAGACGATTACGGCAGAATGGTATTGAACCCTGACGTAACTGTACGTGCTCGTGGTGTGATTGAAAAATGTTCGCTATGTATTCAGCGTATCCAAATGGGTAAGTTAGAAGCGAAGAAAGACGGAAGACAATTAACGGACGGCGAGTTCACTACAGCTTGTGCTCAAGCGTGTGGCTCTGGCGCCATTGTTTTCGGAGATGTGAATAATCCTAAGAGTGAAGTGAGCCACCTCAAACAAGAGGAGCGCGCATATCACCTTCTTGAGGAAGTATGTACACATCCTAGCATCTTCTACCAGACCAAAGTTAGAAACAGAGCCTAATAAATAAGAAAGCGACATGCATTACGAATCGCCTGTTAGAAATCCGCTTATCCTCGGTGACAAGTCTTATTCAGACATCACGAATGATATAGCTAAACCGGTAGAGTCCAAAGCACCACGTTCATGGTGGATTGCCTTCTCTATCGCATTTGTCATGTTCCTTTGGGGTGTAGGATGTATCCTATATACCATCGGCACCGGTATTGGTGTTTGGGGACTTAACAAGACCATTGATTGGGCTTGGGATATTACCAACTTTGTATGGTGGGTAGGTATCGGTCACGCAGGGACATTGATCTCTGCAGTACTCTTGCTTTTCCGTCAAAAGTGGAGAATGGCCATCAACCGTTCAGCGGAGGCGATGACTATTTTCTCTGTAATTCAAGCCGGTTTGTTCCCGTTGATTCACATGGGACGTATCTGGATGGCTTATTGGGTAATGCCTATTCCCAACCAGTACGGTACGCTTTGGGTCAACTTTAACTCGCCACTTTTGTGGGACGTGTTCGCAATTTCGACGTATTTAACTGTAAGTACTGTCTTCTGGTATGTAGGATTGATTCCGGATTTTGCAATGATTCGCGACCGCGCAATCAACCCAATTCAAAAGCACATTTACAAACTACTTTCTTTCGGTTGGGGCGGTAAAGCAAAACACTGGCAGCGTTTTGAAGAGGTTTCTCTTGTTCTTGCGGGTCTTGCTACACCGCTTGTATTATCTGTACACACGATTGTATCAATGGACTTTGCTACTTCGGTTATTCCCGGTTGGCACACGACCATCTTCCCGCCGTATTTCGTTGCGGGTGCGATTTTCTCAGGTTTTGCCATGGTACAAACCCTACTATTGATCGTTCGGAAAATCTTCAAAATGGAAGATTACATCAATATCGAACACATTGAGATGATGAACATCGTTATCATGGTCACAGGTTCTATTGTAGGTGTAGCGTACATCACGGAATTGTTCATCGCTTGGTATTCGGGTGTAGAATACGAGCAGTATGCCTTCCTAAATAGAGCTACTGGTCCTTACTGGTGGGCGTATTGGGCAATGATGTCGTGCAATGTGTTCTCTCCGCAGTTCATGTGGTCCAAAAAGTTAAGAACCAATTTGGTTTTCACATTCATCATTTCCATCGTTGTTAACATAGGTATGTGGTTCGAGCGTTTCGTAATTATCGTTACATCACTGCATAGAGATTACTTGCCATCCTCATGGTCAATGTTCTCGCCAACGTTTGTTGATATTGGTATTTTCATTGGAACCATAGGTTTCTTCTTTGTCTTGTTCCTTTTGTACGCTAGAACATTCCCTGTCATCGCGCAGGCAGAATTGAAAACGATTCTAAAATCATCTGGCGAAAACTTTAAAAAACACCACGACGAACATGGGGCACACTAAACATAATCCAATAGTACGCGCACTATTTAACGATGATGATATCGTTCTAGATGCGGTTAAAGATCTTCGTTCGAACGGTTTTAGCGTGAACGAAGTTTATTCTCCTTTCCCGATTCACGGGTTGGATGAAGCCATGGGATTGAAAAGAACCCGTTTGAGTACGGCGGCTTTTTTCTACGGCTTAGTAGGTTTGTTTTTTGCTTCGTGGTTGACTTATTACACCATGATTGTATACTGGCCACAGAATATTGGAGGTAAGCCTAACGCTTACTGGTTTGTAAACATGCCATCATTCGTTCCAATCATGTTCGAATTAACGGTATTCTTTGCTGCACACTTAATGTGTTGGTCCTATTTCGCTGTGAACGGATTATATCCGGGCGCCAAAGCACAAAACCCTGATCCTCGAACTACTGACGATCACTTCTTAATGGAGGTAGAATTGGAAGGTGATGAGGCTGCATTGACTGCAAAACTGCAGGAATTGGGTGCATTGGAAATCTCAAAATTAGAAGAGTAATAATGAAGCGTTTATCTACACTACTAATCTTAGCTTCAGCTGCTTTTTTAGCAAGCTGTAACGCTGATAAGACGACCCCTGGATACACCTACATGGACGACATGTACACCAGCCCTTCATTAGAAACTTACGAACCTGCGTATCAGTTTGCAAATGGTTTGAGCGCTCAGTTACCAGTAGAAGGGACTGTACCACGTGGCTACCATCCTTACGAATTTGCGAACAGCAACGAAGGATACGAAGCTGCCCGTACTACGTTGTCAATACCTGCTGAATTTAATACCGATGCTACGCTCAAAGACGGAAAAGAATTGTATAACATTTTCTGTGTTCACTGTCATGGTGAAAAAGGAGATGGTAATGGTCCTTTAGTGATGCAAGAAAAAATCTTGGGTGTGCCTTCGTACGCCGCCTCTAGATTGCCGGATATTACTACAGGTTCAATGTACCATGTAATCATGCACGGGAAAGGAATCATGGGATCACATGCATCCCAGTTGACGTATGACGAACGTTGGGAAATTATTCGTTACGTCGTGAAACTTAGAGAAGATCAAGAATAAAAACCGCTGAAGAGAATGTTTGAGTTTAGTTCAAAAACAAAACAGTTGGCAATCGCACTTACAGTAGTAGGTGCTATCCTATGGATCGTTGGATTTGCCATGAATGGATCTTCTTCTCACGAAGCGGATCACGGACACGATGCACATGCGACCGAGCAGCACGCTGAGGCGACTCACGACACACACGCTGATCATGATGCACATGCAGAGGCAGGTCACGATGCTCATGGTGAAGAGGTGCATACGGATGCTACGCACGATGATCAGGATCATGCGGTTCATGATGATTACCCAGGCGAAGCACATGCCGCTATGATTGAGTCTGCATTGACTCACGACAAACACGCTGAGCACGAGGCGCACCAGATTGCAAACCGTCCTTGGAGTGCATTGTATGTAGCAGCTATATTTTTCCTAGGTTTAGGTTTGGGACAGTTGTTTTTCTTGGGTATTCAATATGTAGCACAAGCAGGTTGGTCTGCCGGTTTGTTGCGTGTTATGGAAGCGCAGGCATTCGCGATTGTCATCCCATTAATCTTCATCTTGGTTATTTCCTTTTTAGGTTTTGGACACATACATCACATGTTCCACTGGATGGTAGAAGGTATTGATGTAGTAGGACACCCGAATTACGATCCAATTATTGCTGAAAAGACAGGCTTCTTAAGCCCATTGTTCTTTAGCATTCGTGCAATAATCTACATGGTAGGTTGGATTTGGGCAGCAAAGATGCTTCGTAAAAATTCTTTATTGTCGGATACTGGAGATGGTGTCGCGATGTGGAAGAAGAATCGTGGTGTAGCTGCAGCATTTACAGTATTCTATGCGGTGACGTCTTCGACTTCAGCATGGGATTTTATTATGAGTATTGATACGCACTGGTTCTCTACACTGTTCGGTTGGTACACTTTCGCAGGTATGTTTGTTAGCTCTTTCGCAGCGTTGATCCTTATCACGCTTTACCTAAAGGGTAAGGGGCATATGGAATGGGTAAATGAGAATCACCTTCACGATCTAGGTAAATTTATGTTTGCATTCTCTGTGTTCTGGACCTACCTATGGTTCTCACAGTTTATGTTGATATGGTATGCTGATATCCCAGAAGAAGTCACGTACTACATGCAGCGTTTTGACCAGTATAAAGTGCCGTTCTTCGTGATGTTAGTATTGAACTTTCTCCTACCTGTTTTGGCAGTGTTGAGCCGTCCGGCGAAGCGCGTTCCTGGAACCGTGATAATGGCAGCCTTCTTCGTACTCGTGGGACACTATATGGATCACTATGTGATGATCATGCCGGGTACAGTAGGTGATCATTATGGATTTGGTTTACTAGAATTGGGCGCCATTTTATTCTTTGCAGGAATGTTCATTTACGTTGTATTGAGCAGCCTAGCGAAGGCACCGTTATTGCACAAGAATCACCCAATGATTACGGAGTCAAAGCACTTCCAACAATAATTCGAAAAAGAGACTTAGATAATGAATACAGTTTCAATCATCGTATTAATCGTACTCGCGATCCTGACTATTGTTCAGGTTATGCGCATCTCTGAGATTTCTTCATCCATCCAAGGGGGTAAGGACAATCAGGTAAGCGAAAAAGACAATGACACACAAGGTAAGTTGCTTCTTCTCGTAGGAATGGGTTTCGTTATCAGTGTACTTGTAATGTACTGGGCTTGGGGCTACCACAGCCTACCAGCGCCTTCATCGGAGCACGGTAGCGAAATAGACAGCTTATGGAACCTCAGTATGTTGATCATCAACGTTGTGTTCTTCATAGTGCAGCCTATTCTTTTCTACTTCGGATACAAATACAGAGGTAAGAAAGGCACGAAGGCGGTATACTACGAGCACAATAACAAATTAGAGTTGTTCTGGACCATGGTTCCTGCATTGGCTTTAGCCGTATTGATCATTTGGGGTCTGAACGTTTGGAGCGGCTTAATGATGCCAGAAAACGAAGAGGAGCCTATCGTGATCGAGCTTTATGCGCAACAGTTTAACTGGACAGCGCGTTACAGCGGTGGCGATAACCAATTGGGTTATGCTACTGTGCATGAGATTGGTGGAGCAAATATAGTAGGGGTTGATATGGAAGATATTTACTCTTCTGATGATATCGTTACAAAGTCGTTGCACCTTCCAGTGGGTAAGCCTATAAAATTTGAATTCCGTGCTCAGGATGTCATTCATTCGGCCTATTTCCCACACTTCCGAGCACAAATGAATTGTGTGCCCGGTTCAAAGACATATTTCCAGTTTACGCCTACCGTCACAACCGCCGAAATTCGTCAGAACAAAGACGTAAAAAATCATGTTGAAGAGGTCAATGGCATTCGTGCTGCAAAGGGAGAAGACCTTTGGGAGTTCGACTATGTTTTGTTATGTAACAAAATCTGTGGAGCGGCGCACTACAACATGCAGATGGAAATCATCGTTGAAACCGAAGAGGAATACAACGCATGGTTAAAGGAACAAAAAACGGTCGCTGAGACTTTGTAATTAAGACGTTATTAAAAAAGTTATGTCAAATACTTCGACAAAAAACGAGCACTTTCAGGATCATTTGATGGAACACCATCACAAAGAGAACTTCTTTACGAAGTATATCTTTACCATGGATCACAAAATGATTGGTAAGCAATTTTTGATTACCGGTATGTTTATGGGTATTGTGGGTGTGATGATGTCAATGCTCTTCCGTTTAGAGCTTGCATATCCTGAGCAAAGTTTCCCAATTCTTGAATTCTTTTTAGGAAAGTGGGCACCGGATGGAGTTATGGACCCTAATATGTATCTGGCTCTTGTAACCATTCACGGTACCATCATGGTATTCTTCGTATTGACTGCGGGTCTTTCGGGTACGTTCTCGAATCTACTGATTCCATTGCAGATTGGTGCACGCGATATGGCATCTGGTTTTATGAATGCATTATCCTACTGGTTCTTTTTCTTGAGTTCTGTAGTAATGATTGCATCATTATTTGTTGAGTCAGGTCCTGCATCAGGTGGATGGACGGTATATCCGCCACTTTCAGCATTACCACAAGCAATGCCTGGGTCAGGAGCAGGTATGACTCTTTGGCTTATCTCAATGACCCTATTTATTGTAGGTTCACTGCTTGGCTCATTGAACTACATCGTCACTGTAGTTAACATGCGTACTAAAGGAATGAGCATGACGCGTCTTCCGTTGACTATTTGGGCATTCTTTGTAACTGCAATTCTAGGAGTCCTTTCATTCCCTGTTTTGTTGAGCGCTGCATTGCTGCTCATGCTCGACCGTCTTTTAGGTACGTCGTTCTACCTTAGCGATATCTTTATTGGTGGTGAAGTTTTAAGCTACAGCGGTGGATCGCCTGTATTGTACCAGCACTTGTTTTGGTTCTTAGGTCACCCTGAAGTATACATTATCTTATTACCTGCTTTAGGTATTTCTTCTGAAGTGATTGCGACCAATTCACGTAAGCCAATCTTCGGCTACCGCGCGATGGTAGGTTCTATCCTTGCTATTGCATTCTTAAGTTTTATCGTTTGGGGTCACCACATGTTCGTAACCGGAATGAACCCATTCTTAGGTTCGGTCTTTACGTTTACGACATTATTGATTGCCATTCCGTCAGCCGTAAAAGCCTTCAACTACATTACAACATTGTGGAAAGGAAACATTCAGTACACTCCTGCGATGTTGTTCTCTATCGGTTTGGTAAGTACGTTCGTTACCGGTGGTTTGACTGGTGTTATTCTCGGTGATTCAGCTTTGGATATCAACGTTCACGATACTTATTTTGTAGTAGCGCACTTCCACATCGTTATGGGACTTAGTGCTATTTTTGGAATGTTTGCTGGAGTTTACCACTGGTTCCCTAAGATGTACGGGCGTATGATGAATAAATCTATGGGCTATGCGCACTTCTGGTTGACTTTTATTACTGCCTATGGTGTGTTCTTTCCAATGCACTTCTTAGGGATGGCAGGTTTGCCTCGTCGTTATTACAGCAACACCGCATTCCCAATGTTCGATAATTTGGCGGATATCAATGTATTGATTACCTATTTCGCAATCATTGGAGGTATCGCCCAATTGATCTTTATTTTCAATTTCTTCTACAGTATTTGGAGAGGTCCTAAGGCATCGCAAAATCCATGGAGAGCAAATTCACTAGAGTGGACGACTCCTGTCGAGCACCTACACGGTAACTGGCCAGGAGATATTCCTGTGGTTCACCGTTGGGCCTACGATTACTCTAAGCCAGGTTACGATGAAGATTTCGTACCTCAGAATGTGCCGTTGGCAGAAGGCGAGGAGAGCGGTCATTAGATTCGAAACGCTTTTTTAAAAATTCAAATCCCCTTGCCTTTAGGTAAGGGGATTTTTTGTGGTATTTTGTACAACCTATGAACGAGCATCTAGACCCCACGGGGGGAAATTTTTCAAATACAGAGCGTGAAATAGAACGCAAGCTTCGCCCATTATCCTTTGATGATTTCACGGGGCAGGCACCCGTATTGGAAAATCTTAAAATCTTTGTGGAGGCGGCTAAAATGCGCGATGAGGCTATGGATCATGTTTTACTTCATGGACCTCCTGGATTAGGAAAAACTACCCTCAGTCATATTCTAGCCAATGAGCTGGGAGTGGGAATAAAAATCACTTCAGGCCCGGTTTTAGATAAGCCGTCGGATTTAGCGGGTCTTCTAACGAACCTTCAAGAGAACGACGTCTTATTTATTGATGAAATCCACCGTCTTTCGCCTGTAATAGAGGAATACCTCTATAGTGCCATGGAGGATTTTAAGATAGATATTATGATTGACTCCGGGCCCAGCGCTCGAAGTGTTCAAATTGCATTAAACCCATTTACTCTTGTCGGCGCAACCACGCGTTCAGGATTGCTAACCGCGCCGTTACGCGCCCGATTTGGCATAAACTCTCGATTAGAATATTACGATGTTGAATTACTCAGTACCATAGTCGATCGCAGTGCTGAAATATTGAATGTATCGACCGAATATGAAGCATCAATTCGAATCGCAAGTCGCTCAAGAGGTACGCCGCGTATTGCAAATGCGTTATTACGACGTGTACGCGATTTTGCTATGGTCAAAGGAAATGGATCCATCGATGTTGCCATTGCAGAATACGGATTAAATGCATTGAATGTAGACAGCCGCGGTTTAGATGAAATGGATAATAAAATCATTTCCGTACTCATTGATAATTTCGCTGGCGGTCCTGTAGGCCTTAGTACATTAAGTACTGCTATCGGCGAGCAAGCGGAAACCATTGAGGAAGTTTACGAGCCCTATTTGATTAAGGAAGGTTTTATTCTTCGCACGCCTAGAGGACGTATGGTTACAGAAAAGGCCTATCAACATTTGGGTAAGGCGCGTAAAGATTCAGGCGCAAGCGGGTCATTGTTTTAATGTTACCCGAAGCGGCTTCAAGGATTATAAAACGACTTGCAAACGAGCAGGGATTTTTCGCTTGTGGTATAGCCAAAGCAGATTTCCTTGAGGAAGAAGCCACGGGATTAGAACGTTGGTTGAACGCCGGATATCATGGCGAAATGTCATGGATGGAAAATCACTTTGATGCGCGTTTAGATCCACGAAAGCTGATGCCAGGGGCAAAATCCGTGGTTAGTGTTCTTCTAAATTATTATCCAGAACAAGAACAGCAAGCCGGAACTCCAAAGATTTCAAAGTATGCGTACGGTCGCGACTACCACAAGGTAATTCGTGGAAAGCTCAAGCGTATGCTGGAAGGTGTGCGTGCAGAAATAGGTGAAGTCGAAGGCAGAGGATTCGTGGATAGTGCCCCGGTAATGGACCGTGCTTGGGCGCGCAGAAGTGGTTTGGGTTGGATAGGTAAGCACAGTTTATTGTTGAGTAAGAAGGAGGGAAGTTTCTTTTTTATTGGAGAGCTAATACTTGATCTAGAATTGTCTCCTGATGGACCCAGTACGGACCATTGCGGGACTTGCACGGCGTGTATAGATGCGTGCCCTACGCAAGCGATAGTAGCACCAACGGTAGTGGATAGTAATAAGTGTATCAGCTATCTAACCATTGAGTATAAGAAGGCCTTACCCAATGCGTATCAAGAGAAGATGGAGGAGTGGGTATACGGTTGCGATGTTTGTCAGGATGTATGTCCTTGGAATCGGTTCTCGAAACCTACAACTGAACCGGATTTCAAAATAAGAGACGCTGTTGCGACTAAAGGTTGGGAGGAATGGGAAGAGATCACCCACGAACTGTGGGATGAAATCATGAAAGGTTCTGCCATCCGAAGAACGGGCTACGAAGGATTTAAACGCAATCTTAAATTTGCGAAGAAATCTTAGTTTACGGGAATTTCAATCACTTGAAGAATACGATAATTGGAAGGATTGAATACGTAAACGACAACGGCTGCATTAGATTGCACCCAATCCGTATTCCATGCAATAGAGTAGTTGCCAGATAAAGTATCACCAGGAAGCATTGGGCTCGTACCGAAACTTTCTCCCCAGGTATCGGTCACATAATCGCGTAAAACGTTCATATGCACATAATTCGAATCACGGGTATCATCAGGCATCAGTTGCGGGCTCACGATATTACTCTCCTTAATAAGAACGGCAATGTTCAGATCATGCAGTAGTCCCATTTGAGGTAATCCTTGGGCACTAACTTCGAGGTTACCGTTATTCACACCGGCTGAAGCCTCGAGTGCGATTCGCAGTGTCGAGTCAATCGCTTCTGAACTCAATGTAGGCCAGTTGGTATATGGGGACCAGTGTCCATTCCCAGATGCGGTCCAATTCTCACGATTCACCATCCCCACAGGAAGGAAGTTGGTTCCAAAAAAATTCTGGATGGCTTTTCCTTCGGGCGTAGTAAAGTCAGTAGGGTAATCTGTATTCGTATTGGTGAAATTTCCGGGTCCCGCGTGAATTGCAAGTCCAATGATTCTTGAGCCGTAGGCATCTACTAACGCTTCAATGGCTTTTGAGGCTTTGGGACAGTTCTTACAACGGTGACCAGTAAAATCTTCGATGAGTACATTGCGTTGCTGCTGCGTACTGGTCGTATCCTGAATGTTTCCCTTGAACGGTTGGTCAATAACATCGCATGAAGGCGTCATGAAGAGCAAAGTGAAAATACTGAGTGAAAGTAGGAGTTGCTTCATGTCTTAGAAACTAGTGGTTAAGGAGAAACTTACACCATTCGAAGGTGGAACAACACGACACACACCACCTACACAGAAAATACCGCGTTGTTGGCGCCCATAGGATAGTTGGAGTCGGCTCGTGCCCTCTGTATAAACCACACTAGCGAGCGGGTAGTGGAGCTGTTGATCAGGGTCGGGGTTTCCATAGTTGTAGATGTCCTGAACGCTAAAAAACCAATGTGGTGCAATACTGTATTCTATAAGCGCCATAGCCATACTCCCCCGATCGTCTTTCGTGGAGAGCAACTGGAATTCATTGCGCAAGTAGTGTTTAGATTTCACTTTGTAGAGGGTTTCTATAACAACCACATCCGCGTCCATGGTCTTTATGTTTTCGGGGTTTGAAAGCATAGGTTCATCACCTAAGCCGTCCTCAAGAACACTGCGGTTATAGTGCAAGTTTAAATAGGTGAGGTTGTATTTAAACGATCGATTGACTTTTTTACTGATTTTAAAGTTTAAGTCATGGAAATAAGGAATGGTTCCACGCTCCAAAGGATCACTGTAGTAGCCTTGTAAAGTTCGTAGGGTGTCATTAGAAGCTGCGACGTAGTCTTTATCAATGCTTTGAACGGCACTGTAATTAATACTTACAAGCGTCCCATATTTCCCGCCGAGTTTAGATTTACGTTTGAATCTATAATTGGCTTCCAATTGGATGCCTTCTTCGCCATTAATTTGAGTAGCATATTGGTACAATGCCGGCAAAGCATAGGTATGAACTTCTGTCGTTGGGCTCAGGTAGTTTACCAACATGTCGATGGTACTTCCATTGCGGTCGCTTCTAAAACTCATGTTATCTATGCGCTTCACACCAGCAATCACACCGAGACCATTTTTACTGTAACTAAGATTGGCTATAAAACCGTTGCCATCTTTGTATATGTAACCATTATCCGCACTTGGATCGTTGGCTTTATAGGCGAATTCGGTATTTAAAACCCAAGGACCTTTCATTAATTGGGAACGAACACCTCCAGCAGCTACATTTTCGGGCAGTACTAAAAAAGGATCGTTTGCACGTTGGTATTTACTCATGTAGCTGGCTCCGATCGTCCAACGAAGACCTAACGAGTCGAGCACATGCCAACGTTCACTTAAATTAATTTCAGCATCTACACCTCTCAAAAGACCGGGGCTTTTTTCAAAATAGAAACGTTGCCTACCCAGCACCCCCTTGAGGTAAACACCTTTCGCTAGATTCGCCTTTACACGCACGCCATCCATCGCATTGTCATAGCCTAAGCCACGCTCTTCGTAGGAACGAAATACCATACCAGATCCGAACTGCTCGTAAAAACTTCCTACAGTTACATCTAGGTTATCCTGTTTAAACTGTAAGTAGCGGTAAGTAATGCCTTCGCCGCGATATCCCTCTGGAAAACCGAGCATGACATTCTGATAATTTTCATAACGTAAGCCGCCGGAAAAGTCGCCGTCGGTGTAAACAAAGTTTGCATACCCTTGGCCCAGGAAACGCTCATCCGGATAAAATTCACCGGTAGGGTCTATCCCTTCATCACGAAGGTACCATTGGCCGTCTAGTTGGAAATTACCATGCAATTGGCCACCGTAAGAATCTTGAGCTATGGCTGCACCCGGTAAGAGGAGCAACAGTAGCAGGCGTCTGGCTAATTCGTTCATTTGTATCAATGTTCAACCGATTCACCGCGCGCCACTTTTGCAACAACTTCGGCTAGATTTTCTTCATCTCCAGGTGAATAGCCGCTGTGCTTCCATACGACTTCACCATCTGCATTCAATACTAAGGTGAAAGGCACATTAACAATACCTAGGTTTCGCTTTAAATCTTGGTTTTCGTCTAAAAGAACGGTGTATTCCCATCCTTGACCTTGAACCATAGGGGCCACACGTGAAGAGTTTCGAGTATCGTCTATGCTCACGGCTAATACCTTTGCTCCGAATTCTTCTTCCAGGTCCATGGCGTAATCTGCAAATGCAGTTAATTCCTTTATGCAAGGTTTACACCAAGTTGCCCAGAAACCAATTACGGTGGGCCCTTCAGTGCTTATTTGGTCTTTAATATCTACGAGTCTTCCGTCTATGGTTTTGAGCGTTGTACTAGGCAATTGTTGTGCCTGCATTCCTACTGAGAGGAGCGCAACAGCGAATGCTGTGATTAGGTTTTTCATCTAGAGCGATTTAATCAAAAAAACGGGGGACCGAAGTCCCCCGTAAAAATAGCAATTTTTAAGTCTTAGTGTGCAATGTTCAAACGCAAGGTCTTGCTTACGCCATTAACATTTACGTTTACGAAGTACAAACCTGCACTCAAAGTGCTGGTTTCTAAATTGATTTTTTGTGTACCTGCATCTAGTGTTTGCGCATCTGTGAATACGGTTTGACCCATTACATTCACAACGTTGATCGCAACATCTGCACGGTCCATCAAGTCGATTTCAATACCGGCGATGTCATTTGCAGGGTTAGGATAAACCGCAATGAAACGCGCGAAGTTATCCATTTCGTTTACACTCGAGGTAGTGTAATCTGCGTATGCTGCTTGCAATACTTCACCAGTAGTGTTGTCTTGCAACCAAACAATGATGTCCATATTGCTTGTTCCCACCCAGAAGTCATATGAACCTTGTGCAGGTGCACTATTGACAGAGATAGTTGAGTTAGCATAATGTGTATAGGTATTTCCAGCAGTCATAGACCCCATGGCTTTTCCATTCTCACCATCCATAAATTTACGGAACACGTGGTAGAAGGTAGTTTCACCGTTGGTCTGAACATTGTGACCAATTTCTTTTTCAATCATTGCCATGTGTAACACGTTGTTTGAACCTAGATTACCTAGAGCTTCAACTTCTACATCACATTGAATATAATTACCAGTAAAGCTCCATTCAGCTGACATTTCAGCAAGCGCTGGAATAGCGGTTACAGCATCGATGTTTGCTTGGCTTGTAGCGATGTTCGAACCGGAATACACTACATCTGGGACACCAGAAATACCGTATGCACTACGACGTGATAAAGCCTCAGCATTGTAGGCAGGGTCGTTCCCTGGCGAAGGCCAGTTCATTTGGTACTTCACTGAAACTAATTGCGTACCTGCAGTATTTACGTCGTTATCGTCTAATAACTGCTTATAAGTTGGATTGAAACTAGCACATGGCCCACAGGTAGATGAAGTGAACTCTTCCGCAAGTACTACGCGATCGGCAGTAGCTGTAACGACCTCAATAGTCGCAGTAAACATGTCGTTACCTGTATTCTGGTCGTTTCCTCCATTCAAAGATGAAGCCCAAACATCTACGGTGTAGTTACCTGTAGTACTCGGGTTCCAGGTCGTGCCGTGTGAATACGTGTATGTTTGGTACGGTGCAATACTCAAGCCTGTTAATGATTCAGTAACCGTAGTTCCGTTGTTGATTTTGTAATTCAAATCCATTGAAGTAATGGTTGTTCCACCGTAGTTGGTGATCGAACCTTCAATAGTGTAAGGTGCATTGTTTAAACCAACCGTGCTGAACATATCCAAAGACTCAGTTGCCAGGTCAAAGTTGTAAGGCGCAAAGATTGAGAAATCATCGATTCCTAAACCGTAGAGCCAGCCGCCGGCATCTTGGTAGTTGAAAGCAAACTGAACATTACTATTTCCGCATGCAGCACTGATGTCAAACCATTGAGAAGTCCAATCGGCTTCTGGAGTGAGATCTGCTAATGAGGTCCAGGTAGTTCCACCATTCGTGGTGTACAAGAATTCGGCAGCTTCTGTCGCACCATTATAGGTCGCACCGAAATAGAAACTTTTAAATGTTGCGTGCAGAACAGAATAGTTGCTAAGGTTAATTGTATCAGTGATAAGATATTCGTCTGACTTATCACAATTGCAATCGTCATCGTTCGTTCCAACGATATTGGATCCGGGATCCGTGATGGTAAAGTACTGAGAGCTCATTGAAGATGCCGATCCTGCTTGAAAGCCACCATCAGTAGCGCTAGTAGATTGCGTCCAGCCTGTTGGTATGCCTGAATTAAAATCCCAAGACTGAATGGTGCTCTGGCCTTGCGCAAAAACTGTTGCTGATACAAACAAAGCCGTTAGGGTGAGTAGAGTTTTTTTCATGCTTTTCTGTTTTTAGTGGTGTGAAAGTAATAAAAAGAAGGTTAGAAGATGCACTCATTGGTCTGAAAGACATTGTTTATATTTGAGGGCTAATAAAATGCCCAATATGAAAAGAATTGCCTTCCTTTTATTCATCGCATTGAGTACTACTACCTATGCACAGTCATTAATGGTAGTGGAGCAGGATACGGTGGTTGAAATTAATTCGACGTCTGTAGCCGATTACGGCTTTAACATTAAGATTAAAAATACCAGTACTGAAGATTTAGAAGTGATGGTAAGACGTGCATATGCGAATCCTACTTGTGCTTACGACAGTGGTTATTTTTGTTGGGACTTTTGTTACGGCGCCGACATTGACAACTCCATTGGTCATGTAGCTATTGACGCAGGAATGGAAAAAAACGATTTCAGCGGACACGTGTATTCACCGTCTACCAGTGCGACTTGTACAGACTCTACTCGCTATGTTTTCTATAGCGGAAAAGATGCAAGTGATAGTGTAAGTGTCTGGGTAACTATTGCTGCCGGCCCAACCATGGGGACCATCGCCTTACAAGTAAGTGAAAGTCGTTTGTATCCGAATCCAGCGACAAATGTGGTTAACATTGAGGTACAACGCGCTAGTGAAATTGCTATGTACAATGCACTAGGTGCTTTAGTAAAACGAAAAGCACTTCTGCCCGGCACTAATACTGTGGCTGTACATGATTTAAGCGACGGAGTTTACCTCTATTCATTAGACGGCGGGACGTATAAAAAACTCATAGTCAGTCATTAAGAAATAGCACAAAGAATCGCCGCGCAATTTGCGCGGCTTTTTTCGTTTAACACATACGATAACTAGGAATCAAGCGTTAGTTATTGATTCAATCGGTTTATACCATGATTTACTACGTAAAAGGAGCATTTGTATTGAAGTCCGCCACTCAGGTTGTAGTGGATTGCGCAGGTGTGGGGTATGATGTGCAAATTTCACTGAATACTTACGCTGATGTGGAACCACTTTCTGAGGGTTTGCTTTACACCTACCATTTAGTCCGTGAAGATGTGCAAATGCTCTTTGGATTCAGTACGCAACGAGAGAAAGCGCTTTTTGAATTGTTGATTAGCGTGAGTGGCGTTGGTGCCAATACCGCACGTGTCATTTTGAGTTCATTGAGCCCTACAGAAGTAGAGCAAGCCATTATGAATGAAGACATACCTACGCTTCAAGGTGTAAAAGGTATAGGCGCTAAAACTGCACAAAGAATTGTGATTGACCTCAAGGATAAAGTGGTTAAGACTGCAGCAGGTCTAGATGCAAGCGGACCGGTTGCGAAGAGCGGTGCTCGCGCAGAGGCCCATTCGGCGCTCACTACATTGGGCATTAGCGCGAAGCAAGCGGAAACGGTATTGAACAAGCTGTTGAAACAAAATCCAGGTGCTCCTACGGAAGAATTGGTTCGTCAAGCCCTTCAAATGCTCTAAATGACGCGTAATTTGTTAAAGACATATGGCTGGCTTATGCTGGTCGCGTTACTTAGCAGTCCGCAGCAACTCTTCGGTCAAAACGATGGGGGAAGTACAGATACGACGCAGACATCGGGTAGTATTACTTTACCTGAACCTTCCAATTTTCAGCGTGAAATTATTTACGACCCCATCTCAGGGAACTATTTGGTCTACAAACGCATTGGGGATTTGCTGCTGCCCGTCCCTGAAGTTTGGACAACGGATCAATACCGTCAATGGATGTACGACCAGGCGGAGAACGACTATTTCAATTCCAAAAGTACCGCGTTCAATGCGAGTGGAGACGATCCTCGAGATAATGCAGGCTTGATACCTCAGATTCAAACCGGAAACGAAGCTTTAGGACAAGTTTTTGGTAGTGATTTGGTTGAAATCCGTCCGCAAGGAATGGCGGAAATTCGATTTGGTGGAAAATACCAATACGTAGAAAACCCAGGCATTCCGGTACGAAATCAAAAGACCTTTGCCTTTGATTTTGGACAGCGCATTCAAATGAATGTGAAGGGTAAAATTGGCGACCGATTAGAATTGGGTGTGAATTACGATACCGAAGCGACGTTTGCATTCGATAATAAAATGAAACTGGACTTTGAAGGAGAGGAAGACGACATTGTGAAACGCCTAGAAATGGGTAACATCAATCTTCCTTTGAATAGTTCGCTCATTACCGGCGCCCAGAGTTTGTTTGGATTGAAGGGCCAGTTCCAGTTTGGGAACACCATGGTCACCACCGTTTTTTCAGAGCAACGTTCACAAAGCGAAAGCATCAACGTGCAAGGTGGTGGAACGACAACCGAATTCATGATTCAAGGCGATCAATACGAGGCCAATCGTCATTATTTCTTGAGCCAATTTTTTAGAAGTCATTACGAGGAATATTTACAGGATATGCCGCTAATTACCTCGCCAGTTCAAATCACGAAGGTCGAGGTATGGGTGACCAATGAGCGCAGTTCCACGGTAAACTTGAGAAATATTGTTGCATTTATGGATTTGGGTGCTGACAAGCGCAACGCCTATCGCAATGACTCATTGAATTTACCTGGTATTAGTATTTTTCCTGGGTCGAATACGAACATTGAAGGGTTTCCTAACAATGCGAACAACCAGTTAGATCCATTGGCATTAGAGAGCGCTATACCGGGAGTGCGCGACATCTCCTTAGCGAACCAAGATTTGAGTTCCGCTGGTTTCTTGGAAGCGAAAGAGTATGTAGAATTGGCCAATGCTCGAAAACTAGAGCCCAATCAGTACAATGTGCATCCGCAGCTCGGGTACATCACTTTAAATCAATCGCTCAATCAAGATGAGGTATTGGCGGTGGCTTTTCAATATACTGCCGCGGGTCGTACGTACCAGGTGGGTGAATTCTCTAACGATGGAGTGACTCCACCGAAAACATTGATTTTGAAGTTGCTCAAAAGTACTGTATTGGATGTACGTATGCCGACTTGGGATTTGATGATGAAGAACATCTATGCGCTCAACGCATACCAATTGGACCGTGAAGACTTCTACATGGACATCTTGTACATGAACGATGAAACGGGGGTACCCATTCCGTTTTTGCCGGACGGTAATCTGAGTGATACATTGCTTATCGGTGTGATGGAGTTGGATAAGCTCAATACCAACAATGATCCATACCCAGATGGGATTTTCGATTTTGTCCAGGGCGTAACGATCGATAAACAACGTGGTAAGGTCATTTTCCCGGTGGTAGAACCCTTCGGTAGCAATCTTGAGCGGAAGTTGGATACGGAGCAGGCACGTAATAAGTACGTGTACAGTGCACTTTACGACAGTACGCGCTTTCGTGCGCAAGAGCAAACGCAGAAAAATAAATTCATTTTACGCGGTCAGTACAAAAGTGCTTCTGGTTCTGAAATCAGTTTGGGAGCCTTCAATATCCCGCAAGGCTCGGTGACTGTTACTGCAGGAGGTCGAACGTTAGTGGAAAATCAAGATTATACTGTTGACTATTCGCTTGGACGGGTTCGAATCATCAATGAAGGGGTATTGAATTCCGGTTCTCCCATTAAGGTTGGTTTCGAGAACAACACCATGTTCAATGTACAGACGAAAACTTTCTATGGAACGACCATAGACCACAAAGTAAATGACAAGCTGAATATTGGTGGTACATGGCTGCATTTGACAGAACGCCCGCTAACGCAAAAAGTAAATATTGGCGACGAGCCCATTTCGAATACCATTTGGGGTATGAATACGAATTACAATTCCGAGGCGCCGTATTTGACTCGATTTGTGGATGCATTGCCTTTTATTGAGACAA
>Ga0228646_1000167_pt1 | contig 18655 bp, 24 predicted proteins | sample 58DmetaG_FD_190064 | JGI IMG/M metagenome (GOLD analysis project Ga0228646, IMG submission 190064) | Seawater microbial communities from Monterey Bay, California, United States - 58D | ecosystem: Environmental > Aquatic > Marine > Coastal | place: USA: California | collected 2016-11-04
CGGTTAGGTCATGATTTCCGGTATAGTATAGATAGCAGTAAGATTCAAGAAGAACTATTTTTTGAACCTTTATATACTGATTTTGACAGTCAATTAGAACAACTAGTTAAAGAATATGGATATGAAGCTTAAACAAGGAGATGTATATGCTATTCATCATGGTGATTATGCTGGTCAGATGATCGTATATATTATGCGAGATAAAAAGGAACAACGATATAATTTTCTTGCACTACCAGACATGAAGACATTAAAAATTAAACAGGAAGATTTTGATGCTGGTATTAAGACAGATCTTGTAAAGTTTGTTGAGAAAGTACCTAAACATGTCATAAAAGTCATATTAGCTCAATATAAGAAAAATGAACATACTAACGATTGATGGAAATAATCTCGTACATAGAGTTTACTATGTAGCTAAAAACCTACCATATAGGACAGAATATTTACATGTTTATATGTTTTTAAATAGTGTAAAGAGCTATATTGAGATGTATAGACCTGATAAGGTATACTGTGTTTGGGATGAGAAGCTTGATTATAAACCTAATAAACGATTAGAAATTTTACCAGAATATAAAGGTACTAGAGATAAAGAAAAAGGTAGAGAAGTTCATACTAAAAATAATTTAATTAAGGAATTACTGCAGTCGATGGGTATACCTTCTATTTTCCCGAGAGAATATGAAGCAGATGACGTTATTGCTATTATTAATAAGGAAATTGACCATGATCGGCATACAATAATAACGGTAGATAGGGATTTATGCCAATTAATTGATGAAAAGACAGTTGTATACGATGCAATTCGTAAGCTCGAGCTTAATTTAAATAATTTTGAAGAAAAGCTAAAATATAGTAAGGAGCAGTTTGTTAAAATAAAGGCAATAACAGGTGATAAGAGTGATAATATACCGGGTATTAAGGGTTTCGGCAAGAAGAAGATTGAGAAGTACTTTAACGGTGATGTAGATTTTAATGATGATGAACGTAAGTTATTTGAGACTAATTTACAGCTTGTATCTCTTATAGATAGCGGAGAGGAATCTGAATATGTAAAATCTCAGCTTGATAACTGCTCTTTCAAGACTGACTGGACATTTTTTATGCAGAAAGTTGAAGAACTTAAATTTAATAATATTATTAAAAGTGAATCTACATGGTACGCGACTTTTTTCCAGACTAATAGATTATTAGAACTACTATCTTAAATAATTATATGAATCCTAACGACTTTGTTAACCCAACTCAAATTAGATCACCGTATACCGGTGAGACATCACGCCCTACTTTTAACTCTTATGATAAGGAAGGTAAAACTTACGAGCAAGCAGTTTTCTCTGACCCTGTAACTGGTCATATTATCAAAAAAGGTTTAGTATCAATTAAAGATACGGAAACAGGTGAAGTAATTGCTGATTATAATGGTGTGGTAGGTAAGAGTGTTACAACTCAAAGTAGGGGTTAATATTAATTGATTACCGCTATTAATATACTATAATTTAGTATATGATAGTCGTCCCAGAACAGTATACTATACAAGTATTATACGAGAATATCTATAAGATATCTTATAATAAGTATAGCCATTCGTATAATGGTTGCTGCCCTATATGCAAAGAAGGTGACTCCTGGGGCAAGAAGAAGCGATTCTACTATATACCTAAGAAGGACCTGGCATACTGCCATAATTGCGGGTACAGTAAGAAGACTTTAAGTTTTCTTTTAGACGTTACGCACAAACCTTTACATTTTATTATTAATGAGATAAAGGAATTTGATGTCGAGATACAAATGCCTCGCAAAGAGGTTAAAGAAGAGAAGAAGCTAATAGATAAGAGTTTACCAGAAGATTGTATTAACTTATCTGATCCTAGTCAAGTAGAATACTATAAAGATAATGCAGCAGTTATAGCAGCCTTAAACTTAATTAAAACGCGTAAACTAGATAAAGGTATTAATAAACCGAAAACGTTTTACATTTCATTAAAAGACCCAGTACATAAAAATAGACTAATCTTACCTTTCTATGATGATAATGGAGATATTATATTCTATCAATCTCGAGGGTTAATGAAAAAAGATTTATACGATCGTCCGAAATATCTTAGTAAAGTAGGCGCTGAAAGAAGTTTATATGGTATGCAAAATATTAATCCCGACTTAGATTATGTTTTTATCTTTGAGGGTCCGATTGATAGCTATTTCGTAGAAAATGGTTTAGCCACCTGCGGTATTACAGAGAGAAGCGATAAGATGTTTACTATATTACAGAAGCAGCAAATTAATAAGCTTAATTTATATGAGAAGATTTACGTACTAGATAATCAACGCTGTGATAAAGCTGCATTGTTGAAGAGTATATCTCTAGCAGATAGCGGGGAGAAGGTTTTTATATGGCCGAAAGAGTTAAAGCAGTTTAAAGACTTTAATGATATATGTGTAATCGGTAATAAAGACAAAATAAGACCCGAATTCATATTAAAAAATACTCATTCAGGTCTTAAAGCTAAACTATTATTAACTGAGATTAAAAATAATTAGTTATAGTAATCTGTTTTATCTCGAAACCCGTACTCATCACGTATAACACCTAAAAACGAACCAAAATTATCCTTCGTTAAGCCTTTTACGAGAAACTCGAGCTCTTTATCGCCAATTGCCTCGGCAAAATTAGTAGCCGCGTCAATAAAATTGTCAAATTCGCCGATTGTTTCTGTTTTAGCAGGTACTAAATCATCATCTAATCTACCACTTTCTGGGTCTAATTCATTTTCAGCCAGAATTTTAGTTTTAGTATAAGCTTCAAAAATTAAGTTTTGGTCTTTATTCATATTATTATTTAGTTAAATTTATATTTAGGATCGTTAGCTCCTGCTAAGTAACCTTTAAGAATTTCACTGAGTGATGAGACTTCCATTGCTACTCTAGCAATTTTTTTAGTTTCAGCATTTGAGATACTATCGAAAATTGTATCTGGCTCTGCAGAGTTAAGAGATGTTTGGATACTGTCAGATGTACCGTTAAGGTAGCTTGAGAATTCATCCATCTTCTGAATCCAACTATTTAATTCGTCATACATTTTTCTTTGTTGATCGTTAATTGACGATGTAACATCAGCAGGTGCATCAGCTCCAAGCTCATCAGCAGTTACATCTTGTAATTCAGCATCAAGAGCCTGAGCATCTGAAAGCTCTTCATCTTGTTCTAAAATTTTATTAAATCTCTTTAAATACGTACTCATATTTATATTTATGTAAAATAGTATAAATATATACATGAGACGAGCAATTTTTGAGGATAGTGAAATTCCAGACGTTCAAAGACAAGTCGCTGGTATAGGTACATCAGCTGTTGACGCAGGGGGGATGAGATTAGATAGCTTATTGCAGCATAAGAATGAAGATATGAAGCCTCAAGCTGGTAATAAATTATACCCTATAAACAATATAGATGAAGCTATTTCAGATGCTTTTATTAATATTTCAAATGCACAGAGACTTTTAGATATAGCTAATCAAAATCCAACGCTAAAATCTAGTAAAAAATTGATTGTAAAATTAGAGAATAATCTCAAGCAAGTAGCTCATTTATTAGTTGACTTTGATGAAACATTGTCTATAATAAAGGGTGATGAGAAGTAGCTTTGCAAAATTTTTATATTCTATTATACTAACTGCTAGTATAAGCACGCTGATAGGACTGATATTCAGAAATAACTTTTGGTACGTGTTTACTTTAACTACCATTTTGCAGGTTACAGGGTTTTTAGTATTAAATCAAATTTATACTAATAGATTGAAGCAGTCACTTGAGGTAATAAAAGCAGATCAATTAAGAGAGCAAAATCGAAATTATGTAAACGTCGTATGTCCTTGCAATCAAAAAAATATACAGTTTGTTGATATACGATTTGATACTAAACCTCTTTATGTATGCGATAAATGCGATAAGCAGGTAAGTTGCGAACCATCGGTCAAAACATTTACAGTGACATCACCAGTATATTTTGGAAAAGATAATGAAGAGCACTGAAGATATAACAACTGAGGTACCTAGTACATCTCTGCAACCTAAGGTAACTACTAAGGATGTTACTTTACAATCCATTAATGACATCCTTTTAGATACATTTTCTTACGAGAATGTCGATAACTTTAAAGCTGGTCAAGCAAGACAAGGCCAACGAGCATCTACTTCTATTACTGTGTTAAAGGATTTATTATATAAGGAAATAGAAGATTTACATCTAACACGAGGTACAGAAAATACTGAAAGAGCAATTAACAGCATGACGAGAAAAACTTTAATGCATCAAGTTGACAGTATTATAAGTATTCTTGAAATGTCGACAAACAAGACTGCTGATAATAGATATTATATGCTAGGTATACTCATAAAAGCTCTATATCAGAAATAGGAACATAGATATAATTATAGTATGACAGAACAAAAAGACTTATCATTAATGTCCGTAGATGAATTAGAGCGGGAAAATCTAGATTTTCTCTCCAGGCTTACTTGCCTTATATACGGAGTAAATGTTGCAGCTGATGCAGCGGAGAAGATGGGGATAGATACTACACGTAGCAGTGAGTGGATTAAACCTATCTTTTTTCAAAAGTATGTAGAAGAGAGACATAAGGATATGAAATATAATATTAGTAAAGCTCTTAGAGGTTGCGACGATGAAGTTTATTCCTGGTAATTCATTCACTAATAGAACGACAAAGTTTGGTCGCTACTTTAAACGAGGTAACACATATGTTATAAAGAACATATCACCTAAGGATGGTAAATTTACATATATCTTTACCAGCTCTGATGGAGATAAAGAAATTATATTTAATACAGTTAAAGAAGCGGATGCCTTTTTAAGTAATTTCTAGTAATAATCACCGTATACATCGGTATCATTAACTCTCATATCGAAAACCTCGTCTATACTAGTCTGGTCAGCGCTATACTCATCATATCCATCTTTCTTAGGTTCAGTTTCCGTATTAGCACCTCCAGATAATCTACCAGCAAACGCATCTTCGTATATCTGCTGATTACCAGATATACCTTCACTGAGAGAGTTGAAAGGTATACCAGGTTCGAAGCTATAATCGTAACGCTTAGCTTTAATCAGGAATACATAGTGCCCGGCAAGGTTATTAATCTGCGCGATATCTTCATCTAGCTTCTCCGTAACCTCAAAATATTTAGGTTGTCTATCTGCAGGTCTATCATCGCCGAATTCTGATAACTGGAATATATCACCAGCTTTAGGTTCAACTATAGAGTATTGAGTATCGTATACCGATGAGAGTGTTTCAAATTTTGCCTGGAATGAAGAGATATGTATATAGGCTGTTATTTCATCATCACTTAGGAAGCCGTATTTACTTAACGTTATTGCGTTATCGTTCAGATTAACAGCCATTATTAGATCTCTAGGCGGGGCAAATGTTTTTGTTGGTTGCTCACCGTATATATTATCTGCGGAAAGAACATTGAATGTATTAACAAAGTATTCAATCTTTACACCATATTGATTTATAAGCTCTCTCCACCAATTACTAAATAGTACGCGTTCAGATTGCTGTACACTCTTATCTGTAAATCTCCAGCATGCTTCATCATCCTGTACAACGCCGGGGTAGCAGTTATTATCATAGTCTATACTCATTTTTGTAACATGAATGTTTGAGTCTGTGGATTGTAAGATAAAACAATACCTGTACGTCCAAGTGTTTGAGATTTATCTTTATGGGGTACTATACTAAATGTTTTTGTTATATACTGTAAGTCAGCTGGTGTACATGCACAAGACCCTTTATTATTCTTTAAATTTTCTATTTTCTGATTCTTAGATGCATCTGTTTTAACATAATCAGGTACCAGATTTACATGTTTACGTCTATATGTTGAATGAGTATCAGTGAACCCAGTACCTCTATGTCTGTGATTAACGCCAGGTTGTGTGCCACTATATTTGCTCTCAAAAAACTTTTTAAACGGTAACATATTTATATTTATGCAAAAAAAAGCTGCAACCAATAAAGTTGCAGCTTTTTTAAATTATATTAATCTATTAAGCAAATAATGAACCGCCAGTAGAACCAGTCTTTGTACCGCCTACTTTATTGTTCTTCGATGTAAGTTTACCTTTACCGTCAGCAAGTGGCTTACCCTTACCATCTACGGTTGATTTAACTTGACCTTGTGCTTTACCACCAGAAGCTTTAACAGATCCAACTTTATTCTGCTTTGATGTAAGCTTATGACCAGCTGAGCTTGGAACTTCTTTCATTTCAGTAGCTTCATCAACTGTCTCATCTTCATCTTCATCTTCGTCTTCTTCAGCTTCTTCAAAAGAATTAAATCCTTCTTCGCCTTCGTAATCTTCTTCACCGGCATCGTCATCGTCATCTTCAACTTCTTCTTCTCCGAGTTGAGATTGGATTAGGTCACATAATTGCTGTGCCATATCACGGTCAAGAGTTAATGTAATCTCGTCAGTCTCTTCAGCGTCTGCGCCAGTTTCATCAGCGTCAATACCGAGAGCGTCAAGCTCTTCAATAGATTCGTCACCCATTACATCTTCAAATAATTTATCAAAAACAGATTTCATATTAATATTTATACCTTCTCTATACGTTTTTTCAACTTTTTCATCAAACTTTTCTGAACTATATTTTTCTGGCTCGTATAAATTCTCTTTATCGCCTTTTTTCTTTTTAGGGTCTATAGGCGCATGCATGCCTTCAATCTCATAAACCGGATCTGTAGTACCCTCACCACCAGCATGCTGTATTTTTTTTGCTTCTTTTGAATCAAGTTCAACGGCACCTGGACCAGGCTTGGTGTTCATTTTTTTGTCTCCACCTTCGATAGGTCTAGTAGTTTTACCTTCTTTTATGATCGAGTCAGCGTATACGTTCCATATCTCGGTTAGATTATTCTTTTTTGACATATAAATATTTATAGCATTATGGTTAAAAATAAACAGAATTATATGAATAATCCTAATCTACCAGCGGTAGGCGCGGAATTTGAGTATACTCCAGATCAAATCAAGCAATTAACAAAGGCAAAAAAGAACCTTTTATACTTTGCTGAAAACTTCTTTCATATTATTTCGTTAGATGATGGTAAACAGAAGATTAAGCTACATTTACCTCAAAAACGCGCTCTACGTAAGATGCGCGATAATAGATTCTTTATTTTATTAGCATCGAGACAGATTGGTAAGACAACAATGATGACGATTTACGCTCTATGGATTGCTTGCTTTAGTAATGATCAACGTATCTTAGTTGTAGCTAATAAAGAAGGTACAGCTATTGAGATCATGCAACGAATACGAATGGCCTACGAAGAATTACCAAACTGGCTAAAGCCAGGCGTTAAAGAGTATGGTAAAACGTCAGTAACTTTAGCCAATGGTACTAAGATAGGTATATCCACAACAACTGGTACTGCAGCTCGTGGTCAATCAGTTAACTGCGTTGATGGTAGTACAGTTGTAACTTTAAGAGACAAAGAGACACAAACAGTATTCGATGTGAATATGAAAGATCTTGCAGATATGCTAGAAGGTAATGGTGAAATACCAACGGTTATCGATTTTAATAAGTAAACGCGTACTCATCGAAAATGAACCGTTAAGTATAAATATTAATATGAATCGAAACGATCCAGATATTAATAGAAAATATAACTATCTATATAAAATTACAAATATGATAAATGGTATGGAGTATATTGGTGTACATAGAACTGATAATATAGACGATGGTTATATGGGATCGGGTAAATTGGTAAAGAGGTCTATTGCAAAGCACGGTAAAGAAAATTTTACTAAAGAAATATTAGAACACTTCTCAACATATAGAGAAGCTTTAACAAAGGAAAAGGAGATCGTTACACTGGAGTACGCGAATAGAGACGATACGTATAATCTAAGAGAAGGTGGTTATGGTAAGTGCGAATGGTCAGATGAATGGAAAAAGGAGTTTTCTGAGTATAAGAAAGCTCAATGGGCTGATGCTGATTGGCGAAAGGGAATGATTGACAAGATATATACAAATGAACGTGCTGAAAAAATATCACATGCATTAAAAGGAAAATCTAGAGAAAATCCACAAAATAGAGATCCAGAAAAAATTCGTAAAACAGCTGAAACGCATAGAGGTATGGAGAGATCTGAGCAAGCAAAACTCAATATGTCTAATGCAGCTAAAAATGCATCAGAAGAGGTGAAGCTAAAACGAAGTGGTAAAGGGATGATATACATCCACAATCAAGTGACAGGAGAAGTAAAGAGGGTTAAAAAAGGTACTATCATCGAAGGGTGGTTACCTGGTAGTGGTTCTAAAAAAAGTGATAAATACAAAGGTATGAACAAAGGTACATATTTTGGGTATAATGAAGATACTCTTAAAATAAAAAGGTTCCAAAAAGATGATGAACTACCTACTGGTTGGAAGAAAGGCCGGCCTAGTAAAAAATAATTATGGCAGATTTATATAAACACAAAACATTTAAAAATACAAATTTCGAAGTATTAACTGATGATGGATTTAAAGACTTTAAAGGTATCATAGTCGGTGATAATAAAGACAAACTAAAATTAACATTTAAAAGTGGTAAATTTGTTACATGTACATCAAAGCATAAGATTACATTATGCTCAAACGGTACATATAAATACGCTAGCGAATTGAATGTCGGTGATATTATATACGGGGACGAGGAGGTTACTAGTATTGATGCAATTCAAAACGATGATAAGGTGTATGAATTATTACATGTAGCTGATAATCATAGATACTATGCAAATGGTATCCTATCTAATCAATGCCTTATATTAGACGAGCTCGCCTTTATTGAACCGCATTTGGTTGAGGAGTTTTGGAAGTCAGTTTACCCAATTGTATCATCTTCGAAAAAATCAAAGATCTTTATTGCATCTACAGCTAATGGTACTGGTAATCTATTTTATAAATTATATACAGGAGCAGAAAGCGGTGAAACTAACTGGGCATGTGATAAAATTCTATGGAATGAAATTCCAGGCCGCGATGAACGATGGAAAGAAGATACGATTAATTCTATTGGCTCTATAGAAGCGTTCAATCAGGAGTTTAACTGTGAGTTTCTCGATTCCGGTGAAAGTTCATTAAATGAAGAACTCTTTGCAAGGCTGATGCAGAGAACACAGGAACCTAAATTTGTATTTGATGAAGGTAAGTATCTACTATGGGATGAGCCTTCTAGCGATGGTATATATATTGTTAGCGTCGATACCTCGGAAGGAGTAGGAGCTGACTATTCTGTAGTACATGTCTTTGATTATCGTGATCTTACTAATATCAAACAAGTCGCTACATATTGCGATAATACTATATCTCCATATAATTTTACAGAAAAGGTATATGAGATCCTACAACACTGGGGTAATCCTCTAGCGTGTATAGAAAGAAACAACTGCGGTGCGCAGGTAGTTGATAATTTGAGTCGCCATCATGGATATGAAAATATAGTATGCTGGGGAGCATCTGCTGCCGGTAGAGCTAAAAGTCAGCTAGGTATTATTGCTCATACTAATACTAAACATAAGGGCGTTACTAACATGAGATACTGGATCAATGAATTAGAAAGTGTGGAAATACGCGACGCTAATCTAGTAAAGGAGTTAAGAGACTTTATCAGGTACCCAAACGGTACATGGGCCGCTAAAAGAGGCGCTGGTAATCATGACGATAGGGTGATGTCAATGATATGGAATCTAATTATACTAGAAGATGAAGTAGTTAAAAAATACTTCGAGATAGTTCAACTCGATAAAAATAAAAAACCATTACAGATCAAGCAATTTGACTTTGGGATTAAATATTTTATGAACCCAACATCTATTTATAGTAATGAAAAGACGGAAGATAGTTTCGATAACACACCGCCGATTTTAATTGGCAACGCAATGAATCAATCATCTGACATGGATCAATTAATGGATATGGGCTTTAAACCTTTACAATAACAATATGTCACTAAATCAATCACAGTTTAATAAGAGTCGCTTAGATAAATTTCTAATGGTAATTAACCTACCAGACCCTTTAAAAGGTATTAATACAACAGACTTGAGCGTACATACCGATAATAAGATAAATGAGAATTCTCTACAGTTCTCAGTTTACGGTGCAGTAATTCCAAATATAACGGTACCTGAAATTACTGAACAATACGCCGGTCAATCCTTTAAAATCTCTAGCCATACTAGACCTCCTTATGAAAACGTATCAGTGAACTTTACTGTAGATAGCAGATTTAACAATTATTGGGTTCTTTATAAATGGTTGGATTTACTGAATAATGATAAACAGTCAGTTTTCGATTCTGACGATCTGTCTAAAACACCAGCTATAGCTACATCTAATAGAAACAAAGTTAAGTCACCAAACCCTGCATCATTATATCAAGCTGATATAACATTATATGCCAAGGATGAATATGATAAAAATGTAGTAAAATTTGTATATACTAACGCATTTCCTGTTAATCTTGGAGGTATTAACTTCAATTATAGAACCGAAGGTGAGATTGAAACAACATTTGAATTTGCGTTCTCCCAGTTATTAGTTGAATTACTGTAATTTTTAGATCGAAATGCCATAAATAATATTATGGGACGTACAATTCAATCTCCAGGTGTAGAAATAAAAGAAGTCGATTTAAGCTTAAGACCTGCTATAGCAACAGGTACAACCGTGTTAGCAGCAGGTTTTACAGATAGAGGGCCAACAGATGAAGTTATTCAAGTGACAAGCTTGAGCGAATTCGAGCAAATTTACGGGGCTCCAACTACCCCAGCTGAAAGATATTTCTATCATTCCGTTAGACCGCTGTTTAATTCACCGGCGAATATTTTAACATATCGACTACCTTATGGTAGTGATACAGGTGCTGGTTTCGGTAATAGTTACGGCGCACTAGTGTATCCATGTAGTGCGGTTGCTTTATCAGGTTCCGGTGTTTATTCAAGCACCTTTTCACAGGTAATAGATGAAAGCGGTGAAAGTGTACCTACAAACTATATTTTAGGTAAACCAGTACACTACGAACTTACACAAGAGCAATTCTTTAGTATACAGCAAAGACAAGGCTTTGAATGGTCAGATGTAATTAATCCAAATCCATCAACTTTTGAGGATCTTGGCGGAGCAGCTGTTATTGTTCTTAATAAAGGTCAGACAACAGTTAATAATAAATATGAAGGCTTCTATGTAGGTCTTGCTGATAATACAAACTTAAACGAAGCGACAAACTTTGATGCTATTCTTACTGCTGAGACAGTAGGTGCTAGCGCTACTTCAACGAGTTCATACTTACGTTTACCGGAAGGTCGACTTAATTTTGCATTATCAGCACTAAATGACGCTCAGACAAATACATTTGGTCAAGAATCAGATAGTATTGCTGAAATCATGGAAAATCTTACTGATTACGATATTGCAAAGCCAGGATTTGACGATACATTATCTGTCGGTTTATTCAAACTTAGACAATCAGTATTTGCTTCTGATGTTATTAAGTTAGATTATGTTCTATCAGAGAGTTATGTTGGTTCTTTCGATTACCATCGTCAACAGCAATCACAAACTGGTGGAGCAGCTCAGAGCTTCTTCTTAGGATTTAAAGAAGATCAATCTCCGAATGTGCAAGTGCTTATTAACGATAATCTCTCACATAGAAATGGCGATACATGGCTAGGTCTTGATGGATTACCTGTTAATAAAGTTAGATTAGCTTCAACTAAGTTCAGTACAGCTCCTCTCGGAGAAGCAAATTGGCCTATACTTTCATCTGGCTATGTAGCTACTGGTTATGAAACCGCTGCGCCTTTTATTTCAGCAGCTCTTATTGATACAGCAGAAACGCTAGGCGTTGCAGATAGCTTATTCACAGTAGGTGCATATACTAATGCAAATCTACAGTCAACTCAGAAGGATCTTGGTTCTATTCCGCAAAAGCTTGATAGATTACTTGATACTGTTGAAAATCCAGATATCTTTGATATCGATATTACAATTGAAGCTGGTTTAGGTACAATTAATGCTGGTAGAGAAGCTAACGGTGATGGTAAGTACTATGATGATCTAACTAATGTACCAATGTCTGGTTTTGCTAAATCTGATATTACATTGATCGATCAAGATGCTCAAACTTATAGAGATAACTGGAAGACAATCTACAATAGATTTAACGACTTCGCAGAGAAGAAGAGAAAAGATCACCTGTTTATTGCTGACCTTCCTAGACCGATCTTCTTAGAGGGTGCAAACTTCAAGACATTACAAGATCCTAATAAGAACTTCTCGTTAAATATCAATAAGCCTATCCAAGCATTCACGTCTATCTTGAATTCTAGCTACTCAACAACGTATGCTGCTTGGACTAAAGTTTATGATGCGGTGTTAGATGATCAGACATGGGTACCATTCTCTGGTACTGCTGCTGAGATAATGGCTAATACTGATAGTAACTTCCAACCTTGGTTCGCACCAGCTGGTTTCACACGAGGAAGAGTAGGTAGTGTTAATGACATATGCCTCTACCCGAAACAGAAGCAAAGAGATCAGTTATATAAGATTTCTGTTAACCCTGTTGCGTTCTTCCCAGGAGAAGGTTTTGTTACCTTCGGTCAGAAGACATTGCAATCAGCGCCAACTGCGTTTGATAGAATTAATGTTCGTCGTCTGTTCTTAAACTTAGAGAAGTCAACACGTACAACTATGAAGTATTTCATATTTGAACCTAACACGCTCCTTACGAGAACTCGTATCATTAACACACTAACTCCTATCTTTGAGAATGCAAAGAATACGGAAGGTGTTTATGATTACTTGATCGTTTGCGATGAGAGAAATAATACCCCAGATATCATTGATCAAAATGAGCTTGTGGTTGACATCTATCTGAAGCCAGTAAGAGCTGCTGAGTTCATTCTTGTTAATTTCTACGCAACAAGAACCGGTACAGATTTTAACGAAATCATCGGATAATATTAACCCTTAACAAATTAAGCCGGTCTGAAAAGACCGGCTTTTTTTAGATTAATTGCCAGCTATTTTTGTTCTTATCTTTAACATGTTTCTGCTTTTGGTTAGTGATACGTGACATTTTAGGTCCGTTGATACCGTAACATTCATTCCACTTAAATCTATATAACGATTTTATCTCGCCAGTATCAATACATTTCATTGTAACAGTACCTTTACAGTTACCGTTATTTGACCCTCCCTGATCTCTTTCCAATCCAATCAACCTACCTTCTCTGTATACTTCCTTCATTCGTTTCGAATGGTTAGGTCTTTTTCTACCTTGTAATTTTGAATGCGGTACGTTTAAGGTTCCGTTTTTTTTCTTTGTTTCAATCATCTTCTTAGCTATTTCGGGGGATCGTTTGACCCCACGTCGAGTATTAGCAGATTTTTTTATAGATTCAGCTGTACAGATGACACCTGTCTGCCCATACTTTGAGAGTTTCGTTTGGTTGGCTTTTTTAACAGCGCGACGCTGTTGCTCTGTATTCATCTCATTATATGATGGTGGTCTATCTGCGACGGGAGAGCTATTGATGCACAATTCTTCATGAAAGGCTTTATCTAGGTGCGTCTGCTCAATACATGACAGTGCTGTGATATCATTAATCCTCTCTATAACTGTAAATTGCAGCTGGTCAGCTCTTTTATTGAAGATAAACTGTAGTTGTCTGTTATGGTGATTGTTATACTTTAAGTTAGATAGGTGAGTTGTAAATCTGTGTTTAAAGTTTTTAGCTGAGCCAATATAGAACTTTCCAGTTGATATATCTGTTATCTTATAAATTCCTGGTAATTCTAGGTATGCTTCTTGTATCATGTTTTGCATATAATTATTTATTCTAAAAGTCTCGGATTGTTTGTTATATTTTGTTAATTTATTCATATAAATTTTAAGGTGTTTGAATAAATATTATTATAATGAATACTATGAACACAAACCAGGAGGTACCAAATGGCTGATGTCAAGCAAACGATACAGGATTTTTATACCCAGGCTCAAGCAAAAGACTTCGCGAGAAATAATCTGTTTAGAGTGTTAAACATTGACTTTGGAGATGGCAGTGATGTATCTATCGGTGAAGAAGATTTAGTTTATGTAACAACAGCGACTCTACCTGGTAAAACTATTCAAGATGTTACAATTCCTTACATGGGACTAGACTTTCATGTACCTGGCACCGTTAAATATAATGGTTCAGAGGGATATTCGCTAACTTTTAGAGCTGATGAATCATATAATCTATATGATAAATTCCAGCAAGTAATTAATGATACATTTAACGATGAGGATTCAACAGGTAACTACTTCACTCCAAAAGCTAGCTCTGTTATTGACTTAGTACAGTTAGATAAAGAATTGAATAGAGTTTCTCAATACCAGTTAGTTGGTTGTAGTATCAGAAGCGTCGGTGATTTATCGTATGATGTTACAGCAACTGGTGAAGTGCAGACGTTTACAGTAACTGTTGCTTACCACTATTACAGAAAAACAGCATAAATTTAATTAATTTACTAAAAGGCCGTATCGTTTGATACGGCTTTTTTTTGCTTAAATATTATATATGGGTATATTAAACGCAGCAAATAATGCATTACAGGGAGTTTCAAACCTTACGCAAGGTGCGTTAGGCGGTACATTAGCGCAACCAAATGTAAATCTTTTTGGTACAAATATACCCGGGGTGCCGTTAGTAAGCTTTAGAAATAATTTTATTAGATCTATGGAGACGTGGGTCGGGGCTTTACCACTAAGAACGCAGTGGGTTGTATTGTTCGATTCCTTTCCTGTAGGTTTGAATACAGATATTTTACAGGCTTTAGAACCAGTTCAAGGTGATAAGAAAGGATTTGATATAGATAGAGCTAAAGCCTTCTTAACGTCTTACCCTGCGCAGGGCATTGTTGGCTGTATATTCGCTCAAGGCGCGGATATACCTGATGATACCATACAGTCACCGGTAGCGTCAATTACAAACAATAGAGGATTTATACCTGGAAGAATATCTGGCAATAGATCTGAATTTAGCCCGTTGACATTACAGTTTAGAGAGACTAACTCTTCTTTTATTGATTCCGTTATTAGACCGTGGGTTATATTAGGAGGACACGCCGGGATGGTAGCTAGGGATACAAATAATAAACCCGAACTTAGCCCTAAATCAAATATTACTGTAGTACAGTATACGAGATCATATCAAGGTGTATCTCAAATACCTCGTAAGGTGTGGAATTTCTACAACTGTGTACCATTTAGTGTTGGTAGTAGAAACTTAACATATGATGCTGAATCTGTGCAGACAGACACCACGCAATGGAATTACAGTCATTATACGGTCAGTGACAACCTATACTTGCCTTTACCTGATCTAATTGATAAATTATTTTAATGATAGAGAGCAAAATACCTATTAATTTAATTAGAGGTACTGTTTACTTTAAGGAGTTTTCTTTTTACGAGTATAAAAATATATGTAAAATGCTTATCTCTGATGATATTTATGATATTGATAAATGCTTTGAAACCATATTAGCAAGAATCGAAGCAAGTTTTAGTCTAAACATAATAGAAAAATTTGAATGTTTAGTAAATATTAGAAATTCTATACTTGGTAAAGAGCTTATTTTAAATTTAGATGAGAGACGTGTCACTTTTGATTTATCAAGTCAGCTATTAAATTTAATTGAAGAAGCAGAATTTACTTTTGGTGACTGTGATTTTAAGACTCCATGCTTTTTTATGCATTCAAGCATTCAACATGCTGCAGCAGATTATCTTTACAGCTATAAGGGTAGAGATATTAGCAATGCTACCTTAGATGAAAAATTACAAATTCTTAATACATTAGACTTATCTATAATAAAACTTGCTAGTGAGGTAGAAAGAATTAGAGAGCAAAATAAGATTAGTATATTAAACGATATAGTTGATATTAACATATACGATACAAATATATTATACTTTTTAAAAAATATTATTACTAGTGATCTTATGGACTTGTATTCTTTTGAGTATCAAATACTACGTCATCTCAATTTAAAAGGTAATGACTTGCAATATTATACATACCCCGAGCTTAAAATTAAAATTAATATGCTTATGAAGGAAAAAGAAGAAAAACAGAATAGTAGCAATTCTAGATCAATTGAGTAAATATTTTTATGTCTGAAATCACCAGTTTAATTGAAGAGATTAAGAAATCTAAAAAGAACATACAAGTGTTTGTACCTTCTATAGGTAGCACTGTTACTCTCAATCCGATTACTCTCGCTCAGCAGTCAAAAATTATTGAAACTGTTTCCGGTGATTTCGAAATTGCTAATAACCCCATTTTAGCTTTACTTGAATTTAATTCAATAACCTTCAATATTATTAAAAATAACGTAGTTGAGTATCAGCCTATCTTTAATACTATAGATAGAGTTAACTTTATTATTGCTTTAAAGAGCTATTTAGACCGCGAAGTAGTTGTAGATGACGTAAAGTTCGACTTACCGGAAATATTGAAGAGAAATCAAACTTTAGAGTACCTCATACAAGATGACATGTTAGCTTCTGGAGATATATCTATTGAGGTTTCAGTTCCATCTCTTGAGACTGATAATATTGTTAATAATCTACTTTTACGTAAATATAAAACTTCAAATTCACAAAATAAAAAATTATTAAGTGATGTTTATATATTTGAAGCGTTAAAATTTATCGATAAGATCTCGATCGGGAATCATTCACAGATAATTAAAAAGGATATAAAAAGTTTAAATCTTCTTAGAGAGATAGATATTATGACTCTTAAGCCAGTTTTTGATTACATAAATAGAGTTCGCGAATTAGAAGAGACATACGCAAAAAATACAGTAGATAGTAATATACTTGATCTTACACCTGATATATTTATATCCTAGCTTTAGGGTATAAATATATACATGGCAGATACAACTATTGCAGAAGCAATCTCTATATTAACTAAAGTTTCAGCGGATACCGCTACGAGGCTTAAGGCTTTAGAGAGTGGTAAAGGTACGGTAGCTCAAAAAGCATCTAATGTACCTCGTAAGGTTGTAAAAAAAGCTGAACCCGTAATTATAACCGATTTTGGCCCGAAGGCTGAAAAGGATTTAACTAGAATTGGAGGTGATGCTGATGCGGAAAGAGCAAAAACCGAAAAGGAGAAAAATAATAATAACAATCTTTTAAAATTGTTAGGTCTAGCGGGAGCTGCAGCTCTAGCATTGAAGTTTTTATTTGACGGTGAAGGGTTTACCGGTCTTATCCAAGGCTTTCAATCTGCAGTAAAAACAGTAACCAAATTTGCTAGTAAAGCAAAAGGACTGGTTGATAATATTGGTAAAAAAATAGGTACTTTTGCTGATGATATTGGTAAAAAAATAGGTACTTTTGCTGATGATATTGGTAAAAAAATAGGTACTTTTGCTGATGATTCTGTAAAAGCGCTGAAAAAAATTGGTGAAAAGGCAACTACTTTTGTTGATGATATAGCTGGTATTGATATAAAGCAGTCATTGGATAATATTAGTAACAAGGTAGGGTCATTTGTCGATGATACAGTTAAAGGTCTGAAAAATGTAGTTGGTAAAATTAATCCTTTTAGTAGTCAAGTTGATGATTTAGGTAAAGCTGCAGCTGCAGCTACTAAAGGAGGAGCAGCTGCTGGTGGTAGTATCTCTAAGAAGTCGGGGTTCTTCTCTAAGATCGCATCCGGCGCTAAAAAAGCTGGGGGTAAGATCGCATCCGGCGCTAAAAAAGCTGGGGGTAAGATCGCATCCGGCGCTAAAAAAGCTGGGGGTAAGGCATTAAAATTTGCAAAGGATAAGATTTTAAAACCTGTAGGTACCGCTATAGGCAAAGTTAAACCGCTTAGGTTATTAAAGGGTTTAGCCAAGAGCCCACTTTTAGCACCTGTTTTAGAGAGCTTTTTTGCCGGTAAAGATATTAATAATATGATTGATCAGTACACAGCAGGTGAACTAGATCAAAACCAATTAAATGAAGCAGTAGGTAAGCGTTTAATTGAAGCTGTTACAGGTGTTATTGGTGGAGCTGGTGGCGCTATTCTCGGAGGTACACTTGGATCAGCAATCCCAGTAGCGGGTAACATAATTGGCGCTATTGCTGGTGGCGTATTAGGCGACGTAGGTGGTAGAGCTATCGGCGGTCTAATTTCAAAGGCGTTGGGGTCTAAGACTGGTGAAATCGGTGAATGGACATTGAGTTCCCCGTTATTTAAAGTTCCGGAAAATATATCTTCTAATTTTCAGCGATCAACGCCGATTGAAATTGAAGATGGTATTATTACAAAGAATGGTGAAGTTATAAAGCCAAATAAAGACGATACATTATACGCGATGAAAGATGGGGGACCTCTAGTTGATATACTCACAAAAGGCTCATCACAGCAGACATCACAGCTCAAAATCCTTACGAGTATGAGCGGTGAGCTACTCAATACTCAGATTGAACTTCTAAAGGAGAATATAAGCCTTCTTAGAGAAATAGCTGATAAAACGGGTGTAGGTGCAAATATTATCACAAATAATGC
>Ga0228646_1000209_pt1 | contig 16744 bp, 12 predicted proteins | sample 58DmetaG_FD_190064 | JGI IMG/M metagenome (GOLD analysis project Ga0228646, IMG submission 190064) | Seawater microbial communities from Monterey Bay, California, United States - 58D | ecosystem: Environmental > Aquatic > Marine > Coastal | place: USA: California | collected 2016-11-04
TGGCTTTATGATACCTAAATATACAGCAGCTAGTATTGTAAGTCAAAATAAACAATATGCAACCCCATCAAGTGTAGATTCTATAGAATCAAGTAATGGTCAAGAAGACCACGTAAGCATGGGAGCAAATGGAGCCACCAAATGTAAAAAAGTGGTTGATAATATTGAAACTATTTTAGCCATAGAGCTGTTTACAGCATCACAAGGCTTATCATTTAGTAACTTAAAAAGTTCTCCATTTTTAGAATCTTTTATTGCTGCGTTCAGAAAGGAAGTTACTTTAGTTAGTGAAGACAGGGTAATGCATGAAGATATTATGAAATCATCTTTATTTATTAATTCACTAGAAATAGATGCTAGTGAATTGTTCTAGGCATTATTTTATTTATTCTAATCAAAAAAAATAAAGAGCTAATAGTTTGTAAAAACTAAAAACCCAAACAATATGTTTGGGTTTTTAATTACTCTTCTGCTTCAGTCTTTTTTTCTTTTACTTTTTCGCCTTTTTTAATTTTTATGGTTAGCTCGTTTTTTTTATCGTCTAAATCCATGGAAATTGTATCGCCTTCTGTTAATTTAGAATTAACAATTTCTTCAGCTAGAGCATCTTCAATATATTTTTGAATAGCTCTTTTTAAAGGCCTAGCTCCATACTTTTTATCAAATCCTTTGTCAGCTATGTAATCTTTTGCTTTGTTGCTTAGCTTTAATGTATAGCCTAAATCAAGTATTCTGTTGAGTAATTTATCTAGTTCAATATCTATGATAGAATGAATGTCGTTTCTTTCTAATGTATTAAAAACAATAATATCATCAATTCTGTTCAAAAATTCTGGAGCGAATGATTTTTTTAAGGCACCTTCTATAATACCTTTTGCATGTTCATCGGACTGATTTTTTCTGGCAGCAGTTCCAAATCCAACACCAGAACCAAAATCTTTAAGCTGTCTAGCACCAATATTAGACGTCATGATAATGATGGTATTTCTAAAATCAATTTTTCTACCTAAGCTGTCTGTAATATAGCCATCATCTAAAATTTGTAATAACATATTAAAAACATCTGGATGTGCTTTTTCAATTTCGTCTAATAATACTACAGCATATGGTTTTCTTCGAACTTTTTCAGTTAATTGACCACCTTCTTCATACCCAACATAACCAGGAGGTGCTCCAATTAATCTTGACATTGCAAATTTTTCCATGTATTCACTCATGTCAATTCTAATTAAAGAATCATCCGAATCAAATAATTCTCTAGCTAATACTTTAGCTAATTGGGTTTTACCGACACCAGTCTGTCCAAGAAAAATAAAAGAGCCTATTGGTTTATTGGGGTCTTTTAACCCAACTCTGTTTCTTTGAATGGCCTTTACAACCTTGGCAACAGCTTGGTCTTGACCAACTACTTTTCCTTTTATCATTTGAGGAAGTTCTCCAAGTTTGTGACTTTCTGCCTCAGCTACTCTATTCACTGGAATTCCCGTCATCATCGAAACTACCTCTGCAACATTGTCTTCAGTTACAACTTCTCTGTTTAATTTAGAATCATCTTCCCATTGTTGTTGAGCAGAATGTAATGCAGCCTCAATGTTTTTTTCATCATCACGTAGTTTCGCAGCCTCTTCATATTTTTGACCATTGACTGCTTTTGTTTTACTACTCCTAATATTTTCTAGTTGCTTTTCTAATTCAAGAACTTGTTCTGGAACTACGATACTTGTAATATGAATTCTAGAACCTGCCTCATCTAAAGCATCAATGGCTTTGTCAGGCAAATATCTATCAGTCATATATCTATTTGTTAATTTAACACAAGCCTCAATAGCTTCATCTGTGTAATTTACATTGTGATGAGACTCATACTTTTCTTTGATATTGTATAGTATTTGAACAGTTTCCTCAACACTAGTTGGATTCACTATTATTTTTTGAAATCGTCTTTCTAGAGCACCATCTTTCTCAATATTGGTTCGGTATTCATCTAGAGTAGTGGCACCAATACATTGTATTTCACCTCTTGCTAGTGCTGGTTTTAACATGTTTGAGGCATCTAAAGATCCTGTGGCTCCTCCAGCTCCAACAATAGTGTGGATTTCATCAATAAACAAAATGATATCATCATTTTACTCCAACTCATTCATCAAAGCTTTCATTCGTTCTTCGAACTGTCCTCTGTATTTTGTTCCGGCCACTAAGCTGGCTAGGTCTAGAGATACAATTCTTTTATCAAAAAGGATTCGAGATACTTTTCGATTAACAACTCTGATAGCTAATCCTTCAGCTATAGCTGATTTACCAACACCTGGTTCTCCTATTAGCATGGGATTATTTTTCTTTCTTCTGCTTAAAATTTGAGAAACACGTTCAATTTCTTTGTGTCGCCCAACTACAGGATCTAATTTTCCAGTTTCAGCTAAAAAAGTTAGATCTCTTCCAAAATTATCGAGTACAGGAGTTTTGGTTTTTTTGTTTGCTTTCCCTTTTTGAGATTGATCATATGGATTCGATTTTTCTGAAGCAAACTCACCCTCATCTGAGGAAGGTGTTTCAGCTATTGGATTAGATGGTAAAATCTCATGATTAGTATCGGTGTGAAGTTCTTTATAAAGAGCTTTTGCTTGATCGTAATCAACATCATATTTGTTTAAGAGTTTTGTAGAGGGATCATTTTCGTTTCTTAAAATACACAGTAATAAATGAGCAGTGTCTATGGCTTCACTTTGATATAATTTTGCCTCTAAAAAGGTAGTCTTTAGCGCTTTTTCAGCTTGTCTAGTTAAATGGAGGCTTTTTTTCTTATTTCCCTCAAGTATACTTGAAGCCGCTGGATTTAATATTTCAAGTTTTTTTCTAATTAAATTTAAATCAATTTCTAATGTTAGTAATATTTCTATTGCTTTTCCATCTCCCTTTCTAATTAATCCTAGCAGTAAGTGTTCAGTGCCAATGAAATCATGACCTAATCTTAATGCTTCCTCTTTACTGAAAGTGATCACATCTCTTACTTTTGGTGAAAAATTATCGTCCATATATCGCCTTATCTTTATTGTAAATTTAACCTTTTTTACTTTATAAATTACAAAAAGAATGCCATCAATCAAAAACTGACAATTTGACCCTTAAAATACCTTCAGAAAGGCTTGTAAATCAGGGGTGTAAATCATATTGAAATTTTATCAAAAAATGTTAATAACTATGGGCTTTTCAGGCACTAATATCTTTGTCAAAAATAGGAATTATAGTATCTTGCTAATTATAAAAAAATTAGTAAAAAATTAACAATAAACATAAGGTATGGCAGAGGGAGAAAAGTTGATTCCTATTAACATAGAAGAGCAGATGAAATCTGCATATATTGATTATTCAATGTCCGTGATAGTTTCCAGAGCATTGCCCGATGTGAGGGATGGTTTAAAGCCTGTTCATAGGAGAGTTTTGTATGGAATGCATGAATTAGGAATTAAAGCTACTGGTTCCTACAAAAAGTCTGCAAGAATTGTTGGAGAAGTATTAGGGAAATATCACCCACATGGTGACACATCTGTTTATGATTCTATGGTTAGAATGGCTCAAAATTGGAGTGTTCGTTACATGATGGTAGATGGTCAAGGTAATTTTGGTTCCGTTGATGGAGATAGTCCAGCAGCTATGCGTTATACTGAAGTTAGAATGCAAAAGATTTCTGAGGAAATGCTTTCAGATATAGAGAAAGATACAGTAGATCACAGATTAAATTTTGATGATACTTTACAAGAGCCAACGGTCTTGCCAACTAGAATTCCAAATCTTTTAGTAAATGGTGCCTCTGGTATTGCTGTGGGAATGGCTACTAATATGGCTCCTCACAATTTAACGGAGGTAGTAAACGGTACTTTAGCTTACATCCAGAATAGAGATATTGAGATAGATGAATTAATGCAGCATGTAAAAGCTCCAGACTTCCCAACTGGCGGAATCATTTATGGATATGACGGAGTTAAAGATGCTTTTCATACAGGGCGTGGTCGAATAGTGATGCGTGCTAAAGCTATTATTGAAGAAGTAAAAGGAAGAGAGTGCATCATCGTTACTGAAATACCTTATCAAGTCAACAAAGCAGATATGATTAAAAAAACTGCAGAGTTGGTTAATGACAAAAAATTAGAGGGAATTTCAAATATTAGAGATGAATCTGATAGAAATGGGATGCGTATTGTTTATGTCTTAAAAAGAGATGCAATTCCTAACATAGTTTTAAATAAACTTTTTAAATACACAAGCCTTCAGACTTCATTTAGTGTAAATAATATTGCTCTGGTAAATGGAAGGCCAGAACAATTAAATCTTAAACAGTTAATTCATTATTTTGTTGAGCATAGACACGATGTAGTTGTAAGAAGAACAAAATACGAACTTAAGAAAGCCGAAGCAAGAGCTCATATCTTAGAAGGATTAATTATTGCTTCAGACAACATAGATGAGGTTATAAAAATTATTAGAGGATCTAGTAATGCTGATTTGGCAAGAGAAAGTTTAATAAAAAGATTTGAATTATCAGAGATTCAAGCTAAAGCAATCGTAGAAATGCGTTTGCGTCAATTAACTGGTTTAGAGCAAGATAAGTTAAGAGCTGAGTTTGAGGAAATTACTAAAACGATCATAGACTTGAAAGATATTTTAAGTAATGAGCCTAGACGATACCAAATTATCACTGACGAATTAATAGCTGTCAGAGATAAATATGGAGATGAGCGAAGATCAGAGATTGAATATGCTGGTGGAGATATGAGTATAGAAGATATGATTCCCAACACAAAAGTAGTGGTAACTATCTCAAATGCTGGATATTTAAAAAGAACAAACCTTGATGAATATAAAGTTCAGAATAGGGGAGGACGAGGTCAAAAAGGAGTTGCTACTAGGAATGAAGATTTCTTAGAACATTTGTTTGTTGGAACTAATCATCAATATATGTTGTTTTTTACCCAAAAAGGTAAAGTATTTTGGATGCGAGTTTATGAGATTCCAGAAGGAGGTAAAAATTCCAAAGGTAGAGCAATGCAAAACTTGATAAACATAGAGCAAGATGATAAGGTTAAAGCATTTTTAGTGACGCAAGACCTTAAAGATGAAGAGTATATTAATAACCATTATGTAATAATGGCTACCAAAAAAGGGCAGGTAAAGAAAACATCGCTAGAGCAATATTCTAGACCTAGAACTAATGGAATTAATGCTATTACTATTAGAGAAGGTGATGAGTTACTTGAGGCTAAATTAACATCAGGAGATAGTCAAGTAATGCTGGCTTTAAAATCTGGAAAGTCAATCCGTTTTGAAGAAGCTAAAACGAGACCAATGGGTAGAACAGCATCAGGTGTAAGAGGTATTACTTTAGGCCATGAAAATGACGAAGTTATTGGAATGGTAGCTGTTAATGATATGGACAGTAATATTTTAGTAGTATCTGCAAAAGGATATGGAAAGCGATCAAAACTTGAGGATTATAGGATCACTAATAGAGGTGGTAAAGGTGTAAAAACCCTTAATATATCTGAAAAGACAGGAGATCTTGTGGCTATTAAAAATGTAGATGATTCAAATGATTTAATGATTATTAATAAATCAGGAATTACCATTAGAATGTCAGTTGAAGATTTACGCGTAATGGGTAGAGCTACCCAAGGTGTAAAATTAATTAATATTAAAGATTCAGACAGTATTGCTGCAGTAGCTAAAGTTATGCATGAAGAAGATGATGAAGAGATACTAGCATCAGAGGAAGGAACTATTGAAGAAAATCAAGAAAATCAAGAAAATAATAACGAAAATCAAGAATAACAATTTTAGAATTAAACTAAATGAAGATGAAAATTAATTTATTAGCAATTGTATTGGGATTGATAACAATGTCAACATTTGCCCAAAAAAACGAATTAAAAGCTGCAGAAAAAGCCCTTAAGAGTCAGGATTTTACAACAGCGATTTCTGCCATTACATCGGCTGAATCTCTAATTTCTAGTATGGATAATAAAACAAAAGCAAAGTTTTATTTCTTAAAAGGTAAGGCTCTAAGCGGAAAAAAAGAATTTAAATCAGCGGCAGTTACTTTCAAAGAGTTATTTGATCTTGAAAATAAAACTGGTAAGAAGAGATATTCATCTGAGGCTACACTAATTAAAAATCAAATGCTTCAAGAAGTATATAAGTTAGCAAGTGATCAATATTCTGCTAAAGAATATCAAAAAGCATCTGATAATTTTTATTTAACTTATAAATTGAACCCAATTGATACCTCATTTATTTATAATGCAGCTGTGAGTTCCACTTTAGCAAAAAACTATGATCTATCTTTAGATTATTATAAGGAGTTGAAAGATCTTGGCTACACCGGTATCACAACTTTGTATTTTGCAACTAATATTGCTAATGATTCTAAAGAAAACCTACAAAGTAAGTCTAATAGAGATTTGAAGGTAAAAATTGGTCTTTACAAAGACCCAGTGGATGAGGTAACAGAATCTAAACACGCAGAAATTATCAAAAATATTGGTTACATATATGTAAATCAAGGAAAACCAGAATTAGCAATTGCTGCTTTGGAAGAAGCAAGAAAGCTAAATCCCAAAGATGTTAACCTATTATTAAATCAAGCTCAAATGTATATCAAGCTTGAAAGAATGGATAAATTTGGAGAGTTAATGATTGAGGCTGTTGAATTAGACCCAACGAACCCAGTTTTGTTTTTTAATTTAGGTGTTGTTAATGCAAATGAAGATAAAATTGAAGCTGCTATTAAATTTTATAAGAAAGCAATCGAATTAGATCCAGCTTATGGAGATGCATATTTAAATTTAGGAATTTCTATGCTAGCCGAAGAAAAAGTAATTGTAGATGAAATGAATAATAACTTATCTGATTTTGATAAATATGACGAGTTGCAAGAAAAACAAAAAAAACTATATGAAAAAGCGTTGCCATATCTAATTAAAGCGGATAGTATTGAGAGAACGCTTGATACGGTAAGAATGCTTTTAAATATTTATGACACTCTAGGTAAAGAGGTCGAAGCAGATGAATTAAGACCAATTTATAAAAAGATGAGGGATCAATAACTTTATCTTCAATTAAATAAAAAATCCGAAACAATATTTGTTTCGGATTTTTTATTTTAATCATCACTGAATTAATCTTTTTATAATTCTTAACTTGTGAGTGTGCATTTTTGTATCTACGTTATAAATTCCACTATGATCTAAAGTATCAATTCTAACTTTTCCATGTGCATGAATAATATTGTAATCATTCATAATAATTCCAACATGAATAATATTTCCTTCCTCATTATCAAAAAAAGCCAAATCACCAGGCTCTGACTCTTCAATAAAACTTAAAACTTCACCTTGTGTAGCCTGATCTTTAGCATCTCTAAGAAGAGAATAGCCACAAATTTTATAAACAAGTTGAGTAAACCCAGAACAATCTATACCAAAAGGGGTTTTTCCTCCCCACAGATATGGAGTGTTTAAAAATTGGTATGCTTTCTGAATTATTTCATATTTATCTAATTTCTCAGAATAAACATTTCCATCATAATAATAGTCTTCAGAGCCCACTATTAGGTGTTGGTTTTTATAAAAAGGAAGTCTAGATCCAATAGCAATTGTACTTAGGTGATTTTTTTTATTGGTTACAAAATCAATTATTTCTGAAGAATAATAATTTGCAGAATCTGCTAATTTATCAAAGGTTTCCTCATCTATTTGTAAATATTGTTTATTGTCTATATATCCCTCATACCCATCAAAACTGAGACGAATCTTACTCCACTTCTTTTCCTTTTCAAGTATAAGAAAGTCTTCTCCAAAAAGGACTTGTGAAACCATTTCTGATGCATCACTAGCTTCTACTCGAAGAGGAACAATACTTAAATTACAAATGCCGTAGAGCATATTTTTTTTGTTTAAATTGATTCTAGAATCATGGCACTAGCACCACCGCCTCCATTGCAAATACCTGCAGCACCAATTTTAGCATTATTTTGCTTTAAAATAGAGGTAAGTGCTATGATAATTCTGGCTCCCGATACACCTAGAGGATGTCCAAGTGAAACAGCTCCACCATTTACGTTAACGCGCTCATTTTTAAGATTTAATATTTTCATATTTGCCAATCCAACTACAGAAAATGCTTCATTTAATTCAAAATAGTCCACATCGTCAATGGTAATATTAGCTTTACTTAGCGCTTTAGGAATAGCCTTAGAGGGTGCTGTTGTAAACCACTCAGGTTCATGAGCTGCATCTGCAAAACTTTTTATCTTAGCAATAGGAGTAAGTTTTAATTCTATTGCTTTTTCAGCAGACATTAAAATTAGAGCTGCACCACCATCATTAATTGTAGAGGCATTAGCTGCAGTTACCGTTCCCTCTTTTGAAAAAGCAGCTCGTAAAGATGGGATTTTCTCCATCTTAACATTTTTATATTCCTCATCTTCAGTCATAAGAACTGGAGCACCTTTTCGTTGAGGTATTTCTACAGGAATAATTTCATCAGAGAATTTTCCTAATTTCCAGGCCTCAGAAGAGCGCTGGTATGATTGGATTGCATACGCATCTTGATCTTCTCTAGAAAAACCATATTTAGTTGCACATGCATCTGCACATACTCCCATAGCTACCTTTTCATAAACATCTACTAAACCATCTTTTTGCATACCATCTTCTAAAGTAGTTGGTCCAAATTTAGTTCCCTGTCTTCCATGCAGGTAATGAGGAATTAAACTCATGTTTTCCATTCCGCCAGCAACCACAATTTCTGTATCACCAAGAGAAATACTTTGAGCAGCTAACATCACTGATTTCATACCGGATGAACAAACCTTATTGATTGTTGTACATGGAACAGTATCTGGAATACCAGCAAAAATTGCTGCTTGTCTAGCAGGAGCCTGACCAACTCCGGCAGAAACAACATTTCCCATGAAAACTTCATCGATAAGTTCTGGATTTAAATTAATTTTATCTAGAGCTCCTTTAATGGCGATTGCTCCCAATTTTGGGGCTGAAATCTTGGAAAGACTACCCATAAAACTACCAATGGGAGTTCTAGCAACAGAAACAATTACAACTTCTTTGGTTTTCATTTTCAATAATTTTGTACATGGTTTATCTAACAAAACTAACTATTTTAAATCAAATTTATTAGGAAACTATCGTTTGAATTTTTGACGTCCATTTTTTTAAGTTAAGTTTGTGTATATATGAAATACCTATGAGTAAAACTGTAAACAAATTATACAAGCATAACGCTGCTATTTATAAAGTTATTCTTTTTTTAATTACAGCATTTGCTATTGTATACCTATTTCCTAAAGGAGGGCAATTTAAATATGAGTTTACGAAGGGTAAACCTTGGCAATATGATAATTTATATGCTCCTTTTGATTTTGCAATAGATAAGACTGAAGATGAGATTAATGAAGAAATAAAATTAATTGAGGTAACCTCTAAGCTTTATTTTCAATACAATAAGGATGTTGTTAAAGAAGTAAAAGAGGCTTATTTATTAAGAACTTCATTACTACAGGTAAATGATTCATTAAATGGGTATGATTTAGAGACTATTGCAGTTCTAGGAAGCGCCATTATAGATTCTATCTACACCAGAGGTTTTATTGAAGCCACTAGTCTAGGAATTGTTTCTGACAAAAATACTCTAATAGCTCTAAAGGTAGATAATTCTGTTCAAGATGTTATTTATAACAACTTACTAGACTCTAATGGTGTTTTTGAGCTAATTAAAAATAGTTTAGGTGACCAACCTTACACGTATTCTCAAAATATAAATTTAACAATCCTTTCAGAGGTGATCAAACCAAACGTATCTTATGATAATAAGTTTACGCAAAAAGTTATTGATGAATATGTAAATGAAATATCTTTAACTAGGGGGAAAGTCTCATTCGGAGAACTTATTATTTTGAAAGGCGATATTGTAGAGGGTAAAAAACTAGCTATTCTATATTCATTAAAAGGTCAGTCAGAATCAATACTTTGGACAAGTGCTAATTATTACTGGATTGTGTTAGGATATACCATATTAGTATCTCTTGCACTATTAATGTTATTGTTATTTCTACATAAATATCGAAAAGAAATTTTTGAGAATAATACCAAAGTGACATTCATATTTTTTAATGTCTCTTTCATGATTTTAATTCAAACTATTGTCATAAAGTTTAATTCTGACTATTTATATGTAGTACCATTAAGTATTTTACCCATTATTTTAAAAGCTTTTTTTGACGCTAGGCTAGGGTTGTTTACTCATGTTTTAACAGTATTACTTCTTGGCTTTATAGTGCCAGATAGTTTTGAATTTATTTATTTACACATTATAGCTGGTATCGTTACAATTTTAACTGTTTCAGAATTACATAAAAGAGCTAATCTATTTATTTCCATAGGTCAAATAACCCTCATCTATATGATTACCTACCTCTCTTTTTCAATTATTAAAGAAGGAAATGCGTCTCAAATTAATTGGGAATATTTAATGATGTTTGGAGCCAATGGGTTGTTGTCTTTTCTTTCAGTATTCTTTATTTATGCTTATGAAAAAATATTTGGATTGGTGTCAGATGTTACCTTGCTAGAACTGTCTAGCACAAACACTAAACTTCTTAAAGAACTTAATGAAAAAGCACCTGGAACCTTTCAGCATTCTATGCAGGTTGCAAATTTAGCTGAAGCTGCTGCTAATGAAATTGGCGCAAATTCTATGTTGGTTAGAACAGGAGCTTTATACCATGACATTGGAAAAATATTAAATCCAATGTATTTTATAGAGAACCAGTCTACAGGTGTAAATCCACACAATGATTTATCTCCAACAGATAGCGCAAAAATAATTATTGATCATGTTATTAAAGGTATAGAATTAGCAAAACAAAATAGATTACCAGATAGGATTATAGATTTTATTAGAACACATCACGGTACTAGTTTGGTTTATTATTTTTATGTTAAAGAAAAAGAAAAAAGTCCGGAAGAGGAGGTGGCTATTGAAAAATTTCAATACAGAGGACCTATTCCATTTTCTAGAGAAACAGCCATATTAATGATTTGTGATGCAGCTGAAGCAGCTTCAAAAAGTTTGCAACAACCTACAGCCCAGTCCATAGACAATTTAATAGATAAGATAGTAGAAAAACAAAAGTTAGATAATCAATTTATTAATTCAGATATTACTTTTAGCGAGATTGAAAAGATAAAAAAAGTAATCAAAAGAAAATTAATGAATATCTATCATGTTCGTGTAGAATACCCCGATTAATTTTATTGCAAAAAGTATAAAAAACCTTGCAATATTGTTTTTGGTATGTTACATTTGCACTCGCAATTTTTTACTAACATTGTTAGTTTTACGGAGAGTTGCCAGAGTGGTTAATGGAGCAGTTTGCTAAACTGTCGACGGGTAACTGTCGCGTGGGTTCGAATCCCACACTCTCCGCAACAATTGCTACTCGGGGTGTAGCGTAGCCCGGTCATCGCGCCTCGTTTGGGACGAGGAGGTCGCAGGTTCGAATCCTGCCACCCCGACACTGTTTTCGTAGAAACATAAAAACTACGGGCTCGTAGCTCAGCTGGATAGAGCACCTCCCTTCTAAGGAGGCGGTCATAGGTTCGAATCCTATCGGGCTCACTTAAAGCTTCACAGAAATGTGAGGCTTTTTTGTTGGTTAAAACTTAGTAGGTGAAGGGGGTTTAAAAACTACAACATATATTAAATACACTTACTAGACACGTAAATTTATCGTATTATTTTTATTATCTAAGTATTTTTTATAAATATTTGGCAGACATTTGGCAGACATTTAATTTATGATATATTTATTATTTTTAAATCAAGCCAATTTATTAGAAAAATAATTTAATCCATAAACCTAATTTACTTTTAACTTTCGTTGATAAAACCCTTTGTTTTTATAAAAACATACTGTTATCATTTTGTGTAAGGAATTCTTCTTGAGACTTTCCTCATTAAAACATTAATTAAATCTTGTGCGTCTGAACCTAATGTACCTCTTATCTTTTTGAGATAATTAACAACTAACTCGTCATCAACTGTACTCATAAAATCCATATTCATTGTAGCAGTAGATGTTGCAAACATCCCTCCTGTTAAAACAGCTAGACCAATAGCAGCACCATTAGACATAGGTTTTGAGGTTTCGAAAGTACCTGTAATAATTGTTTCAACACCTAATATCTTTCCTAATTCACTAGGTAAATATTCACTAACTGAATGAATGTCTATACCGTTTTTTTTGAGTAAAGCATTTGTTCTTGAAGGATTTTGCACGCCTACTAATAAAGAACCTCTCTTTTTTCTAGTTAAAAACCAAGTATACATCCCTCTCTGAATATCTATAGATTCACTTTTACCCATATCAATAATTTGTTGTGGTGTGAAATCTTTGAGTTGTTTTGGTCTTAATTTAACCTGAACATTTAAAGGTAGAATTGCAATAGTTTTTGTATTAGCTACGTAATTATCAGCATCAGGATGAACATAAAGTTTAGTTTGGGAAAAAAGGCCTGTTGTTAATAAAAAAGCTAATAATAGAGTTATTTTTTTCATAGAAATCTTATTAAATTATTTTTTTAAAAGTTTTAAATGATGATTTAATCTCTCATAATTTAAAACCTAAGCTAATATATAACAAAAAATATCAACTATGAAGGTTTAGGAACAGCTAAGGAAGAAAAAAATTGATGTAATATGAATAGTTATTAAATAATAATTATGTTATAATTCACAAATCTTATTATCTTGGTAAAAAAATATATTTATGAATTTTTATTATAAAAATTATTTGTCTCTATTATTTATAGTTTTATTCTCATCACTATATGGTCAAAAGAAAAAGGTTACTGAGATTTATAATTTAAAAACATCATTTGCTGAAACCAAAGCAATGTACAAAGCAGATTTTTTTATTACTAAATCATTAGTATTCGAAGATGGTTCTTCTATTTCTATTGGTGACACTCTTAGACTTGGGCCATCATCAAGTAAAATTTCAAATACTTACGAAACAGTAGCAACTGGAAGAACTACCATTACTTATCCTATTTCCAAATATTCTCGAGTTAATACATCAATGCGAGAGTTTAATTGGATTTTAGAGACCATAAAAGGATCTAGGTTTTTAGGTGATTTGAATATTGAAATGTGGATTAGAAACCCTGAAGCTACAGGCTTAGCTCAAAAATATTTAACTATAAATGTTAACTCTTTTAGCTCTGGTGAAGTAGTTAACCCTAATAGACTTATGACAAGAAAAGAGGCAATAGATAAGCTGAAAGAGTCAAAAGATTTGCTAGATCTTGGAATAATATCACAACAAGAATATGATGTTATTAAAAAGAATTTAACCCCAATTATAATGGGTCAATAAATAATATAATTACAATACTAAACCATAGGCATATCTTCCTCCTTTAGTTCAGCTATTTAAATAAACAGATGTTAGTTACATTTGTATTATGAAAGAAAATGATAACAACCCTTTAGGTCTTAAAGACAAATTATATACCATTGAAGAATTTGGTACTGAATTGAGAAATAAATTTGGCGGAGATAATTATATATCCAACGTTATGATAGCAGAAATATTTCTTGCTAAATATCCTGTTTATTCTTGTAAAATCAAAAAATCAAAAAACCACATCTCACAAAAAAGCTGCGGTTGTTGTTAGAATTTAAGTTAACTAAACCATAGTCAACTCTTGTTCTTTCGGCACGTTTATGGATTTAAAGCTTCACAGAAATGTGAGACTTTTTTTTGCTTAAAACTCAGAAAATGAATGGATTAAATACTCAACCATGAAAAGTTGAGGTTTAATTAATACATTAAATGTTTCTTTGATTTATTTCTCCAACCTCATTGATTCTTGTATTTCACAAAGAATATCTTTAAATCACTTTGGTTTGGGTAATCTACAAAGTAAATCTTCTTATCTGATTGATTAGGGTAATCTACAAAGTACCATAACCCTTTGTTATCATCAACTTGGTTTGGATAATCTACTTTAAATACTTTCAAATCAGATTGGTTTTCATAGTCAACTACATAAACCTTAATGTCAGATTGGTTGGAATACTCAACAGAATATACCTTTTGAGAGTAGGATGAAATAGGTATCATAAATAAAATTATGAGTAGTTTTTTCATTTGGATTTAATAACCTTAATTATGTTGTATCTTATTTATCTTCTGCTTCTCTAGCTTTTATTGCCTCCATTTTTTCTTCATAAACTTGTTTATCTCTGGCTTCTATTCCATATAAATAACCAATAAAGAAGAAAGCAACTACCAAAATTAAAATTAAAAAAAGTAAGCGATACCTCATAGGTATACCACTCTGTAGATCCTCAGAGTAATCGTATTCAACTGGCACTTGAGGGTAAGTAATATTTGTTTTAATTAGTAATAAAATTAGTAGCAGTTTTTTCATATTAACATATACTTTTTGCTAAGATATAGAAAACTCAAATATTTAATTATCTTTTTATTATAAATCCATTATTCAACCATAATTACTGTTCATTTTTTCGTAGTATTTTTTTTCATCCAAAAAACTTCTACTAATAAAAACAAACCATTCCCTATAATTAGTGAAATTGCTTACTCCTTATTTATGGTTACTAATCAAACGAATATAGTTTACTGAAAATGTGTTTACTAGCCTGAAAAAGAGTTGTAATGGCACTTCTTTTTTTTTTATTAAATAGACCTATTAGGAAGCCTCTTACTCCTTTTTTTGGGGAGGTGAAAATTTCATTATTTAAGGCGATTGACTGCTACTACTTAACAAATTAGTTTTGTAAAAGTTATATAAAAAAGGGGTAGTCGAAAACCTAATAGAGTAGACAAAAAATAAAAAAACAATTGAATAATGAAAAAAGTATTAGTATTATTAGTAGGACTAGGATTAGTCGTATCGTGTGACAAAGAAGAAGCACTAGATGACTCCTCAAGCACTTTTGACACAACCTCTATTATGGCTATAATAGAAAGTGGAAACAATAATACGTCAAGAGACGTAAACAGACCAGGATCTGTATTAGATTTTATCAACACAATTGAAATTAGTGCAGATCATGTAGAGACTATTGGAGCTGCTTACAAAGTGTCAGAAGTGTTTACTATGTTAGACGACGGTACTGGTGCATCTGGTTTTGTATTAGAAGATGTAGCTTTAGGTAGAAACAAATTTGAAGCGACTGCTAAGTCCTATAACCAAACACCTGCTGAAGAGTATGTTTGGCAAACAGGTGAAGCTGACACGCCTTGGGAATGGATAGATGCACAAAGAGGCAGACACCCTAACGTAAATTTCTATGACAATAATAATGCACTACAAGATATTTATGAAAATCCTGTAGCTCCTCAAAACGTTGTTAATTTTGACATGCAAGCTGAGTCTGGACGTTTAATCGTAGGAGTTAAGTTATCTGATGAAATTAGAAACACCTTCTATAGTAATTATGTATATGTTCAACATCAAGTTAAATATGCAAACGGTGATATAAAACAATTTACTGATAATCCTGATGATCCAGAATGGTCGAAAATTGCTGAGTTTAATAGTGCACACATAGATGATCTATTAACTTTTTATTTTTCTGATAATGATAAATCTATTGACGGTGCTTGTGTTGAATTTAGGTTTACTGTTTGTGACTCTGTACCAGGGCTTGTAACGAACACATTTTACAGAAGTATTTGTATTGAAAACGGAAAGTCTATTGGTTGTGTATATGAAATAACAGGAGATGCTGTAGTTGAAAACATCACTAACTTTAACTTTACTTTTAACTGGGAAGAAGTTGATTGTGCACCATGTCCAAGTAACGCTTATGTAACTACTGTTCCTAGATATGCTTATGTTCAACAAGAAATGTTAACGCTTTGTGGAACGGAAGTAGGTTCAGTTCACGGTATTTCAACTGTTATGCCCGAATTAATTGTATCAGGTGAATATAACGTTCAATTAGTAATGAATGGAGATGCTACAACTTCAGATGTATTAATGGTATCTAACGGAACTTCAACAGGCCAAAGTGTAGCATGGACTCTGAACGGTACTAGTAACGGAGGATTTACTATTCCTGCTAATACAGTATCATTGGTTAAATTGGGCGATAATACAGATGTTACTAACTTTGTAGTTGGGTCTACAAGTGGTGATGACTTTACTACAGGATCAATAGCAGGTTGTAACTAAAATGATAGAGGCTAGTTGGGTTTTTATTTAGAGACCCGAGCTATCTTTAATTAGACAACACTGGGTTGAAGCATCATACCAGGATGTGAATAAGATTAGCAATAGCAATAATGTTATTATCAAGTATAGCTTATGGTTAAAATCATAAGCTATACTCTTTTATACAGATGTACTAGCTTCACAGAAATGTGAGGCTTTTTTGTTGGTTAAAACTTAGTAGGTGTAGGGGTTTAGAATAATCTAATTTTTTTACAAGAGTATTTACTAGTAGTTTGTCAATTAAACGAAAACCTCAGGCAACTCCTCTTCTTTTAATTCAGTAATTCTTATATTTAGGTCATGAGAAAAATCTGGTTAGTATTAAAAGTGGTTTTAGCAATATTTTTAATTTTAGGTGGTGTACAGCATTTTATAAGCCCTACCAATTATATTCCGTTTGTGCCTTCTTTTTTGCCATTTACTAT